>Ga0209573_1001790_pt1 | contig 30650 bp, 20 predicted proteins | sample TNRBio252014_DNA_FD_185870 | JGI IMG/M metagenome (GOLD analysis project Ga0209573, IMG submission 185870) | Wastewater treatment Type I Accumulibacter community from EBPR Bioreactor in Madison, WI, USA - TNR Reactor_6/25/2014_ DNA (SPAdes)... | ecosystem: Engineered > Bioreactor > EBPR >...
GGTTTCTGCTGCGAGTGGTGTTTCATCAGTCCCTGATTCTTTCGGTGCTGGGATACTTTCCGGGATTCCTGCTGGCCATTGGTTTATATCGCGTGGCGACTTACGCGATTCAGATGCAGTTCACGATGACGCTGGGACGCGCCGTTATGGTCTTCCTGCTGACTGTGGTGATGTGTGTGATGTCGGCCGCGATTGCCATCCGCAAAGTTCGCACCGCCGATCCCGCGGACGTGTTCTGAATTCGCAGCGAACGTAAGCTGTTTGACCCGTGGCCGACAGGCCAGGATTTTGCGACCTGGCCTGTCGGCCACGGGTTAAACAGAGGAATCTCTGAATGTTGTCTGAAGCGCTCGTCTCGGCAGTCCGTGAAGAACTTGGTGAGGTCCCGCTGAAAATCCTGGTGACTGGCGGGACCGGGTTTGTCGGATCTCACCTTGCACGAGTTCTTGATGCTGCCGGGCATCAGGTCACGATCTGCGGTCGAAATCGATATCGCTATCCGCTGTATGGAACGGGCATTCATCTGCGCGAACTGGATTTGAGTGATCGTGCGGCCGCGGTGGAGGTGTGTCGTGGTCAGCAACTGGTGTTTCACGCGGGTGCGAAATCGTCGCCCTGGGGAACGCGGGAGGAGTTTCGCGCGTCGAATGTGGAGGGAACCCGGAATGTGGTGGCGGGATGTCTTCAGCACAGGATTCGTCGGCTGATTCATGTGTCGTCCACAGCCATCCATTTTGAATTTCGCGACAAGTTGGGGATCCGCGACGATGCTCGACTGCCTTCCGTTTTCTGCTGCGAGTATGCCGAATCGAAGGCTGCGTCGGAGGCTGTGATCGCCGAGGCGGTGACGCAGGGACTGGATGCTGTTGTGATCCGAGCGCGGGCGGTCTTTGGTCCCGGCGACAACGCCCTCCTGCCCCGATTGATTGCCGCCGCGCGAAAGAGACGACTCAGGCAGATCGGTGATGGTCGGAATCAGATCGACATGACATACATCGACAATCTGCTGCTGGGGCTGATTCTGGCGGCAGGTCGAGGGCGGGCGGGGCAGATCTGCACGATCACGAATGATGAACCCGTCCTGCTGTGGCCCCTTCTTCGTACCGTGCTGAACGCGCTGAAGATTGACTGTCCGCTGCGACGGGTACCGCGGTTTGTTGCCGATCTGGCAGCTCGTGCGATGGAAGTCAGTCATCGCTGGCGTAAGAAACCGGGCGAGCCCGTGATGACTCGGTATGCTGCCGGACTGTTGTCGCATCACCAGACGTTTGATCTGTCTGAGGCAAAAACGAAGCTGGGTTATGCTCCGATCGTGTCAATGGCCGAGGGTGTGCAGATCACGCTCAGATCCCTGAGTGCAAAGGATGAAGGCCCGGCGCGGCAGAGTATTTCACTGCGGTTATTTACCACCGGATACACGGCTCACCCGGCGCATCTGGCCGAATCGGGGGCCAGTCGACAGGTGATGCTGCGGTTTCATGCGATGGTCGGTGCGATCGAGCATCCGACGGAGGGGCTGACGCTGTTTGATACGGGCTACTCACCGCGATTCGTTGACGCCGCGAAGCGATTCCCGATGTCGCTCTACGCTCGCATCACTCCGGTTGTCACAGGGCCGAATGTGGCGGCAGTGGAAGTTCTGCGGCGGCACGGGATTGATCCGTCGGCTGTGCGCCGCATTGTGCTGTCGCATTTTCATGCGGACCACACCTGTGGTCTGCGAGATTTTCCGGATGCAGAAGTCATCACGTCGGCCAGCGCCTGGTATGCGATTGCCGGGCGACGAGGACTGGATGCCGTGCGTCGAGCCGTGCTGCCGGATCTGTTTCCAGAAGATCTGTCGCGACGGCTGCGGCTGATAGAACATTTTCAAAGTCCGGGTTTTGGCCCGTTCGGATCAACTCAAGATCTGTTCGGTGATGGCAGCGTACGCATGGTGGATCTGAACGGACATGCGATCGGACAAATCGGACTGCTGCTGCAACGATCGGAGCCGTCCACATCCGAGGCGCCGCCAAAGGTGTCCCGTTGTCTGGTGGCTGCGGATGCGGTGTGGACATCGCGGGCCATCCGTGAAGACCTTTCTGCGACGCTGGGATTTCGACTACTGGCGGCATCAGCCAGAGAAGCTCGCAGGACACAGCGACTACTGCATCAGTTGTGGCATCAGTTTCCTGAGCTGGAACTGATCCCCACACATTGTCCGGAAGTTGCGATTCGCTATGGCTTCGACGAGCAACTGCGCGACGCCGGTGTCACAGGCTGATTGATCGCTTACCCGGCCGGAGTGTGTCTCATTCCTGATCAGTCCGCTTCACCACAGCCGGCATTCGTCCTCTGTCAGGATCTCAGCCGTATTCTCCACCGTAGCTGAGATGAAAGAGTTGCCGGTCTTCCTCGACGTTCGTTCCGCAGCACATCCGCAGCAGTGTGCGCTGAGCGGTCAGGCCGTGTTCGGATGCGATCGCCAGGAGATCAGGCTGATCGGCTGGGATGTCGGCGATGACAGAGGTCCCGGCTCGGGAATTCAGTGCGTGTCGGAACAGTGCTCGCGCTGCGCCACGGTTTCCTGCGCAGGGGCCGGGCTGAGTTGCCAGACGGCCCTCGCGATGTGCCAGAAACCCCTGTACTCGGCCATCCCGCGAACAGGCGACAAGCGGAGTGCATTCGGAGAACAGTCGATCGAGCAGTTTTCGGCGATTCGTGCGTGTCGCGTGTCGGTCATATGCGAACAGAGTGGGCAGTTCCATCATGCTGGCCGCGCGAATGGTCAGATTCGGCGCTGGAGATACGGGATGGGAAATCTGCACAACACCGCTCATACGAATCAGTTCGAACTGCGGTTCAAAGCCAAATCGTCGATAGACGTGCTGGCCCAGGGGTGTGGCATCCAGGCGGACGCTGTCGATGCCGTTCTGTCGGGCATAATCCAGACCTCGCTGAACCAGTTGACTGCCGAGTCCTCGGCCACGAAGGTTTTCCTGAACGATGACCATTGCCAGCCAGGCCACATTCCCGAACAGGCAGCACAGTGTCGTTCCGACGACATGACCCCTGTATTCGGCGACAAAGCAGCCGCCGGGTTCCAGGTGATACATGCGGTGCCAGTCGGCAGCAATCTGATTCCAGCCCACAGATGTACTGAGCTGCAGGGCGTCGTCCAGGTCCGAGGCCCGCATCATTCGAATCCACACGTCCTCTGAACCTGCGGTGGCAGCCATTGCGGACGTCATGCGGACCAGGTTGCGGAAAGCAGCGTTTTTGCCGTGGCCTGAACGCGAGCGGCTGCCGATTCGGTCAGCCCGGACAGCAGCGGGAAGTGACGTCCCGTGTTGGCGATTCCGGCCAGTGTCACCGCTTCGTGCAGTACGCGAATCGGATTGATTTCATTCCGCAGGTCTTCCAGCGGCGCGAACAGACGGCGAATGGATTCTGCTGAATCGTAGTCGCCGCGGCAGATGGCCTGCAGCATCTGTTGTGACAGCTTTGGGTTTACGCAGACGCATCCGGATGTGTAACCATTCAGTCGGAATTTCGTCATATGGATCAGTGCAGGTTGCTCACCGATTCCACTGCAGATCAGCTGCGGATTCACTCTGTCGACCAGCCGCGTCAGAAACTCGTCGTTGCTGGTATCCGTCCGTACGATGGCGTATTTGATGAACGACACCAGTCCATCATCGACCAGTTCTGCAGCACCTTCCGGGCTGATGTAGCCTTCTTCTTTGATGTACAGAACGGCGGGGCGGTTGATGGCTTCGACGAATCGCCGGAAGCCCGTCATCAATCCGGCTTCGGTCATGACGGCCTTTGTGGGCAGCACCATGACGGTGGGGTACTGCGACGTCTTCAGGACGTCGGCCTGATCCATCATTGTGCCGTAAGCAGGGCCGACCGAGGGAACCACCAGAGTCTGTTCTGCGGCTGCGGCCTGCAGTGTTTCGAGCAGTGATCCAAACTCGCTGGGTCGCACGTGGTAGAAGTTGGCATTGCCACCGTACAGCAGCATCGACACTCCGCCCGATTCAATATGGCGAATGATCTTCGCGTTCTCAGCGGGACAAACCCGTTCGTCGCTGTTCCGCGCCAGCGGAGGGACAGCCAGGACAGACGCTTGAAATTGTGCCGGGCGAAAAGCGGTTGTTTGCATGGAGGGCTTTCTGATCGGAAATCGGGATTTCGTCAGAGTAGCAGCGCGAAAAAAAAAGGTGAATCGAGTGTGGAGCATCTTGCGTGATCACGGAAAAGCGGAGTGCTTTCATTCTGCGATTCCTGTTCCGCAACATGTATCATGCGGATCGATGACAGCGGACGTTCAGAAGACCTTCGATCACTTCGATTTGCGACTCCCGCAACACAGGACAAATGCATGTATCGACTGACGGTGCTTTACGGCCATCCTGCGGATCCAGCAGCATTTCAGAAGTACTATCATGAAGTGCATTTGCCGCTGGCCCGGCAGATGCAGGGGTTGAAGGGGTGGACGATCGGGATGGGTGAATCGGTGGTGCCCGGTGAACAGCCCCCGTTCTACATGATCGTGGGACTCTATGCGGAATCGCGTGAGGTGCTGGAGGCCATGCTGGCGTCACCTGCCGGACAGGCGGCCATCGCCGATGTCGCCAATTTTGCCACAGGCGGCGCGACGTTTCTGTATGATCGCGAGGAAGTGCTGATTCCCGTGCTGCTGGCGGCGGATGATTCTGCGGACCGGTCTGGCTGAGCTGTCAGCCGCGACCGTACCGAATTCAAAAGCCGATTCGCAGCGACTATCATCACAGAGTTCGCTGCCAATGATGCCCTGCCCGTGAATCCGCCTGGTCCGCTATGTCGTTTGCATTTCCTGTCGGCCTGACGCTTGCTGTCCTGGCGATTCCCATTGTCGTGCTCTACATCCTGAAGGTGCGACTGCGGCGAATTCCTGTTTCCACAAACATGTTCTGGAAGCAGGTTTTTGATGAGAAGCCGCCTCGCGCGATCTGGCAGCGGTTCCGTCATCTGACTTCACTGCTGCTGCAGTTGTTGTTTCTGCTGCTGCTGATTCTGGCCATTGCCGATCCACAGTTTGCGTGGCAGACGCAACAGGCTCGTCGCATTGTGCTGGTGATGGATAGCTCCGCCAGCATGCGAGCGACCGATATTCAGCCGTCACGGCTTGAGGCGGCTCGGAAGGCAGCTCGGGGTATCATCGAAGGACTGCGGTTTCAGGATGAATTGGCCGTTGTGCTGGCCGGTTCGTCGCCCGAAGTGATTCAGGGAATGACGTCTCATGCTCCTCAGTTGCTGAAAGCCGTCGGCACGATCGAGAACTCAGACGGACCCGCGAATCTGAAACCCGCGATCGAACTGGCAAGAACTCTGATCGGCCGACATCCACATGGGCAGATTCTGGTGATGACCGATGGCTGTCTTGTCGACAGCGATCTGACGGCATTGGAGTTGCCCGAGGAAGGGATGAATTCGAATCCAGAAGATGCGAGCCCTGCAGACGAATCAGATCCGTCGCAGGCTGAGACATCATCGCCGCAATCGGAGATCCCAATCCACGTTCAGACGTTCGGATCCGATGTCGGCAATGTGGGCATCACGCAGATGTCAGCCCGGCGAACGATGACCGATCCGCTGGGTTATGAAGTGCTGATTGCTGTCCGAAATGCGTCGACAGTCCCCGTCTCGTGTCGTCTGGAATTGACACGCGACGACATCCCGGTGGACGTTATTCCGCTGTCGCTTCAGCCGGAAGAGCACTGGAGTCGTTCTCTGCAGAAGACATCTCTCGAAGGGGGCATCCTGTCGGCGACTTTGACCCAGGTGATGGCAACGCCGGATGCCAGCGCCGATCCATCAAAGCCGTCGGTTACGACGACGACTGCGAATTCGTCCGTGGACTTCCTCACGGTTGATAATGCCGCATGGGCTCAGCTTCCCGATCGCAGGATGCAGAAGGTGCTGATTGTGTCGCCGGGGAACCTGTTTCTGCAGAAAGCGTTCGAAGCCAATCCGCTGGCGGAGGTCACGATTCAAAACACCGTCCCCGACCAATGGCCGACGGACACGCTGGTCGTGCTGCACCGCAATGTGCCGCAGCAACTGCCCGCAGGAGACGTACTCATCATTGATCCGGCCAATGACTGTGAACTGTGGCGGCAGGGACCTGTTCTGGTCGATCCCCTTATCACGGATCAGGATGAACAGTCTCCGCTGATGAGATTTGTGCGACTGGATAACGTCTCAATTCCCGAGACCAGACAGCTGCAGTTCACGACGGACGTTCATCCTCTGGCCAAAACACTGTCAGGCGACATTGTTTATGCGCAGGTGAAGCGAAAGGGGGGACGTTGTCTGGTTCTGGGTGTCAGTCTGGATCGCAGCGACCTGGCGTTCCGCACGGTATTTCCCATTCTGGTCAGCAACTCACTGGGATGGTTTACTGATTCCGCCGGTGAGTTGATTGAATCGGCAACGACGGGCTCAGTCACGAGTCTCGGGATTCGGGTTCAGGACCTGAACGACCGTAACGCCTCTGCGACAGACCAGGTCGTCGCAGGAGCTGCGTCGGAAAGTGCGCGAGTTTTTCCGGAAGTCAGCCCGCAGTTGGTATCACCCTCCGGGAAGCGGATTGCCATGTCCCCGATTACGAATGTATTCACAGGCGACGAGACAGCTCGAGTGACGATCGGACCGCTGAATGAAGCGGGCCTGTGGAGACTTCATCACGGGACATCCGTCTCACAGGGCGTGCGACCACTGGCAACGATCGCCGTAAACCTCGCGAACGAGCGAGAAACAGATCTGCGTCCAGCGCCTCAACTGCTGCAGACGGAGTCGGCTGAGTTCGTCACGGCCAACTGGTTCAATCGGCCGCTGTGGTTTTACCTGTGCCTGGCCGCCTGCCTGCTGACCTGTGTCGAATGGTTCCTCTACCAGCGCCGCTGGATTTCGTGACGGTCTCGCGGATGTCGGCGTCACCTTGTGTGCGCGGCGCAGGTCAGTTCATCAGAACGCGAAACCGCCACCGACCAGCAAACCGGGCATTTCCGCGTCGATCGCCACCATGCCCCCGCCCCGAATGAAACAGTGCTCATTCAGCCAGTGGATCAGTTCTGCTGAGATCACCGTGTCTTCGAAGGGATCGAATACCAGCTCGGCCGCCAGTCTCAGTGCAGTGGTTTGAGCGACATCAAACTCACATCCGGTGACCAGCAGCAAACCCGATTCCCGGTCTCTGTCTTCAAAACGAAAACCGCCGGGAGCAGTGATCTCCACGTCGGTCTGAGTCATTTGCCAGCCGAGCTGCACAAAGGGACGAGCAGATGCGAAGACCTGAGCAAACAGCGTGGTGCCCAGCGTGATTTCGTGGGCCTGCAGATCGAATTCAGCCGGCAGCGCAGGAATTGAGGCGTCCGTCTGAAACATACGAAACGAGGCGAACAGATCCTGAGCCAGTGGACTGTTGCTGTCTGAAGCCCACGGGCTGGCAACATTCAGACTGGTACGAAAACCCTGAAGCGGGTCCATCTCGTCTTCAATGTCCGACGGAGGCATCGCCAGCAGGTATTGTCCATCAACGTAGTTTTTTCCCAGCAGTCCGGCATGTCGGGAAGTGAACCCGGACGTCGTCTCGGAATGCGTCCTCGGGAAAGGTCGACGGGCCGCATCAGATTCGACCGATGCAGACAGGAAACGAGCAGGCGATGTGGTCGAATCTCCTGACGTCGAATTTCCCAACACGGCATACCCCGGCTCCTGACCGATGCAGACGCCGGACAGCAACAGCAGAATCGATGGCCATCGGCACAACGACGATCGGCACAAAAACGAGCGCCACGTCGACAGGAGCAGCCCCATGTCTTGTTCCGGCAGAGCACTAACGATCATTCCAGAATCCGGACGGTAGCATTGGAGGGTCATCGATGGAAAGACGTGTGTTTCGGAACTATGGAACTCAACGCGGCCATAAGGTTGACGCGACCCCCGCACTGGCAGAATCTGCGTTTTCCAGGTCGGCAGCCTGCCCGAAAATCGGATACGATCGCTGTCAGACCCTGTGATTCTTCGAAACCTGTCTGGTGAAACTTCAGGAATGCGACTGCCTCACATTCTTTATTTTTCGACCCTTCGAAACTGGCTGAGGCTGCTGTGGCGATACGGGCGACAGATTGATTCGTCCCAGAGGTTCCGCGCGCTGGCGATTACGTTGTTTGTCATCGCCACGGTGCCCATTCGACTTTTTGAGCGACTTGTGTTTGGCCTGGCTGTGTGCCGACATCGCCTGACTGCTCCTCCCGTGTTCATCGTGGGTCATTGGCGCAGTGGCACGACGAATATGCATAACCTGATGCTGCAGGATCCGCAGTTCGCCAGTGTGACTCTGCTGCATTGTGCCATTCCCAGCGGATTTCTGACCTGGGGCTGGCTGGCGCGGTGGATCCTGAATCGAAGACTGCCCAAAAGTCGGCCGATGGATGCGGTGCCGCTGGGTGTGGACGAGCCCATGTCCGAAGATTTCGCTCTGACCGGGCTGACTCATATGAGTCACTACCTGAACTATTTCTTTCCTCGCATTGCTGAACAGACTTTTCGTCAGACCGTGTTATTTGAGAACGTCTCGGCCGCTGATGCCGCACACTGGTCCAGGATGTTCGAGTATCTGCTGAGGAAAGTATCGTGGGCGTCCGGCGGGCGACGGCTGCTGCTGAAGAATCCACCCAATCTGGGGCGCATTCCGGAACTGCTGCGACTGTACCCGGATGCGAAGTTCATCCATGTGTACCGGAATCCGTGGGTGGTCCACGCGTCGACTCAGAAACTGATGGATCGGTTCACTGAGAATCTGGCGTTTCAGACTCACGATCCGCGGCAGGCCGAAGAATTTATCTCCCGGCGCTATGCCATGATTATGGACCGCTGGTTTCGGGATCGACACCTGATTCCAGCCGGGAATCTCATGGAACTGCCGCATGAGCAGATCATTGCGTCGCCGAGGGATGTTGTGCAGCGAATATATCGGCAGTTCGGCCTGGCGAACTGGGAAATCATGCGGCCCCGGCTGATGGCCTACACGGAAACCCTGGTGGGCTACCGAAACAATGAATATCGGTTTGATTCGGACTATGTGCGCCGAATTCAGCCGTTTCTTGAGCCCGCGGCCAGGCAATTGGGTTATCAACTTCCGCCCACTGTGACGGAGCAGCCGATTCATTCGGGCCAAAGTTAATGGAGTGGACCAGAAATGCGGAATCGGGCGCTTGCTGATGGTTGCCTGTGAACCGTAGAAGGCGACCAGCAGAGTTCTTCATCGCGACCACGATTCGCACAGAGGTACCCCGAATTCATGGCCCTGTCACTGGCGGAATACGCAGACGTCCTTGACCAGAAAAAACTTATCTGGCCCAGGGTCCCCGCGGCAAAACCCATGAAGGCGACGCCGTCGGTTGCTCTCCTGCCCGGGATTCGTTGTGTGTTGTGGGATGTGTACGGAACGCTGCTTCGAGTTTCGGATGGCCATTTCAGTGTAATGCCGGACGACGATGTGCGGCTGCAGGTGGCGCTCGATAAGACGATTCATGAATTCAACATGTGGAATCACATGTACCGCCGACCGGGACCACCATGGCAATCCATGATTGGCCTGTATCAGAGCGCCGTTGAACGTCAGAAGATGGCAGGTTGTCCCAAAGGCGATTTCCCGGAAGTCAATCTGGTGGAAGTCTGGCGGGGCCTGATTGATCGACTGTTTGACAAGGAATACACGTTCGATGAAACCCAGTACGGCGGGCTGGATGAGTTCAGCGAGAAAGTCGCCTACTTCTTTCACTGCAATCTGCAGGCCACCGAACCACGCGACGGTGCCGTGAAAGTGATGTCTGATCTCAGCACTGCGGGCGTGCTGCAGGGATTTCTGACCGATGGCCAGTCCTTTACGCTGGTGCAGACCCTGCGGGCGATATCCCTGCAGGGGATCCTGCCGCCGCTGTATCAACTGTTCAAGCCTCAAACTCTGATTCTGTCGACTGACCTGGGACTGCGAAAGCCATCCCACTCTCTTTTTGCTCACGCCGTTACTCAGTTGCGTGCCGTCGGCATTCCCGCGAAGGAAGTTCTGCACGTCAGTTGTCGACTTCCCACGGATCTGGTCCCCGCTCGCGCTGTCGGATTCAAAACAGCACTGCTGGTGGCAGAGAAGTCCGGCCTGGAAGTGACGAGCGAAATGCTGCGCGATCCCGCCACAAAACCTGATCGCCTGATTACTCATCTTTCACAGATCCGGGATGTCGTCGGCGCGTGATGCACTGAACCGTTTGGACGACCGTGATTCAGTGGCTGCCTGTTGGCATTGCCGAACGGAATGTGACACACTGAAGGCCCGATTCTGTCGCCCGCCTTCCTGTTTCCTGCCTGGACGGTTTGTCATGCCCTGCAGTCTCCTGACAGCGCGAATGCTGTTGATTGTCATCGCCGCCGCTCAACTGCTTTCGGATCCGATTGCGTCAGGGGAAGACTGGAAATCGCTGCCTGTTCCTGATGCCTGGCGAAGTGTTCCGTCCGGAGAACTGGCTCCGATCAATGGATACTCGTGGTATCGCGCGCTCGTCAGGATTCCGAAGGACTGGGACGGCCAGACGCTGACGCTGTTCATGGAAGCTCTGGATGACGCTCGAGCCGCGTATGTCGCGGGACAGTCAGTGGGAGCCACTGGGACGTTTCCGCCGCAATACCGCAGCGGACTGGGAGAGCGGGGCCGATTTGCCATCGCCCCGGAACTGGTTAAGGCCGGCGAATTCCTCACCGTGGCGATTCGAGTCTATCAGAATGATCCGCGACCCAATTTCAGTGTGGCACCGCCCGTGCTGATGAATGAATCGCGGAAGCAGGCCTTTCGACTGGAAGGCATCTGGCAGTATCGTCCGGGCGATGATACGACCTGGGCCAGCGCCTCGGCTGATGATTTTGGACTGAAGCCCGACCAGACTCTCAGCGACGGCGACGCGGCGGCCCGCGGCATCTTTCTCACTCCGGACCCTGTTGACGATGTGGAAAAATATGTCGCTCGGCGCAAAGGGGATACCGATCCACTGTCCCCGGAAGAAACAATTGGGCACTTTCAGACTCCGGACGATCTGTCCGTTCAGCTTGTTCTCGGCGATCCGCACATCGCTCAGCCCCTGTTCATGTCATGGGATGAACGAGGTCGGTTGTGGGTAATGGAGTACCGACAGTATCCCGATCCGGCCGGGCTGAAGATGGTCAGTCGCGATACGTTTCTTCGCAGCGTTTATGACAAGGTTCCTCCCGCACCGCCTCATCATTTTCGCGGGACAGATCGGATCAGCATCCACGAAGACACCAACGGCGACGGTGTCTACGATCAGCACAAAGTGTTTGTCGATGAACTGAACATCGCGTCTTCCTTCGCGAAGGGACGCGGCGGTGTTTACGTCACCAATCCGCCGTATCTGCTGTTCTATCCGGATCGAAACGGTGACGACGTTCCGGACGGCGATCCGGAAGTGCTGCTGGAAGGCTTCGGCATCGAAGATTCGCATTCGGTGATCAACAGCCTGCGGTTCGGCCCGGACGGATGGCTGTATGGAGCTCAGGGCAGCACAGTGACCGGCGTTGTGCGAAAACCGGGCAGCAAGGATCCGCCCGTCAGATCTCAGGGACAGCTCATCTGGCGATACCATCCGGAACAACAGATCTACGAAATCTTCGCCGAAGGAGGCGGTAACACGTTTGGCTGTGAGATCGACGCCAAAGGCCGAATCTACTCGGGCCACAACGGCGGAGACACTCGCGGATTTCACTACGTCCAGGGGGGATACTATCGAAAGGGCTTCGGCAAACACGGACCCTTGTCCAATCCTTATGCCTTTGGTTTCTTCGAAAACATGAAGCACCACAGCGTGCCTCGTTTCACGCACAACTTTGTGATCTACGAAGAAGGCATTCTGCCAGAACGATTCCGTGGTCAGTTGTTCGGCATCGAACCTCTGCAGGGTCAGGTGGTGCTGAGTCATTTCCGGCCACATCAGTCCTCATTTGAAACTGAGGACATTGAACGCGTGCTGCGAACGGATGATCCGTGGTTCCGTCCTGTCGACATCAAAACTGGTCCTGATGGCGCCGTGTATGTCGCTGACATGTACGAACAGCGGATTGATCACAGCAGTCATTACGCCGGTCGAGTCGACAAGACCAACGGTCGTATTTATCGCCTGGTGGCAGGAAAGGGGCAGGGCAGTGGCTCGAGTCCTGCGAAGTCCACGGTCCTGAACTACGGAACGCTTTCCGGAGCTGACCTGATCAGGCTGTTGGACCATCCGTCGAAATGGCATCGGCAAACCGCGCTGCGACTTCTGGGAGATCGTGCAGATGCGTCACTGATTCCGGAGATCGAACGGCAGTTGGCGGAGGCCACAGGGCAGTCGGCGCTGGAACGCCTGTGGGCGTTGAAGGCCTGTGGAGGATTTACGGACGATGCGGCCATCCGTCTGCTGAACCACGCGGATCCGTTTGTGCGAGCGTGGACCGTGCGACTGGTATGTGATCCTGGACAGGTTTCCGGGGATGTGGCGGCCGCCATCACACAGACAGCCGCGAAGGAATCCTACATTGATGTCCGCAAGCAGATGGCCAGTTCAGCGCGACGCATTTCGCCGGAGCTGGCACTGCCTATCATTCGCGAGCTGCTGAAGTTTGATGAAGATGCCTCGGACATTCATCAGCCGCTGTTGATCTGGTGGGCCATCGAAGCTCAGGTTGCACGAACAGATGTCGACAATCTGGTCAGTCACCTGCTGGCGCAGCCGGATGTGTGGAAGCAGCCGCTGGTCGCGCAGCACATGGTCGAGCGTTTGATGAAGCGGTTTGCTCTGGCAGGACGGCGCGAAGATTTGCTGAGCGCGGCTGTACTGCTGAAAGCGGCACCAGACAAAGCGAGTGTGGACCGCCTGCTGAAGGGATTTGAAGACGCCTTTCAGGGACGCAGCCTGGCCGGGATTCCGGACGAACTGGCCGAAGCATTGGCGGCCAGTGGCGGCGGCTCGCTGGCTCTGCGTTTCCGACAGGCTCAGCCCGACGCAGTGGCGGAGGCCGTGCGTACCATTCGGGATACAAAGGCAGATGCGGCCGTTCGTCGGCAGTTAATCGAAATCTGCGGTCAGACGCGACAATCCGAACTATTGCCCATCCTGCTGGAAGTGGCCGAGAGGGAATCCAACGCCTCTTTAAGTTCCGCCGCGTTTACTGCGCTGCAGAACTTTGACGCCCCACAGATTGGCGATGCCGTGACACGGCGACTGGGAACTCTGACCGGCGAAGCGTTGCTGGCAGCCGAGGCGACTCTGGTCAGCCGCCCTGCGTGGTCAAAGGTTCTGTTGAAAGGTGTGAACGATCAGACGGTGTCGAAGGATGTCGTGTCTGACTCTGCGCTGCGTCGCATGCTGATGCATGGTGATCCCGCGATTGATGCCGCAATTAAGCAGCACTGGGGAGAAGTCGGAGGCCCCACCGCCGCTCAGGTCGAAGCCGAAATCGCTCGGATCCGCACAGCGCTGTCAGCGGGCTCGGGAAATCCTCGCAATGGCAAGCCCGTCTTTATGCAGAACTGCGGTCGCTGCCACCTGCTGTTTGAAGAAGGCGGACGGATTGGCCCCGATCTGACTCCGTTCGCTCGCGACAACCTGGACCGCATGATGGTCAGCATCGTGAATCCCAGTCTGGAAATTCGCGAAGGCTTTGAAAATCACATGGTGGTAACGTCCGATGGTCGGGTCCTGAATGGATTTCTGGCCGACAAGGACAGTCAGGTTGTGATCCTCCGCGGAGTTGACGGTCAAAACGTCATCGTCCGCACCGATGAAATCGAAGAGATGAAAGCCGTGCCGCAGTCAGTGATGCCTGACGGAGCACTGAAGACTCTGACAGACCAGCAGTTGCGGGATCTGTTCGCCTATCTGCGATCAACTCAGCCAGTGAACTGAAGCCTGCCCACGTGCTGTTGCCCACTCTGATCCGTTCGGCGAGCGGCCAGTATGAACTGGCCGGTATGCTCTGACGTTATTGGCCGATGCAGTGCATTACCGGGAAGCTGACACATCCCGCTCACCGATGGATGCGCGAAAGGTTGAGGAGTTGTATGGATTCCAAGTGTCCGGGGTGGCCGGGGTTGGACTTCGCAACGCAAAGGAAACCCCGGAGCGTTGCGACCTGGCTCTGATGAGCTGATGGTCGTGTTCCCTCCTGCCGATACTCCGGGGCTTCACTCACTTTGTTCGCTCCAGCCACCGGCCACCCAAAGATTTGCTTCACCTCCTTGCTGTTGCACCCAACTTGAATGCGGAAATCGTTTTGACCATGCGGATTACGGCAGGACGGGAGCCGGGTCCACACGCCCGACTTGTTGTTCGCAGGTGCCTTGATCGAACCGCAGTTCCGCAGGTTGTGAGTGACTCTGGCCACGAAATCGATAACATTTCCTTGACTATCGATAGGGGAGTGAACATGGCGTTGTCGATTGAGCAATTCCTGAATCAGGCAATTTCCAGCGAGTTGCTGACGAAGGAAGAAGTCTCGTCCGTTATCTCCGAAACGCCCGTCGATCGACGTCCTAAGAACGGTCAGGAGCTGGCTCGTGAGCTGGTGAAACTGAAGAAGCTCACGAGGTATCAGGCAGAGCAGATCTATGTCGGTAAGGGCAAGACGCTGGTCCTCGGAAACTATGTGATTCTGGACAAACTTGGTCAGGGTGGCATGGGAGTTGTGCTCAAGGCCGAGCATAAGCGATTGAAGCGGCTGGTAGCGCTGAAGGTGATGTCGGCGGGTCTCGTGAAGACACCTGATGCACTCAGACGATTTCACCGTGAAGTCGAAGCGGCCGCCAGGCTGCGGCATCCCAATGTAGTGGCGACCGACGATGCAGACGAAGCCAAGGGAACTCACTTTCTGGTGATGGAGTACGTCGAGGGCAGCGACCTTTCGGCGTTCGTGAAGAAGAATGGCCCGTTGTCTGTTAACCAGGCGGTGCACTGTATCCTGCAGGCCGCGCGAGGGCTTGAGTTTGCTCATGCGCAGGGCGTAGTCCATCGCGATATCAAGCCGGCAAATCTGCTGCTGGATTCCAAAGGCAACGTCAAGATTCTGGACATGGGTTTGGCGCGTGTTGAAGGGGACTCCGGCAGTCAGGGAGAACTGACAAGCACAGGTGCCGTGATGGGAACCGTGGACTACATGGCTCCCGAACAGGCACTAAGTACCAAACACGCAGATGCTCGCAGCGATATTTACAGTCTGGGGATTTCGCTGTGGTATCTGCTGACGGGGCGGTGCGCTTACGAAGGCGATACGTTGATGTCGAAACTGCTGGCGCACCGGGAAGCTCCGATTCCTTCGCTGTGTGAACTGGACAATGACATCCCAGCCGCGGTGGATATGGTGTTTCGCAAAATGGTGGCGAAGCAGGCGAAGGAGCGCTACCAGACGATGACCGAGGTGATTCGTGATCTGGAACGCTTTCAGAGTGGTGCGTCGTCTTCGTCGAGCGTGGTGATGCCAAACAACCCGGAAGATTCCAGTCTGCAGTCATTTCTCAGCAATCTGGGAAGCCCGCCATCAACTGCCGCGGCTGCACGCACAATCACGGCCCCCGCGGTACAGGTGAAAGTCAACACGGCTGCTGACGTCACAATGCTGAACGGCAACATTGGAGTTGAGACGGATCCACAGACTCTGACGCCGATTCGAGCGCGGGAGCGGCAGGCAAAGGCCAGCCGACATCCCGCTGCAACTCAGGTGACAGCTCCACCATGGTATCGCGATCTGCGGGTGTTAATCGGCGGCGGTGCTGCGGCACTTCTGGCGCTGTTTGCAGTCATCATTCTGATTCAGACGCCCTATGGAACTCTGCGCGTCGAGATTCTTGACCCGGAAGTCGCGATGAAAGTGCAGGGCACCGAGCTGACATTCCAGTCATCCGACATGGAACCGGTATCGCTGGTGGCCGGTGACAAGAAACTGATCATCACGCGCGGCGATCTGTCGTTCGAGACACCGTCGTTTTCGCTGAAAAAGGGGATGGAAACCCGGGTCAGGGTAGAGCTGATCGGCGAAAAGATTGTCGTTCGTGATGGGGAGACCGTCATTGCGGAGCAACCGCTTCGGCGATCCCTTGTCACGGCCTCCACCACGGACACCGCCCCGCAGGGTCGCGCCAATCCGATGGAGAGCGATTTGTCCAGACAGTCCACCGCGACAACCGCTGGCCTGCAGCACACTGCGCTGGAGTTCAATGGGCTGGCGGACGTGCTGGTGGAAATCCCATCTCTGCGGCTTCGTTGTGGCGGGCCAGTGACCCTGGAAGGCTATTTCACGCCTGCAGTCGATCGGATTACGGACGTCAATCAGGTGCTCGGCTTTCCGTTCAATGCGATCTGGATCCAGCCCGAGTCGCAGTGCTGGCAATTGGTGTGGCAGCACGGTGACGGGAATTTAACGGTGTGTCCCGGTATTCCCTTTGTCAAAGGACGGCGAACACATATCGCCGGGGTCGTTGAGGACGGAGAGGCGCGGTTGTTCGTCGATGGCCGGAAGCTCGCCACACAACCACTGATGTTTGACGGGGAGGCCAGTAAGCGGGAACTGATCGGCCCGTCGCTGGGATCCAACTTTCCCGGTCTGATCGACAACGTTCGAATTTCGCAAGTGGCTCGCTATCAGGACGATTTTGTGCCGACCGACCGACTGACATCTGACGCTCAGACGCTGGCATGCTTTGAATTCATGGAAGGAAGCGGATCCGAACTCAGAGATTCCTCTGGCAACAATCATCACGGCAGAATCGTCGGAGCGACCTGGCGGCCGGGTCTTTCAAACGCCGAGACGATGGACACGCGACACACCCTTGAATTCGATGGTCAGGCGAGTCGTGTGGAACTGCCCATGTTTCCGCTCGAAGCGACGGGACCAGTCACCATTGAGGCGTGGTTCACAGCGCAGCCTGGTGACAAGCCGAATGCCAATGATGTCGATGCCAGAACTGATGCGATCTGGTCGTTGCAGAATCCTCAATCAAAGGCTGTTGCAAATTTTATTCTGGATCGGGCGAATGATGGCTGGTGGTTCGGTGCCGGGGTTGAGCGACTGGTGAGGACCGTCTACTACTCGTTTACTCGCGTCGATCAGCGGGCCGACCTGTATGGAACTCGGCATCACGCGGCCTTCGTGTGGGATGGTGATGAAGTAAGGCTCTATGTCGATGGTCAGCCCCTCCGAAGTGGCGGCACGGTCGTCGATGCCGACAAAACGCCTCTCGATCCGTCAATCCGATTCACCGAAGTAGAAAAGTTCTTTCTCGGGGCTGCTGTTTCGCGCGATGGCAGGAGTCTGACTCGCTTCTTCCACGGTGGTCTGGATGAATTCCGCATATCGAAATCGGTTCGCTATGCGACGACCTTCACCCCCGAACCCGTCTTTCAGAACGATCCGGACACCGTCGCGCTGTATCATTTTGACGAAGGTCAGGGGGATGTGCTGACCGATTCTTCCGGCAACAACCACCATGGCAAAATCATCGGCGCGAAATGGGTGAAGGGAGATATGAGCCAGGCTGACAATGTGAGTGCTGGCTGGATCGACCTTTTCAATGGTAAAGACCTGACAGGTTGGAAAGTGATGGGTTCCGGCAGGTGGACTGCGTTCGATGGAGTGCTGACAGGTGCGACGACAACGGAGACCGGTACTGGCTGGTTGATGTCCGAATCCGAGTTCACCGACTTTGAATTGAATCTCGAGTACAAGCTGGATCCGGGCAGCAACAGCGGCATCTTTCTGCGAGCGTGGCCGGAGGGTGATCTCTCGGGAAGTCAATTCCAGGAGATTCAACTTCTTGATGACGAAGCTCCCGCATTTGCTTCGATCCCGCCAGATCGTCGCAATGGCAGTCTGTTCGGACGGATCGCACCTTCTAAGCCTTCGAAGGCACCGGCCAATGAGTGGAATCGCCTGAAGGTCCGTCTGACTGGGCAGGAACTTCAAGTGACGATGAACGATGTCGAAACAATCAGGCAAACGCAGTACAGTCAGCGTTCATCAGGGCGCATCGGATTGCAGCTCTATCCAAACAAGGTGGAATTCCGCAATCTTCGAATTCTCCCTCTGGGCTCCATCATCAACGGGAGCCGACCGTAAGTATGTCGCTCGATGACTTGCACATCGGATTCCGGAAATGTGTGGACGCACCCTGAATCGCCGGCGAAGGATGCCCAGATATGGGTAGCCGATGCGGTGCAGTACCGGAAAGCTGACGCATCCCGCTCGCCGATGATGCTGAGTTGCGCGGAATGGGAGCGTCGAGTGTGGCCGAAGTGTCTTTGCGAGCGGCCAGTGTGAACTGGCCGGTACGCCCCCAAAAATGCTATGCCGCATCCGGTGTCGGTCCCTTTGGGACCTAATACCGCAACTCAGCGAAACCCGTGCCGACCTGCCTGACGGAAACGAGCGTCAGAGGCGGATTTGTTAGTCGACGAGGAAACAACGGCTGTCCTTTGCCAAGCGTGACGGAACCTATCTGGACAATGATTTCATCCAGCAGGCCTGCGTCGAAGAACTGGCCCGCGAGATCTCCTCCACCAACCACCCAAAGGTTCTTCCCGTCGGCAGCACTGCACATGGCGCGATGAACGGGTCTTACGTCACCTCGCACGAAGTGCAGATTGGCCCCCGGAATGTCCGGGAGAGCCCGTTTGGAGAAGACCCATGTCGGCTGCGCATAAGGCCAGGGGGAACCCGTTTCGGCGGCGATGGTCTCCGCATTTCGAAGCATCCATTCATAGGTGGACGACCCCATCGCCAAAGCTCCGACCTGAGCAATGAACTCGGGATAACTGGTGTCGTTGACATTGCCGAGCGGAAACAGCCAGTCGAGCGAGTGGTCTTCGGTGGCAATAAACCCATCCAGACTTGTGGCCGTGTAGAATTGTGTCTTCATGGTGCTGCTCGGTGGTGATTCATGAGGAGTGCGCGGCACTGTTTTGGGGACAGGGTACTTAAGTGCACGACGCTTTGCTCAAGAGTTCCCACATCCGGCCTGACGGCCACTTTCTCCCCGCGGGGAGAAGGGACAGGAGTGCGAGGCGGCAGAAAGCACGAGTCAGGACGTGATGATGGATGAGTCCAGCGGTACTTAGTCCAGGTACAGGAACTCGTTCAGATTGAGGGCGACAAGACAGAAGAACTTTCGGGACTGGTCCACTGTCATTCCGTTCTCTTTCTGCAGGGTATCCATCAACTGCAGGCCTCGCTGGATTTCCGCATCAGACGGTTCCCTCTGCGTGACTCGGCGAAGGGCCAGACGCACTTGCATGGCCGGGTCCGGGCTGGCTTCGCTCAGGCTTTCTGAAAAGATCTGCGCCTGCTCCTGGATGAACTGACTGTTCAGCAGTCCCAGTGCCTGAGTTGGCTGAGTCGTGACGAACCGGACCGGGCAGGTCTGGTCGGTATCTGCCATATCGAAGCTTTCCAGAATCGGATCCAGCAGTGACCGCTTCACGTGGATGTAAATACTGCGGCGAGCGGCATCTTCCGGAGACGACACGCCCCAGCCTGATCCCGGCTGCGACTGTCCAGCCTTCACCTCATCGGGAATCTTGGTGTAGATCGAAGGACCAAACATTCGATCGGTATTCAGTGAGCTGTTGGCCCACAGGATCGAATCCCGCACTTCTTCGGCGGACAGACGTCGCATGTCAAATCGCCAGAAGTTGTCGTTGGTGGGATCGCTGGTCAGCGCTTCGCTCCGGCCTCGGGAACTCATCTGGTACGCAGCGGATTTCATGATCATTCGATGCATGGCCTTCATCGACCAGCCTTCTTCCACAAAGCGGGCAGCCAGCCAGTCGAGCAGTTCCGGTTGCGTGGGGCGGCTTCCCTGAAACCCGAAGTCACTGGCTGTTCTGACGATGCCTCGCCCAAAATGAAACTGCCAGAGTCGGTTGGCCATCACGCGGGACGTCAGGGGATTAGATGGACTGGTGATCCAGCGAGCCAGCGCGATGCGTCGCCCTGTGGTCGTGGCTCCTTCACGAAGCGGAGCAATCTCCGGTGGCGGTGGAGACAGCACCGACGGAAACGCCGGCTGAACTTCGTCTCCAGGCGAAGACGGATTCCCGCGGAGCAGAACATGTGTGGGCTTCAGTCCGGCCACATCCTCCTTCACACACAACGCCTGCGCCATGGCGGAAGGAGGATTGTCCCGTAGCTGCCGCAGTCGATCCGTCAGACCTCGATAACGATTGACCTGCTTTTCGGTCAGCAGGCCCCCGTTGCGCGCTTCGATCAGACGCACGCGATTGACTTCGTACTGAAACTCGTCCTTCTCCACGCCGTTGAAGTCCGGCTTGACGATGGCCTCGATTCGCTCGATGTCCTGCTGAACCGATTCTATCTCACGCTGATGCCGTTCCATGGCGGCCTGATGGAGTGAACCAATTTCAGGCATCGCAATCTGAGTGACGGAGGCCTCCATCACAGATTCTGCGGAACGTACTCCATAGCGTCGGACGCCTCGAAAGAAGGCGATCATGCTGTAGTAATCGGATTGCGGAATCGGGTCGATCTTGTGGTCGTGACAACGTGCACAGTTGATGGTCAGACCCAGAATGGACTGACCGGCGGTTGTCACGATGTCATCCAGATCGTCGTAGTAGGCCAGTTCCGGGTCGGCGGGTTCATCATCCCAGCGTCCCAGGCGATAGAATCCCGTGGCGACAATGGAATCCGGCGTGGGTTCGGGCAGTTCATCGCCCGCCAGTTGTTCGGTGAGAAACTGGTCGTACGGTTTGTCGGCATTGAAGCTCTGAATGACATAATCCCGGTATCGCCAGACAAACGGCTTTGCTCCGTCGCGTTCGTAGCTGTTGGTTTCGGCGTAACGAACCAGATCCAGCCAGTGGCGCCCCCAGTGTTCGCCGTAGTGGGGCGAGGCCAGCAGTGTTTCGATCAGTTCTGACCAGGCATCGGGAGTGGGATTTGCGGCGAATGCGGCGACAACTTCCGGTTCCGGCGGCAGGCCCGTCAGATCGTAATACGCTCGTCGAACCAGTTCGCGAGGATCCGCAGCCGGATTGGGTTCAAGACCTTTTGCTCGCAACTGACCCAGGATGAACGAATCGATTTCGTTCCTTATCCATGGGTCTGAGACCTGCGGCACATCGGGTCTTTCGACCGGCTGGAACGACCAGAATTTCCGGGTTTCGTCATTAACCGTTGGAGCCTCTTTGGGGGCTTCAAAATGCAGAGGTTTGCCGTCGGCCGACCACGCCAGCCCTTCGGTCACCCATCGCGTCAGGGCGTCAATCTGTTTGGGTGCCATGCGGCCTGTGGGCGGCATTTCATAGCCATCGTAGTTGATGGCTTTCAACAGGAGACTTTCCGCAGGCTGGGTGAGATCCACAGCGGGGCCGGATTCACCGCCCCTGAGAATTCCTTCCCGAGTCGTCAGATTCAAACCACCTTTGGGTTTCGCGCCCGCGTGACACTTCAGGCAGTTGGCTTCCAGCAGGCCAGCGATCTCCGCTTCAAAATAGGATTCCTGTGCTGTGGCTGGAGCGGTCGGTTTTTCGTCAGCCGTGATGACGGCAGCAGACAGGAATGACGAGCAGACAACCAGAAGGAAGGCCGTGGAACGCATGTGAGACTCGAAGGCAGAGACGAGGGCGCTGGACAATTTGCGGGGATCAAATGGCCAGACTACTTCCGCCTTCTCTGGAAGTCAACATGGGGGATTTGCTGCCCGGTGATCGAGCGCATCCGGTCCGTGCACGAGTCTGTTTCTCTGTTGCGGTATTCCGAGGCTGGCGAAACTGACCAGACCGCAAAAAGCGTTTGTGTGGACCGTAAACGAAAACGGGCCTTCCCGAAGGAAGGCCCGAAATGGAGTTCCAGCGCTTCAGATGGATTCCGCCTGACGGAAACCCGTTCGCGTGTTTTTTTGCCTCTGCCGACTGCTGAAGTCAGTTCACGGATTTGCCATCAAACTTGGATGACGCATCGGATGTTTTGCTGTTGGCTTTTGCAGCCGGAGGAGCTGTGCGGCTGGCGGCTGTCGGGTTGGACGGGACAGCTCGACCACTTCCCGTGGCTTCTCCTTCAGCAACCGACTGGTCGTTCTTCGGAGCCCAGTTGGTCACGGACCAGGTGGGATATTCTTCCGCCACACCGGCGGCAAGATCCTGCAGCAGTTCCATCAGCTTGCGGTTTGTCATGTCCCGGTTGGCGACAACTCGCTGCATGACAAATCGCTTGTTGCTGGGGATGTAGGCAAAGAACTTGCCTTCACCCAGCTTGTCGTTGGCGGCCAGCAGCCTCAGCAGGGCTGTACGGGGAACTTCGCTGGCAGACGCCGGAATCTGATCCAGCCACGCCATGATCCACACGGACTGACCGTTGCGGCTTAGAACGGCTGACATCGAAAACTTCCATTCTTCCCCGCGATAGCTGGTCTTGAATGCGAAGTCGTAGCGCTGTTCCGTTTTGGTGGGCTTCAGACCGATGGCGGCCAGCATCTCACCCAGCTCTGATTCGGAAATCTGTCCCGGCAGCGGCGCTGGCTGAACTTCAGGTGTTTCCGTCTGGGCTGGCTTGGGACTCTGAGCATTCAGAATCGTTGCGCTGCTGGTCAACAGCAGCGCCGGCAGCAGGACAGCTCGTAACGTTTTCATGGTTCCTTCCCCAAAAACACAGCGGCAGGTTGTGCCGAAACACCGGAGGAATCTGAACGGCGACTTCGGCAGATTCCGCCCTGAAATGCAAACCGTCCGTGGTTTGTTCAGGCAGGAACGGGCCTGTTCGCTATTCGAAGTTCTGATCTGCGAGATACTTAAGGCAGATCTGAGACCACGTTTCAAATTCATCCAGTTGACGCACCAATTCTGACGGAGGTGCGAATCCTGCGTTTATCATCGACTTTTCCCGTGGCAGAACTTTGGGATAGTCCAGATCGAAAATGTGGACGATGCCCAGATGCACTTTGCCGACGTCGGTTTCGTCGTCATTAATCAGACCGACGCACGCTTCTTTCCACTCGGTACCCAGATCCACTTCTTCCTCGATTTCCCGTCGCATGCCTTCCCGATAGGGAGACTGGACTCCGTTCAGATCCAGTGTGGAAACATGCCCACCGACTCCGATGGAACGTTTGGCGTACAGCCGGGATTCGCCCTGAGCTGTTCCGCGCTGGTAAAAGAAGACGTCTCCACCACATCGAAACACGCAGTACGGAATCAGTTGCTTGAACGTCGGATCCTGTTCCATGGCCGGACGAGGCTGGTAGCTGGCGTGCTGAGGATCCAGAATGACAGGAAGGTATCGATCCACGTCGTTACAGAATCCCTGAAAATGTCCCACGCCGTGAAAGACCGGAGTGGGGATCACCAGAACATGCTCAACAGTCATAATTCGTCACACGCAGGGAAAGAGGAAAGGCGAATTGGTTCTTCCCGGGATTGTAATGGTCGGGGACCGCAGGACCAGAAACCGACGCGCCAGTCCCATTTTATCGAGTGCACACATCGCAAATGCGGGACAGGTATCGATCCCCAGGCTGTCAAACATTCTGAAGATTGCCATTTGATCGGAGCCAGTCCCAATTGCTCCGGGTATCGTACGCAATGCACATTGGCTGCGAAGGCCATTGTCGATGATGATTCCCGACACTCACATGACCGTGAGTTGCTTCTTCCGAGTTCGCCTGACCAGCAAAGTTGTCTTCTGTGATTGAATCTGACGAGCCTGTTCTACTGCGTCTGCTGCAGATCTCGGATCTGCACTTCGGTCCGCCCTATCGGGACCATGTGGGACAGGCAGTCCTGAAAATTGCCCCGCAGCTGAACGCCCATGCGATCGTGATCAACGGGGACCTGACACAACGAGCGAAGCGCGAGCAGTTTCTGGCGGCCAAAGGGTTTCTGCAGAAGCTTCCACCGTTGCCGCAGCTGGTGATTCCCGGAAATCACGACGTGCCGCTGTATCGAGTGCTGGAACGCCTGATGTCTCCCCATGCGCTTTACAGAGAGATCATTTCTGCCGAACTGAATCCGGTCCTGAGTCTCTGCGGTGCCGTCATTGTGGGGCTGGATTCCACAGCGCCACACACGGCCATCAGCAATGGTCGCATTTCGAACTCGCAGCTGGATCTCTGCGAACAGAGATTCGAGGAACATCCGGCCGAGCTGATTCGAATTGTGGTGGCACACCATCAGTTTGTGCCGGCGCCGGATTACCTGCGGGACAAACGAATGCAGAATTCCAGGCAGGCCATCGAACGATTCGTGGGAATGAACGTGGAGCTGATTCTGGGAGGCCATCTGCATCGAGCGTACGTTGGCAATTCGCTCGACTTTTATCGAGGGACCGATCCCAGCCGGGGCATCATCATCGCGCAGTGCGGCACTACAACGTCCCGGCGAGGCCGCGGCCGGGAGACCGAGAAGAACTCATTCAACGTGATTGAAATCCGTCGGAGCATGATTACGGTGAAGCACTATATGTACTTCGAACAGACTGGTTCGTTCGAATTGCTGTCAGAGCACGCATTTCACCGGAACGCTACTCTTCACGGCGGCCGCCAAGCACCCCGGCCTGAATGAGCAGGTGCAGCAGCGTCAGCAGCGAAGAGGCAAATGCGGCCACGTACGTCAGTGCGGCGGCGTTCAGAACGCGGTTGACACCAACCTGCTCGTCTTCCGAAATGATGCCGCTGCTGACACACAGTGCCTTTGCCCGTCTGCTGGCATTGAATTCCACGGGAAGTGTCACCAGCTGGAACAGAACGATCGTGCTGAACGCGATGATTCCCAGCATCAGCAGGGGTCTCATCTGCAGCGCAAAGCCCAGAAACAACAGGGAATTGGAAGCGTAAGATCCAATTCCGACGGCCGGAACCAAGGCTGATCGCAGCCACAGCGGAGCGTACATGCGCGCGTGCTGAATGGCGTGACCCGCTTCATGACAGGCAACACCGATCGCCGCGACCGAATTGCTGGCATAGACCGCTTCGGAAAGAGCCAGAGTCTTTGTGACCGGGTTGTAGTGGTCACTGAGGTAACCGTGCGTCGGTACGACCTGCACATCGCTGATTCCGGCACCGTCCAGCAGAATCTGTGCAGCCTGAGCGCCCGTGTAACCGCGACGTGTTGCGACCTGTGAGTATTTCGAAAAGGCAGCCTTCACCATCAGGCTGGCCAGTCCGGACATGACAAGTCCCGGAATCAGTACCATCAGGATGTAAGACATGCTGATATACATTGCGTCTGCTCCCACGATGAATCGACTTATCCCGGCTGCTGATTCGGCAGCAGTCCGCTCCGGAACATTGGCAGCAATTTACGTGCCTGTGTCAGTTTACCGCTTCTTCGCAGGAAACCGCCGGAGATTTGACGCAATCGCTGATTCCGCGGTCATCAGACGGAAACAGTTTCGATGCCCAGTTTGGCCTGCACTGTACGGCTGAGAGTTTCCCGGACCACTTCCACCGGGATGCGGTCATACACTTTCTGGAAGAAGCCTTCCACAATCATGTGCATGGCTTCGTTGCGGCTGATCCCTCGACTCATGCAGTAAAAGATCTGCTCACGGTCTACCTGGCCGGTTGTCGCGCCGTGCGTGCACTTGACGTCGTCCGCTTCAATTTCCAGCCCCGGAATGGAATCGACGCGCGCTTCATCACTCAGCATCAGCGCATCACTTCGCTGGTAACCATCGGTTTGCTGGGCCGCGGCATCGACTTTGATCATTCCCCGCCAGACCACTCGGGATTCATCGCGCAGCACTTCCTTGTACAGCAGGTCACTGTGCGTGCCCTGAGCCTTGTGGTGCTGCAGTGTGTAATAGCTGATTTTCTGCCGATCGCTGGCAAACGTCACGCCGTTGACTTCAGCAGTCGCCGCACGGCCGTTCAGATTGATGTCCTGATGGATATGAGCCAGTCGGCTGCCCAGACCCACGACGGTCCACTGCAGGGATCCTCCTGCATCGACAACGCCAGCCTGATGTGCCAGGTGCCACGATTTCTGATTCCAGTTCTGAAGCTGCACATAACGCAGGTTGGCATTCCTGCCGACAATCAGTTCGACACAGCCCACATGCAGTCCGGATGTTTCGTCCGACGCCGATGTGGTTTCCTCAAGCAGCGTGGCCTTTGCTCCGTCTTCCAGAATGATGAGCGTGTGGCTGAATTCGGCAATGCCGTCACGACTGTGAGCGATCAGGCTGTGCAACGGCAGCGTGACTTCGACATTGCGAGGCACATACAGGAGCGTGCCGCCCGTCCAGAAAGCCGCATGCCACGCTGAAAACCGATCCGCATCCGGCCGGACCGCTTGTTTCATGAAATACGGTTCCAGCAGTTCCCGATGACTTGTCAGCAGCGTCTGCAATTCACCAAACAGGACTCCCTGACCACGGATGTCTTCTGAAACATTCGAGTGGGTCGTCTGCCCGTTCACGTGCGCGATCGACCCACCGAATTCGGTCTTGTCGCTCAGCAGCGTCGCAATGGCCGACGATTCCACCGGTCCGGTTGAAGGGCGAAACCTGCCGGCGTTAAAAACGCGCAGGTCGACTCGCTTGAATTCTTCCGGATCCAGTTCTTCCTGCAGCAGAGCCTGGTACTGCTCAAAGGCCGCACGGCGAGCATCCGTGATCCACGCCGCCTCATTGCGAGTTGCCAGGAACTGTTCGAAGACTTCAGAGCTGAAGCCAATACGATTTAAATCAAGAGTTGCAGACGACATAACGGCTCGAATCAGCAAAGACTGTATGGATGCATTGTTGCCCGCCGCAGCCGTGCGGGATTCTGAGGTTTTCCGACTACAGGAAGAAACCTGCAGCGGTCGACCAGTTCAATTGGCGGCGAGAATCTGTGCGGTGGCCTACCCGACTGATCCTTCCATCTGCAGCTCGATCAGGCGGTTCAGTTCGACGGCATATTCCATCGGCAGTTCCTTCACCAGCGGCTCGATAAAGCCCGTGACGATCATGGCGGAAGCTTCTGCTTCGCTCAGACCACGACTCATCAGATAAAAGAGCTGCTCTTCGGCGATCTTTGAAACACTGGCTTCGTGCTCGATCGCAACGTTTTCTTCTTCGACTTCAATATACGGATACGTATCGCTGCGACTGGCCGGATCCAGAATCAGAGCGTCGCAGACCACGTTCGACCGACAGTTGACCGCATTTGGCTGGACCTTTACCAGTCCACGGTAGCTTGCGCGACCGCCGCCTCGGGAGATGCTCTTGCTGATAATGCGACTGGACGTGTTGGGAGCACAGTGCACCATCTTGGCTCCGGCATCCTGATGCTGACCGGCCCCGGCAAACGCGATAGACAGCGTTTCACCGCGAGCACCCGGTTCCATCAACCAGATGGCCGGATACTTCATGGTCAGCTTCGAGCCGATATTGCCGTCGATCCACTCCATCAGCGAATCACCATAGGCCATCGCTCGCTTGGTGACCAGGTTATAGACGTTATTCGACCAGTTCTGAATGGTCGTGTAGCGACATCGGGCTCCGCGTTTGACGATGATTTCCACGACTGCCGAATGCAGACTGTCGCTGCTGTAGGTCGGGGCCGTGCAGCCTTCGACATAATGCACCGACGCGCCTTCATCGACGATGATCAGCGTCCGTTCGAACTGCCCCATGTTCTGGCTGTTGATGCGGAAGTACGCCTGCAGCGGAAACTCGATCTTCACGCCCTTTGGAACGTAGATAAACGAGCCGCCTGACCACACCGCGGAATTCAGCGCGGCGAACTTGTTGTCGCCTGGAGGAATCACGGTGCCGAAATACTCACGGAACAGTTCCGGATGGTCATGCAGTGCCGAATCGGTATCGGTGAAGATCACGCCCTGCTTTGACAGATCTTCCTGCAGACTGCCATAGACGACTTCTGATTCGTACTGCGCTTTAACTCCGGCCAGATATTTCTTTTCCGCTTCCGGAATCCCCAGCCGATCATAGGTGCGACGAATATCTTCCGGCACCTCGTCCCAGGTCTTCCCCTGTTCATTCGAGGCCTTCATGTAATAGAAGATTTCCTGGAAGTTCAGTTCGCTCATATCTCCGCCCCAGTTTGGCATGGGGCGGGATTCGAAAATGTTCAGCGAATTCAGACGGAATTCCGTCATCCATTCCGGTTCGTGTTTCATCTCCGAAATCTGGCGCACGATCTCGGCATCCAGCCCTTTGCGGCTTTTGAATGCGTAATGTTCCGTGGTGTCGTGGAAACCGTACTTGTAAGCCCCGAACTCCAGATCGGACTTACCGGATTCGGTTTTCACAGGAGCATCTGTCGACATGACTATCTATCCAATCTGACAAACCGCCGGGATACAGAGGGCCGCGGTCGGGTTTGATGGTGATCGAAGGAACTTTTGCTGTACTGATCTGCGGGATGATGACGTCGGTCAGCCTCGCCTGAGAATCCACCATGACGCCTTTCACGCTGCGGTGGTTCTTCCATCACACGGCAGCCGCTTCCGCCGTCGGATTGTCAGCTGCCGCTTCCGGATGCCGCGCGCGGACGGTGGCATAGCCGTTTGCATGGAGTTCATGAGCCAGAGACATATCACCGGTTTCCACAATTCGTCCACCCAGCATGACGTGCGTAAACTGGGGCGGATTGAATTCCAGCAGTCGCTCGTGATGCGTAATGATCAGCACGCCCATCTGCGGTCCGGCCAGTTTGGCCAGACCTTCACTGACCACTCGCACGGCATCGCTGTCGAGTCCGCTGTCGGTTTCGTCGAGGATTGCGAAACGAGGCTGCAGCATGGCCAGCTGCAGAATTTCCATTCGCTTCTTTTCGCCGCCGGAGAATCCATCGTTCAGGTAACGGCGAGCAAACTCAGGATCCATTCCCAGTTCGTTCATGCGTTCGCGAATTTCCTTGCGGAATTCCCGCATGCCAACCAGTCCTTCGCCTTCCTTGCGGTCCGGATTGCGGATATTGGAAACGGCATGACGCAGGAAGTCAGCGACCTTCACTCCCGGAATGACAACCGGGTACTGAAACGCGAGAAACAGCCCCAATCTCGCTCGTTCGTCGGCTTCCATCTCAGTGATGTTGACGCCATCGACTTCGATCGACCCGTCCGTCACGGAATAATTCGGGTGACCTGCCAGGGCATAAGCCAGCGTGCTTTTGCCTGAGCCGTTCGGGCCCATCAGAGCGTGGACTTCGCCCTGACGGATTTCCATGTTGACGCCTCGCAGAATCGGCGTCTCACCCACAGAAACATGGAGATCAGAAATCTTCAGCACAGCAGTCATCGCGGTCACACTTCCTCGCAAATATTCAGCGAGCCCTGTGCATCACAAGGTCATCGCCGGCAGAAACAACTGCAAACAGGATTCAGTCAGTGAATTTCAACTTCAGCACCGGCAGTGGCAATGCCGGTCAGCCCCGACTTTGTCAGTCGGGAATCGTTCAACATCAGACATTCAGAGCGGAATACCCGGAATGGTGAGGAACCGGCAGAACGGATTCCCCTTTGGTCACTTTTCGAGCTTTGATCTTGTCCTGAATTCGCATCAGGCCTTCCAGCAGAGCTTCCGGTCTTGGCGGGCACCCGGGGACGTAAACATCCACAGGAACCACCAGGTCGACGCCCTTCACAACGTGATAGCCATGCTTGAAGTACGGCCCGCCTCCCACAGTGCAGGCACCCATCGCAATCACGTATTTCGGATCCGGCATCTGTTCGTACAAACGACGAACGCGGCTGGCCATCTTGAACGTCACCGTCCCGGCCACAATCATCAGGTCGGCCTGCCGAGGCGTTGCGCGAAACGCACCCGCACCAAAACGGTCAATATCGTACTTGCTGGCACCTGCAGCCATCATTTCAATGGCACAGCAGGCCAGCCCGAATGTCATCGGCCAGATGCTGGATTGCTGGCCCCAGTTCATGGCCTGCTCCATTGTCGTGGTGATGACGTTTTCTTCGAATCGACCTTCGATCCATGTCATGACAGTCCAACCTCACCTTTTGAACAATTCCAGATTTCGAAAGGCACTCTCTGCCTCAGCACTGACTGAACCCCGCGCTTGCCACAGACGCGAGAAGTGCAACCAGCACTCTACCAGCCCAACGGTGTCTTTCAATCACCCCCGGAACTTTCCAGGACCTGAAGGCTTCGCGTGGTTTTGCCGCGGTCGCCCATCCGCAAGTCCCGTTGACCCGATCATCAATGGCCCCGTTTCTGAAAACAGAGAGATGCTGTTTCATTTTGCCGGGCCCATCACCTGAAACTCACAGCATCCCCGGCCATCCTGACATCTGGTTCGAAACTCAACCGGTGCCCCCAGCACCTGCTCCAGAACTTCTCGTTCGACCTGACAAATGGCATCATCCACACTCGCCAGCATCGGAAACGGGCAGGTGGTTTCCCGCAGGATCGTCAGACCCCCCGAATGATCGCTCTCGACATTAAATCCATTGGATTTCATCTCGTCGGCCAGTTGATCCATGCGATCTTCCACCGAATCGCTGTCGACCAGTTGCTTCCGAAACCGTTCCGCCAGTCGGTTCCGCACCTGTCCTAACAGCTCTGACCGCACAGTTTCATTCGGGAATCCACTGATGGCCTCC
>Ga0209573_1001791_pt1 | contig 30614 bp, 17 predicted proteins | sample TNRBio252014_DNA_FD_185870 | JGI IMG/M metagenome (GOLD analysis project Ga0209573, IMG submission 185870) | Wastewater treatment Type I Accumulibacter community from EBPR Bioreactor in Madison, WI, USA - TNR Reactor_6/25/2014_ DNA (SPAdes)... | ecosystem: Engineered > Bioreactor > EBPR >...
CCCCCCACACCTCGATCTCAACCTTCAACCGCACCTCCAACCAACGCGACGCGCCCGGGGTGAAGCACGAGCCCAACGACGGAGAACGGATGTCAAGAGCCAAGACCAGCCTCGGACCCATGAACGGCCTCCGCCGCCCCGTCGGCCTTTCCCGCGCCGGGCACGTCGGCGGCGGAGGCGGCCTGCGATACGACCCGTGCCCTTTCGGGCTCCGCGTCGGTGACGCCGCGCTCGGACACGCCGCGGCGATCGAAGGCGTCGTCCGCTACCGCGACCCGCGTCACCGTCTCTCGGCTCTGCCTCCCTTCCCCGGCTACGCCGCCCCGCCGATCGAACACGCCCTCGATCCCGCCTCCGCGGCCGAGGCCTCCGTCAGGCCCGGGTTCGCCGACGTGCTCGGCAAACGCGTCGTGCGCGTCGCCATCGAGCCGGGCACCTCGCTCTACGGCACCGGCGAACAGGCCGGCCCCCTGCTCCGCAACGGCACGCGCAAAGTCTGCTGGAACACCGACGCCTTCGGGTACAGCGAGCAGTCGCCGTCGCTCTACCAGAGCCACCCCTGGATCCTCGCGGTCCGCCCCGACGGGACGGCCTTCGGCGTGCTCATCGAAACGACCTGGCGCTGCGAGCTCGACCTGGCCTGCTCCGACGTCCGCGCCATCGTCGTCCGCAGCGAAGGGCCCAGCCCGGCCGCCGTCATCGTCGACGGCCCCGGCGTCCAAGACGTGCTCGGCAAGCTCGCACGACTCACCGGCTCCATGCCCATGCCCCCGCTCTGGGCTCTGGGGTATCAGCAGTGCCGCTGGAGCTACGAGCCCGAGAGCCGCGTCCGCGAGCTGGCCTCGATGTTCCGGCAAAGACGAATCCCCTGCGACGTGCTCTGGCTCGACATCGATTACATGGACCGCTACCGCTGCTTCACCTTTGACCGCGAGAAGTTCCCCGATCCCGCGGCGCTCAACGACGACCTCCACGCCATGGGCTTTAAGACCGTCTGGATGATCGATCCCGGGCTCGCCGTCGATCCCGGGTACAGCGTGTACGCCCAGGGACGCCAGGCGGGCCACTTTGTCACCCGCACCAGCAAGCACGCCTCGCTGGCCAGCGCCGTCAGCGACGAACTCGCCCAGCGGCTTGGGATCACGCCCACCGCCCACTCGAACCAATCCGACACCGACCCCGAGTACCACGGCCGCGTCTGGCCCGGCGCGTGCGCCTTCCCCGATTTCACCAAACGCTCCGTCCGGGCGTGGTGGGCCGACCTCTACGGCGGGTTCGTCTCGTGCGGCGTCGACGGCGTCTGGAACGACATGAACGAGCCCGCCGTCTTCGACGGCCCGGGCAAGTCCATGCCCGACGACAACTGGCACGACGCCGACCCGGACCTCGGCGGCCCGGGCCCGCACGCGAAATACCACAATGTCTACGGCATGCTCATGGTCCGCGCCACCCGCGAGGGCATCGCCGCGGCCAATCCGGGCAAACGCCCTTTCGTCCTGACGAGGGCCAATTTCCTCGGCGGGCACCGCTACGCCGCCACATGGACGGGCGACAACCTCGCCCAGTGGTCCCACCTGCGTTGGTCCGTCTCCATGGTGCTCAACCTCGGCCTCTCGGGCCAGCCCTTCGCCGGTCCCGACATCGGCGGCTTCGGGATGACCACCTCTCCCGAGATGTTCGCCAAGTGGTTCGGCGTCGGGACCATGCTCCCCTTTGCCCGAGGCCACAAGATCAAAGAGTGGGGCGGCAGTTCCATGGCCGACCACGAGCCCTGGAGCTTCGGCGAGACCGTCGAGGCCACCTGCCGCCGCGCGCTCGAACGCCGATACCGCCTCTTGCCTTATCTCTACACGCTCTTCGAGAACGCCTCTCGTACGGGGCTGCCCATCGCCCGTCCGGTCTTCATGGCCTGCCCCGCCGACCCCAGGCTCCGCGGCGTCGAGAACGCCTTCCTGCTCGGGCCCGACGTGCTCGTCCACTGCCCTACAGACGGCCCCAGCGACCTTGACTCTTCGCCCGCGCCCATCCCCGCGGGCTGGCGCGAATTCACTCTCGAACCCGAGCGTGATGAGCTCTTGCCCAGGCTTTTCCTGAGGCCCGGCGCGGTCCTTCCCGTCGGGCCCGTCATCCAGCACACCGGCGAGCGATCATCCGGCGATCTCGAACTGCTGATCTGCCCCAACGACCTCGGGAACGCCGATGGAGAGCTCTACCAAGATCTCGGCGAGGGCTTTGGATACCAGCGCGGTGAGAGCCGTCGCACGCGGTTCGTGTGGAGCGGCGGGGCCCTGAGCGAACAGGCCCAAGGCGAGTTCGATCCGGGCACCCGGGTCGCGTCCGTACGCGTGCTGTAGCGACGGCGGTCAGGCGTCTTCAACCAGCCCGCCGCTGGCGATCAGCGCCGACAACTTCGCGATGTCACCGGCGGGCGACCTGTCCTGCGTCAGCTTTGGGACCACCCCGCGCACCGCGGCCACCGCCCTCTCGACGCCCTTCCCGCTGCGCAGCGGCCGATGGCACTCGATCCCTTGGGCGGCGCACAGCAATTCCACGGCCAGCACCGTGCGGCAAAGCTCCACTCCGCGGGCCGCTTTGGCCGCCGACCGTGGCCCGAAGCTGTTGTAGTCCTCCATTCCCGCACAGGTCGGTATGTTGGCCACACTGGCGGGCATCGCCAGGCCCACGAGTTCGTTCACACACGCCGCAGCCGTGTACTGGGCGATCATGTACCCGCTCTGCAGCCCGGGCTGGGGCGCGAGGAAAGGCTTGAGCCGGCTTTCAGGCTCGAACGCCCCTGTGATGAGGTACGTCCGGCGTTCGCTCGCCCCCGCCAGGTGCGAGAGCCCGATCGCGAGATAATCCAGCGGCATCGCGACGGGCATGCCGTGGAAGTTCGCCCCCGAGATGATCGCATCGTCCGGCGAGTGCACCCGAGTGGAGCCTCCGCGACGCCCGGCCCCGCGCGGGATCACGAGCGGGTTATCCGTCACTCCGCCGAGTTCAGTCGCGAGTGCATCGCGCAGATGGGCGACGGCCGCCGCCGCGGACCCCATCACGGTGGGTCCCGCACGCAGCGAATACGGATCCTGCACCCGTGGATCGTTCCTGAGGTGACTCTTGCGGATCTGACTCCCTTTGAGGAGATCCCCGATTGCTCGGGCTTCTCTCTCGAGGGCGGGGTTGTTCCGAGCCCGGTACAGCCGCAGGTCGAGGAACCCGTGCGATGCCCGGCACGCGTCGATCGACATGGCCAGGGCCACCCGTGCGGCGTCGTGGAGCCGGCCCGCGTCTTGCGCCAGCAGAGCCCCCCAGCCCGCCATCAGGTGAGTCCCGTTGATGAGCGCAAGCCCTTCCTTGGCCTCGAGCACCAAAGGCCTGAGCCCACACGCGGCCAGCGCACGCTCCGTCGGGATCTCACGTTCATTCAGGACGCACCGCCCCTCTCCGATAAGAGCCAGAGCCACGTGAGAGAGAGGAGCGAGATCGCCCGATGCACCCACTGAACCGATCGAAGGGACCACCGGTGTGATGCCTTCGTTCAGAAACGCGAGAATCGCCTGAACAACCGCGGGCCTCACACCTGACAGCCCCCTCGAGAGCGACCCGGCGAGCACAAGCATCATGGCCCGGACGACGGCTTCGGGCAACGGTTCGAGTGCCCCCGCCGCGTGCGACCTCACGAGATTCCGCTGCAATGTGCGGAGGTCGTCGGGCGAGATCCTTTGTTTTGCAAGCGACCCAAACCCAGTGTTGATGCCGTAGTGCGCTCGCCCGTCGGCCAGAGAGCCTTCCACGACGGTGCGTGACCGTTTCATCGCGGCCAGCGACCGCGGCGTCACGCTGACTCGTGCCTCCCGCCGGGCAACGCACTCGACCATGAGCGGAGTGAGGGGAGAACCGTCGAGGCGGACCATGTCGCGTGTCGTCATTGGACGCCATGGTACGGCTCGGCGCGGCGCTCCTCGCGGCGAGCCACAACCCGGGCTAGGGTTCCCGGTAACACTTGGGTCGTTCACTCCCCAAGGACGATTTCTGGAGACTTTCATGCGTTGCAAGATGCCCGTATCGATGTCGGCCCTCTCCGTTCTCTCGTTCGTTCTCGCCGCAGGGTTGCCCGGGGCGGCCCAGGCTCAGGACAAGGCCTCCGTCGGGTACATCGAGATCGAGGGTGCCCTGCACGAACAGCCCAGCCCTCTCGCATGGCTGATGGGTTCGGAAGGACATACGACGGTTTCGGCGGCTGTGGACGCGATCGACGCCGTGGCACGGTCCGGCAAGCACCGCGGGCTTCTCATTCGCCTGAAGGACGCCCAGCTCAGCCGAGCGAACATTGATGAGATCGGTGCCGCCATGTCGCGTGTTCGGGCCGCTGGCAAGAAAGTACATCTGTTCTCCGAGGGGTATTCGACCGCCGAGCTCATGCTCGGGTCGTACGCCGACGCAGCCCTGGCCCAGCCCGGTACACCCGTGATGTTCGCCGGGATGCACGCCGAGGAGATGTTCCTTGCCGACACCCTCGCCTGGGCCGGTGTAAAGGCCGACTTCGTTCAGGTTGGCGACTACAAAGGCGCCAGTGAGCAGATGGTCAACAGCAAACCCAGTCCCGCATGGGATCAGAACATCAACCAGTTGATGGACAGCATCTACGGGAACATGCGGCAAACCATCGGAAAGGGACGCAAACTCGACGACGCCAAGCTCGACGCTGCCATGAAATCGCTCTGGCTCGCCGACGCCGAGCGGGCAGTGACCGCCGGGCTGATCGATGCCGTGGTCGATTTCCCTGAGATCACCGACACACTCGACAAGGCATATGGCGCCGAAGTCAGCTTCGACGATTCGTTGCTCAAGTCAGGCGAGGCCAAACTCGATACTTCCAACCCTTTCACCATGCTCTCGAAACTCTCGCAGAAACCCGACACAACGCCCAAGCGGACCACCATCGCCGTCCTTCACCTCGACGGGACCATCGTCGACGGCGAAAGCACCGCGGGCGGACTCATGGGCGGGGGCGGATCCGTCGGCAGCCGCTCGTTCCGCGCTTCCATTGAGGAACTCATCGAACAGAGTCTCATCAAGGGGGTCGTCGTTCGAATCAACTCCCCGGGGGGTTCCGCGACCGCCAGTGAAGTGATGTGGCAAGGGCTCAGAAAGCTCGCCGCTCACAAACCGGTTTGGGTCTCCATCGGCGATATGGCCGCCAGCGGGGGCTACTACGCAGCCGTCGGCGGCCAACGCATCTACCTCAACCAGTCGAGCATTGTCGGCTCGATCGGCGTCGTCGGTGGTCGGCTGGGAATGGAAGGCCTGTACAAGATGCTCAAAGTCAACGTCGTGGACCGCAGCCGCGGGCCAAACGCCGATATGTTCCGAAGCACGTCCCCATGGACAAAGGACGAGGTCTCGCTTGTGCGAGCGAAAATGTCCGAGACGTACGATCAGTTCACCGCGAGGGTTGTTGCGGGACGCCCCGGGATCGACCTCACCAAGACTGCCGAGGGCAGGCTATTCACAGGCGACAAGGCGATCGACCTGAAGATGGCCGACAAGATCGGTGGGCTCCGCGATGCCATCGGCGACCTCGCGGGCGACCTCCAACTCGACGCCTACGACGTCATGCACTTCCCCGGTCCAAAGAGCCTCCCCGAAGTCCTTGAAGACACTTTCAGTCAGTTCGCTCAGTCGCCGGGCGTTTCCATGCCCGGCCTTTCGAGTTCTCCCGTGGGCCAGCTTGACTCGACCGCACAACAGATCTTCGGGCCGGCTTGGAGTCAGGTCCGCCAGCACATCGTCGGTGTCATGCAACTCCGCAAGGAGCCCGTCCTCCTCATGTCACCGAGCTTCTTCATCATCAGGTAACCCTGCGCTCTCCAACCCCACGGGCCATGGACCACTTCATCTACACGGAGCAGGGATCCCTCCTCTGCGACGGCGTTCCCGCGACCGCCATCGCCGACGCCTTCGGTTCTCCGATCTATGTCTACTCCGCGTCCACTCTCCGGCACCATGTCGCCGCGCTTTCCCGCGCTTTTGGCGACCTTCGCCCCGAGATCCACTTCGCCGTCAAGAGTCTGAACAATCTCCACATCCTCGCGCTACTGGTGCGTGAGGGATGCGGGATGGACGTGGTCTCGGCGGGCGAACTCGAACGGGCTCTCCGCGCTGGGTGCTCACCAGAACGCATCGGCTTCGCCGGCGTCGGCAAGAGCGCCGAAGAAATCCGTAGCGCCCTTCGGGCCGGCATCGCGCACCTCAACGCCGAAAGCCTCGCCGAGATCGAAATGATCGATTCCGAGGCCCGTGCACTCGGTGTCCGAGCGGGCGTCTGTGTGCGCGTCAATCCCGATGTCGACGCCCGAACGCACCGCTACACCACCACCGGTCGAGACGAGAACAAGTTCGGAGTGGACCCTGAGTCCGCCGCGGTGGCATTCGCTCGGTATGGTGATTCTCCGCACCTTGACATGCACGGGCTCCACTGCCACCTCGGCTCGCCGATTTTCACGACCGAGCCCTACGTCGAGGCCATCGCCCGTCTATTGGGCCTCACCCAGCGCCTCGGAGACCGGGTTCGAGTGCTCAACATCGGGGGCGGCTTCGGGGCCGATTACGTCACCGGACGCACACCCTCCGCCGAAATATACGCAAAGGCGATCGTCCCTCTGCTTGCACCGAGAGTCGGAGCCGGGCTCCGCGTTATCATCGAGCCCGGGAGGTTCATCGCCGCCAACGCGGGCATTTTGCTCACGCGTCTCCGGCGGCTCAAGCCGGGGCGATCTCGTACTTTTGCCGTCTGCGACGCGGGCATGACCGCGCTCATCCGTCCCGCGCTCTACGAGGCGTTCCATTTCATCTGGCCTGTCGAGTGCCGGGGGTTCGTCCCGGTGCGACGAGAAGAGCGTCCACCTCTCTCTGGGCTTGAGGAGATCGATATCGTTGGACCCGTCTGCGAGTCGGGCGACTTCCTCGCGCAGCGGCGGCCTCTGCCACCCCTGTCGCACGATTCTCTTCTTGCGGTCTTCACGGCCGGTGCCTATGCCATGACGATGTCGTCGACGTACAACGATCAGCCGCGTCCCGCCGAGGTTCTCGTCGATGCGGGGCATTCACGCCTCATCAGACCACGCCAGACGATCAACGATCTACTCGCCGCCGAATCCCCTCTATGACGCGAACGCTCGAACCAATCCTCCGAGACCGCGGATTGATCGGCCCCTCGGATCTTCCGCCCGACTCGCGTGCGAGAATTGTGCTTGGCACCCTCGCCCCAAGCCCCACTGGCCCCGTGCTGTTCCAGCGGCACTGGCGCCTCGACCCGGAGCAGACTTACTATTACCCCGCCAGCGCGGTCAAGCTGATCGCTGTCGCATCCGCTCTCTCGCGCCTGAGCCTCGCGGTTCCCTTCGATCTCGATTTCGACCGGTCCTTCGTTCGCCTTCGAACCGATCGCGCAGGCAGTCGCCAGCCACACTCGAGCGTGGGCACACTCATCCGTCGCATCGGTGCGGTTTCCTGCAATCACTCGTACAACACGCTCTTCGACGCCTTGGGAGCTCGTGCCTTCCGCGATCTATTCGAGCGTTTGCGCATGCCCGCGAGGCTGACGCACCACCTCTCGCCCCCGATCGTTCGGCCCATCAAGGACTACCTCCGCTCAGACGGCGCGACCTGGTCGCTCGTCGAGAGAGCGCCAGGCCTACGCAGCGAGACGTTCGAAGTCCGGCCTTCGAACGCCCCATGTGAACCCTCTTCATGGGACTCGTCCGAAAGCATCGGCCGTGCCCACTTTGTGGGCTCTGAGCGGCGAGAGGGACCGTTGGACTTTTCGTCGCGAAACCGCGTCGAGCTCGCCGACCTTCAACGCATCCTCTGTGCCGTCTGTATCCCTTGGGCGCACTGCGGCCTTCGCCTGTTCATGCGAGACAACGCCCGCCGATTCCTCATCGACTCGCTCACCGATTTCCCGAGAGTCGCCGCACATCGCTCCGCTCCGAATTCGTTCTCCGGGGATGAAGCCACCCTCGCGGATTCCTGGGGAAAGCTCTTCCTCGAAGCCATCGGTCGTTCGTTCCCTGGGTTTTCTGTTCGCCACGTATCAAAGTTCGGCCAGGCCTACGGGTTTACCACCGAGAACGCCCTCCTGCTTGCTCCCGGAAAGCCCGAGGTGTTCCTCGCCGCTTCTGTTTACACCAACTCTGGCGGGGTCGTCGGTGGCGATCAGTACGAGTACGACTTTGCCACCAACTGGTTCACGCGGCTCGCCTCGGTGATTCTCGAAGAACTCTGGGCGTAGCCGCTCGCTACTCGCTGCTCGATTCGTCCTCCGCACCCGGGCCAGAGTCTGGCTCGGACTTGGACTCGAGCCGACGCAACACGTCCGCGCTAATCGTGTCGTAGCAACTCGCCAATAGCCCAACCAGCGGGAACGTCGAGTTTGTGAACGGGCTCGGACCCAGCCGCCGAAGCAGCGGGTGCGCCACCGGCGGCGGGCTCACGCGGATGTCCAGGGTTGACAGTTCCGCCGGCGGCTCCCAGAACCGCTCGAGCATCTCGTCGACCATCGGTGCGCGGACATCCGAAACCCCCGCCACCCTCCCCACATAGAGACCCGTGCCCTGCGAAGAAGCACGCATATGGGCCAATTGGTCCATCAGCTCGGCTCCGGCGAGCCCCCGAAGTCGGAACATCAGGAACGGGTCCGACGACAACCGATCCGCGAAGATGTACGCCGCGCAACACGCGTGCTTACACCATGAGTTCTCACCCTCGGAGCTGGGCATCGCAGCGACGGGGGGCGGAGACGACGACGCATCGGTCGGGTCGCTCACTGCAGCAGATCCTGCGGCCTTGCCCGCGTTCAAGCCCCCGTCCGCCCCGCCTGGAAGGTTTGCCCATGCCCGCCTGCACGAGCAGTTGACCGTGACCTCTGCACTTTCTGAAGGAAACAATCGAAGCGAGAGTGGGCCGAACACGTCCTCGATATTCGGGGGCAATTCGCCGCTGAGCAGCTTTGCCGAGTACACCGCGCCCTCGGCCATCGCCTTGACGACCACGTGCCATTGCTCGGCTGTCAGCGGTGTTACGCCGATCGTGACCTGGTACGGGCGATCCAGCCGCCCCTGCACCACCGCAGAAATCGACCCCGAATCGACGCCCAGCGACTTGGTCTGCCCCGCCTTTGCGTACGCGAGCCCCTCCACGAGACTCGCCCCGCTCGCCGCAAGCTCCACCAGCCGAGCCCACCTTTGAGCCGCCCAACTCGAGGCCCACGGGACCGCACCCGCTGGGCCTTCCACGATCTTGATCCCCGCACGAACCTTCTTCGGATTTGCGCGGATCGGGACCTCGCGTCGGGGCGTAAACCCCCGAGGCGGAATCACTCCGGCGCCATCGCCGGCTGCTCCCACCTCGGGGCGCCCCGGCGGCGAAGGCTCAGAGGGTGGTGTCGGCACGCTCGTCATGGCTTACACCTCGTCCAAAATGGCGTCGTTCCGCAGGCTCAGCAGTTCACGCAACTGCCCGCTGTCGAGCTCCGTCAGCCAGTGCTCGCCCGATCCGATGATCTTCTCCGCCAGCTCCGTCTTTTGCTCGATCATCTGGTCAATCCGTTCTTCCAGTGTCCCGCGAACCACAAACTTGTGAACCTGCACTGTCCGCGTCTGACCGATCCGGTACGCACGGTCTGTGGCCTGATTCTCGACCGCCGGGTTCCACCACCGATCGAAGTGGAACACGTGTGTCGCCGCCGTCAGGTTGAGCCCCACACCGCCCGCCTTAAGGCTCACCAGCATGATCGGGGACTTTCCGTCGGCCTTCTGGAAGTTCTCCACCATCGCCACGCGCTGAGCCTGAGGCGTTCCGCCGTGCAGGAACAACACTCCGCGGCCCAGGTGGTGCTTCATGATCGACTCAAGGATGTGCCCCATTTGCCGGAATTGCGTAAAGATCAACGCCTGATCGCCTTCCGACAGCAGCTCCTCCAGCATCTCCAGCAGCCGGATGCACTTGCCGCTCCGAGAGGGTGCGGGCGGCCTGGGATTGTCGGGCGTCCAGTCTTTGAGCATCTGCGCCGGGTGGTTGCAGATCTGCTTCAAGCGGATCAGCCCAGCGAGCACCAGCCCGCGTCGCTGGATCCCCTCCGCGTTCTCCACCGCCGCCAGCATCCTACGAACGCACGATTCGTACAACTCTGCTTGCTCGGCCGTCAGCGGAGCAAACTCACGCGACTCCACCTTCGCGGGCAGGTCCGCTACCACGGTCGGGTCGCTCTTGAGACGCCTCAGGATGAACGGCCTGACCAGCCCCTTAAGCTGCTCCGCACGCGATCGGTCCTTGTACCGCTCAATCGGCACAGAGAATTTCGTGCGAAACCCGCCCGCGGTGCCCAGGTACCCCGGGTTGAGGAAGTCCAGGATCGACCAAAGCTCGCTCAGCCGGTTCTCGACCGGAGTGCCCGTGAGCGCGACCCGCTTGGTTGCCGATAAACCCCGAACCGCCTGGCTCTGCTTGGCCACGGGATTCTTGATGAACTGGGCCTCGTCGAGCACCACGCGCTCCCACGCCACGCCCTGGATCATCTCGCGGTCCCGGTGTGCCAGGGAATACGTCGTAATGACAAGGTCCGACGCCGATGCCGCCTTGATGAACACCTCTCCCATCGCACGCTCGGGCCCATGGTGGACCATTGCCTTCAGATGGGGCGTAAACCGCCTTGTCTCATGGATCCAGTTGCCCACCACCGACATCGGCACCACGAGCAATGTCGGCCCGACGAGGGGCGCCGTATCAGCAGCCGCCGGAGCCGCTCCGTCGCTTCCCGCCGCCGCGTCGCGTGAGGCTTGCGCCACCTCGCGCTCCATCGCAAGGAGCGCGAGCAGTTGCACCGTCTTGCCAAGGCCCATGTCGTCAGCCAGACACATCGAAAGGCCCATGCGCTCTAGGAACGCAAGCCACGAAAGACCACGCAGTTGATAAGGCCTCAGCGTCCCTTGGAACTGCTTAGGAGGGTCAACCGGCGAAAGCTGTTTGTGCGCCGCCTCGGCATTCATCAGACTCGCCACCCACCCCGTGGCCTCGAGCCCCACCACGGGGATTCCCGTCTCTTTGATGTCTGCTCCGTAGGCCGCACGCAGCGCGTCGCTGACCGTCATCGTCCCGCCCTGGTGCTCGCGCATGAACCGGATCGCCGCCTGCACGTCTTCCGGGCGGATCTCCACCCATCGGCCGTTCACACGAACCAACGGCGAGTTCTTCTTCGCCAGCGTCTCGAACTCGTCGAGTGTCAACGTGGTCTCGCCCAGCGCGATCTCCCACCGGTATTTGACCAAAGCCGCCAGGCCAAGCGTCGGTGCTTTCGCTCCGCCGCTCGGGCCGCCTCCGGACATCGAACCCGGTTCTTTTTCGTCGCTCTCGACTTTGAGCCGAGCACCGAGCCTCGCCAACGGGCTGTCCCACCATTCAGGGCTTTGAACGCCAAAGCCCTGCTCTTTCATGATCGGCGCGATCTCGCGAAGGAACTCGTACGCCTGCTTCGTCGTCAGCGGCAGGTCGACCGGCTCAGACTCTTCGAGCGCACCTTCAACCTTTTTGTACAACCGGCTCGCCCGTCCGAGCTCGCCCAGCAAGAGGTCCTGCGGTCGGTCGATTCTTCGACCCATGACCGTCAGCGAATCCCCAGGCAGGCTCCACACGTCCGCCGCCTCCACGATCAGCGTCGGAAGCTCGATCGACTGCAAGTGGAACGACAGCGACCACTGCGCCTTCTCTTCCTCTTCTTTCGTCGCGTTCGCCGCCAGCACAGGCTCGGCCACCCGGAACAGCAGACGCCACGTCGAGCTCGCCCCGCGCTCTTCGAGCACGCTCAGCCACTGCCGCATGCGCCGGGCCATCTCTTGTCGAACCGCCGGAGATCCAGGCACCCCGTCCGCCAGCGACAACAGGCCTCGAAGCATGGCAATCGGCTGGTCTTTGCTCGCGTCCTTGTCCGCCACCGCGTCAAAGAAGCTCTCCGCCTCCAGCGCTCGCCGCGCCCACCCGTCGGCAACCCGGCACATCAAATCTTCGACGATCGACCATGGTTCTTGCCCCAGCCGATCCACCGCCGCCCGCGCGCTCGCCGGCATCGCCTGCACCAGCACGCCCACCATCTCCGAGGCCTTTCCGTCGGACAACCAAGGCTGCCACCCCGCCCGTGTCCCCGATCCATCCGCTTCTGTCCGCAGCACCGGCACGAACCGCTGCTCCGCCAGCAGCGCGAGCGACCCTCGCACCACGGCCTCGAAATACTCCACGCTCGGTCCGAGCCCCAGAGGTCCGCCCGCGGCTTCCACTCCCGCCTCTGCCGTCTCGTACAACGCTGCCAGCACGTCCGCAGCGTCAGTCGGCGACATCGACAATGCCGGCGCCGTCCACCGACCCAGGGACCGCACCAACCGCCCCTCGGAATCGAGGGATCGTTCGACCCCGGTCAACGGGCTCGGCTCGGGCTTGCCCGAAATTGTCGGAATCGTCAATTGGACTTTCGTCGGTGCGCACAAACTCGCCTTGGCGCCCAATAACGCACCAAGCGAATTCGGCGCCAGCGCGTACGGGTGCTCGGGCCAGTCCACCGATGACGCCCCAAGCGGATCGTGCGCTCGGTCCGCGTCTTCGCCCCAAAGGCAGAGCATCCCACCCGACCACACCGCATGAACGACCCAATTCCCGTGCGACAGAAACGCCTCGCTCTCGAATCTGGCCGACCCATCCCGTATCCCGACACACCGCCCGCAAACACCACCAACGCGACACACCCCGACAACGGGCCCGATCCATCGGACCTCGTCATCAGGGTTTATCCAGAATGAGGGCGCTGGGACTCGAACCCAGGACCAACGGATTAAAAGTCCGTTGCTCTACCAACTGAGCTACGCCCTCGGCCTTTCCTGTTCGTTCCCAGGTCGGGTCAAGACGCGATTCTAGGGTGAACGATCGCACCTGTCGCGTCTTTGTGATGCATTCCATTCGATCGTGTGCTGTTCGGGGAGTTTGGACTTTGATTGACTCTGGCCCCGCACCGACCAAAGATGATCCCGGAGCCGTTCGTGACGGACGTCACTGTGCCCTTTATGGGTGTGGGGGCTGAGGCACGGCACGGGCCCGCCCACTGCGGCTGGTGGCGGGGCCTGCTCCCCGAGGGAACGCGCCCGGGTGTATCCGGGGCACACGCGGATCCATCGAACATCGCCGCGGCTTCCGAATCTCGCCTCTTTCACGAGGCTGATCCGGGCCGCTGCTCGGCTCGGATCGGGTGGACCCTTCACCCTGAGTAAGGAACCTTCTCGATCACCCAGATCGATCACTTTGGGCGATGGTGTAACGGTAGCACAGCAGTTTTTGGTACTGCTTGTCATGGTTCGAATCCATGTCGCCCAGTTTCTCATCTCACTCGACCATCATGACCACACGCGATCCATCTTTGTCCGCTGTCATCCTCGCCGCGGGCAAGGGCACGCGCATGAAGTCGGATCTGCCCAAGGTTGTTCACCCCATTGGTGGGCGTCCGATGGTGTGCGCCGTCGTCGATGCCTGCCTTTCGGCGGGAGTCTCTCGCATTGTGGTGGTGGTGGGGTATCAGCAACAGCTCGTCCGTGACGCTTTGGCCGGGTACCCGTGCGAATTCGCGGTTCAAGCAGAGCAGCTCGGCACAGGGCACGCTGTGGTCTGTGCCGGTTCGGCGTTTGAGTCGAGCCTTGCGGGAGACACGTTCGTGCTCGCCGGCGACGGCCCGTTGATCCGTCCTTCCACGCTGGGCACGCTGCTGGATCGGCACCGTAAGAGCGGAGCCGCCGCGAGCCTTGCTACGAGCGTGATCGACAATCCCACGGGCTATGGACGCATCGTCCGCGACCACGCCGGGGCCTTTGTCGGGATCGTTGAGCAGAAGAATGCGACCGACGAGCAGCGAGCGATCCGCGAGGTGAACCCGAGCTATTACCTGTTCCGAGTCGCGGACTTGTTCGAGTCGCTGGGGTCGGTCACTCGCAATGCCTTGACGGGCGAGTACTACATCACCGACGTGCCGACGCTGCTTCTTGCCTGCGGCAAGCGGGTGGAGGTTGTCCCCGCGGTCCCCGCCGAAGACATTCTCTCGATCAACACGCTCGAAGAGTTGGCCGCGGTCGACGCGATCTTCCGCTCTCGGACACCCTCCGCGGCCGGGGTTCGCTCCGGGCAAGCCTTCGCACGTTCTGAGCATGGAGGCTCGCCATGACGACGACCGTCGGTGGATCCGAGTTAAAGATCTTCTCTGGTCGATTTTCCCAGTCGCTCACCGAGCGAGTGTGCAAAGTCGTCGGCGTCCCGATGGGACACGTCCGTACCACGGTCTTTCCTGATGGGGAAGTGATCGTGAAGCTCGAGGAAGACGTTCGAGGCCGCGACTGCTTCGTCCTGCTTTCGACCTGCGAGCCCGTCAACGACAACCTGATGGAGCTTTTGGTCTTCATCGACTGCCTCCGGCGAGCGTCGGCGGCGCGCGTGACGGTCGTGATCCCGTACTTCGGGTACGCACGTCAAGACCGCAAGGACGAGGGCCGCGTACCCATCACAGCTAAGCTGGTGGCCAACCTCATTACCAGCGCCGGGGCGGATCGCGTCCTGGCGGTAGACCTGCACGCCGCACAGATCCAGGGGTTCTTCGACCTGCCCGTCGATCACCTGTCGGCGACCCCGGTGTTCGTCAAGCATTTCCTCTCGTGCCGCGAGACGCTGGGCGACCTGTGCCTGGTAAGCCCGGACGTTGGAAACGTGAAAGTCGCCGAGAACATGGCGAACATGCTGGGGGGCGAGCTCGCCATCATCAACAAGCGGCGACTGAGCGGCTCAACGGTTACCACGGGCAACCTCATCGGAAACGTCAGCGGAAAGACCGTGCTGATGTTCGATGACATGATCTCGACGGCGGGCACGATCGTCGAGGCCGCAAAGCTCGTCCGCGAGCGGGGTGCAAAACAGGTCATCGCTGCCGCGACGCACGGGGTGTTCGTCGGCCCGGCGTTAGATCGTCTCGGGGGCGACCTGATCTCGAGAATCGTGGTCACCAACTCGATCCCCGCTGATCTTTTCAATTCTGGCAAGGATCGCCTGGGCACCATCCGCCCCAAGGTGGTCGAGCTCTGCATCGGTGAGCTGCTGGGCAAAGCCATCGAGCGGATCCACAACAATCAGTCCATCTCCGCGTTGTTCAGGGATACCGCGGGGCCCAAGCGTTAGTCGATCTCTGAGAGTACCGAACCGTTCACCGCAACGTGAACAGAGCATTGGAGAAAGTCATGCACGAGAAGTCACCAGTTCTTCAGGCCGGCCAGCGCGAGAAGCTCGGCAGCCGCTTCAGCGCCCGTCTCCGCTCGCAGGGGCAGCTCCCCGCGATCGTCTATGGGCACGGCACCGCGCCGGCACCGATCGTTCTCAATCACAAAGAAGCCACCACTCTCTTTAACAAGGGAGAAAAAGTGTTCCGCCTCGACTTCCCGGGGACCAAGAACAAGGACGAGATGCAGATGGTCCTTCTCAAGGACCTTCAGTATGACTACCTGGGCAGCAACGTCGTACACGTCGACTTCGCCCGAGTCGATCTCAACGAGCGCGTCCGGACCCTGGTCCCGATCCACCTGGTGGGTGAGGCCGTGGGCCTCAAGCAGGCCGGAGCGATCTTGATGCACCCGACCAACGAGATTGAAGTCGAGTGCGCCGTCAAGGACCTGCCCGATTTCATCGAAGTCGGCGTGAACACGCTGGATGTCGGGCATGCGATCACCGCCGCCGACGTCAAGTTGCCCTTGGCCGACATGAAGCTCATTACGGACAAGCACTCGATCGTGGCGCAGATCGTGATCCAGGCCGAAGAGAAGGTCGGCGAAGCGACCGCCGCGGTTGCCGGTGCTGCCGGGCCCGAAGTCACCACCGCCAAGAAGCCCGCCGAGGGCGAGGCCGCCGCTGGTGCCAAGCCCGCGGCCGGTGCCAAACCCGCCGCCGGCGCCAAGGACGCCAAGGCCCCAGCCGCGGCCGCCAAGCCCGCTCCCAAGAAGTAAGCCCAACGTTCGTTTCGATCGGTCTGAAATCCATGAAGCTCATCGTCGGCCTCGGCAACCCCGGTCCCCAATACGAGAAGACGCGTCACAACGCGGGCTTCATGGTGATCGATCGGCTCGCCAAGGCCCACGCCCCGGGAGCCGCGCCCAAGGGGCAGTTCCAGGCGTCGTGCACCGAGGCTGTTCTGGGAGGAGAACGCTGCGTGCTGCTCAAGCCCGCGACGTTCATGAACCTCTCGGGGCAGTCCGTTGGACAGGCGATCCGGTTCTACAAGCTCGTTCCGGCCTCTGACCTCCTCGTCATCGTCGATGACTTGGCGCTGGAAGTCGGGCAGGTTCGGCTCAAGCCGGGCGGGGGCACGGGCGGTCACAACGGGCTCGCGGACCTCCAGCGAGCCTTGGGCGGTGACGAGTACCCGAGACTGCGAGTCGGGATCGGAGCCAAGCCCGCATTTATGGACCAGGCCGACTATGTCCTCTCACGATTCCGTGACGAGGAATGGCCCTTGCTCGAGAGTTCCATCGATCGCGCCGCAAGGGCCGCCGAGGCGTTCGCTTCGAAGGGTCTTGATGTCGCGATGAATCAGTTCAACGCCCCTGATCGTCCGGCACGGGCCCACAAGCCCAGGCCGGCCGACTTGCCCGAAGGCAAGTCCGTCGTCCAGAAACCCAAGGACGCGAGCCCGGGCGAATCTCCCACTGTGAATCCCAATCCGCGAAAGGAAACCGCATGACCACCGCACAGCCTCCCCGTACCAGCCTCTATGAGGCCATGTTCCTCCTCTCCACCGCGCAAGCGGCGGACTTCGGGGGCGCGATCGCCCACATCAACGAACTCTTCGCACGCTCCAGCGCCGAAGTCGTCGCCATGAAAAAATGGGACGAGCGGAGACTGGCTTACGAAGTCAAGGGCAATAAGCGCGGCGTCTATATCCTCGCGTACATCAAGGCACCCAACGCCAACCTCGGCGGCCTCGAGCGCGACTGCCGCCTGTCCGAAAAGATCCTGCGGTACATGATCCTTCGGGCAGACCACGTGACCCTTGAAGAAGCTCAGGCGCTCGACGGGCGCAAGGAGCTCGAGGTCGAGGCCAAGCTTCGCGCCGAGCGTGCCGCAGCTCCGGCCGAACAGTCCGCAGCCCCTGCCGCCGAGAGCGCAGCCTCCCCTGCCCAAGGCTAAGTACCTTTTTGCGAAGAAGGCCCGCGAATCCATGTGAGAAACCTGTTGTCGCCCGCGCGGAAACCCGCGCGGGCGGCTACATTTAGTAGTCCAAACGGAGACCGCACATGCCGAACCTGAACAAAGTCATGCTGATGGGCAACCTCACCCGAGACGTCGAGCTCAAATACACGCAGAGCAATCAGGCGGTCGCGAACCTGGGTCTGGCCGTCAATCGACGTTGGAAAACGCCCGAGGGCGAAGACCGTGAAGAAGTGACGTTCGTCGATTGCGAAGCTTGGGGCCGCACCGCGGAAACGCTGCAGAAGTACCTGAGCAAGGGCCGCCCTGTGTTTATCGAGGGCCGTTTGAAACTCGACCAGTGGGAGAAGGAAGGCCAGAAGCATTCGAAGATGAGAGTTGTCGTCGAGGGCTTCCAGTTCATCGACTCGAAGCAAGGCAGCAGCGGCGGCGGCGGCGGTGGTGGTGGTGATGAATACGCACCCCCGGCCCGTTCGGCACGCCCGGCCGCATCGAGAGGCGGCTCGAGCCCCGGACCGACACCTCCCCCACAAATGGGTGAAGATGATATTCCGTTCTAGTACCAGAACAGGGCGGTCGAGGGCAGGCCGCGTGTCGAAATTGTTCGAATAGCCCAAAGATTTGATTGAGTTTTGGACGGGTGGCCGGTAGACTTCTGCGTTCTGCCGTTTGGGCTCCGGTTGCGGTACGCGACTTTGGACACCCGCAGGCGAACGAATCAGCGGCGATACCACACGGTTTTTTGGGCACCACTGAGTTCGGCGAGCGGCGTGACGACGACATCAGACTGCTAAACACGGTTTCCACAACCGCGGCGACGTTGTCGACCGCGGTTGTTGTCGTTCGGAGTGGCTCGCGACGTTGGTGCGGGTTTCGAAGGCGAAAGGGCTCCTCCCTCATGTTGAACTCGAAGTTTTATCCGAATACACCCCGGCGTCCCGGCAAGATCCGCAACTTCGCTCGCGCGGGCGATGCCCTGCCCGTGCCGGACCTCACCAAGGTCCAGGTCGATGCGTACGTGCGGTTCCTACAGCTCGACAAGCAGCCCGAGGAACGCAACAGCATTTTGGGGCTCGAGGCCCTGCTGCGCGAGGTGTTCCCGATCAAGAGCTACGACGAGACCATGTCTCTGGATTATCTCTCGTACGTGCTCGAAGAGCCCCGCTACACCCCCGACGAATGCCGCGAGCTGCGCCTGACGTACGGGCGGCCGTTCAAGGTGACGGTCCAGTTCAAGCGTGAGGGCCGCGAGGAAGTCATCCAGGAGGACATCTATCTGGGCGAGTTCCCGATCATGATGGGCGGCGGCGAGTTCATCGTCAACGGCGCCGAACGTGTGATCGTCAGCCAGTTGCACCGGTCCCCGGGCGTTGATTTCTCGATTCTCAGCAGCGAAGGCGACCGCCCGCTGCACAGCGCCCGAGTGATCCCAGAGCGTGGAAGCTGGATCGAGCTTGAAGTTACGAAGAAGGACGTTCTGGCGATGCGCATCGACCAGAGCACCAAGCTCACCGCCACCACGTTCCTGCGCTGCCTCGACGAGAGCGTGTCGAGCACAGAGTCGTTGCTTGCGCTCTTCTACGAGATCACCGAGATCAAGCCCGAGGCGGTTCGGCCCGAGTACTGGGCCGCGGAGACCGTCGTCGACCGGGAGACGGGCGAGGAAGTTGTCCACGTGGGCCGGCAGATCGGCGACGAGGCGGCGGGCAAGATCACGTCGAGCAGCCTCAAGAGCCTGCGTGTGATCCAGAACCCGTCGGACGTTCTGATCCTGAACACTGTTGCCGAAGAGAAGCTCGAACAGTTCGAGGCGGACACCGATTACGAACGAGCGATGCTGAAGATCTACAGCAAGCTGCGCCCGGGCAACCCGCCCCAGGTCGAGAAAGCCAAGCAGTTGTTCCTCGAGAAATTCTTCGATGACACTCGCTACCGCCTGGGCCGCGTGGGCCGGTTCCGCATCAACCGAAAGTTCGACCTCAACGTGCCCGAAGAGATGATGTACATCCGCAGCGAGGACTTCCTGCGGGTCATCACGTACCTGCTGGACCTGCGTTCCAACCGCGTCGATCCCAAGACGCAGCGCCCCGCGGCGGTGGTGGACGACATCGACCATCTGGGCAACCGCCGTCTCCGCACCCTCGACGAGCTTGCGGTGGAAGAACTCCGCAAGGGCTTCCTCAAGCTCAAGCGCACGGTGCAAGAGCGCATGAGCGTCAAAGACCCCGAGGAGATGACCAAGATCGCCGACCTGGTCAACAGCAAGAGCATCAGCAGCGCGATCGACTTCTTCTTCGGCCGCAGCGAGTTGTCGCAGGTCGTTGACCAGACGAACCCGCTCTCGACGCTGGTTCACGAGCGTCGCCTGTCGGCCCTGGGCCCGGGCGGGCTCAACCGCAAGCGTGCGGGCTTCGAGGTCCGCGACGTTCACATCTCGCACTACGGGCGCATCTGCCCCATCGAGACGCCCGAGGGCACGAATATCGGTCTGATCGCGAGCCTGGGCATCTACGCGAGCATCGACGATTACGGGTTCATCCGCACGCCGTACCGCGAGATCAAGAACGCCAAGACGACGGGCAACACGATCTACCTCCGTGCCGACGAAGAGATGAAGGCGGTTCTGGCCCCCAGCGACGTCATCGAGAGCGAGGGCAAGCTGCGTAAGGGCATGGTCCTGGCCCGCGTGAACAGCGAACTGGCCGAGATCAACTCCGAGCAGGTCGAGTACCTCGACATCAGCCCCAAGCAGATCGTCGGCATCTCGGCGTCACTCATCCCGTTCCTCGAGCACGACGACGCGAACCGCGCCCTCATGGGCAGCAACATGCAGCGGCAGGCCGTGCCGCTCATCCGCACGGACCCCCCGGTGGTGGGCACTGGCGTCGAGCACGCCGTGGGCACGAACACGGGCATGATCATCAAGGCCAAAAACGGCGGCGTGGTGACGACGGTCGATAGCCAGCGGATCATCATCGATAACTCAGACGAGTACGTGCTCCGCAAGTTCGTTGGGCTCAACGAGCGGACGTGCCAGAACCAGAAGCCCATCGTGAAGCTCGGCCAGAAGGTCGAGAAGGGGCAGATCCTCGCCGACGGAGCGAGCACCAACCAGGGCGAGCTGTCGATCGGCAAGAACGTGCTCATCGCGTTCATGACGTACGACGGGTACAACTACGAGGACGCCATCGTCATCAACGAGCGTCTCGTCAAGGACGACACGTTCACGTCGATCCACATCGACGCGTACGACGTCGAGATCCGCGAGACGAAACTCGGGCGTGAGGAATTCACCCGCGATATCCCCAACGTCAGCGAGAAGATGCTGCGCAACCTCGACGAGTTCGGGGTGGTCCGCATCGGCACCCGCGTGGGCCCGGGCGACATCCTCGTGGGCAAAGTCAGCCCCAAGGCCAAGACCGAGCTGACCCCAGAAGAGAAACTCCTGCACGCCATTTTCGGACGTGCAGGCGAAGACGTGAAGAACGATTCGCTCGAAGTCCCCGCGGGCGTCGAGGGCGTCGTGATCGGGGCCCGCAAATTCAGCCGCCGGCTCCACATGAACGAGGAGCAGAAGAAGCAGCTCAAGAAAGACATCGCCGACTATGAAAAGCTGATGGACGAGAAGTCCATCGAGCTGTTCCGGCAGATGGCGACGATGATGAACGACGCGATCGGGACCCCGATCGTCGATCCCAACACCCGCCAGAAGCTCGGCGCGTCCGACATTCCGGAAGTCATCCTCGAACAGATCAAGACGTTCGACCTGAAGTGGGTGAAAGGGAGCAAGGAAGCCAAAGTTGAGGCCGAGAAGCTTTATTACCAGTTCTGGCCACGTATCCAAGCGGTGATCAACGAGCGTGCCCGCAAGGTCAGCCACATGAAGCGTGGCGATGAGCTGCCCAGCGGGGTGCTCGAGATGGTCAAGGTGTACATCGCCACCAAGCGCACCCTGAGCGTGGGTGACAAGATGGCCGGTCGCCACGGCAACAAGGGTGTGATCGCCCGCGTCGTCGCCGAGGAAGACATGCCGTTCATGGAAGACGGAACGCCCGTGGACGTGTGCCTCAACCCGCTGGGCGTGCCCAGCCGAATGAACGTCGGACAGCTGCTCGAAACCCACCTGGGCTGGGCGGCCCGCGTGCTCGGGTTCCAGGCGGTGACGCCCGTCTTCGATGGAGCCACCGAGAATCAGGTCCACGACGCCATCGCCGAGGCCAACAAGTACGTCACTGAGCGCCTCGAGCATCACGAGAAGACCGGGACGTTCCCGCACCATCGCGAGCTTCTGGCGAAGATGCCCCGAGGTGGGAAGATCCAGCTCATCGACGGCCGCACGGGCGAGCCGTTCAATCAGCGTACGACCGTGGGCTACATGTACCTCTTGAAGCTCCACCACCTTGTGGACGACAAGATCCACGCCCGCGCGACGGGTCCCTACAGCCTCATCACGCAGCAGCCTCTGGGCGGCAAGGCCCGCACGGGCGGCCAGCGCTTCGGCGAGATGGAAGTGTGGGCGCTCGAAGCCTACGGAGCCGCGTACATCCTTCAGGAACTCCTTACGGTCAAGTCGGACGATGTCGAAGGCCGCACCAAGATCTATGAGAGCATGGTCAAGGGCGTCAACAAGCTCGAGGCGGGCATGCCCGTCGCGTTCGACGTGCTCTGCAACGAACTCAAGGGCCTCGGGCTGAACGTGAGCCTGGAGAAGAAGAAGACCGAGGGGGGAAGCCTCCTCTGATTTCCGACTCGTCCCCGTCCACTCGAACAAACCGACTCTTTACGAACCCACAGCAAAGGTAGAAACCAATGGCTGAGACCGTCTATGAACGCGTGAACGACTACACCGCCGTCAAGGTGACCCTCGCGTCGCCCAACGACATCCGGGCGTGGTCGTACGGCGAGGTGAAAAAGCCCGAGACCATCAACTATCGCACGTACCGCCCAGAGAAGGACGGTCTGTTCTGCGAGCGCATCTTCGGGCCCGAGCGCGACTACGAGTGCGCCTGCGGCAAGTACCGCGGGACGAAGTACAAGGGGATCATCTGCGATCGCTGCGGCGTGAAGGTGACGCACAGCCGCGTACGCCGCAAGCGCATGGGCCATATCAACCTGGCGAGCCCGGTGGTGCATATCTGGTTCTTCAAGAGCATGCCCAGCCGGCTGGGCACGCTGTTGGGGATGAAGACCAGCGACCTCGAGAAGATCGTGTACTACCAAGACTACGTGGTGACCGACGCGGGTGATACGGAGCTGAAGTTCAAGCAAGTTCTGACCGAGGATGACCACCGGCAGGCCGTCGAGAAGTACGGGAACGCATTCCGCTCGACGATGGGCGCCGACGCGGTGAGAGAGTTGATCGAGCGGACGAATCTTGAAGAACTCGCCGCGCAGCTCCGGCAGGGTCTGAGCGAGACCAAGAGCAAGCAGAAGATCAAGGACTTGTCGAAGCGACTCAAGCTGGTCGAGCAGATCCGCCAGAGCGAGAACGACCCGAGCTGGCTGGTGATGGACGTGGTGCCGGTCATCCCTCCGGACCTTCGCCCGCTGGTGCTGCTCGAGTCCGGGAACTTTGCGACCAGCGACCTCAACGACCTGTACCGCCGCATCATCAACCGCAACAACCGGCTCAAGAAGCTGATGGACCTCAACGCCCCCGAGGTCATCATCCGCAACGAGAAGCGGATGCTCCAGCAGGCGGTTGACGCGCTCTTCGACAACAACCGCTGCCGGCGACCTGTTCTGGGCAGCAGCAACCGCCCGCTCAAGTCGCTCACCGACATGATCAAGGGCAAGCAGGGCCGCTTCCGCGAGAACCTGCTCGGCAAGCGCGTCGACTATTCGGCACGGTCGGTGATCGTCGTGGGCCCGGAACTCAAGCTCAATCAGTGCGGACTTCCCAAGAAAATCGCGCTCGAGCTCTATCAGCCGTTCATCATCCGCAAACTCAAGGAGCACGGGCTGGCCGACACGATCAAGTCCGCGAAGCGGATGCTCGAGCGCCGAGATCCGGCCGTCTGGGACATCCTCGAAGAGGTCATCTACCAGCACCCCGTGCTGCTCAACCGCGCCCCGACGCTGCACCGAATGGGCATCCAGGCGTTCGAACCCGTGCTCGTCGAGGGCAACGCCATCCGTCTGCACCCGCTCGTCTGTACCGGCTTCAACGCCGACTTTGACGGCGACCAGATGGCCGTCCACCTGCCCCTGTCGGTCGAGGCGCAGGCCGAGGCGCACGTGCTGATGCTCAGCACGCACAACATCTTCTCGCCCGCCAACGGCAAGCCGATCATCGCCGCGTCGCAGGACATCGTCCTTGGTGTGTACTTCATGTCCACCATGGTCAACGACGAGCGTCCCGTCGAGAAGCTCAAGAAGTTCTCGTGTCGCCAGGACGCGATCCTGGCCCTCGATCACGGGCGCATCGGTCTCCACGAGCGGATCCTCGTCCGCATCGACGGTTTCGACCACGTCGTCGACGATCAGAGCGGGCCGACCAAAGAACTGCCGAAGAATGGCCGTATCGTGACCACGGTCGGGCGAGTCCTGTTCAGCGACATCCTTGAGCCGCAGATGCCGTTCTATAACTGCGCCCTGGGCAAGAAGGGGTGCGCCCGCGTCATCGACGACGTCTACCTGTATTGCGGCCGCCCCGCGACCATCGACCTCCTCGACCGCATGAAGGAAGTCGGGTTCAAGCAGTCCACGCTGGCCGGCCTCTCGTTCGGCATCAGCGACCTCCGCATCCCGAAGGAGAAGGCCGAGCTTGTTGCCGACTCGCAGAAGAAAGTCGACCGCATCGAAAAGAACTACGAGCGCGGCATCATCACGTACCGCGAACGCTACAACCAGCTTATCGACATCTGGTCGCACTGCCGTGAAGCGATCACCGAGAAGCTGAAGGTCACTCTCAAGGAAGACCGCCGCGACGCCGACGGGCACGAGCTGCCGGGCGACAGCAAGGAAGGGAAGAAATACCTCAACCCCGTGTGGATGATGGCCGACTCGGGCGCCCGAGGGAACATCAGCCAGATCATGCAGCTCGCCGGCATGCGAGGCCTGATGGCCAAGCCGTCGGGCGAGATCATCGAGACGCCCATCCGTTCGAACTTCCGTGAAGGCCTGACGATTCTCGAGTACTTCAGCTCCACACACGGTGCGCGTAAGGGTCTGGCCGACACCGCGCTCAAGACCGCTGACTCGGGCTACCTCACCCGCAAGCTGTGCGACGTTGCCCAGTCCGTGATCATCGGCGAAATGGACTGCGGCTCACGCCGCGGAGTCCGCAAGCGTGCTATCTACAAGGGTGAGCAAGTTGACGTTCCGCTTCGCGACCAGATCGTCGGCCGCATCAGCGTCAACGCCATCACGAACCCCAAGACCGGAGAAGTGGTGATCGAGGAGAACCAGATCATCACCCTCGAAGCAGCGAAAAAGGCCGAAGAACTCGGCTTGCAAGAGATGTATGTTCGATCCCCGTTGACCAGCGAGAGCCGTTTCGGCTGCTCGGCGCTTGACTACGGGCTCGACATGTCCACTGGCAAACTCGTCGAGGCGGGCTTGGCGGTGGGCATCATCGCCGCTCAGTCGATCGGTGAACCCGGCACGCAGCTCACCATGCGGACGTTCCACACGGGCGGCATCGGCCAACGAACGACCGAACAGACCGAGTATCGGGCTCTCAACCCCGGTGTTGTTGAGTTCCGCGACTGCGGTCAGGTCAGCGGAAAGGACGATGAAGGGCACGACGTGCTCGTCGCTCTCCGCCGCAGCGGCGAGATCGCCGTTATGGACGCATCGGGCCGCGAACTCGAGAAGTTCAAGGTTCCCTACGGCGGGTACCTCCTTGCTCGCCCCGGCGATGAGGTCAAGAAAGGCCACCCCCTCGTCAAGTGGGATCCGCACCGCCAGCCCATCCTTGCGGAGAAGGACGGCGCTGTTCAATTCAAGGACATCGAGAACGGCGAGACCGTCCGCGAGGAAGACGCCGGCCGCGGGCAAAAGGCCCTGGTCGTCATCGAACACAAGGGCGATAAGCACCCCGCGATCAACATCGTCGACGACACGGGCAACATCCTCGATTTCCACTACCTGCCCGCACGTGCACGACTGGAAGTCAAGGACGGTCAGATCATCAAGGCCGGCCAGATGCTCGCACGTCAGCCCCGCCAGTCACAGGGCTCGCAGGACATCGTCGGCGGCCTCCCTCGTGTGACGGAGATCTTTGAGGCACGCAAGCCTAAGGATCCCGCCGTCATGGCCGAGATCACGGGCCGCGTCGAGATCCTGTCCGACAAGCGCAAGGGCAAGATGACGATCCGTGTTATCACCGACGCGGGCATCGAGAAGGACCATCACGTCGACGCCGCAAAGACGCTTCTTGTCCACACGGGCGAGTTCGTTCAAGCCGGAGATCGACTCACCGAAGGTCCGCTTGTGCCCCACGACATCCTGAAGATCAAGGGCGAGGAAGCCCTCTGGGAGTACATGCTCGACGAGGTGCAGAACGTGTATCGCGCTCAGGGCGTGACCATCAACGACAAGCACATCGAAGTTATCTTGTCGCAGATGCTTCGCAAGGTGAAAGTCGAAGGCCCGGGCGACACCGACCTCCTCCCACAGGAAGTCGTTGACCGCTGGGTCTTCAAGCAGCGCAACAACCAGATGGCGCAGATGTACCGAATCACCGAAGTCGGTGGCACCGACCTGCCGCTCAACGCGCTGGTCAGCAGGGACGAGATCAAGGAGGCCAACGCCAAGGCTGAGTCCATGGGCAAAGAGGGCGCAAAGGCCAAGCGGGCTCGTCCGGCCAGCGGTCGCACCCTTCTGTTGGGCGTCACCAAGGCGGCCTTGTCCAGCGATTCGTTCCTCTCCGGTGCGTCGTTCCAGGAGAGCACGAAAGTGCTTACCGAAGCCTCGCTCAAGGGAGCGATGGACACCCTGATTGGGCTCAAGGAAAACGTCCTGCTGGGGCACCTCATCCCCGCCGGCACGGGCTTCCGCCCCTTCCAGGAGATCAAGGTTCGTCCGCTCGTCGAGCTTCCCGAGGACGAAGAGTACGAGGAAGACCTCCTCGACGAGGCCGAGATGGACGCGCCGACGGCCCCGACTGTTCAGATCCCGGCAGCGACCCCCGTCACCAACAACTGACGCGGACTCCATCGATCGCAACTGCTCGCGGGCCTCGGGAATTCCCCGGGGCCCGCTTTGCTTTTACCCGCCCGATCAGGGCAATTGGAAGAATCTGGAAGAAAGTCCGTGCTCTGGCTGGCATTCTCGAAATCCTGAGGTAGGTTGGAAGCGAGGCGATGTCGTCTATCCGTTGTGCGATGCTCGTTCCAGAAGGATCCGCCCATGCCCCTTCCCAAGGCAACGTTTCGGATTTCCCACCTTAGTTTGGCGTGCGTGATCGGCGTTGCAACTGCGAGCGCGAGTGGTCAGGTCGTGAGCCTCACTTCAACTCGCGATAACACGCTTATCGAGGATTCCACGGGCACTCTCTCCAATGGTTCCGGCACGAACATCTTTGCGGGTGTCACCGCTGCGTTCGGAATCCGCCGGGGTCTGCTCGCGTTCAAACTGCGTGGCTTCATTCCCCAGGACGCCGTCATCACGCGGGCCGAGGTCACTCTCTACTGCGATCGAGCCCGAGGCGGTTCGGTCAGCATGGGGCTGCACAGTGTGGACAGCTCGTGGGGCGAGGGGTCGAGCTTTTCAGGGCTGGGTGGAGGAGTGCAGGCCGAGCGGGGTGACGCTACATGGCTGACAAGATTCTACGGCGGCGGTCCCGATTGGCGCAGCGCCGGCGGCGACTTTGTAGCCACGCCGTCCTCCGTGGCCGCAGTCTCGGGATCGGGGAGGTTTTATACGTGGGGTGGCGCTGGGCTCGTTGCTGATGTCCAGCGGTGGCTCGCAGACGATGATTCAAACCACGGGTGGCTTCTCAAAGCCGAGTCAGAGGTCGTCACTCGCGAGGCCAAGCGGTTCGTGTCGCGCGAGGGCAGCAATGAGTCTCGCAGACCAACACTGTTGGTTGAATACACCGTGGTGCCCGGTCCCGGAGTCGCCGCGATGGGGCTGATCGGAAGCCTATTTGCCGTACGCCGGAAGCGGGCTTAATGAGGCCGTTTCTTGCAGAATGAACCCGGTGTTTAGCCCGCCGTGGCTCGAAGTTCCGGGACACGAGCCATCACTTCATCGCGTCGCGGAAGCGAAGGCATCGCACCGGGCCTCAGCGTCGCCATCGCGCCCGCTACCGACGCGAGTTCGAGAGCGGCTTCGAGCATCTTGAACTCGTCCGGGGCACGAGATTTCATCATGGGGAAGACGTCCGCAAACGCCACGGCAAGGGCTCCCGCAAAGGCGTCCCCCGCGCCGACGGCGTCGACCGCCTTGACGGGCAGCGTTGCCACTCGCTTTGGACGTCCTTTGTGCGCCACAATCGAGCCTTGTGCGCCCAGTGTCAGCACAACAGTGGGGGGGCCGATCTCCGCGAGCCGGAGTGCGAGGCGCCCGGGTTCGGTGTATTGCTCGAGGCCGCCCATCCTTGCGGCCTCGGTGCGGTTGACGACGAGCAGGTCGCACAGACGCAGAGCCTCGCGAGCCTGAGGCAAAGCCGGAGACGCGTTGAGGATGACGGCCTTCCCGGCCTGGCGGGCGATGCGTGCCGCGGCGACCACCGCCTCGATGGGTGTTTCGAGCTGCATCAGTAGCACGTCGCAGCTTTCGATGAGCCCACGGCACTCCTCGATGTCGTCGGCGGTCAACGTCAGGTTTGCACCCGGCGCGACAACGATGGTGTTCTCGCCGGTGTCGTCAACTGTGATGAGGGCAACACCGGTTGGGGTCTTATCGCGCCGCTGAAGCATGCGGGAGAGGTCGATTCCCTCCTGATGGAGGAGCTGGGCGAGCTGGTGCCCGTGCGATTCGCTGCCCACGCATCCGACGAGGGAGACTTTGCCGCCCATGCGGGCCGCCGCTACCGCTTGATTCGCCCCCTTACCGCCGGGAAAGGTCTCGAAGGAGCGTCCCATGATCGTTTCTCCCGGGGTGGGGATTCGCGAAGCCCGGATCACGAGGTCCATGTTGACCGATCCGATGACCACGATCGAGGGAACGCCGTCTTTCATCGTGAACCGTAGGGAGCCAGCCCGAGGATCGGGGTAGTGGCCCGGTCAAACTGCCCCGTTTGACACTTCCACGCGGTGACCCGCTGTTTGAGGCCGGAAACCGGCGATTTGGAGCGTTTGGGGAGAACTTCTCCGTGTAGTTCTATAATCTTCCCCCCGGATCGGCGAACCTGTTGCCGACGGGCCTGAACACTCGAAAGGACCTCATGTCGACATTCAAAATCGGGATCATTGGAGCGGGCGGGATCGCGGGGGCTCATGCGGCGGCGGCTAAGTCCAGTGAGGGCAAGGTGCGGATCGCAGCGGTTGCGGACCCCAGCGAATCGGGCCGCAACACGCTCGCGGGCCAGTGGGACGCCAAGGCGTACGCGAGTGCCGACGAGTTGACGGCCAACGCCAAGTCGCTGGGGATCGAGGGCGTGGTGGTTTGCACGCCCCCTGGGGTTCGTGTCGGAATCGTTCGTTCGGCACTCGAAGCAGGGCTTGCGGTTCTTTCAGAGAAGCCCATCGCCGCGTCGCTGGCCGATGCGCACACGCTCGCCGACCTGGCGCGCAAGCACTCGAATTCTCGGTCTGCGGTGGCCTACTGCCATCGTTTCACTCCGGCCATCATTGAGATGAAGCGTCAGATCGATGCCGGCCGCTTGGGCCGAGTGACACGATTCGAGAATATCTTTGCGTGCGATCTTCCCGGGCATGAGGGCAAGTGGTTCAGCGACCTCGCTGTCAGCGGGGGCGGTGCGTTTATCGACATGGGAAGCCACTCGGTAGACCTGTACCGCTACGTTATCGGCGAGGCTGAACTGCTCGCGGCGGCGTACGACCACAAGTGGATGGGCCGAGCCGAGACGGGTGCTTCGGTCCTGCTCCGCAGTCTGACCTCGGCGGGCGGGCGCAACCTGCCAGCGGGCGTGGCGGGGTTCATTGCCAGCGGGTGGGCCGAGACCAGCCGATTCACTGTCGCGATCCACGGCACCGAAGGGTCGTTCTTCTACGACTACGAAAGGCCCGAGGAAATCGTCTTCAAGGACCTGTTGGGCAAGCCCGACGTCAAACCTATTGAGACCTGCGGCGTCCGATTCACCCGCCAACTCATCCAGTTCGCCGACTACGCCCGAGGCGGGTCGATCGGCGGGCTCGCCAGCTTCGAGGACGGGCTGGCGACCGCGCGGATCATCGATGGCGCGAACCGGGCAGGTCGATAAGCGGCCTCCCGGCGGGTCCGAACATCGGCTAAAATAGGTGCCAGACCTTGTTCAACCGGAGCCAAGGGCTGCCGGAGGAGCTATTTCATGACGACCGCTTCGGGCCGCCCGGCCAGCATCCATTCCGCGTCCATCATCTCTTCGACCATCGATCCCCAGGCGGTGACGATTTCAGGACTCGTCCTTGGACCAACATACGCGCCGAATACTCCGGTCATCGAGTCGCTGCGCACTCTGGAGACGATCGACCGCGATTTGGGCAAGGGTGGTCAGCCGGGGCAGTTCCCGTATACGCGGGGGTTGTTTCCGCAGGGCTACCGCACTCGATTGTGGACGATGAGACAGTTTGCCGGCTTTGGGTCCGCCGACGACACCAACAACCGCTTCAAGTACTTGCTCTCGCAGGCCAAGGGGACGGCGGCCAACACCGGGCTTTCCACCGCGTTCGACCTTCCCACCCTGATGGGGCGCGACAGCGACGACGAGTTGTGCGTAGGTGAAGTCGGCAAGTGCGGCGTCGCGATCTGCACCATCGAGGACATGCACCGTCTCTACGCCGACATCCCCATCGGGAGCGTCACCGTCAGCCAGACGATCAACGGCCCGGCGGCGGTGATCTGGGCCATGTACCTGGCTCACGCCCTTCAGCGAGGGATCTCGTGGGACACGCTGGGCGGGACGCTGCAAAACGACATTCTGAAGGAATTCCATTCGCAGAATGAGTTCATTTATCCGCCCGAACCTTCGGTCAAGCTCGTTGTCGACACCATCGAGTTCCAGTCGAAGTTCGTCCCCAAGTGGAACAGCGTCTCGATCTCGGGCTACCACATCCGCGAGGCCGGATCGACCGCGCCGCAGGAGTTGGCATTCACGCTCCGCGACGGCATGGAGTATGTGGAGGCATGTCTGGACCGCGGGATGGACATCGACAGCTTCTCGCCACGACTCTCGTTCTTCTTTAACTCACACAACGAATTCTTCGAAGAGATCTGCAAGTTGCGTGCGGCCC
>Ga0209573_1001792_pt1 | contig 30597 bp, 29 predicted proteins | sample TNRBio252014_DNA_FD_185870 | JGI IMG/M metagenome (GOLD analysis project Ga0209573, IMG submission 185870) | Wastewater treatment Type I Accumulibacter community from EBPR Bioreactor in Madison, WI, USA - TNR Reactor_6/25/2014_ DNA (SPAdes)... | ecosystem: Engineered > Bioreactor > EBPR >...
GGTTATGAATATGGATTCAAAACATGACAGAAAATAAAACAGACTCAACTGCATAGTCTTGCTGGTTCTTCGAGGACTTCTGTGGAGCCTGCCGGACCGGGCAGGGGCTATCACTCCAACTCATTGATCTAAAAAATAACGGGACTGATATCCAGCCAGTTTGGCGGGCTGAATCCCATCCAGATCGGCGAATTCCACAAGAATCCTCGAAGAACCCAAAAATAGAAGTTTGGGTAATGGAAAACCGGTAGTCCTGAAATGCGAGTGATCGGTTGGGTGTTCCTCCGTTTTCTAAGGGGGTTCCTATTACTCGATACGCAGGACTGCCGATTTTTACCTCTTCGCGTTATATGCTATCAAGAGCATGATTACTGAAGCTATTAGTAAGGATTTAGCAGCTATTTATGAGAATGAATTATATGTCAGCATCATAAAATCTGCATGAAATATTTAGGTTCCTCGCCGGTTTCTCATCCCGAACATTTTTTATTTCCTGTGCCTATTTAAAAGTTATATCCATGTCTGACCATCCGGCCCCAATGTCCCGATTGGATCAAAGGCTCAAAGTGCTGTTCATATGCAGCAGAAATCAATGGCGCAGCCCAACCGCAGAACAAATTTGGCGCAAACATCCCAAGGTCTCAGCGCGTTCGGCGGGAACAAGTCCAAATGCTCGGCGCAAGGTGTCGGTCGAAGATATTCGATGGGCCAATGTAATCCTTGTTATGGAGGAAAAGCATAAATCCAGGCTTATCGCTGAATTCACAAGATTGATTGAAGGTAAACCAATCCATGTTCTCGACATACCGGACGAATATAAATTTATGGATGCTGAACTGGTTGAAATACTTCAGCAGTCAGTTAGCGAGATATTGGGCCTTGCATGAATTTAACCTTGCTGACCGGGTATGACCGCCAATGAATTTCAGTTTCAGGCGTTGAATAGCGTCATCATAGGAGGAGAACAGAAATGAGTGTTGCGTGCTACATTGTTCTGGACAATGAGCAGCCCGGATTTGAGACGTTCGTGAACGGTAAATTCCTGGCCAAGGACACTAAGAAGATTGACGCCATTTGCAAAAAATTGGGAATACGGACGTTCGACGATTTTCTTACCATGGCTGAAAATGACATTTCAGACATACTCGGAGAAGAAGCCGAGCAAACTGAAGGAGAGGGCGAGCAGTGGTTCACTGCGGAGGAAGGTATGGCTTTCGTTACAACTCTTATCACTTATATCAAGGCCAATCCAAAGGACGTAAAGAACGCCGATAGGGTGCTAGCGGACCTCGCTGAGTACGCCGAAGTTCTTGAGAAAGCACAGGGTATCGGCGCAAAGTGGCGTCTCTGCCTCGACATCTAGCACCCGACAAGGCGTTCCAGCGGAACGGCCACGCAATAGCAGTCGCCATCCGTTACCTGCTCGGCGGAAGCGCCTCACAACCAACCAATTAACTCGACTTCCGCCAAAAAAGCCGGCGACTTTCCATCTTTCGCCGCTGGCGGGTTTCGGTTGCGGCATATTCAACAAGACACGCAACTCAGATAGGAATGGTTGATAATTAGACGATGAAGGCGTCGGTCGGATCAGGGTTGATAGCGGGAAGGTCGTTAACCGGGCTGTCCATACGAGTCTTTTTGATCAAATCTGCTGTTAATAGCCCAGGGCAATGCTCTGGGTGTTTGGAGAATGGATGAAAGTCAGTCATTTAATCGATGACCCGATGACCGCCAGCGAGCGCCAGGCGGCATTCTGGCTGGCGGGAGTTTTTTCGCTGCGAATGCTGGGCCTGTTCATGATCCTGCCGGTATTCGCGCTGTACGCGGAGCATCTGGAGGGCAACACACCGGCGCTGGCTGGTTTGGCTATCGGCGTTTACGGCTTCAGTCAGGCCATTTTTCAAATTCCCTTCGGCTTCCTGTCCGACCGCTATGGCCGCAAGCGGATGATTTATATCGGCTTGCTCATCTTCGCGCTGGGCAGCGTGGTCGCCGCCATGGCCGATTCCATTTGGGGCGTGATTCTGGGCCGCGCCCTGCAAGGCGGCGGCGCAGTGTCGGCGGCGGTCATGGCCTTGGCGGCGGATTTGACCCGCGAGGAGCATCGCATCAAGGTCATGGCGACCATTGGCGTCACCATCGGCCTCTCCTTCGCTGTCTCGATGATCCTCGGCCCGGTGCTGAACGGTTGGATCGGCGTCCCCGGCATTTTCTGGCTGACCGCATTGCTGGCCTTGTTTGGCGTCGCCGTGGTGCGCTTCCGGGTGCCGGACCCCGCCGTCAGCCGCATTCACCACGATGCGGAACCGGTCGCTGCGCAATTCGGACGAGTGTTGTGCGACGGACAGTTACTGCGGCTTAACTTTGGCATTTTCACTTTGCACCTGCTGCTGACTGCGACCTTCGTCGCCGTGCCGCTGGCCTTGCGCAACGCCGGGTTGGCCAATGACCAGCATTGGCAGGTCTATCTGCCAGCGCTGACGTTCTCCATCACGGCGATGATCCCTTTTATCATCCTCGCCGAGAAGCGCCGACAACTGAAAGCGGTTTTTCTGGGCGCAATCCTGACCTTGACGCTGGTTACATTGAGCCTCACAGCCCTGCCGGACACCGTGCTGGAAATCACCGTGCTACTACTGGTGTTCTTCACAGCTTTCAACCTGCTGGAAGCGACTTTGCCCTCACTGATCGCCAAGCTGGCTCCCCCGGACGCCAAGGGTACGGCGATGGGCGTGTATTCCAGCAGCCAGTTTTTGGGCGCATTCGTGGGGGGGGCGATGGGTGGTTGGCTGAACGGCCAGTTCGGGCTGCATGGCGTATTCGCTTTCGCTACCCTGGGGGCGTTGACCTGGCTGGCGCTCGCCTGGACGATGCGCGAACCGCCCTATCTGAGCAGTTACCTGCTCAATGTTGGCATCCTGGACGACGTTGAAGCGCGTCTGTTGACCCTGCAGCTGATCGAAGTGCCCGGCGTGGCCGAGGCGGCAGTGGTCGCCGACGAAGGGGTAGCTTATCTCAAAGTGGACCGGCGGGCGCTGGACGAGACAATCTTGCGTCAGTTCGCAACGGATACCCCATAATACCTGACTTAAATTACCCTGAAACTTTTTAAAGGAGCAGAACAACATGGCCAGCGTCAATAAAGTCATTCTGATCGGCAACCTAGGCAAAGACCCGGAAGTGCGTTATATGCCCAGCGGTAAGGCGGTCGCCAATGTCACTATCGCCACCAGCGACAGTTGGAAAGATCGGAACACTGGCGAAAAGCAGGAACGCACCGAATGGCATAACCTGACATTCTACAGCCCACTGGCGGAGATCGCCGGGCAATACCTGCGCAAAGGTTCATCGATCTTTGTCGAGGGCCGCCTGCAATACCGCAAATGGCAGGACAAGGCGACCGGCCAGGATCGCTACGCGACCGACATCGTGGTGAACGAAATGAAGATGCTGGGCAGCAAGAGCGACCGTTCGGGCGGCAGTGCGCCGTTCGACAATTCGGACGAAGGGTATGCGCCGCCGGCGGCCCGATCCCCAACCGCCGCGCCGGCGCGACCCTCCTCCCCGCCGCCGAGTGGGCCGGACAACACCAGCTTCGACGACGATATCCCGTTCTGAAGAATGCTCAGAAGCGTCCCAGCGCCTCGCCGGTTTGCGCCAGCATCCGCGCCAGCCACGGCTTCTTGCCGGTGTAGATAATTTCATACAGATCAGCGCTGGCGCTGGCGTCCAGCAGGACGTCATCGCTGGTGCGCAATTCATCCACCAACCGACTCTCCAGCGCCCTGGCCCCGAACCAGTGTTCCCCAGTCGCTACCCGCTCCAGATCGATCTGCGGGCGGTGGGTTTTCACGAAGTCCTTGAACAGGGTATGGACATCCTCAATTTCCTCCTGGAATTTTTGGCGGCCCTTGTCGGTGTTCTCGCCAAACAACGTGACAGTGCGCTTGTGTTCGCCGGCCATGAACTGCTCAAAATCGACATCATGCTTTTTCAGCAACCGGTTAAAGTTCGGCAACTGGGCGATGACGCCGATGGAGCCCAGAATCGCAAACGGCGCAGCAATGATTCGGTCCGCGACACAGGCCATCATATAGCCGCCGCTGGCCGCGACCTTGTCCACTGCCACAGTCAACTTGATGCGCCGATCCCGGATGCGCAGCAACTGCGCCGCCGCCAATCCGTAGCTATGCACCAGCCCGCCCGCGCTCTCCAGCCGCACAATGACTTCATCCTCCGGTTGCGCCGCCGTCAACACCGCCGTCACCTCCTCACGCAACGAAGCGACGGCGGCGGCGCGAATATCGCCGTGGAAATTCAGCACGAAGATCCGGCGGCGCTCGATCTTTTCGTGTTGTTTCTCCCGCGCCTTACGCTCCTTTTGGAACTGTTTGAGCGCTTTCTTCGGCAAAATGGCGGACTTGAGCGCCAGCGTCATATCATCGTACTTCTCGTTAAGGCAGCGGATATCCAACCGCCCGAGGGCTTCCGGGTGGCTGCCGCTGCGGACAATTAGCGCCACGACGCCGCCGACTATGACCAGCGCCGCCACGACCAAGGTGGCCGCCTTGGCCAGAAACATCCCGTATTCGCTCAGAAATTCCATCGTTTCCTCTCAAGTCAGGTACCGCTATGGAAAAATCCATCAACTAGCGCCTCTCCAACAGCGATGCTATAGTGTTGAATATTGTTATTGTTCAATAATCGCCCATGACCCGCAAACTGTACATCAAAACCCACGGCTGCCAGATGAATGAATATGACTCCGCCCGGATGGCGGACGGGTTACGGGCGGTCTGCGGTCTGGAGCGCACGGACGATCCGGCGCAGGCTGACGTGCTGCTGCTCAATACCTGCTCGATCCGCGAAAAGGCCCAGGAAAAGGTCTTTTCGTTGCTGGGCGTCTGGAAAGCATTGAAAGCCTGCCGGCCTGGCGTTGTCATTGGCGTGGGCGGTTGCGTCGCCAGTCAGGAAGGCGAGGCCCTGCGTGCGCGCGCGCCGCAAGTCGATCTGGTGTTCGGCCCGCAGACGCTACACCGGTTGCCGGAGATGCTGACCCGCGTCTGGGCCAATCAGCAACCCATTGTCGATGTCTCCTTCCCGGAAATCGAAAAATTCGATTGCCTGCCGGAACCTCGCGCCGAAGGACCGAGCGCGTTTGTGTCCATCATGGAAGGCTGCGACAAATACTGCACGTTCTGCGTCGTCCCCTATACCCGAGGCAACGAAATCAGCCGCCCGTTTGACGATGTGCTGGCTGAAGTCACGACGCTGGCCGGGCAGGGCGTGCGCGAAGTTAACCTGCTCGGCCAGAACGTCAACGCCTACCGGGGACCGATGAGCGATGGCGATTTGGCTGATCTGGCCCTGCTGATTGAACACGTCGCCGCCATCGACGGCATCGACCGCATCCGCTACACCACCTCGCATCCGGTGGAGTTTTCCGAACGGCTGATCGATGTTTACGCCCGTGTTCCGCAACTGGTCGACCATTTGCACTTGCCGGTGCAAAGCGGCTCTGACCGCATTCTGGCGTTGATGAAACGCGGCCACACCGCCTTGGAATACAAAGCCAAGGTGCGTAAACTGCGCGCCGTGCGTCCCGGCCTCAGCCTGTCCACAGACTTCATCGTGGGCTTTCCCGGCGAAACCGACCAGGATTTTGCAGCGACCATGCAGATCATTGAGGACATCGGCTTCGATCACAGCTTCAGCTTTCTCTACAGCGCCCGGCCCGGCACGCCCGCCGCCAGCCTGCCCGATCTCACGCCGTTGGCGGTCAAAAAGGAACGGCTGGCCCAACTGCAAGCGCGTCTGGAGGCGAACGCCCAGGCAATCAGTCGGCGCATGATCGGCTCGGCGCAGCGGGTGCTGGTGGATAAGCGCTCGCGTAAGGATGACCAGCAACTGGCGGGCCGCACCGAAAATAACCGCGTCGTCAACTTTGATGGCCCAGCTCACCTGATCGGCCGTTTCGCCGAGGTCGTCATCACCGAGGCGCTGCCCAATTCCCTGCGTGGCCGACGGGTCGTTAACCTCGATTTGTCCACGCCCCAACCCGCTTGCTCACTGGTCTGAATAGCCAACGCCCCGCCTTGAACGCCCCTGCCCATTTTCAGGATTTACTGCTGCAACCCGCCGACAACGAGCGCCTGGCCAATCTGTGTGGCCAACTGGACGAACACCTGCGCCAGATCGAGCGCCGGCTCGGCGTCGAAATCAACAACCGGGGCCACCAATTCCGGGTCATTGGCGAACCGCCGACGGTCGCGGTCGCCATGACCGTGCTAGAAGCCCTGTATCGCCATACCGGCGAGGAATCCCTGACTCCGGCCCAGGTTCACCTGTTTCTGCAGGAAGCCGGCGCGGACGCCTTGGTCGCGGATTTGGAGCCGGACACGGAAGAAGTGCTGATCCGCACCCGGCGCGGACTCATTCGCGGACGCGGCCCCAATCAGCAACGCTATCTGTGGAGCATCCAGCATCATGACCTCAACTTCGGCGTCGGCCCCGCTGGCACCGGCAAGACCTACCTGGCCGTCGCTTGCGCCGTGGATGCGCTGGAAAGCAACGCCGCCCGGCGGTTGGTGCTGGTGCGTCCAGCGGTGGAAGCGGGCGAGCGGCTCGGTTTCCTGCCGGGCGATCTGACGCAGAAGATCGATCCCTATCTCCGCCCGCTCTACGACGCGCTGTATGAAATGCTGGGCTTTGAGCGGGTCGCCAAACTGATTGAACGCAATATTATTGAAGTCGCGCCACTGGCGTTTATGCGCGGCAGAACTTTGAATGATGCCTTCATCATCCTTGACGAAGCGCAGAACACCACGGTGGAACAAATGAAGATGTTCCTGACCCGCATCGGCTTTGGGTCAACCGCCGTTGTGACCGGCGACGTGACCCAGGTGGATTTGCCGCGCAACGTCCCCTCCGGTCTGCGGCAAGTGCTTCAGGTGCTTAAGGACGTGGACGGCATCAGCATGACATTCTTCAACGCTCGCGATGTCGTGCGGCATCCGCTGGTGCAACGCATTGTCAGCGCCTACCAGATTTGGGAACAGAATCAGCAGCAGGATCAACCGCATCGTGGTTGAAAATCGGGCTGATTTCGCATGCCTGCCTAAACCCGTTACCCACAGGATTATTCTTATATGACTCTGGAATTGGATCTGCAAATTGCCCTGGAAATACCCGGGCTGCCCGGCGAAACCTGTTTTCGCCGCTGGGCCGAAGCAGCGTTGGCTGGCGCTGGCTATCAGAAAGGCGCCGAGTTGACCCTGCGTATCGTCAACGAAGCGGAAGGCGCCGCCCTGAACGAAACCTATCGCCATAAGCAGGGAGCCACCAACGTCTTGTCCTTCCCCTTTGCAGCGCCGCCTGAGGTGGACAGCCCATTGCTGGGCGACATCGTGATCTGTGCGCCGGTCGTGTTGCGCGAAGCCGTCAGTCAGGACAAGGCGCCGGAAGCCCACTGGGCGCACCTGGTCGCGCATGGCGTTTTACATCTGCTGGGCTATGATCATGATGAAACACAGGCTGAGGCGATGGAGTCCCTGGAGATTCGCATCCTGACTAATCTCGGCTATGCCGATCCTTACGGAGACATTCAAGACCGACCATGAACGAAGAGCGATCCGAACCGAGCCATAAATCCTGGCTGGAACGTTTAAGCTTCGCCCTGATGGGCGAACCCAAGGACCGGGACGAATTGATGAACATGCTGCGCGACGCGCAACAGCGGGAACTACTGGACACCGACGCCCTGACCATGATGGAAGGGGTGATGAAAGTGTCAGAACTCCAGGTGCGGGATGTCATGATCCCCCGCGCCCAGATGGTGGTGCTGGAACACGATTGGAATCTGGAGCGGCTCATTGCCGAAGTCGTCGAATCCGGCCACTCCCGCCTGCCAGTCATTGATGATAACAAGGACAACATCATCGGTATTCTGATTGTCAAGGATCTGTTGGCGCACGCCTTCGACCGCCGCGAAGATTTCGATCTGCGCATCCTGTTGCGCCCCGCCAAGTTCATCCCCGAAAGCAAGCGCCTGAACGTCCTGCTCAAGGAATTTCGCGGCAACCGCCTGCACATGGCGATTGTGGTGGACGAATATGGCGGCGTCGCGGGCTTGATCACGATTGAGGATGTGTTGGAAGAGATCGTTGGCGAAATTGATGATGAACACGATATCGACGACGAGGGGACTTCCATTCGCTCGCAGGGTGAGTCTTTCATCATCAAGGCGCTGACCCCGATCGATGAATTCAATAAATACTTTCGGGCTGATTTCAGCGACGAACGGGCCGACACCGTCGGAGGACTGGTCATGATGGATCTCGGTCGACTGCCCAGAGGCGGGGAAGTCATTGACTTGGAGCGTTTTCACTTCCGGGTGTTGCGGGCGGACAATCGGCGGATTCATTTGCTGGAAATGACGCTCCGCGACGGCCCAGAGCCTGCGCCCGCCGTCGCTGATGAGTGAGTTTGCGCAACGCTACCCTTTCGTTATCGACCTGCTGGTTTTCATTGCTGGCGCTTTGCTGACGCTGGCCTTTGCGCCCTTTGGTCTCTGGCTACTGGCGATCCTGTCGCCGGTTGTGCTGCTCGGGAGTTGGGAGCGTGCGACGCCCCGTCGGGCAATCCTGCGCGGTGGATTATTCGGTCTGGGACAGTTCGGTTTCGGCATCTACTGGATTTTCATCAGCCTGCACGATTACGGCAACGCCCCGGCTCTGTTTGCGGCGCTGGCGACCGGGATCGTGGTGCTGGTTATGGCGCTCTATCCAGCGGTCGTCGGCGGGTTGCTGACGCGCTGGGGACCCGCGCCGGGTCCGTTGCGCTGGTTGCTGGTTTTTCCGGCGTTGTGGGCCTTGCTGGACTGGGTGCGCAGTTGGTTGCTCACTGGGTTTCCCTGGCTGGCGATTGGCTACAGCCAGACTGATTCCCCGCTAGGTCAACTCGCGCCTTATACCGGCGTCTTTGGCGTCGGCTGGGCCGTCATGTTCAGCGCCGGCCTGCTCTGGATGCTGGTCAAGCAAGACGGCTGGCGAACGCGGTTCAGCGGGCTAGGCTGGCTGGCTATTCTGTGGCTCGGCGCCTGGGCGCTGGGCCGAATCGATTGGGTGGAGCCGGCGGGAACGCCGCTGCGCGTCGCCATTGTTCAGGGCAACATCGCCCAGGATCAGAAGTGGCTGCCCAGCGTGTTCGATGAAACCCTGCATCGCTATGTGCAACTGAGTCTGCCCGAACATGGCCGCAGCGACGTCATTCTCTGGCCGGAAACCGCTATTCCGATTTTCTATGAGGACGTTCGCCCCTTTATCGGCGCGCTGGCTGAACGGGCGCAGCAGGATCAAGTGGACTATGTGACTGGCCTCCCGACCGGCTCCTGGGCAACCGGCGTCTTCCATAACAGCGTCGCCAGTATCGGCGCCAGTCTGAACTTTTATCACAAACGTCGCCTGTTGCCGTTTGGCGAGTATCTGCCATTGCGGGGATTTTTCCTGTTCTTCCGCGACTGGGTGACGATTCCGATGGCCGATTTCACCCCCGGCGACCGCGATCAGTCGCTATTGCGGGCCGGCGGTCAACCGGTCGGCGTCTCGATCTGCTTTGAAGCGGTGTTCGGCAGCGAAATCCGCCGGGCGTTGCCCGAGGCGGCCTGGCTGATCAATGTCAGCAACGACGCCTGGTTCAAAGACTCGACCGCCCCACACCAACATCTGCAAATCGCCCGGATGCGGGCGCTCGAAGCCGGGCGCGCGATGGCCCGTGCGACGAATACCGGCGTTTCCGCGATTCTCGATGAACGTGGCCGCATCGTCGTTCAGGGCAAGCAGTTTCAACCGGACGTGATTCGCGGCGAAGTGCAGCCCCTGCGTGGACTCACCCCTTACGCCCGTTGGGGGGATGCTCCGGGCGTCGTTTTGATGATAGTCTCACTCGTCATTGGCCGGCTCTTGGCCCGACGAGAATACACTAAGGCATGATTGAACGGCGTCTGTCCTTTCTGTCGCACAGCCATCTTTATCCACGGCATCGGTTCGCCAACCGGGGGCTGTCCCTGATTGGGCGGGAATCCTGTTGCGTATGGTGTTGGACGAGTGGATTGCTCGTGGCGCTTTTGTTGCTGGCGGCTTGCGCTACCGCCCCGCCGCCCCGTAATGTCAGCGACGCCTGCGCGATTTTCGCCGAATATGGCGACTGGCGTCCCGCCGCCCAGGTCGCCAGCCGGCGCTGGGGCGTTCCGTTGCCGGTGCTGATGGCGATCATCCATCAGGAATCGGCGTTCCGCGCCGACGCCCGGCCACCGCGCCCCTGGTATCTGGGCTTCATCCCCGGCCCACGGCCTTCTTCAGCGTATGGCTACAGCCAGGCGCTGGATGGAACCTGGGCTCGCTATATCGCCGCTACGGGCAATCATGGCGCAGACCGCGATGAATTTGCCGCCGCGGTGGACTTTGTGGGCTGGTATGTGAGCGAAACCGCCCAGCGCAACCGCGTCGCTAAAAATGATGCCTACCGCCAGTATCTGGCCTATCACGAGGGGCATGGCGGGTTTGCCCAGGGTAGTTATCGAAAAAAAACCTGGCTTATGGAGCGGGCAAAGCAGGTCAGCCGGCAGGCGGATCGCTATCGCGCCCAACTGGCCGGTTGCGAATCACGACTAGCGACCCGCTAATCCGGGGCTTTGGCCCGGACATAAAAAAACCGCCAGCAAATCCGGCTGGCGGTCAAAGTACAGGATATTGAGCTTAAAACATGCTTTGCTGTAAAAATCAGCTTAAGCGTCGGCTATTTAAAAATAATTTAAGCAATGGGTCAATCAGGAAAATAGATGGCCCAATTAAGGTTTATACTTAACATTCTGTCACGGCTCATCAGTCAGGCGTAAGAAACGCTTTCCACCGCAGGCCAGGCAGGGACTAATCATCGCTGGCGCATGGAACGTTACCTGCACGCCACATTCCTCGCACTGCAAGGTGCCCGGTCCGGTAATTTCGCCGCAGAGATACCGTTCCTTTTCGCCACTGGCGGGCGGCGTTTCGAATGCGAGAAGATCAAGCCGCGATTGATCGACGCCCCGTTGGAAAAATTCCAGCAGCCGATCTTCAAGTAATTCCAGATCGAACCGCAACCAGGCGCGCAAATCACTTCCGGTGACCGTCAGATAGTGACCCGCATCTTCCCAGTCGCGCTTGAGATAGCTGCCGATCAACTGCGCTTCCTCACGGGTCAGTTCACCCACTTCCACCGCCTTTTCCGCAGCATGTTCAATACTGGCGGTCAATCGTGGAAACGCCGCCTTTTCCGCCTGTTCCAACTCTTCAAGCCGGTGTTTTGCCCGCTCCATCATCCGCTGGTAGGCTTCAACCCATCGTGAACTGCTGGATGAATCAGTCATTTCTGTCTCTCCTGCCGTTGTTGTTTGGGTTAGCCTGCTTCGCAGATTCAACGCGATGCAGGCTGAACCGCACATGGCGGTTGTGGTCTGGTTTGCATACACTAAGATGATCATAACGCTGACGCCGTGGCGCCCTTGCTGCTCAAACCTCGTCATATCCCCAATCTCATCACTGGCCTGCGTATTCTGCTGGTTGCGCCTTTCCTGTGGGCGCTCCTGAAAGAACACTATGGCGCAGCCCTGGCGCTGTTCGTCATCGCCGGCGTCTCTGATGCGCTGGACGGCTTTCTAGCCAAGTATTTTGGTTGGACCAGCGAACTGGGCGGCCTGCTCGATCCCATCGCCGACAAACTGCTGCTGATGGGCGCGATTCTGGCGCTGGGCTGGCTCAATGAATTGCCAAGCTGGCTGGTGGCGCTGGTCATCCTGCGGGATTTGGTTATCGTCGCGGGCGCGATCAGCTATCACCTGCTGATTGAACGCTTTGAAGCAGCGCCGTTGATGATCAGTAAACTCAACACCCTGGTGCAATTGATGCTGGTCGGCGCAGTGATCGTCCACTATGGCATGATTCCCTTGCCGAAAATGCTGTTGACCGGCCTGATCGCGCTGACGGCGCTCACGACCCTGTGGAGCGGCGCCGCCTATATTTGGCAATGGAGCCAGCGCGCCCAGGATCGGCGACGAAAGCAGAGCGCAGACGACGCCTGAATCAGCAGTCAGTCAACTTTTCAGTAATTCATAAGTGGCTTGATAGGCATCCGCCAGCGCGATCATGTAAGCGTCATTGATTTGCGCAAGGTCTAATCCCAGGGTATCAAGCGAATCCCAGTTGCAGCGTTCATAAGCCAAAGTACACGCCAGGATGCGTCCCAACGGTCCTTCGTGGCGCAGTAACGCCTTGTTGATTTCCTCATCCAGCGGCAGCGCCGCCAGAATTAATTCCATGGGCGCCTGGGTCATCACATCCAGCACGGACAGCAATCCTATCGTAAATCCGGTCTCCTTCTGCTTGATTTTCAGGGCGTCCGCCAGCAATTCACACATCTTGGCCCGCTCCAGGGCAATGGTGATCAGGTCGCTGCGATGGCTTTCAATGTTGGCCAGTGAAATCAGCGTTACCCAAGATCGGATATTTTTAAGCCCCAGCAATACGACCGCGCGCTGGATGGATTCGACCTGCTTGGGCAGGTTAAAGTAGGCGGAATTGATGTAGCGCAGCAGTTTATAGGTCAGGGAAACATCCTGGCTGATCAATGATTCGACGGTTTTGATTTCAATGTTGGGGTTGTGCAGTTTGCTGATGAGTTGCAGAACCGCCAACTGGTTGGTGGGGACGCTCTGGAATTTGAGCAACTTGGGCTGGGAAAAGTGATAGCCCTGGAAATAATCGAAGTGAAGCGTTTGGCAAAGCTCCAGGATCGCCTGTGTTTCGATGCGTTCCGCCATCAATGTGACCTTGCGCTGACGCAATAGCGGCGTTATGCGCCGCAATTCCTTTTCAGGGGTGGTTAGCAAGTCGATCTTGACGTAGTCGGCAATATCCAGCAGCGCCCGGTACGCTTCATTATCAATATAGTCATCAAGAACGAAGTGATAGCCCTGCTGGCGCAACTCATGCAGAGCTTGCAACAGGGGTTCATCGACGACGATATCGGCAGCGATCTCAAACACCAGTTGCGGCAGGCCGAAACCCGCTAAATGACCGTCTAGGACGAAATTACGGGCGATATTGATGAACGCCTTTTTTTGCCCAACGACATGGTCTAAACCGACTTCAGTGACCGTGTTCAGCACGATCTGGGATGTAGCGATTTCGGCATCGAGAAACTGAGCGGTGGTGTCAGTCTCGGCGTGCCGATAGAACAGTTCGTAGCCTTCGATCTGCAAATCACGATTGTAGATGGGCTGACGAGCGAAATAGATTTCCTTCACCGACACACCTCTATCAGGGTTACGCGATGATTGAATAGGAACCGGATGCGGTATATTACCAGCATTTACGGCCTTGCCTCACGACGAGGCCGGCTTTAACACGCAAAGCATAACCCCAAAACCAGATATAGTGGAATGACATGGAAAATCCACAACGTGAAGCTCAAACACGCTTCTGGCTGATCTTGACGGCTGTCGCCATCGGACTACTGTACCTGCTGGCGCCAGTGTTGACGCCCTTCCTGTTCGCCGCCCTGCTGGCCTACTTGGGCGATCCTCTGATCGACCGGCTCGAAGCGCGCAAAATTCCGCGCTCTTGGGCGGTTACGCTGGTGTTTGGCGTGATCCTGCTGGGTGTGCTGTTGTTGTTGCTGTTCCTGATTCCCATTCTGAATCATCAGTTTAAGGGACTGCTCCAGCGGTTGCCTGCCCACATTGACTGGTTTCAGAACCATGTGCTGCCTTGGTTGCAGAATCATCTAGGTGTTGATCCGGAATCACTCAGTCTACGTAGTTTGCAAACCAAATTGATCGCCTTCGCTCAAGACATCGGCGACTTGGCGGGTAGCCTACTGGAATCATTTCGGGCATCGTCGACTGCGCTCTTTGCCTGGTTCGCCAACCTCATCCTAGTGCCAGTGGCGACTTTCTATCTACTGCGCGATTGGGATTTACTGGTCGCCAAAATCCATGATTTGTTGCCCCGGCGCATCGAACCCGTGGTCAGCACGCTGGCGCGGGAATCTGATGAGGTGATTGGCGCCTTTCTGCGCGGCCAAGTCATTGTCATGGCGGCCCTGGGCGTCATTTATTCAACCGGACTGGCGGTGATCGGTCTGGAATTTTCGCTGCTGATCGGGATGTTGTCCGGTTTGGTAAGCTTCGTTCCCTATCTGGGCCTGATCACCGGCATCCTCGTTGCTGGCGTTGCCGCGCTCCTGCAATTCCATAGCCTGTTCAGCCTCATCCCGGTATTCATCGTGTTTGGCATTGGCCAGTGGATCGGTGATTTTCTGTTGACCCCGAAACTGGTCGGCGACCGCATCGGTCTCCATCCCATCGCGGTGTTGTTTGCGGTGCTGGCGGGAGGCCATCTATTCGGGTTCTTCGGCATTCTGCTAGCACTGCCAGCGGCGGCGGTCATCGCGGTACTGTTGCGCCATGCCCAGGATGAATATCTGAAGAGTGTGTTCTATAGCGACTGAGCAGTTTCCTTGTTTCTCTCTCAAAGCGAGAAGGAAGAGGGTAGCCGGTATAACTCGCTCTCTTTCAAGACCCGCCAGCCTCGCGCTTCCACCAGGCGGGCAGTTTGCGCCAAATCAGCAACTTCCAGGCACCAGACGGCTGACTGCCCCGGCGCGATTACGAAACCATAGGCGTTCAACACATTGATTTGGCGTTCGGCTAAACCTTCCAGCAAATCGTGCAGGCCGCCCGGACGATCGGCAATGACCACCGCCAGCACCGGTTGAAGCGCGGCGGCGAAACCCTGTTCGATCAAGGACTGATGCGCCAGATGGGGATCGCTAACCAACAGTTTTGCTACCCCATAGCCGCGATGGTTAGCGGTGGTCATTGCCCGAATGTCGATCTCGCGCTCCTGCAAAATCGCGGTCACCGCGTTGAGCCGCCCCGGCTTGTTGTCGATGAAAATGCTAATTTGCTCAGTCACTTTACTACTCCTCGCCTGTTCAGAACGCCGGCCGCAAATCCACGACCCGTTGAGCCTTGCCTTCTGACACTGGCAGACTGCCCGGTTCGTTCAGTTCGACCACCGGCTTGACGAGAATTGCGGACCGCAACAGCTCGCTGATCCGCTCACGCAGCTCATCCAGCGTATCGGAATCGCCGGTAAACAGCCGTGCGTCAATCTCGGTCTTGACCACCAGTCGGTCCAGAGAACCGCGCTTTTCCAATTGGATCAGATAATTGGCGCCGACTTCCGGGGTTTTCATCAGCACATCCTCAATTTGGGATGGGAAGACGTTGACGCCATTGATAATTAGCATATCGTCACTGCGGCCCTTGATGCGCGCCAACCGGCGATGACCACGCCCACAGGGACAGTGACCGCCGACCCAGTGCGAAAGATCGCGGGTGCGGTAGCGCAGCAGCGGCGTCGCCTGTCGTTGCAAGGTCGTCATGACGATTTCGCCCGTTTCCCCCTCCGCCAGCGGTTGCAATGTCTGGGGGTTGATGATTTCCAGAATATAGGCGTCTTCCCAAAGATGCAGGCCGGTTTTGTAGATACACTCAAACGCCACGCCAGGACCGTTCATCTCGCTCAGACCATAGGAATTGTAGGCCTCGATGCCGAAAAGATTTTCGATTTTGCGGCGGATTTCCTCAGAATGGGGTTCAGCGCCGATAAACGCTTTGCGCAAACTCAGTTGACCCGGAGCGACGCCGGCCCCGGCCAGCGCCGATTGCAGGTGGAGCAGGTAGCTGGGGGTGGCGTGAACTATCGAGGTTTGGAAATTCCGCATCAATTGAATCTGACGGCTGGTGTTGCCGGAACTGACCGGGATAACCAGCATTCCCACCCGCTCCGCCCCATAGTGCAGACCCAGCCCGCCGGTGAACAGCCCGTAATTGGTCATGTTCTGGAACACATCGCGGCGGGTCGCGCCGGTTGCGACGATGCAGCGGGCCACCAGTTCGGTCCAGCTATCGAGATCGCGCTGGGTGTGATAGATCACTGTCGGCATACCCGTCGTGCCGCTGGAGGTGTGCAGGCGCACGACCTGTTCCCGGTCAACGGCCAGCAGACCATCGGGATAGGCTTCTCGCAAGTCGTCCTTAGTGGTGTAGGGAAGGTTGCGCACATCGCGCAGACTGGTGATGTCCTCCGGGCAGGTCAGACCAACCTCGGCCAACCGCCGCTGATAGAACGGCGTTTTTAGCGCTGCCGCGATGGTCTTGCGCAGGTTGGCGAGTTGCAGGCGCTCCAGCGCTTCCCGCTCCATGAATTCAATCGCCGGGTTCCAGGCCGGTGCGTTCATTGACCTTTCTCTGAATGCAAATGGAGTTTTTCAGGGGATGTTGTTAGGCGCTCGCCCGACGGCGGCGACGCTGAATCTTTGCGAGATGGTAACATGCCGCGCCTGCTCTTCGCCGCCTGGAGTTGTCATGCCTCGTTTGTTACTGATCTTGATTGCGCTGATCGGCTTCTTTGCCAACACCGCCTGCACAGCCAACGAATTCCGTGCGACGCCAATTTCTTTGGCCGATCAAGTCAGCGTCGGCGACGTTTACGCTGGCGTCCGCTTGCTGGGCGCGCTGCGTTTGACGAACGCGAAGATCAATAATCTGCGTCTGTGCGGCTTGTCAGGTTTGGCCTGGGACGAAGATGAGGGACTGTTGTACGCCATTTCCGATATGGGCGGACTTTTTCACCTGCGGCCGAAGTTTGATGCGCAAGGTTATTTGACCGGCATCCAATCGGTCGCCGCCTACCCGTTGCGCGACGAACTCGACCGGCCCGTGCGCGCTCCCTATGACGATGCCGAAGGGTTGACTCTTCGCAATGGCGATAATCAGCAAGCGGGCGACTCCGAGTTGCTGATATCCTTCGAGGTCAAGCCGCGCATCGTGCGTTACAGCCCGACCGGCCTGTGGCGGGGCGAGGAACGATTGCTAGCTCCATTGCGCGACCTGCGCAACTACTCCAAGAGCAACCAGGCGCTGGAAGCTATCACTCTCGATCCACATTGGGGCGTCCTGATCGGTACGGAAGCACCCCTACGCCAGGATCCGCCCGGTCAAATCCGCATTTTCCAGCTTGATGGCCGTTTCTGGCGTTACCCGCTCAGCAACGCCCCAAAAAGCGCTCTGGTCGCTATGGAAGCTTTGCCAGAGGGCGGTCTGTTGACCCTGGAGCGTGCTTTTGTCGCTCCACTGCGTCCACTGGTTATTAGTCTGCGCCAGACCAGATTGCTGGCGCGGGGCGATGCGCCTTTGCAAGTGACCGATGTTGCGGTTTTCGATAGCAGTCAGGGCTGGCTGACGGATAACTTTGAAGGACTGACCCGCTACCGGAACCGGCGGTTTTTCATGGTCAGCGACGACAATTGCAGCGCCTGGCAATCTACCCTGCTGGTGTATTTTGAGTGGCTGCCGACCGACCCGGCCCCTGCGCTCCATTAAAATTGGCGAAATTTGCCAGGCTCCCATCGCTCGGAAATTGACGGCAGGGCGCAAGATAGCCGAATGCTGCACAGCGGAACCGGTTGACAACAGGTATGGCAAGCTTCAATATGCTGCGCTTAAATTAACTGGAATTTTCACAGCTTCCACGGTTCGACGGGTTGTTTAAAGACTCTACGTCTCTCGCCTGCAAACCCGGATAACCTTATTTCGCATAACCCATGCGTTTGTCTCGAAATTCTATCGATTGTTAAATATATCAACCAAGTATTGAATCTGGAGGTCAATCTGATGGAAGACGTGGTCATCGTCGCCGCCGTGCGAACCGCAATTGGCAATTTCATGGGTTCTCTTTCGACGATTCCGGCCAATGTGCTTGGCGCCAAAGTCATCCAGTCTCTGCTGGGGAAAACCGGCATCCAACCGAATCAAATCGATGAGGTTATCTTGGGTCAGGTGCTCACTGCCGGCACAGGCCAGAATCCCGCCCGCACCGCCGCGCTGAATGCGGGCCTGCCTATTGAAGTACCCTGCCTGAATATCAATAAAGTGTGTGGCAGCGGCCTGAAAGCTGTTCATCTTGCTTACCAATCGATTCGCGATGGAGACAACCGCATTGTCATCGCTGGCGGTCAGGAAAACATGAGCCTGTCGCCGCACCTGCTGCTCGGTTCGCGGCGCGGCACGACCATGGGCGACGCCAAACTGGTGGACTCAATGCTGAATGAGGGTCTGCTTTGCGCTATCAATCATTATCATATGGGCATTACCGCTGAGAATATCGCCGCGCAGTGGGGTATTTCCCGCGAAGAGCAGGACGCCCTCTCCGCCGCCTCCCAGGCCAAGGCGGTTGCTGCGATCAGCACTGGCCGCTTTAAGGATGAGATCGTTCCTATCGAAATTCCTCAGCGCAAGGGTGACCCGGTGGTGTTTGACACGGACGAATTTCCGCGCGCCAGCACCACCGCTGAGAATCTGGCCAAGCTGCGCCCGGCGTTCAAGCAGGACGGCACCATCACCGCCGGCAACGCTTCCGGCATCAACGACGGCGCGGCGGCAGTCGTGGCCATGGCCGCCAGCGTCGCCCGCGATCTCGGCCTCAAGCCGTTGGCCCGTATCGTCGCCTACGCCAAGGCTGGCGTCGATCCAAAAATTATGGGGACCGGGCCGATTCCGGCTTCCCGCGCCTGCCTGAAAAAGGCGGGATGGACGGTCGATCAACTGGATTTGATCGAATCCAATGAGGCTTTCGCCGCTCAGGCCATTTCCGTTAACCGTGAAATGGGCTGGGACACCGGCAAAGTGAATGTCAACGGCGGCGCCATTGCGTTGGGCCACCCGATCGGCGCCTCCGGTTGCCGCATTCTGGTGAGCTTGCTGCACGAAATGGCCCGTCGGGACGCTAAGAAGGGTCTCGCGACCCTGTGCATCGGCGGCGGCCAGGGCGTTGCGCTGGCGGTCGAGCGCGATTGATCAATAACCAAATAAACCTGAGGAGAGTTTCTGATGTCCCGAGTTGCAGTCGTTACGGGTGGTATCGGTGGTTTGGGTACGGCTATGTGCAAGGCGCTGGTTGAACAGGGTCGCAAGGCTGTTGCTGTTGATTACAATGGTCTCAGTGCCGAAGTGGTTGACAAGTGGAAGGCTGCCCGCAAAGCGGAAGGTCTGGATATCCCGGTTTATCTGGCCGACGTGACCAGTTTCGAGTCCTGCGCTGAAGTGTGCAAGAAAATCGAAGCGGAAGTTGGCCCGATTGAAATCCTGGTCAACAACGCTGGCATCACCCGCGACGCCATGTTTCACAAGATGTCGCCTGAGCAGTGGGATCAGGTGCTCAAGACTAACCTGTATAGCCTCTTTAACATGACCAAGCAGGTCTATGAAGGCATGACGGCGCGGGGTTGGGGTCGGATCGTCAATATCGCATCGGTGAACGGCCTTAAGGGTCAGGCCGGCCAAAGCAACTATTCCGCCACCAAGTCAGCGGTCTACGGCTTCAACAAGGCGCTGGCGCAGGAGTGCGTTAAGAAAGGAGTCACCGTCAACTCCATTTCGCCGGGCTACATCGGTACCGAAATGGTGCGGGCGATTCGCGAGGATGTTCTGCAAAAGGTGATCGCTGGCATTCCTGCAGCCCGCTTGGGTGAGCCCTCTGAGATCGCTCGCACGGTCGCCTTCCTGGCGGCGGAAGACGCTGGCTATATCACCGGTGAAGACATTACCGTCAACGGCGGCCTCTACTACCACTAAATCCTGAACGCACGGCGTCGTTTTAAATCCGCGACGCCGCGCCGCTTTCTTGCATAATCCTCATGAGTGAACCGCGCATCATCAAGAAATACCCGAATCGCCGACTCTACGACACGGCCGTTAGCAGCTACATCACTCTTGAAGATGTGAAGCAACTGGTGTTGGATCGCGCTAATTTTCATGTCATCGACGCCCGAACCAATACCGACATTACGCGCGGCATTCTGTTGCAGATCATCAGCGAGCAGGAGGAGCAGGGCAGCCCGATCTTCACGACAGACGTGCTGGCTCACATCATTCGTTTCTACGGCGACACCCTGCAAGGCATGATGGGCAACTATCTGGAAAAGAGCCTGCAAGCCTTCGTCGACCAACAACACTTGTTTCGGGAGCAGATGCGCACTCTGATCGGCAAGAATCCGCTTACTATGATGACTGAGTTGGTGGAGCACAATTTATCACTCTGGAAAAGCGTTAACGATCAACTCCAGAAACCCTATGCGCCGCCGGTCACGATCAGCGATATTTTCCCTCCGGTTCAGCCCGCTGCCTCATCAGGCCCTTCCGCTGCAACCGCTCCACGGGAAAAGCCTGATAAAGAGCGGAAATCCAGGAAAGAGTAGGAAATCCGAATTTCGTCTGTGGAAGACGCTAACGCGCCAGCAGCCAGGCCGCAATCGCGGGTGGCACTTCGCGCTGAGCGCGACTGCTGACGTAAATGCCGATGTGTCCACCCCGGAAGGACAATTCTGTATAGTCCCGGCTGCCGCAACATTCAGCCAGCGCTTTGGAGGCGGCGGGCGGCACCAGGTGATCCTGAGTGGCGTAAACATTCAGCACGGGCATGACGACCTCTCGTAAATCCACCCGCCGGTCGCCAATGATCACTTCTCCCTTGACCAGCTTGTTCTGCTGGAAGAAATCCTTGGCGAACTGGCGGAAGGCTTCGCCGGCTTGATCCGGGCTGTCAAAAATCCACTTCTCCATCCGCAGAAAGTTTTTCAGCGCCTGCGCGTCATCGAAAATATTGACCAGATCGACGTATTTCTGCCCGGCCAGTCGGAAAGGGCTCAGGGATAGAAAGGCGAAATTCAGCATTTGGCCTGGCACATTGCCCAGAGTATCCACCAGCAAATCCACGTCCACATGCCGGATCAGATGGCTCAGCACATTGTCCGGGGTCTGGAAATCGACCGGCGTCACCATGGTGATGAGGTTGCGAATGCGCTCTGAATAGAGCGCGGCATGGCACAGGCTCAAAGCGCCGCCCTGGCACACGCCCAGCAGGTTAATCCGGTCTACGTCATGCCGGTCGCGCAATATATCCACGCAATGGCCGATGTAGCGCTGGACATAGTCGGTCAGGGTCAGAGTCCGGTCGCCAGCGTCGGGATAGCCCCAGTCGATCAGGTAAACATCGAGACCCGCGTCCAGCAAACCCCGGATCATCGAACGGTCTTTCTGCAAATCCATCATATAAGGTCGATTGACCAGCGCGTAGACGATCAGCAGGGGTACCGGATGCGGCTTTTCGACCCGGGGTTGGTAGCGGTACAGAGTCAGCTTGTCTTCCTGGTAAATCAGTTCGCGGGGTGAAACGCCGGCTTCGATCTCGCCAACTTCAGCCAGGGTTTGCGCGCCTTGTTTCAATCGGGCGCTAAACGCCTCGATTTCAGCGGCGATTTGGTCAGCGGTCAGGCCGATCATGACTGGGCCTCCGGGCGGGCGTAGCAGCGGAGCAGGGCGTTGAATAAACGACCATTGAGTTCGCCATAGACGGAGCTGCGCAGCATCCGGCCGTAGGTTTCCTCATTGCAGTCCACCCACAGGTTATACAGTTCCCGCAAGCTGCTGACCGTTTTCCCAGCAGCGACCCGTTCGTTGAGCCGTTGCTCCATCAAGTCCAGCGCCTCGGTCGCCGTATCCCGCAACTGGTCAAAATAATCGCTCTGAGTGCGTTGATAGGCGCGCCACGCCCCGGTTTCCCGCAGTGCTTCGGGAATCGTTTCAGTGGCCATGCCGAGCGTCGTTGCAGTCTGGCTCCAAGCGTCAGCGATCAGTAGCCACAACTGCGCTAGTTCGGGGTTGACGTTGGGATTCTCGGCGGACTGGGCGATGGCCGTCTTGAATTGGGTGAAGTGCTGTTGCAGCGCCTGGCCCCAGTCGGTTTCGGCCTCAGCGGTCTCGCCCAGTCGGTCGGTAAACAATCGAACCTGTTCGCCAAAGGCCAGATAAGCGCGAGCTTGCTTGAGTACTAGCTCGACATCGAACACGCCAGGATTGGAAGCGGAAGTTTGCGAAGTCATGGCTACGGGGCATCTTCTAATAATTTTGGGGGAATAGCTTTTGAGTATAGACGGGCCATGAGTCGTTCACTGATTTTCCTTCAGGGCGTGGTCCGTTTGGATACCGGCAGATCCTGGGCAATCGCTTCCGCCCGAAACTGCTTGAGCCGGGCGCGCAGGCGGGCTTCCTGATTCGGGGACAATCCCGGATTGCGCAGGCCGGTTTCGAGTTGTTCGATGGCGGCCAACAGTTCACCGTTCAGATAGTGGTATTCGGCCATTGTGGCATGGGTTGCGGCCCGGTCGCCGGCGCGCTGTGCGGCTTGCGCGTAAGTGGCGTACAACTGTGGATCGTTCGGGCGATGGCGCAGGTGCGGTTGCAAGAGACGCATGGCCCGCTGTGGATCGCCATGGGCGCTCAGCGTCCGACCGTAATGCATGGCCAAGGTAAAATCATCGGGATAGAGCCGGAGCGCCTCCTCGAACAGTCGCCAGGCTTGCTCCCGGTTGCCTTCGGCCAAGGCGATTTCTGCGGCTTCGATGTGGAACGCCAGTCGATCCGGGTCGCTGCGCTGTAGACGACTCACCTGCTGCCGGGCTTCGTTGTAGCGGCCCGCCTGCCGGAGCGCCAGAGCGTAGGCGTAGCGTTCGGATATTTCGTTGGTGAAATCACCTTTGGCTAGCCGGGTTTCCAGCTCCCGGATGAGCGTTTGATTATCTTCGGTCAGCAACGCCCGGGTTCGGGCCTTGGCTAAATCGTAAGCCTTTCGGTCGCGGGGGCCGGCTTGACGTATCCGGGGAAGCGGGAGGCGATCCTGAGTATCGGCGGCGCGGCTCTCGGGGCGCGGATGGGTGCGCAGCATGTCGGGAATTTGATTGCGCGCCTCGCCGCCCGACAGACGTTCCAGTTTGCTAAAAAAGTCGGTCATGCCTCGGGGATCGAAACCGGCGTTGGCTAATAATTGCATCCCGATGCGGTCGGCTTCCTGCTCGTTGGCGCGGGTGAAGCCGATTTGATGTTGAGCGCTGGCCGCCATAGAACCCACCATCGCCGCTTGTCCGGCTTGTTTGCTGGCCGTCGCCAGCGCCGCTCCGGCCAGCATCGCCGCCGCCATGGGCAGGCTCAGGCGCTTCATATCAGCAATCGCCCGGGCGATATGCCGTTGTGAGACGTGGGCGATTTCGTGAGCCATCACCCCGGCCAGCTCATCTTCCCGTTGCGTGGACAGCAACAAACCGGCGTTGATGCCGATGAAGTTATACGGCAGGGCGAAGGCGTTAATGTTGGAATCGCGCACCATGAAGAAGGTGTAGGGCGCGCCATTGTGATCGGCGTAGGTGACAATGCTCTGGCCGATGGAGTTGAGGTATTCATTCAGTTGCACATCGTCCATGACCGCGCCGCGATCCCGCAGCCGCCGCATGATGCTAAGGCCCAATTTCTGCTCGTCGTCCGCGCCAAAATAAACACTGGCGGGATCGCCAATATCCGGCAACAGGATGGATTGCGCAGAGGGGGCGACCGGCGTTAGGCCGAGAATCAGGCTGAGAGTCAGGGGAAGCAAGCGATGGGTCATGGAATTTTCGCAACAGATAGTATTGGCAATGAGACTCAATCGCCGGCGAGGGGTTCCAGGATTTGCCCCGGCACGAGTGGGCATGTTTCAATGGACGCCCAGAACTTGCCCTGAATGATCATTACCATGACCGTGATTGACGCTGAACTCGACGCCTCCGGGCTGAACTGTCCCTTGCCGATTCTTAAGGCCAAGAAGGCGCTGGCGGCTCTGCACGGCGGTCAGACGCTACGGATCATCGCGACTGACCCCGATTCGGTCAAGGATTTCGAGGCGTTCAGCCGGCAACTGGGCCATGCCCTGCTGGAAACGCAGGAAGAGAATGGGCGATTTTATTTTTTGCTGCGCAAGCGGGAAAGCTGATGCGGCATGGTCGAGCCGGTCTACACCTCTCCATACCGGGCGCCGACGCCAATCCAGCGGCGGATTAACGGCTCCACGCACTCGGGATGTGCGTGCAGCAGATGGTCAGCGGTCTGGCGGATAACGTTCAGCAAATTCTGATCGCGCAGCAGATCGGCGACCCGCAAACTTTGCTCCCCGGTCTGGCGGGTGCCGAGCACCTCGCCGGGACCGCGCAGTTCTAAATCACGGCGGGCGATTTCAAAACCGTCATGACATTCCCGCAGCGCCGCCAACCGGGCATAAGCCACTTCGGACAGCGGCGGGCGGTAGAGCAACACGCAACTGCTCTCCGTCGCGCCGCGCCCGACCCGACCTCGTAACTGGTGTAATTGCGCCAATCCCAGCCGTTCGGGATTCTCAATGATCATCAGACTGGCGTTAGGCGCGTCTACGCCAACCTCGATCACCGTCGTGGCGACCAGTAATTGCAGCTCCCCGGCTTTGAAAGCCGCCATAGCGGTTTCTTTAGCCGCCGCCGGCAACCGGCCATGCACCAGACCAATCCGCAGTTCCGGCAAAATTTCGCCGAGTTGCTCCGCCGTGACCGTCGCCGCCTGGCATTGTAAAACCTCGGATTCCTCGATGAGCGGGCAGACCCAGTAGGCTTGGCGACCACTGAGACAGGCCTGACGGATGCGGTCGATGATCTGTGTACGGCGGTGATCGGGTACGACGACCGTTTTAACCCGGCGGCGGCCAGGCGGCAGTTCGTCGATGATCGATGTATCGAGATCGGCGTAGGCGCTCATCGCCAGGGTTCGTGGGATCGGGGTTGCGGTCATGATCAACTGATGGGGGCAGCGCCCGCCCGCCCGGCCTTTCTCGCGCAACGCCAAGCGCTGATGAACGCCGAAACGATGCTGCTCATCAACAATAACCAGCGCCAGTTCCGCGAAGGCGACCGCTTCCTGAAACAGCGCATGAGTGCCGACAACAATCTGGACTTCGCCTGCCGCCAGCCGTTCCAGTAACGCACGCCGCGCTTTGCCGGTCAGTCGCCCGGTCAGCCAGGCGACTTCGATGCCCAAGCCGTCCAGCCAGTTGCGGAAATTGCGGTAATGTTGTTCGGCCAGCAATTCAGTGGGAGCCATAAGCGCCGCCTGTGCGCCTGTTTCCACCGCTCGCAACGCCGCCGCAGCGGCCACCACGGTTTTGCCCGAGCCGACATCGCCCTGGAGCAGGCGCAGCATGGGGCGTGGTTGGGCGAGGTCGTCGGCGATTTCCGCCAGCACCCGTTGCTGGGCGTGGGTCAACGTGAAGGGCAAGCGTTCCAGAAAACGCTGACTGAGGCCGCTCTCGGCCAGTGGCGGCGCGGTTTGGCGGCGGGTGCGCTCACGCAATCGGCGCAGGCTGATCTGGTGGGCCAGCAGTTCCTCAAAAGCCAGTCGCTGTCGCGCTGGATGGCGACCGCTCTCCAACTCGGCGACCGAAGTCTTTGCCGGCGGCTGGTGCAACAACCGCACGGCCTCGGCGATGGGCGGCAGTTTTAGTCGAGCCAGCAACGTTGATGGCAACAACTCCGGTAACAACGCCGCTGCTTCCAGTTGCGCCAGCGCCTCTTCGGCCAGATGACGCAGGGTGAATTGTTGCAGGCCGGCAGTAGCCGGATAGAACGGGGTCAGCCGTTCTTCGACCGGCGTATCCGGTTCAACCCGGCGGCATTCGGGATGAATCATCTCCAGTCCGCCGGTATAACCCTGCCGCACTTCGCCGAAGCAGCGCAGCCGCACGCCCGGTTGACCCAGGAGATGGTGTTGGGCGGGGCTGAAGTGGAAAAAGCGCAGGGTCAAAACACCGGTTCCATCTGCCAGATGACAGAGCAGGAAACGCCGGCTACGCATTGCCACTTCGCTGCTGAGCACTTGCGCCTCGATCAGCGCTTCCTTGCCGGGCTGCAACTGGTTAATCGGAGTCATGCGGCTGCGATCCTGGTAGCGCAATGGCAGATGCAGCAGCACGTCTTCAGCCGTGTGAATGCCCAACCGACGCAACCGTTCCGCCAATTTCGGCCCGACGCCCTTGAGAGCCGTGACCAGCAAGGTTTCAGGAATCAGCGACTGCTTTGCTTCACACCCATGGGAGTCCATCGTCAGTTCCTACCCGCTGTCACCCCCGACTCGTCCGCAAGGCCGCGAACGCCTCGGCCGGGATCGGCGGACTGGTCAAATAGCCCTGATAAAGGTCACAGCCCTTGAGCTTGAGAAAGGCCAGTTGCGCCGAGGTCTCCACCCCTTCCGCCAAGACCTTCAAACCCAGGTTATGACCCATCGCAATGATGGTTGCAGCAATTTCCATATCATCGCGGTGTTGCGGAATGTCATCGACAAAACTCTTGTCGATTTTTAGCACATCCAATGGGAACCGCTTGAGATAAGCCAGCGAGGAATAGCCGGTGCCGAAGTCGTCCATAGCCAGGCGTAGTCCCAATCCACGCAGGCGCTCCAGGATCATCACGGCTTCCGTTTCCCGTTGCATCAGGGCGCTTTCGGTCAATTCCAGCTCCAGCCAGGCTGCTGGATAGCCGGTATCGCGCAACGCTTGCAGGACGGTAGCGGCAATATCGCCGTGATGGAGTTGATGCGCCGAGAGATTCACCGCCAGGGTCAGCGGCGCCAGTCCGGCGTCGAGCCATTCCCGGCCTTGCCGGCAAGTTTCCCGCAACACCCATTCGCTAATGGCGCTGATCAGGCCGGTTTCTTCCGCCACCGGGATGAAATGACCGGGCGGGATTAGACCGTGCTCGGGATCTTGCCAGCGCACCAGAGCCTCAGCGCCGATGATACGCTCGCTGGTGATGTCTATTTGCGGCTGGTAATAGACCCGGAACTGCTGTTCGGCGAGCGCCCGGCGTAAGCGTGCCTCGAGTTCGAGGCGCTGGCGAGCGGACTGGGTGAGGTCGGCGGAGAAGTATTGGAAACGTCCACGCCCTTCGGTTTTGGCTTGATAGAGCGCCGCGTCGACCTGTTGCAACAAATCTTCCGCCGTCAGCCCGTGGGCGGGGAACAGGCTGATGCCGACGCTTGCGCCGAGCCGCACGTCGGCGCCATTGGTCAAGCGCCAGGGTTCGCCCAAAATGGCGATGATCTCAACTGCAATCCGGGCCGCGTCCTGAGGATGGGCCAAATTTTCGAGTAGTACGGCAAATTCATCGCCGCCCAATCGAGCCACAGTGTCAATGCCGCGCAATCGCCCCGTCAGGCGTGCGGCGACTTGTTGCAACAACTCATCGCCAGCCGGGTGTCCATAGCTATCGTTGACGTCCTTGAAGCGATCGAGATCCAGCATCAACAGGGCCAACGATCCGCCTTCACGGTGCGCCGCTGCAAGACTGTGTTGCAGACGAGTGGACAGTAACCGACGGTTGGGCAGCCGGGTCAATGGATCATAGTGAGCCAGAAAATCCAGTTGCGCCTCGGAATCCTTGATGGCGGAGAGGTCAGCGAGAATGCCCACATACTGGGTGACCGCGCCGGTTTCATTGCGGACGGCGCTGATGCTTATCAATGCAGGATAGATCTCATCGTTCTTGCGCCGGTTCCAGATCTCGCCCTGCCAATGGTCGGCGTCGCGGATGCTGGCCCACATCGCCGCGTAGAATTTCGGGTTTTGGCGGTCGGATTGGAAAAGTCTGGGGGTTTGCCCGCGCATTTCACTCTCGGCGTAGCCGGTGATTTCACAGAAGGCGCGGTTTACCCGCAAGATTTGTTCGTTGGCGTCGGTGATGATGACGCCTTCATGGGTATTCTCAAACACGATAGCGGCTTGACGGATTGCGCGGGTGCTTTTGCGCACCTGCCGGCGCAAGGCGAAGTTCCAGAGGAACAGGAGCAGCAACCCGCCGCTGAAGATCGCGGCCCCGAGCGCTAGTTTTTGGATGATCCGCTGGGATAAATCCAGGTCGGGTTCAAACAGGAATCCGTCCAACGTGACGGAAGACGGCACGATACCGAGTTGCTGATAGGTTTCTAGGATATGCTGCCAGCGATCCCGGTTGATGTGGCCGAGCGGGATGATATCCGCCAGCACCAGCGGCTTCATCGCCGCCGCTTCAAACGCCAGGTGATCAGCCCCGATGCCCCGTTCCAGCACTCCAGGCATTGCCAGAATCCATTCGGAGACTTCGGCGGGATGCTGCAGAGCGTAATTCCAGCCTTTCAGCACCGCCCGGCGGACAGCCTCCACCCGTTCCGGGTGATCCCGTACTTCGGCGGCAGAGGTGAATAGGCAATCGCCGTAGAAGTCAATGCCGTAATCCCTGGGCCGAATAATCCCGGTTGGCGTTCCCAACGCTTGCAACAGGTACGGCTCCGCTGTCTCATAGGCCAGCAAGGCATCGACTCTGCCCTCGACCAAATCCATCACAGACCATGATTGATGGATGAACTGGATAGTCGCAGGGTCGATCTCTTCATGGATAAAAAGAGCCCGGGCCTGAACTTCGCCATGGCCAGACCCGGTCATAATGCGGCGCCCGACGAAGTCTTTGGGCTGACGCAGACCATCCGCTTCCCGGGTCAGCAGAATATAGGGGGAGTACTGGAAGATCGCGGCGATGACTACGACGGGAAGCCCCTGAGCATGCGCCGTCAGCAAGTCAGAATCGCTAATGCCGTAGGTCGCCCGGCCCGCTATCACCTCAGTTACCGGATTGCGTTGGATGGCGCCCTCCAGCAAGTCCACGTCCAGTCCTTCGGCGGTGAAATAGCCCTGACGCTGGGCGGCGTAGTAGCCGGCGAATTGGAATTGATGCCGCCACTTGAGCTGAATCGCGATTTTTTCAAGGTGTTCGGTCGCCAGCGCACCCGCCGGAATGAGCGCCAGATACGTCAGTAAAGCACCGATGCTGTATTGCTTTGCGCGCTTCAGCCAGGGGGAAGCAGTCTCGATTGCCGTTTGCCAGATCATGAGTTGAACAGGATCGCTTGGAAATAGCTGTGGAAACACGCCTCGCTTTCCTGGAGAGCTTCTTCGGCCTGTTGGCGTGGGAAGAGGGTCTGCTCTGCTTCCCGCAGGGCGGCGGCGATCCGTCGGCGGCTCGATGGAAACACGTCGACCAGCAGTGCGAGCAGCAGACTGTCGATACCCCCGGCCAGGGCGATCAGTCGCGTTTCTCCAATAAACAACACAAAGCCGGGTTGAACGTCGGTCGTGGTTTTCTGTTGCAGTGTGACCTTGCCGGACGGTGTCGGCTGGCCTTCATTCCGCGCCCGTGCGGCGGCAATCCAGCGCACCGGTTCATGCCCCATGTTTATCGATCAGGGAATCGAATTCCACATTTAGTACCTGCGTGGCATTCTGGCGGGCGTTCTGCCACACGGCAAAGGTAGCGCCGAAGCCCAACGCGAGAATCAGCCACGGCAGAAGCAAGAGCCGCAGTGGTCTGGTGGAAATGAGGTCGGCTGGCGATTGGATCATCGTCTATGGGGCATCTCAATAGATACTGAAATCAGTATATAACGCGATGTTCGACTTTTCAGGCGATCAGTCTCTCAAACTGGAGGTCTGAGCGGCCGAGTAGCCGGTTCACAAAAATACCCCAGGTGTGAGCCAACACCTTGCGTGCGATCCGGCTCGTCAAGTGCCACCGATCCCGTGCCCGGATTTTTTCAAAATGAAACCGCTCCGTGAGTTGGCCAATCACGGTTTCGACGCGACGGCGAGTCGTCATCAGGCGCTGGACAACACCAAGAGCGCGAGAATCGGTCATGTTGGCCCGCAACGGGGTTTGCAGGTCAATCCCGGTGGCCGCAAGTTCGGCCTTTAGGAAGGCACTGATATAGCCTTTATCGCCAATGACCAAACCCTGAACCCCATCGGTCAGATCCCACAGCGCCTCGCGTTCATCGCCGGAAGCTGGGGTCACCGTCCAAGCGGTAATCACGCCATCCATCGTGACCATCAGATGTCCATGAAACCCATAATAAAACTGCTTTTTTGCGGCGCAATAACCATAGTCTGCTTCTCCGGCAAACACCCGGCAGCGTGAGGCGCGGGTCAGGACGCAGAGCGGCAGAGGACAGCCATCCACGAGATGAATGGGATCCGCCACCGCGCCCAGGTCGAGGACCAACTGTTGATGCAGTTGCTGTTTAATCGCCCAGAGATTGGCGGCCTGCTGGGCAAACGTGGTGCGCGATCCCAGTTGAGGAAACCATAACGGCCAATGCTGGCGAAAATACTGCCAAATATGCTGATCCGTATCCAGGCCCAAGAACTCGCCCACGACTTCCATCGTCAGGACTTCACCGTCAGTCAACTTTGGGGTAAAACCCCGCCGGCGTAAGCGGTTATCCCCGATCAGGGGATTCAGGTGTTCTTCTATCCAGCAAAATAGCGTGATGATAAAGTCTTCGAGCGGCATGGCGGCATTCCCGGAACGTTGCGATGGTTGGTTCCTCTCAGCGTATCTCATACCGCCATGCCGCGCCGCCAAACCCTCATCAATCATCGGAAAAGTCGAACATCGCGTGTATATAACAGATGCAACCTCGATAGACTTGGGCGACGACAGACCATCGATGCCCATCGCCGATTAGGATGCAGCGGTTGATCTATCCCGCACGTATCCGTTGGCCGCTGCGCAAATCCCGGATTT
>Ga0209573_1001793_pt1 | contig 30563 bp, 14 predicted proteins | sample TNRBio252014_DNA_FD_185870 | JGI IMG/M metagenome (GOLD analysis project Ga0209573, IMG submission 185870) | Wastewater treatment Type I Accumulibacter community from EBPR Bioreactor in Madison, WI, USA - TNR Reactor_6/25/2014_ DNA (SPAdes)... | ecosystem: Engineered > Bioreactor > EBPR >...
GGCCGGCCCGGCCTGCGTCAGGACGACGCCGAGAGCGCAGACGGCGACGAGGCCGAGGCGGACGTGGGGGGGCACGCGCAGAGATCGCACGGACCCAATACAGCACGCGCGCAGTGGAACGGTCAAGGCCGGGCGCGAGGGGTCACCTCTCGACGAGGGTCACGGGGACCTCGAGGTCCTTGCCTTCACGGCGGAGGGTCGTCTTCACGACCTGCCCGGGAGTCATCCGCTTCAGCTTCTCCGAGAAGTCGCGAAGGCTCGCCACGTCGCCGCCGTCGAGCTTCAGAACGATATCGCCCGGCTTCACGCCGGCTTTCTCAGCGGGTGACCCGGCAACGACGCCCTCGACCTTCACGCCGGGGCCTTCGAAGGAGAAGTCGGGCATCGTCCCGAAGCTGACCCGCCGGGCCGGGGGAGTGCCGTTCCCCGCCTGCGGCGGGGACCCCGCCGCAGGAACGGCCTTCGACGAGAACGTGCCCGGGACCGTCTTCGGGGCGATCGAGACCGTGAGCGGCTCCGCTCTCCCGGCAAGCCAGGAAGCGAGCTCCTTCGTCACCGCGGCGACCTTCGCCAGGCCCGCGACGTCGACCTTCTCCGCGGTGTCGGAGGGACGGTGGTAGTCGGCGTGCGGCCCCGTGAAGAGCTGGACCGCCGGGATTCCGGCCTCCACGAAGCTGACGTGATCGGAGGACTCGAGTGTCTCCGGCACGGCCTTCGTCTCGACCCCCGTCACCCAGGTGGCGCCGCGCACCGCGTGGATCCACTCGCCGGCCGTGCCGGTGCCGAGGACCTGCAGCTTCCCCGCGCCGAGGCGTCCAACCGTGTCGAGGTTCACCGCGGCCAGCGTCCCGGCTGCGGGGAGCGGCGAGGGCCCGGCGACCCACCGCTTCGAGCCGAGGCGCCCCGCCTCCTCGCCCGTGACCGACAGGAAGACGACGGTTCTCTTCGGCTTCTCGTCCTTCATCGCCCGCGCCAGCTCGAGCAGCACCGCCACGCCGCTCGCGTTGTCGTCCGCTCCCGGGTGGACCTGTCCCTCGGAGCCCTTGCGCACGTCGGGCCATCCGCGGCCGAGGTGGTCGTAGTGGGCGACGAGGACAACGGACTGGTCCTTCCACGCCGGGTCGGACCCGGGGACGAGCCCCGCGACGTTGACGACGTCGGCAGGTCCGCCCGTGGCGGACGTCTCGACGCGGAAGCGCTGGAGAAACCCGCCGTCGTCGCCCGCCGGCGAGAGGCCCGCCGCTTTCATCTGCCCGGCGACATATTCCGCGGCCGCGCGCTCGCCGGGAGTCCCGAGGCCGCGTCCCTCGAGTCCGGGAGCGGCGAGCGCGGCGACGTGTGCGGCGAGGCGCGCCTGGGAGAACGCCGGCGGCAGCTCCGCGAGGGCGCGACGCGTCTCGGGCGCGAACGCCGGCATCGCAGCGCTGCGCTTCGGGGCGGGGCGGAGGTCGGCCCGGAGCGGCGAGTCGCTCTCCGGCCACTGCCCTTTCAGGACGTTGGCCGGCTCGGTGCCATCGAAGCCGACGTACGAGTACTTCCCGTAGTGGGGGAGCTTGCGGCCGAGGCCCGGGAACGCGGCGACCGGCTCGCCGAAGAGCCAGCCGACGGCCTTCGTGGCGTCCGCGGGGTGGCGCGCGACGAAGACGAACGTGTGCCCCGCGAGCGCGGTCTTCTCGCCGAGCGCCGTGAGGTCGCTGGCGCCGATCGCGAGCCCCTCCTGCGTTTCGAAGAGGGACGCGTGCCTGTTCCCCTTTCCGACGACCCACACGGCTCGGTCCGCGGGGAATGCCGCGATCTCGACGTCGCGCTTCACCTCGATGACGTGCGTGGGCGTCTCCCACCCCTTCAGCAGCGCGCGCCACGCGGCCTCTTCCTCTGAGGGGAGGCCCGACGGGAGGATGGCGAGCACCTTCGGCTCGCCGAAGATCTGTCCTATCGACGGCGGGATCTCCCTCGGGTCGAGCTTCCGGAAGACGTCGAACTGCGGATCGGCGGCGAGGCCGAGCGGCTCGGCGTCGGTGCGCACCTCGAAAGCGGCCTCGCGCCCGTCCAGCTTCACGGCCTGCCGCAGGGTCCCCTTCTCCGTTACGACGGCGACGGGGACCTCGAGCGCGAACGGTGCACCCTGCTGGACCTGCCTGAGCGTCCCGGTCACCGTCCAGCCCGCATCGGTGCTCGCGGCCTTCACGACCGTCGCCGGGCCGAGCGCGAGCTCGGCCGCCCCCGCCCGCGTGACCCACGGGTCGAAGACGCCGGCGAGCGGCTTGCCGGAAACGGTTTCGGCCGTCCGCCGGAAGTCGTCGAAGGTCGCGCGCGTGCCGCGAAAGTCGGCGTAGAAGCGCGCGAGCGTCTTCCTGAACGCGGCGTCGCCCAGGTGGCGCCGGACCATGTGAAAGCCCATGAGCGCCTTCCCGTAGCCGACCGCTTCCGTCGCGGCGCTCTCGCGCCCGCGAAACTCGGTGAGCGGGAAGTCGCGGCCGTCACGGACGTAGCTGAGGTACTTCTGGAGGGTCCCGCGGCGGTACTCCTCGCCCTTGCCGCGCTGCTCCTGGATCAGGTGGTCGGCCAGGTAGGCGGTCAGTCCCTCGCACCAGTTTCCCTTCGCGTAGTCGACGAAGACCGAGTTCCCCCACCAGTTGTGGAGGATCTCGTGGGGGTAGGAAGAGGTGAGGATGAACGGGAAGCGGATCACCTGCGGGCCGAGGAGCGTGAACGAGGCCATCCCGTACCCCGTCTCCCAGAAGTTCTCGACGAGCGCGAACTTCCCGTACGGGTAAGGGCCGATGAGGCCGCGGTACATCTCGAGGTACTGCGCCGTCGCGGCGAGGTACTTCGCGGCGAGCGCGTCGTCCTTCTCGCGGAGGAAGGCGAGGGTCTCGACCTCGCCGGCGCGGTCGCGGTAGGCGTGGAGCGGGCCCCCCACGAGGTAGACCTCGTCGACGGGGCCCTTCGAGTCCCAGCGCGCCGTGCCGCCGGCGTCGCGCGCGGTGCCGTCCCCCTGGGACACGACCTGCCAGCCCGCGGGCGCCTTCGCCGTCATCCGGAAGCTGACGAGGGCCTCTCCGAAGGCGGGAATCCAGAACGTGCTCCCGGCGAGATAGAGCCCCTCGGGGCCGATCGTTCCGGGCGTCTCCCGGAAGCCCCGCTGGTACTCCTCCTTCGGCGCCGACAGGTCGTTTCTCACGACGCCTTCGTACGTCAGGCCGATCGTCGCGGGGGACCCCTTCGCGCGGTAACGCTTCAGCGGGATGCGGCGCGAGGGCTCGGAGGCCGCCGCGTTGTTCCCGAAGAACGTGCCGACGTCGCCGAGCGGAACCTCCACGACCGCCGGCTCGGACTTCACGATCTTCAGCGCGGCGTTCAGGAGGAACTCCGGCTTCGCGCCCGCGGGAAGCGTGGCCGTGGATGCGACCCGGAGGTGACCCGTCTCGGGGACGAACGACACCTCGAGCTCCCAGGCGACGGCGGGGGAGGCCGGGGTTGCAGCGGGGAGGGGCTCTCCCTGCGCGGCGGCGGCCCCCGGGAGGAGCGCGGCGCCCAGGAGTGCGACGGCGAGGGCCTTCGCACGGGCACCGGAAGGACGCGCGCCGCTTCTTCTCACTTCTTCTCGCCTCCGGGCTTCGGCGGCTCGGGGAGCCTGCGCGCGAGCCTGGCGACGAGCGTCACCTTCTCCTCGCCCCGCTTCACGTCGAAGGAGGCGGTGTCCGACCAGCGCTTCCGGGCCATGAGCCGGTTCAGCGTTCCCTTCTCCTTCAGCGAAGCTCCGTCCATCGCGAGAAGAAGGTCGCCCACCCTGAAGCCCGCGGTCTCGGCGATCGAGTCCTTCTCCACGTTGATGACCGGCCAGCCCTCGGACCCGTCCTTCGGGTCGCGCGTGGAGAAGCCGAGCACCGGGTAGGCCGGATCGGTCTCCTTCGCCACGCCCCAGACGAAGTCCGCGTAGGAGGCACGGACCTTCGCCGGCCGGTCCTTCTCGTCGAGGACGGCGATCGGAATGATCGAGGCCGACGCCCCGGGGTACCAGATCGCCGCCTGCCGCTCGGCTCCGAGCCCGTAGGCCACGTGCCCGGAGCCGATGAGGACGACCATCACCGCGTTCGGATCGTCCGCCTTCTTCAGCGCGGAGACGGCGTTCCACGCCATCGCGGCGTCCCAGGTGCACTGCGCGCGGAACATCCCGTCCCACATCGCCTCGGGCATCGAGGCCGCGTGCATCGAGTCCGCATCGTCGAAGAACGCCTTGAAGAGCCGGCGGTGGTCGGCGTTCTCGGTGTCGATCTTCGGGGGCAGGAGGGCCTTCTGCTCGGCCGTGAGCCCGTCGAACCCCTTCTTCCGCACGTCGGAGACGAGCTCGCGCGGGACGTTCACGCCGTGGAGCGGAATCTTCGCGTCGCGGCAGAAGAGGAAGATGTCGCGGTAGTAGTTCCAGTGGTAGCCCCAGTTCCTGTACCAGCGGGACTTATCGACGAACTCCTCCTCCGTGAGCGTCCCTGCGTTCCAGAGGTCGAGGGCCGGCTGCTCGGCGACGGGGAACATCTCGAGGCCGACGAGGACCTTCCTCCCCGCCCGGTGCAGCTCCCGGATCACCTGCAGCTGGACGCGGTGGAACTCGGCACTCGTGTGGCTCTCGCCAAGGAAGACCAGGCTCGCCTTCGAGAGTTTCCGGGCGACCTCGGCCGGCGTCAGCGCCGAACCGGTGCGCGCGTCGGTCACGGTGTCGAGAACGGGAGCGAGCGTTCTCTCCCGGCGGGCGGTATCGCCGAGCGGGAGGTCGAGGGCGGCATCCTCGGCGCCCAGCGGAAGGGTGGCGAGGAAGAGAAGGAGGGCGACGGCGGCGAGCGGGTGGTGGCGTCTCATGGCGGCGAGGCGATCCTAAACCGGCTCGCCGCCCGGTGCGCCTGACCTCGACGCCGGCCCCGGAAAGCATCAGGCCGCCCCGAGGGGCGGCCTTCTTCTATCCCGGTCGGTTCCGGCGCTCAGGCGTCCGGATTCGGAGCCTGGGTCGGCTCGACGTTCTCGGCGTTCTCGATGATCCCGCCGGTCTCGTCGGTGGCGGCCTCGGGGGTCCCGCTTTTCTTTTCGAGCTTCTTGGCGAGCTTCTCCTCGCGCTTCTGCTTCTTTACGATTTCCCGTTGCCGCTTGCTGTGCGAGTAGTTGGGACGGCCCAAATGCCCACCTCCTGAATATGGCTTCGCAACCTGGGGCGGGCTGCTTGGTGGAAGTAGCGCCCCGAACTGCGCAGCGCAGGATAGCAGGCCCCGGTCCAATGCGTACGGGTCATCTCCTGCGGGCCCCGTCCCGGCCGGTACGAAGAGGTCAGGCCCCGCCGGCGAGGCGCGGATCCCGCGGGAACCGGGCGAGCCCTTCGGCCCTGAGGCGGGCTGCCGCGGCCGGCTCCTGCAGGACCCGGAGAGCCCGGACTCCCGTCGCGTAGCTGTCGGGACGCGGGACGTCGCGGACCATCTCCAGGACGACGCGGATCGCGTCGGGCTTCCGTCCCATCGAGGCGTAGGTCACGGCGAGCCCCACGCGCGCGTCGAGCCCCTGCGGAAAGACCTGTATCTCCGCGAGGAACTCCTTCTCGGCGTCCGCGGGCCTGTTCATCCGGGCGAAGAGGTCGCCGCGGAGGTAGTGGAACCCGGGCAGGCCCCCCAGCTCCTCGTCCCCTCCGGCCAGGGCCCGCACCTCGTCGGTGCGCGCGAGAGCGCCGGCGAGGTCACCCCTGAGGCCCTGGATCCTGGCGAGGACGAGAAGCGCCCTCTTCGGCATGCGCCCGCCCGAGAGGGCCCGCTTCGCAGCCTCTTCCGCTCCGGAGAGGTTCCCCCGCGCCAGCTCGGCCCGCGCGATCACCTCGTCGGCGGTCGGGTCTCCCAGCTCCCGCGCGGCGTTCGCCTGCGCGAGCGCCTCGTCGGCCCGGCCGATCTGGAGGCAGAGGTTCGCGACGGCGAGGATGTAGTTCGTCTTCTCGGGCGGCGACAGCTCCACGGTCCTCTTCATCGCCGCCAGCGCGTCGTCGGGGCGCCCCAGCTGGACGAGCGCCTGCGCCAGGAGCTCCCAGGCGTCGATGACGCGCGGGTTCCTGTCGAGGAGCTCCTTCAGCTCCGCCGCGGCCTCCGCCGGGCGGCCGGACTGGAGGTACCCGAGGCCTTCCTTGAGGCGCGTCAGGCTTCCGATCTCGTCCTTCGGGTCCGCGAGGGCGCCGGAGGAGCCGGACGTCGTCATGCTCAGGTAGCCGAGCGAGGCCAGCTTCTTCGCGTGCTCCGGGTCGACGGCGGACGGGGCCTGGAACGGCGTGCGCCGCTTCTTCGCCTCGACGACGAACGAGCGGAACGGACCGGGTTTCTCCGCGGCCAAGTTCTTCGTTCCGCCCGGGTCCTTCTCGAGGTCGAAGAACTCCGGCTTCGGGGCGTCGACGTAGTGCCACCTGCCGTCGAGGACCGCAGCGAGCTCGCTCCAGCCGAAGCGGATCCGGGGGTAGAAAGTCTCGGCGTAGATCCGCCGCTCGGGCGCCGGAGCGCCGTACGCGAGGGCGACGAGGCTCGCGAGCTCCGGGTGCGCGGGAGCCCCCTTCGCTCCCACTGCCTCGACGACCGTCGCGAAAACGTCGCTGATCTGGACCGGCGAGGAGACGGTCGTTCCGGCGAGCGCGTTCCCCGGGAGCTTCACCAGTAGCGGCACCTGCAGCGACTCGCGGTAGAGGAAGACGCCGTGCTCGTTCTCGCCGTGCTCGCCGAGCCCTTCGCCGTGGTCGGAAAGGAATATGACGAGGCTCTTCTCGTAGAGACCGAGCGCCTTCAGCCTGCCGATCAGCTCTCCCACGACGGCGTCCGACGCGGCGACCTCTCCGTCGTAGGGCTGGGCGTACCGGCTCCGGAAGGGCTCGGGCGGCTCGTAGGGACTGTGGGGCTCGTAGACGTGGAGGAACGCGAGGAAGGGCGACGCCTTCTTCGTTTCGATCCACGTGTTGAGGATGGCGGCGCTCCGGAGGCCGGACCTCTGGACCCGGTTCATCGGGAGGCCGGCCTTCTCGGGCTCGATGGCGTCGTCCCAGAGGTCGAAGCCGCGGGAGATGCCGCTGGTTCCCTGCAGGACCACGCTCGAGACCGCCGCGCCGGTGGCGTAGCCCTCCTTCTTCAGGATCTCGGCCAGGGTCGGCAGACCTTCCGCCAGACGGTAGCCGGCGTTGTCGAGGAGGCCGTGGGCTCCCGGGAGCGTCCCGGTGAAGATCGAGGCGTGCGCCGGGAGGGTGAGCGGGACGTGGCTGTAGGCCCGCTCGAAAAGGACCGCGTCGTTTCGGAAGGCCGTGAGGGCGGGGGTCTCGACGCCGGCGTAGCCGTAGAAGGGGAGCCGGTCGGAGCGGAGCGTGTCGACGCAGACGAGGACGACGGGTGCCCCGGGAAAGGTCCGCGGGCCCTCCGGCCGGCGGCCCGGGCAGGCCGGTAGTGTCAGCGCGACGAGCAGGAGTGCGAGCGGTCGGGTCGTCTTCATCGGCTCTCCGGGGCGAGAGTAGCAGGGGGCGCCAGACGAGAAGGCGACGGGCCGGCGGCGCGCGCGCGGACGACGGAAGAAAAGAAAAGGGCCCCGGTCCGAAGACCGGGGCCCGGAAAACCGGGGGAGAAAGGACTAGAAGCGGACGCCGACCGACACGCGGTAGGTGCGCGGGGTCTGGTAGTGCGTGGCGGCCGTGGCCTGCCCGTAGGACGGCCCGTAGCCCCAGTTCGCGCCCGTGTTGCGCGCCCCGAACGTCGGGGTGGTCGTGAAGGGGTTGAAGGCGGCGTAGTTCGCCGAGCGGTTGACGTTCGTCTCGATGAGCGTGTTGCCGTTGATCTGCGCGGAGTTGTTGAACGCGTTGAAGACCTGCGGCGAGAGGAAGAGCTCGACCGGCCCGAAGAAGTAGCTGTAGTTCAGCTGGAGGTCGGTCCGCCAGATGTCGTCCCACTGGTTCGCGCCGCGGCCGCTGAAGAAGTAGGTCTGGGAGGTCGGAGGGGTGCGGTAGCCGGGGTTCGTTACGTACGGCTGGATCCGGACGGTGCCGGCATCAGAGAAGGGCTGGCCGGTGTCGTAGGTCTGGATGATGGAAAGGTTGAGGGCGCCGAACGCCTTCGGAAGGGGAGCGTCCCAGCCGCCGTAGACGCGGACACGGTGGCGCTGGTCCTCCGGGAGGTCGCCGGTCGGGATCGCCCAGGCGAGGTCCCGGTACTCGGGGTAGTAGTTCAAACCGGTGCGGACCGGGCCGGAACCGGAGGTCTCACCCGTCACGTTGCCGATGAGGTGCGAGTAGGTCCAGTTGCCGCCGATGTTGAGGGAGTCGAAGATCCGGTAGTTGCCGGACACCTGGAGGCCGTAGTACGTCCGCTCGAGCGGGTCGTTCTCGTTCCTGACGAGGGAGAGGTCGAACGAGCGGCCCAGGGAGTCCTGGACCTGTCCGGTCGACATGTCGCGGACCTCGCCGTAGAAGTCGGCCCAGCTGCGGTAGACGCCGTCGACACGGAAGTTGCCACGGGTGCCGATGGAACCGGCGAGGCCGACCGTGAACTCGTCGACGTAGGGCGACTTGAGAACGCCGTCGAACTGGACGTTGACGCCCGGAACGGAGACGGCGTCAGCCGTCTTGTTCGTCGGGAACTGCCCGGGGCCCGTGATGCCGTACCAGCGGAAGACGGACTCGAGGGCCTGGGAGGGAGTGAGGTACGGGCCGGCGCCCGTGTTGATCTCGGGGCCCTCGTAGTAGTACTGGAAGTAGGCCGGGTTGCCAGCGGCGGACCCTGCGCCGACCTGGTTCTCCTGGATGCCGCCGACGTAGCGGGCGTAGCTCGCGTTGAAGCGGAGCCGGCCGTCCGCGAAGACGTCCCAGGTCGCGCCGAGGCGGGGGCTGAAGGCCGAGTCGTCAGCCGTCGTGGCTCCTCTGGAGTCCTGCGCGTCGTTCTTGTCGTAGCGGACGCCGACGTTGAAGGAGAAGTTGTTGTTGAGGCGCCAGGTGTCGTTCAGGAAGAAGGAGTAGGTCCTGACGTTCGAGCCCTGCGAGAGGGTCGGGATGGGCCAGTACTCGAGGTAGGACGAGGCGTCGATGACCGGGAAGACGTCCTGGCCCTGGATGATGACGTCGGACGTGTTCATCCAGTAGCTGTTGCCCGACTGGTAGTTGTTCGACTTGCGAACGCCGGTGAAGTCCTCGTAGCCGAGGACGATGTTGTGCGAGCCGAGCCCCTTCGTCGAGAGGAAGTAGGTCCCCTTGACGAGGAAGGCCTCGTTGTTGCGCTGCTCGGGGTCGCAGACGCCGCAGAAGACGGGCGAGTTGTACATCGCGCCGCGGGTCAGGTCGTACATCGCCGTCCCCTTGATGAGGTCGGTGAAGAGCGACCCGGAGTTCTGGAACTCGAACTTCCTCTGGGAGTACTGCGCCTCGACGAACAGCTTGTCGGTCAGGACGCCGTTGTAGTTGAGCGCCAGGAGCGACTGGGGGAGCTGCCGGGTGTAGAGCTGGTCGAGGGTGAGGATCGGGATCGACGTGAAGTAGTAGTTGCCCTGCTCACGCGCGACCTCGAGGTAGGAGCCGGTGAACGTGTGGTTCTGGAAGGGCGAGATCGTGAGCTTGCCCTCGAGCCGGGTCTCTTCGTCCGTCTGCGCGAACGGGATGTTCGTGAAGCGGGTCTGGTTGCCGGTCTCGGAGTCGCGGAGGCGGCCGGCGGCGAAGAACCAGACCTTGTCCTTCCAGATCGGCCCGCCGAGGGTGCCCTCGTACGTCGGGATGGTCTTGTCGACCTGGTTCTCGCCGAACGGGGTCTTCTCGTTCCAGTTGTCGTTGTCGAGGCTGACGCGGAAGGATCCGCTGAAGTTGTTGCCGCCCGACTTCGTGATCGCGTTGATCACGCCGCCGGTGAAGCGGCCGTACTCGGCGGAGATTCCCGAGCTGGACGTCGTCGTCTCGGCGATCGCGTCCTCGATGAAGAGGTTGTTCGGCGTGCCGCGGATGTTGTCCATGACGTTGACGCCGTTCACCATGAACAGGTTGTCGAACGTCTGGCCGCCGGAGATCGTCGTGTTGCCCGTCGACTGGCTCGTGGAGGCGCCAGGGGCGAGGAGGACCGACGAGAGAAGCGTCCGGGTGACCGGGAGCTTCTTCGTGAGGTCCGACGAGTAGGTCGTCGCGTTCTGGGTCGTCTGGGAGACCGTCTCGGCCGTGCCGACGACGACCGCCTCGGCCGCGACGGCGGCCAGGCTCATCTGGGCGTTGAGGACGGCCTGCTGGGCGGCGTTCGCCTTGACGGTCCGGGTGACCGTCTGGAAGCCGGACATCGTGAAGGAGATGGTGTAGTCGCCCGGGGGAAGGTTCGGGAAGACGAAGTCGCCGTTGGTCGAGGTGACCGCGGTACGGGTGCCCTGCAGCGCGGGCGACTTCGCAGTCACCGTGACGCCGGGAAGGCCCTGACCCTCGTTGATGACGCGACCGGAAATCATGCTCGTCGGAATCTGGGCGACCAGGACGGACGCCATCAGGACGGGCAGGATGAGCGCGACCAGCCAGATACGGTGGGTTCTCATCGTGTAATGCCTCTCTCCTCTCTGGGAATGGGTTGACAGGGGTTGACGGAACTCCAGATGAAATCGACCGGGGTTACTGCCGCCGCCAGGGCCTGGGCCTTGCGCGCCGGCGACGTGGGCACAAGGGACTTCATATGCAGACTCAACAGGTTCGGGGCTCCTCCCTTCGCGTAGTGATGTCTGAATCGCACCGGACACCGTGAGGACGCGCCGAATGGACTCCCCTCATCGGTGGAGCTGAATTCGGGCCGGTGTGCGGGGCGGATACGGTAATTCCGAGATCGATCCAAACCCTCGGATTCTATGCGAAGACGATGTAAAGGGGGCACCGGGGATGCCGAACACGTCGACTTTCCGTAAACCATTGGGGAGCATGCTCTTACGGCAACGCCTGACAACGGATCGGGGTTGCGGCCGGAAGCCGCTCGCAAGGTCACGCCAAGAAGATAGGAAGAACGGTGCCAAGACGGGCGGAATCGTCCCTCGAGGTGAGCGATTCGTCCTCAGGACCCGCGTCGGGCCGGAATGCCCTCAGGCGAGGACGGACTCCGCCCTCCTCATGAGCCCCGCCACGTCGACCCCGTGGGGGCAGGCGCGGTTCGCAGGGGTGAAGTCGACCCGCGAGAGCTCCCGGGCTTCGGCGGGGAGCTTCCCGAAGAGGTCACGGGCCTTGCCCGGCTCGCCGTAGGCGTCGTGGTACATGAGGTAGCGCATGGTGTCGCCGATCCGCACGTTCGCGGCGACGGCCGCGTTGCAGAGCTGGTCGCAGCCGTCGCAGGCGTACGGGCGCGTCGCCATCGCGTAGCGGTCGAGCGCGTCCTTCTCGGAGGCCGTGAGGGGATTGCGGTCGAGGGCGGCCGCGATGTTCTCGCGGAGCTTCTCGAAAGTGTCCATGTGGGAGACGGCGGCGGAGATCCGCTCGTCCGCCCAGACGGCCTTGAGGACCGCCTGGTGCTTGTTCCACTTCCCGGTCTTCTCGAATTTCTTCCAGGCATCGCGGATTCCGGCCTCGGACCCCTGCGTCTTCATGGCGATGAGGCCGACGCCCGCCCTGTGCGCGGCGTCGATGGCGGCATTCAGCTCGCTGTTGCCGTAGCTCCGGAAGTTGTAGCGGAACATCACCGACTCCACCCACGGCGTCTTCGCCGCCTTGTGGAGGAGCTCTGCGACGTTGCCGTCGTGACAGGAGAAGCCGAAGTGGAGGATCTTCCCGGCCTTCTTCAGCCGGGAGACGGTGAGGGCGAGGTCCTCGCTCAGGTAGTCCGCGTCCTTCAGGGCGTGGAGGTAGTACAGGTCGACGTAGTCCGACTTGAGCTGTTCCAGGCTCCGGAAGACCGTCTGCTCGAACGCCTTTGGGTCGTGCTTGTCGCTCTTGGACGTCACCCAGACCTTGTCGCGGTTCTTCGCACGGGCGAAGTAATCGGCCAGGCCCGCCTCCGACTGCCCGCCGAGGTAGCAGTCCGCCGCGTCGACGTAGTTCACGCCGAACCGGACCGCCTCGGCGAGCTTCGGGTCGAACTTCCGGTCGAGCGCCATGCCGCCGACGAGAAGGATCGGGACGGTCTTCCCGGTTTTTCCGAGCATCCGGCGCGGCACCTGGGGCAACGGGGGCTCCTGCGCTGCCTGCGCCTCCATGGGGTGCGAAGGCAGAGCGATGCCGCCGACGAGGGCCGCGCCGGCGGCCGCGCCGCCTAGGCCGAGGAGGTGCCGCCGGGTGATGCCGTTTCCGTCTTCCTTCGCCATGTCGTCCTCCGTGCCGGCGTGGGCCGGGCTGCGATTCAGGTGGTCTTCTTCCCGGAGAGGAGGAGGGTCCGGTCGTCGCTGCGCGACTCGCCGATGGCGGTCACGTAGACCGCCGCGTCGTCGACGACCGGGCACTCCTTCTGGCAGATGCCGCAGCCGATGCAGAGCTCCGGCCGCATGTAGGGCTTGTTGAGCGTGACGGTCTTCCCGTCCCAGCGGGTGAAGACCTCGTCGTAGGTGCCGATCGCCTTCGGGGTCGTCGGGCAGACCTCCTCGCAGACGACGCACGGCGTCTCCATCGCCCAGGGCAGGCACCGCCCGCGGTCGAAGAAGGCCGTGCCCAGGCGGACCGGCCCCGCCTCGGCGTACGCCCCGAGGCCGAGCTTCTTCTCGACGCTCGTCTTCTGGATCGCGCCCGTCGGGCAGACCTCGCTGCAGAGGGTGCAGTTGAGCTGGCAGAAGCCGACGGAAAAGTCCATCACCGGCGTCCAGAGACCCTCGAGGCCCGCGACCGCGAGCTTCGCCGGCTGCAGGACGTTCGTCGGGCAGACGTTGATGCACTGGTCGCACTTGATGCAGCGCTCGAGGAACTCCGGTTCGGCGACGGAGCCGGGCGGGCGGATCGCCTTGTGGTGGAAGCCCCGCTTGTTGACGTCCTTCGAGAAGCGCAGGAACGGAAAGGCGACGACGCCGGCGACGGCCGTGAAGAGCCACCGGCGGCGGGGAACGTCGGGAGCCTTCACCTCGACGGCGAGGTTCTTCGAGATCACGGGCAGCCCGCCGAGCGTCGCCGTGCCGTCCTTCACCGAGCCCTTCACGAGCTGCGCGATCGACGGGAGCGGGTTGAGGCGGAAGGTCAGCGCGTCCTCTGGGCAGTCGTCGATGCAGTTGAAGCAGACGAAGCACTCGCTCTTGCGCAGTGCCCCCTGCGGGTCGGAGGCGCCCTCGCACCCCTTCAGGCAGAGGTCGCAGTCGGTGCATTTCGTGACGTCGCGGTCGATGCGGAAGAGGGCCCAGCGCGAGAGGACGCCGAGGAAGGCGCCGAGGGGGCAGAGGACCCGGCAGAAGAACCGCGGGATGAAGAGGTTCGCGCCGACGAGACCGAGGATGAGAGCGCCGACGAACCACGCCCCGGCGAAGACGCGCGGCTCGGGCGTCGCCGGCTTGAAGAGGAGGGACGAGGCGGAGGTGAGCCCCTGCGCGGCGAGCGAGGCGAGGCCCCAGTCGACGGCCGGGATGATCGTGACGGTGAAGGTCCGGACCAGGAGGCAGATCGGGTCGAGGAGGCCGATCTGGAGCGACCCGAACGCAGCCATCACGAGAAGGACGCCGAGGAGGTAGTACTTCGTCTGGAAGAGAGGCCGATAGCGGTTCTTCTCGATCCGGCTCTTGTTGCTCCGGATGTTGAAGAGCCAGCCGGTGACCTGGTGGAGAGTCCCGTACGGGCAGGCCCAGTTGCAGAAGACGCGGCCGAGGAGGAGCGTCGGGACGAGGAGGAAGAGGCCCCACCAGAGGTGGCGGTAGACGGTGTGCGTCGAGAGGGCCGTTGCGAAGCCGACGAGCGGGTCCATCTCGAGGAAGAGCGAGGCGGGGTAGCCCTTCAGCCGCGAGAGCCACGTCACCCACAGCAGGAAGACGAAGAGGCCGAAGAAGAACGCCTGCGAGGCGATGCGGATGTTCGTGATCCGGAAGGCTCGCGCCCACCAGGGCGAACCGTCGGGGTTCGGCGCGAGGTTGGGCTTCCAGGAGGGGAGAGCGAGTCCCTTGCCGGGAGCGTGAGCCGGGCCGGGCGAGGGCGCGGCGCTCATCCGACCTGGATCTCCCGGACGTTGGTCAGCTTCCAGTCGGGGTTGCCGAGGCCGCGCTCGGCCGCCTTCGCGAAGTACGCCGGGAGAGGCTCTCCCTTTCGCTCGAGGAGGTCGTCCCAGCCGAAGGCGTCGGCGGCGAGCGAGTCGGTCGAGGCGACGAGGGTCCGGCCTTCCCGGACGTCGGCGAGGCTGCCGCCCGTGGGGCCGCTCCGCCAGAGGACCCGCGACCCGTCGAGAACGACGAAGGTCGGCCGGAGCATGAGCGCGAGGTCCGCGATGATGCCGTGGATGTCCTGGTGGAACTGGTTTCGCCGGCCGCCGAGGAGGCCGTACCAGTTCTTCGTCGTCATCGAGGCGCGGCAGAGGTTGTGGTCCTTCACCGGAGCGACGCCGATCACCTTCGTGACGCCCGCGAACGGCCTCCAGAAGAACGGCCAGCGCGCGATGTGTGTGGCGCCCGGCGTCTCGAGGAGCCGGAAATCGGACGGCGTCGGGAGGTAGACCTCCGAGCCCGCGTCGATCGCCGCGCGCTGCACGCCGCTGCGCGCGAAGCAGGCCGCGGGGGACTCGATCGGGTTGTCGGCAACCCGCACCTCCGCAGCGCCCGCCTCGCGGCAGAGCCGGACGAGGGCCGCGACGACGTCGGGGTTCGACGTGGCGCCGAGGGGGGCCGAGCGCTCGAAGGCGACGTTCGGCTTGACGAGGACGACGTCCCCGGTCCGGATGAAGCGCCGGATGCCGCCAATGGCGTCGACGGCGGCCTTCAGCATCGCGTCGAGGTCCGCTCCGCGGGCGACGCCGAGGAGAGGCAGGACGTTAGAAGGGTCGACCGCGAAGCCGTTCTCCGGGAGGCGCAGCCCCTTCTCGCGCGGCTTGCCGCCTTCGCCGTCGGGGTCGGAGAGCGAGAGCGGCCAGCCGGACGGGGCGAGTGACACGTACCCGGCCCCGAGGGAGATCCCGGCGACCGTTCCCAGCTGCTTCAGGAAGCGGCGCCGGTTTTCATTCATACCCGCCTCCCGTCGGCTTCGCTGCGGCGGGCGGACCCGCCGCGGCCTTCTTCGCGACATCGGGAGAGAGTGCGAGGACGGCCTTCTCGAGTTTCGCGAGGGCCTCGGCTCCCTTCGCCAGGTCCGGGGCGCCGCGGACACCGACGACCATCGTCTCGGCGGCGACCGACCGGGAGAACGTCGAAAGGTAGCGGTCCTTCACCCAGGAGGCTCCGGCGGCCTCGACCTTCTCGCCGTAGGACAGGAACCCCTCTCCGAACTTCGCCGAGAGCGCCTTCGCCTTCGCCTCGTCGCCCGCCGGGAGGACGAAGAGCTCGGTCTCGCCGTCGTCGAGCGTGGCGGACGTGACGTTCCTGGCGAAGCCGAAGGAGAACGCGTTCTCCGCGGTGTACTGGAGCCGGTCGGGCGGGAGTCCCAGCGCGTCGGCGAAGAGCGCGACGGTCCAGGGCTTCTCGCCCGCCGCGATCGCTCCCTCGAACGCCTTGCGCAGGACCTCGAGCTGCGCGAGGACCGCGGGCGACTCGTCGGAGCCGATCGCCCTCGCGTAGCTCTCCCCGCGCGCGAGGAAGAGAGCGTTGCGCGCGACGTACCACGACGTTCCGCCGCTGCTCGAGGCCTTCGTCTCGGGCGGCTTCTCGGCCGCAAAAGCGCCGAGGGCGTTCTCGGCCGAGCCGAGGTCGTAGAGCTCCACGTCGACGGTGGTGCCGGACGGCCCCTCGAGCGTGACGAACGTGAGGGAGCGGAAGCCGCGCGAGAGGAAGAAATCGGCGCGGCCGTTGATCTTCACGTAGAGGTTCTCGGCGTCGAAGCGGGAGACCGTCCGCTCCTTCCAGCCGGGCGCAGAAAGCGAGGCCGGGAGCGCGCCGCGATCGACGGCCGTCGCGGCCCCGCCGGACGGCACGGTCCCCGAGAGTTCTGCGCGGGGCGCGCCCGCAACCGATGGCCCGTCGGGTGCCCGGCGCCCCTCGACGTCGGCGATCGCGACGGACCCGGCCGCGGTGGCGGCCGGATCTGCGAACAGCCCGGGGTCGGGGTGCGCGCCCCGCCACACCACCCAGGCTGCGAGAGATACGAGGCCGAGGAGGACGACCGCTCCGGCCTTGGCCTCCGTGACGGAATATGACTTCCGGAAGACGCGGAACGGGCGCGGATTCAGGACGCGACGCTCACTCGCGTCGAGGCCGGTCGGCGCGTTCCGCACGGATGCCGCTCCCATGGGAGGTCAGCCTAGCATCGAGTTCCGTGCCGCGGCGCGGCGAGTTGGCGCTTTCGGTGAGACGACAGCCTGGTGGGCGGCCGGAACGGGCGACCGATGGATTGCGCGAACGCTGCGCCAGGGCAGAGGGCGGATCAGGTCTCTCCCGTTCCGGACTTCTCCTCCGACGGACCTCGCGCTTCCGATCCCTCTTGCGCCTGTTCGGCCCTCACTTCGGCGATGGCCCGCGTCAGGAGCTCGCCCCTGGCCGCGCCGAGGCGTTCCTTCGTCGCGGCCCACCGGTCACGCTCCGCCCAGAAGGGGCATGAGGGGCAGGCCCCGCCCGCGGGGAAGTCGACGCCTTCCTCGTGCGGGCAGCCGAGGACTTCATCGGCGACGAAAACGCTGAGGGCTTCGTGCTTCTCGACGAACGCCACGATCTGGTCTCCGGTGTAGGCGTCCTCGCGGAGATCGCCGGTCTCGGCGGTGAAGATGGCCTGGTGTGCCGGCTCGGCGTCCTTGGCCGGGACGATCGTGACCACGGCCTTCGTGGCCTTCGTGTCGTCGGGGCCGTAGTAGGCGACCGTGGCCGCCGGGAACCCGCGGAAGCCGCGGCGGGAGCGCTTGGCGAGGCGGGAGTGGAGCCGGATCGGTCTCACGCGCGGAGCCTATCGCGGTGGAAGCGCGAGACAGAGCCCCACCCGGTGGCCGCGCCCGCGACCCCGGGCGAGAAAGCCTCCGGGGGTCCGCTGGAAGGTGTCGGGTGGCGAGGGGAGAGCATCCCACCCGAGAGACGGTGCGAGCGCGCGGTGCAGGTCGTCGTAGAGGAGGTCGACCGATCGCCCGTCCGTCGTCACGCGCGTCGTGCGCACGCCCGAAACGACGAGCGCGCGCAGCTCGACGACCGGCCCGCCGAAGGCGGAACGGAGGGCGGCCGCCGGGAGCAGGCGTTCCCACGCGGCATCGTCGGCGGCGCCGTGGCGCGGGCAGGGAGGAGCCTCGCGCGGTCCGCGTCCCCAGACCTCGTGCGACGAGAGCGGCGTCCCGCCGCAGTGCCCGGTGAACTGGGATGGGCCGGGCCGCTCGGAGATGGAGAGGACGCGGCTCCAGGCGGCGTCGCTGAAGAGCTGCGGCGCGGGCGCGCTCTTCCCGGAAGCGGGAATCTCGGCCCGTCGCGGCGTCACCCACGTGACGAGAGGACCGCGCCCCGCGAAGACGGCGCAGTGGGTGGAGTCGCAGAGGTGGTCGCGGCCGTGGCGCGGCCCGGCACGGAGGAAGCGGAGCGCCGCCGCTCCGAGCTCTTCGCGGAGCCCGGGCGAACCGTCGCGCAGCTCTCCGCGCAGGATGCCATCGACCCAGGCGCGAGGCGTCGTGGCGAGGACGACACGGAGAGAGCCGGCGCTTTCCGAGATCTCCAGGGTCCCCTCGACGAACCGGACGAGACCGTACGGTGCGACGGCGAGGCGAAGGAGGCCCGGTCCGATCGCGAGTCCTGGCTCGGCGACGACGGTCGCACCGGGACCCAGCCACGCGTCGCCGCGACGCGGGCGGCGAATGCGGACGGGTCCGTCGCCGGCGTTCGACACGGTCACGTTGGCGGGACGGAGCGCGTCGAGGAGCCGGACGCGGACGAGCGCCGGCAAGGGGCGGCCGCTCGAGGCTTCGTCGCGGGCGGCGGTCGTCCCGGTACGCGTCCCTGCCGCCAGCTCCTCGCCGAGCGCCGCGGCCGCCATCGCGCCGGTGCCGTCGGGCAGGAGCGCGAGCACGAGGCTCTCGCCGCCGGCCGAGGCCGCCAGCGCCCAGCCCGAGGTCGCGAGCGGCCGGCCGTCGAGCGCCGGGACCGTGCCCGTCTTGACGAAGGTGCCGCGTTGCGCGAGGGCGGCGCCCGTCCCGTCGAGTGCGGCCGCGCGCATCCCGTCGACGAGGGCGAGGCGGAGGTCGTCGCGCGACGCCCAGGGGCGCGTCAGGAGATCGCGGTAGGCGCCGAGGAGAGTCGCGGGGGAGATGCGTGGAAGGTCGTCGAGCGGCCCGAGGCCGATCGTGGCCTCGGGAGAGAGAGGGCGGGCCAGCTCGAACCCGGCGCGGGAGAGAGCGCGCGCTCGGACGTCCTCCGGCGTGGCGCGCGCGAGGGCGAGGAAGTACGCATTGCACGACTGGGCAAAAGCGCGCGACAGGTCGACGCGCCCGTGCCCCGACGGCCTCCAGCAGTTGGACTGTGCCGTGCAGTCGAGCCGGGGCGGCTCGTCGTGCGGATGGGCCTCGGCCCAGGCCGCGACGACCCAGGGCTTCTGGAGGGAGCCGACGGGACGGGGCACCGCCGCCTCCGCCCCGGAGGAGACCGTATCTCCCGCGAGGCGGAAGACGAGGAGCGCGGCGAGGATCACTTCGAGGCGAAGACGACCCGCTCCCGGAAGCGGTTCCCCTCCTGGCGCCTCTCGACGGTGACCGACGTCGTCTTCGGCGCCCAGCCCAGGAGGCCGAGGATCCGATCGGAGAAGGGACGGACGCGCCCCTCGAACGAAGCGCCTTCCGCGTCGCGCCACGGGCCCCTCTCGGCGCGGACGGCGTCGAGGTCGAGGCGGCTCCAGCGGACGAGGCCGGACTCCGGCGCCGGGGCCGGGACGCCAGCGAGGTGGCCTTCGCTCGCGGCCAGCCAGAGCCAGTCGCCCCGCCGCGCCCAGGCGAGGCCCGGCAGCGCCGGGCCGACCTCGAGGCGCGATGGCGCCGGGGTCGTCGCCCCCGCGCGCCGCGTCAGCGTCGCCTTCGCGAGGTCGACGAGCTCGGCCTCCTTCGCCGGAGGCACTTTTAGAAGAACCCGGCGGGAGCCGTCGGCGCCCGCTTCCCAGCCCCATCCTTCGATCTGAAGACCTTCGAGGAACGCCGCCCAGCGCGGCAGCTCTGCGGCGTCGCCCTCACCGGAGGCGGGCACCGGTTTCGTCATGTCGACGAGGTACCGTTCTCCCTGCGCGGCGTTCGGATCGGGGAGCGGCTTCAGGGCGAGGCCGGGCCTTGCGAGCGGGCTCGGCACCGGCTCGAGGAGGCCGCGACGCAGGGCCGAAGGAAAGCGGCGGCCGGAGGTCTCCCAGCCGGCGGCGGCAACGCGCCGGCCGTCGAGGCTCCATCGGGCCGCGGAGGGACCGGCAGCCGCCTCGCCCTCGCGCACCTCGACGAGGCTGCCGTTCTCTTCGCGCAGGGCGCAGAGTAGGACTCCGCTGTCCGTTCCCTCGAGCCCTTCGGCGAAGAGGAACTCCCGGCGGAAGTAGCGGTCGGCGCGGAGCGCTGCGAGGTCGAGGCGGGCCGAGAGGAGGCCGGGGAGGAACGCGGCGTATCCCTGCTGCGCCGCGGCCCGGTCGAGGGACAGCAGGAGGGCGCGCTCGCTCGTGGCGAGGAGGAGCGTGCCGTCGACACGCGCCCAGGCGAGTCCGATGCGGCGGTCGAGCGTCCGTTCGTCGCCCGCTCCGCGCGCGACGATGGCATAGGAGACTCCGCCGCGCGAACGCGCCTCGCCCGCCGGCAGCGAGACGGGGAGCTGCGCGAGCGGCGTGCGGATGGCGAGGACGGCCTCGAGATCGCCTGCCGACAGGAGAGCGAGGCCAAGGGCCGTCGGTTTCATCGCCGCGATCTCGGTCCAGGACAGGGGAAGATCCGCGGCGAAGTGGGCCCACTGCTCGTCGAGCTTGGCGCCGACGCGCGTCTGGCGGAGGCCCTTCATCACCGGGTCCTCCGCGCCGGCCTTTCCGGAGAGGGCAGCCCTCAGCCCACCCGCAAGGACCCTGTCGAGGGCGGCGGGGTCGCTCGTGACGAGCACGACAGGGGCCTCCGGGAGCGGGAGGAGCGGTTCGGCGGCGGAGGCCGCCGTCGCCGTGATGAAGGCGAGGAGAAGGGCGAGCGTCTTCACGGGACGTCCTCCGCGTTGAGAACCCGGGCGTAGAGCTCCCAGGTCAGGTCCTTGGGGAGAAGGCGCGTCAACGCGACGCCGCTGCCGAGAAGGGTCTCGGGGCGCGGAGCCGCCTGGCGGCGGAGCGCGGCGAGCTCGATGCGCAGCGCGGGAACGGAGGCAGCGCGCCGGTCCTCGAGCGCCGAGAGCGCCCGCTCGGCGAGGTTCTCGTCGCGCGAGGCCGCGCCGATGCGGGCCAGGTCGCCGAGGAGCCCCTCGGCTTCGGCGGAGGGGAATCGCCGCTGGCGGAGCTCGTCGGGGTCGAACCAGGTGGAGCGGAGCGCGGCGCGGGCCGCAGCCGGGGAGCGGGCGAGCTCCGCGCGCGCGACGCGCCATCGGGTGACGTTGTCTTCCGTTCCGCCGGAGGCGAGGGCGGCCGGCGCGACGAAGCGCTCGGGTGCGGGTGTGAGGCTCCGATAGACGACACGGGCCGCGTGGCGGTCGTACGGGTGGAGGGCGAGGTGCTTCGCCAGGTCGAGGCCCCAGGCCGCGGATTCGGCCCCCTTCCTCTGCCAGAAGGGGCGCGCGGCGGTCCACCACGCCGGCGCGCCGGCGACGGAATCGCCGCCGAGGTGTCTCCAGGCGTCGAACGCGGAGAGCTCCTGGTCCTGCGTGAGAGCCATGCGCGCCCGGGCCGCGACCCACTCGCCGCGGGCGCCGTCGACGTCCTTCAGGGCGACGAGGAGCCTGGCGCGTTCCCGGGCCTCGGCGAAATAGACCGGCTCGGGAATCCTCGCGAACCACTTCAGGCCGGCGGCTCGCTCCTTGCGAGCGAGAACGGCGACGAGCGCGGCGATCTCGTCCCGCCCGGTCCACTCGCCGCGCGCCCAGCTTCTCTCCAGCTCGGCGAGGAGAAGGGGGCTCTCGGCGGGAGGCTTCAGCTCGAACGCCAGCTCCCAGATGTCCGCCGGTGCCGCAGCGGCGGCGATCCTGTCGTCGACACGTGGAAGGAGAAGGGCCGTGGTCCTCGCGAGGAGGTCGGGGCGCTTTGCGTCGCGGACGATCCGGAAGGCGCGCAGGACAGGCGATCCGCCCTCGCGGGGCGCCGCCGGGGTCTGGGTGCCATCGAACGACGAGGAGAGGTCGGGCTCGGCGAGGGTGAGGGGGGAGACGAGTCCGCCCGGCAGCTCGACGATCTTGTCGAGTCGCGCAAGAGCCGCCGCGTCGTCGCCCCGGGCGACGTCGGCGCGCAGATACAGGAGGTCCAGCTCCGGGCCGAGATCTCCGGTGCGCCGGGCAACGCCGGTCAGAAGGGCGGTGTCGGGGAGGGCCCGGGCGGCTGCGAGGCCTTCGGCGCGAAGAGGCGCGTCGAGGCGCGCGAGAACGGGCGCGGCGTATCGCAGGAAGCCGGGGAGCTTCGACGAAGCTGCGAGGGGGAAGGTCCCTGCGTCGTGGGCCCACACCTCGCGGAGGTGGAAATCGAGGCGATCGGCCGGGAGATTCTCGATGCGGCTTCCCCAGCGGGCGCCGAGGGCGCCGCGGTACTCGGCTTCGTCGGTGGGCTTCAGCGTTGCGACGGCGGCCGGTCCCTCGCGATCGCAGAGGAACGCGAGGAGACCGGCGGCGACCGGCTGCGCCGGGTCGAGGTGAGAAATTGGTGGAGCGAGCCCGAGCGGTTCGGCGCTGCGCTCCCAGGCCCTGAAGAGGGACTCCGAGGACTTCGCCTGTCGGGTACGGACCTCCGCGCGGAAGAGGGCGTTCGCCCTCTCCTTCCCTGCTTCGCCGCTGGCGGCCACGAGGAGGCGGAGGCGGCGGGCGAGCCGGTCCGCCTGCGAGAGGTCGCTGAACCAGGCTTCGTCCAGGGCCAGTGCGAGCGGGAGATCGCCGAGCGCCTCGGCGGAGCGCCCGGCGGCGAGAGCGCGGGCGGACTCGCCTCCGCGGGCGGCGGCTTCGAGCGGGACACCCGGAGTATCGGAGGAGCGCTCGCGGAGGCGGGAGAGCGATTCGAGGACGAACCAGGGTGCGGATGGGCGCAGGCCCCAGAGGCGGGCCGGCGCGCGGCCCGCGTCGACTCCCGAGCCGGTGACGAGGTCGTCTCCGCGGTCGCCCTGGAGCGATGCGAGCTCGGGCCAGGTGAAGCGCGGATCGGAGCCCAGGATCTCGCCGACGCTGCGCGGGCCACGGAGGCGGGCGACGTCGGGGCTGGCGGCTGCATCCGGGGCGTTCGCGACGAGCGCCTCGAGGGCGTCGGCGACGCGGTCGACGGCGGCGTGGCGCGCGAGGCGCTGCGGGCTCTCGGGGACGCCGGGCGGCGGAGAGGGCGCGCCGCGCAGGAAGTACGCGCGGCGCGTGTCGCTCGAGAGGAGCGGGACGAGAGGCTTCGCGCTCCACGAGGAGTCGGAGACGGCGAGGAACCGCTTCCAGGCGCCAATCGTCCGGAACCAGCCGTCGACACCGGCTTTCCACTCCGCGTTCTCGGGGCGGGCCGCGAGGCGCGCGAAGGGCTCCACGGGGAACCACGAGGCATAGGGCACGGCCTTCGTGACGGGCGCGGCGCCGAGGATCTTCGCGTTCAGGTCGGCCACGAGCGGCGCGAGCGCGGGGCGCAGCGCGTCGTCATCCGCGCGCTCGACCAGGAACTTCACCCAGTCGGCGTGGAAATCGGAGCGTACGAGACGGAGGCGGTTCGAGCCGTCCTTCGCGGTCGCCCACTCGACGGGGCGCAGGCTGGCGACGAACGCTTCGGGCGGTTCGCTTCCCCAGAACGCTTTCGCCGGCGGAACGGCCGAAAGCAGCTTCCTGGAGAGCGCTTCGTCGAAGCGGGTAAGCCCCGCCGATTCGGCGTAGGGGTGCAGCCGCGCAACGGCGGCATCGTCGACGGTTCCGCCGGGACGGAAGATCCGCCCGAGGAGGTCCTTCTCGAGCGCTTCCCGCTGCTCGGGGAGCGCGATGCGCGAGAAGGCCCACCCGGTCTCCTGGAGGAACTCCTCGTCGGCGGCGTACCGGGCGAAGAGGCGGGGGAAGACGCCGGCGCGCAGGGCGATCTCGGCGCGTTCGGCGTTTCCGAGGGGAACCTCGACGACCCGGGCCGGGTCGCCGCCGGGAGCGGCGAGCTCCCACGCGGCGTTGGCGCGGCCGAGGCGGAGGTACCGCCGCGCGGCACGGGCCGTCCGCCGTCCGGCCTCTTCCTCGGCGTTCTCGGCGCCCGAGGCGAGGACGGCGGCGATGGAGGCGCGGTCGACGGCGAGCGCCTTGGGGACGTCGCCGGCGCGGACGTAGAGAGACGCGCGCCACGACGCGACGCCTTCGTCCGCGAGGCGGGTCTTCGCCCAGCCGTCGAGGAAGTCAGCTGCTTCCCGGAAGCGCCCCTGCAGCTCGAGGAGCGCGACGGTCTCGCGGGTCAGCTCCTCGCGCTCCGGCGCGACGGACACGGCTTCGCGTGCGGCGGCGACGGCGCCGTCGAGGTCTCCCTGGAACGCGCGGATCTCGCGGACGGCGACGGCCCAGCGCACGTCCCGCGGGCTGCGCGCGCGCTGCTTCTGGAAGAAGCCGAGGAGGGCCTCCGCCTTCTGTGCGCGGACGGCGAGACGGCACGCTTCGCGGAGCCATTCCCTTTCTGTCCGGCGGTTGAGCGCCTCGATGTAGAGGTCGACGCCGGCGTCGAGCTTCCCTTCGTCCCGGGCGGCGCCGGCGAGGGCGGCCCAGAGATCCGGCCTCAGGGGCTCAGGAAGGTTCTGGCTCTCGGTCTTCGCGAAGGCGATCGGGTCGAGCGAGCCCCCCTCGCGCCAGGCGAGGCGGGCCGAGAGGGCGAGGGCGTTCACGCGGGCGCGCGGTTCGAGAGTGAAGGAGAGGAGCCGCTCGACGCCCCTGCGGGCGCGCGCGAGGTCCTTGCGGGAGAGCGACTCGTTCACGAGGCGCTCGGTCAGGTGCTCCCTGTGGCCTTCGGCCGCGCGCTGGGCCGCCGCTTCGAGGGCGTCGAGGCCCTCGGCGTCGCGCCGGACGCGGAAGAGGTAGGCGACCTGGTCCTCGAGGAGGCCGAGGGACCACGGGAAGCGCCCTGTCGCGTCGCGGAAGGCGCCACCGGCGTCCCCGCCCGCCGCCTCCAGGAACCGGGCGTGGGCCGCGAGCGTCCGGAGCTTCGTCGCGCCGTCGGGGAGGGCGTCGACGCGCGGGAGGAGCCGGGCCCAGGCGGTCCTGGCGTCGTCGGCGCGTCCGCGCTCGAGGAGCCAGGTGGCACGGGCCGCCTCCTTCGGGACGCGCGCCTCTTCCGTCGGGAGGAGCTCGGCCTCGCGGGCGAGAAGGGTGCTTTCGAGGCTGGTCGCCCCGTCCGCGCCGGCCCAGCGGGCGCTGGCGAGGGAGTCCGACCGGGTGCGGACCGAGGCGAGGAACGCGGGGCTCGTCGCCCGCGGTGCCATCTCGAGCGTCTTCTTCCAGAGGGCTTCGCCGACGGCGGCCGTTCCCTGCCGCTCGGCAGGGCTCGTCTCCTCGCGGCGGGAGGCGCGTGCGGCGCGCGCGACCGGATCGTTCGGCAGGTCCATCCAGTCGTCCCAATCGGTCTCCCCGGTCGCATCGAGGCCGACGAGAGGGAGGTACGAGACGAGGGCGGTCTCGTCGGCGGGTTTTCCCGGGCCGAGCCGGGCGATCCGGGAGAGAAGGAGGTCGCGGATCGCGGCCCGGCCCACGAGCCTCCCGAGCCGCTGCCGGGACCGCCAGCCGCCGTCCCCTTCGTCGGCGAGCGCCGCGACGTACTCGGAGATCGCGCCGTCGCGGTCGCGCAGCTCCTCCTTGAGGACTCCCGCCTCGAAGGCGTGGAGCGTGGGCTTGCCAATGCGGGCCCGGCCCTCGGAAAGGACTGCGAGAGCCTCGCCGAAGCGGCCGTAGTCCCAGAAGGCGGTCGCCGTCTCCAGGATCGTCTCGGGATCCCGGGGCGAGGCGGCGAGGACTTTCCGGAACGCGTCTCCCGCCGGAGCCGGGCGTTCGAGGTCCTGCCACATCTCGCCGATCGGCGTCCAGAACGGCGACGGGTCTGCAGCGGCGGCGGCGGCCCGTGCGGCGATTCCCTCGGCGGCAGATGCGCGCTGCGGGGAGAACGCCGAGAGCGAACGCTCGAGCGAGATCGCCTCCGAAGCCCTCACCGGGTCGCCCGGGTAGGCCTCCGAGAGCGCCTCGGCGAACGGTACGGCCCTCTCGAACCGCGACAGGCGCACCCAGCCGTCGAGAAGGAGGACGTTCTCGACGGGGGTCTTCGCGGGCGTCTCCTCGAGACGCCGCAGGAACGTCTCGAGCGCCCCCTTCCGCACGAGGGCGTCCAGGAAGCGGCCGCGCCGCGGCGCATCGGCCCAGAGGACGGCGTCGCGGCGGAGCGCGAGAAGCGCGTCGTCCACGACAGCGCGGTCCTTCACGTCCCGGGGCCGCTTCGCCTTCAGCGCGTCGAAGGACGAACGCGCGAGGAGGCGGGACTCGGCCCGCTCGAGGACGGCCGGGCTCGACGGAAAGCGCTGGAGCGCGCGCAGGGCGAGGAAGTCGGAAAAGAGAACGTACGGGTTCGGCTGCTCTTCCAGGGCGACGACGGCGTCCTGGAGCATCGGGTCGCGCGAGAAGAGGGCCGAGCCGCGGAAGCCCGCGACGATCTCCTCTCCCAGAGCCTTCAGGTCCGCCGTCCTCTGCCGCCGCGCGTACCAGCGCGCGAGCTTCTTCCACCACTCGGGCCCCTCGAACGCGGCGATCGCCCTGCGGTAGCGCGGCTCGAGGTCGTCGTCGAGCTTCCACGAGGAGATCCGGTCGACGGACTTCAGCCAGACGGATTCGGCGCGCGGCAGGCGGTCCATCTCGCCGAGGAGGAGGGCGAGGCTCGCGCGGTGCGAGCGGTCGCGGTCGTCGAGGCGGACGATGGCCTCGCTGAGGACCCGGTCGTACTCGTCCACGGGCGCACCGCCCTTCAGGCGGCTCTTCGTCTCGGCCTCTCCGCCGCCTTCCCCTTCGTAGTCCTCTTCGCCGTTCTCGTGGCCGGCCCCATCGCCGGACCCCGGGACGCTGCCGTCCGGCGCGAGAAGCGCGAGCCGCTCGCTCCAGAGCGCAGCTTCCCTCTCGAGCGGCGCCTTCGTCTGCCGCATCGCAAGGAGGGCCACGCGGCGCGCCTCGGCGCGGGTGGCCGCGCTTCCGCCCTCGGCCTTCGCGAGGAGGCCGAGGGCCTCTTCGCCCTTCCCGCGCTGGACGAGCCGCTCCATCACCTTCACGTGCAGGCCCGGAAGGGCCGGGTGCTTCGGGCTCCGCCGCTCCAGCTCGGCGATGAGGAGCCGGCCGGCGCGGAGGGTCTTCTCGGGAAGGCGCTGCGCCTCCAGCTCGGCGAGCGCGTCGTCGGGAGCGAGACCGGTGAGGAGGAAGGAGAGCCCGGCCGTGGAGAAGCCGGGCGTCACGTCGGTGCGCGCCGCCCAGCGGTAGGGCTCGTCGTTCAGGACGCCCCAGGCGATGGGGCGCGAGCCGGCGGCGAGCGCGAGGCGGGCGAGCTCGGCGAGGTCGTCGAGCCGCTCGGCCTCCGTACCGGACGTCGCGGCGGCGAGGCGGCTGCGGAAGGCTTCGGGGATCGCGTCGAGCGCCTCGAAGAGCCTCGCGAGGACGAGGTGGCCCTCGCGGGCGAGGCCCGCCCCGTGGCGCAGCTCGACCTGAGCGAGGAGCTCGAGGGCGAGGTCGCTTCGCCCTTTTCCCTCGAACCAGCGGGCGAGGAGCGTCACGGAGCGCGCGTCGAAGGCCTTCTCGAGGCCGAGGCGGAGTGCCTCCATCCGCGAGAGCGCCACGGCGTCGGCACGCTTCGCGAAGGCCGTGAGGGTCCGCGAGGAGGGCGATTTCGCCGGGTCGGCGACGTACGCCTCGAGGACGGAGAAGGCGCCGCTGGCATCGCCGTGGTCGCCCTTCAGGTCGGAGAGGACGAGGAGACGCGTCTCCTCGGCGAGCGCGTTTGCGCCCCGGAGCGCGTCGTCGGCCTCCTTCAGCTTTCCGGCCTTCTCGAGGGCGCGGATCCACTCCTCGACGTACGCGGCGTCGGACGGGAAGAGCGCGGCCCGTTCGGCCCGCAGGGCGAGAGGGTTCGCGAGCGACGGGTCGGCGTCGGCCCAGCCGATCCGCTCGGTGGCCACGGAACGTCGCAGCGGCTCGGGAGCGTCGGAGGCGATCGCCGACGCCGCTGCGGAGAACGCGAAGGGCCAGCGACGATAGCGGGCGCCCCAGCTGGCGGCCTCGGCCCACGCCCTGCCTCCGCTTCCCGCGGCCCAACGCGAGAGCGCCTCCTCGGCGCCCGCGAGATCTCCCAGCTCGCGGCGCGCCTCGGCGAGGTGGCGCAGCGCGGCGAGGGCCGTTTCGCCCCCCGCGGCGGAGCGCGCCTCGAGCTCGGCGGCGAGCTCCTTCGTCGGGGTCGGGTAGTGGACGGTCCGGCCGTCGACGACCGCCTTCCTCACGAGCGCCGAGCTGAGCGCATCGGCGTCGGTGAGATCGGTCCAGGGGACGAGCGAGGCGGCCGCGTCGAGCGCCGCAGGGCGCGTGGCGGCCGAGAGGACGAGCGAGCCGGCGAGAAGGAGGAAGAACGGCCGCCTTGCGCGAAGTGTTCGTGACATCAGCGGACCCTCAGCGTCGCGCGGGCGAACCCGTGGTTCCCCGCGCCGTCGATCGCCTCGAAGAGGACGGGAACGGAACCGGTGACTCCCTGCGGGAGGAGCAGCGCGCCGACGTTCGCTTTCGCCGGGCCGTCCCAGCGGAGCGGCACGGGCAGGCCGTCGCCGACACGGGCGGTGAGGGCGATGACGTCGGCATCGGCGCGCGCGGCGAGCGTCACGGTCGATCCCGCCGTCGCGCCGTCCGGGAGGACCGGCGTGATGGTGGGGGGCGTGCCGTCGACGACGACGCGCTTCGTCTCGACCGCGGTCGCTCCCCCCTGGTCGCGCAGGACGATCCGGACGTTCATCGGCCCGTCGGCCGTGCCGTCGGGGACGAGGAACCTCCCTTCCCACAGGTTTGAGCCCGGGCGGCGGGTCAGGTCGAGCTTCCGGCCGAAGGGGAGGAGGGCGGCGATGGCGGCCGTTCCCGGGAGCGCCTCGATCCTCAGGATCGGGTCTCCCGGCTGGATCCGGCGCGGCCGAAGCAGCGAGCGGGGGGCCGCGAGGAAGGCCGTGTAGGGCGTGACGAACTTGTAGCGGCGCGAGAGCTCGAGGATCTCCTCGACCCACTCGCGCTTCTCCCCTTCGAGCTCGATCCTCCGGAGGAGGTCGTCGACCCGGGCTCGCGCCCAGCGGCGGGGCAGGTCGCGCGCGTCGAGGGCCTTCTCGGGGAAATCGGCCGGGACCGTCGCGGATGCCAGCGCGATCGTCGTTTTCGCCGGCTGACCGTAGCGGCCGACCCATCCGGAGAGGGAGCCGGCGAGGGGAGGCTGCGTGAGCACGCCGTAGACGTCGCGCAGCTTCGGATCGCCGCCCTTCACCGCGAAGGGAAGGTCGGCCTCCGAGCGCGCCTTCGACCCCTCGCGCGGGAGGTCGGCGAGGAGCTGCGCGAGGAAGAGCGCTTCGCCGGCGGGCGGCTGCGACGCGCTGCCGGGCGGAAGGGGGAGGACCTGGCGGGAGGCGGCGGGGAAGGCTTCGCGCCTCTCCTCGCCAGTCAGGACGGTGAAGAGAGGCCGCCCCTGCGCGGCCTTTGCGAGGTCGCCAGGCGCCTCGGCTCCGTCGGTGACGAGGACGAGCCGGGCGGAGAGGTCGTTCGGAAGGAGCGCCGCGGCGGCTCGAACCGCGGCAGCGGTGTCCGTTCCCGGCGCGAGGAGCCGGGAGCGGATGGCGGTCAGCGCCGCGCTCTTCGTCGCGTCGGTGGCGGACAGGAGGCCCGCCGGATCGGGCGCGGGGGCTCGATCGAACGGGACGGCGACGAGCCGGTCCGCCGGCCCGAGGCGGGCGAAAAGCCGATTCACGAAGGCCCACCCGGTCTCGAGGCTTCCCCAGCGTGTCGAGAGGGACGTGTCGAAGAGGAGCGCGACGGACAGGGGCTTTCGGGCCGGCGCGGGGGCGGCGCCCGGCGCCGCCGCGTGCGCGGCGGGGCGGTGCTCGAGGAGGAAGAAGCCGTCCTTCTCGGGCGGGACGTCGGAGAGGCGTTCCCACGGCGCGAGGGCAAGGCCGTCGGGGAGCCTGCCGTCGGGGCTGCGGAAGGCCGAGAAGGCGAGCGGCGCGGACGACGCCGGGCGGATGCGGACGACGACGTCCTTTGCGAGCGGCACGTCGCCCGCGCTGAAACGGGCCGTCTTTCCGGTGACTGCGAGAGGGAGCGCCGACGGGGGCGGCTCGAGGAACGTGCCGTCCTCGAGCGTCACCGTTACCTCGAGGCGTCCGGCGCTCGTCGGCTCTCCCTCGCCGGGCCGGAGCGGGATCCGGAGTTCCCCGACGCCGTCGGCCCAGGGCACCTCCTCCTGGTACTGCATCTCGAGCCGCTTGGTGCCCCACGAAGGGATAGGCGCGACCTTCACCGAGAAGACCGCGCCGCCGGACGGACGCGAAGAGCCACCTCCCGCCGGGTCCTCTTCTTCGCCCTGCTGGAGCAGGCCCGGGTCGATCCGTCGCGTCGTCAGCTCCTCGTAGATCGCACGGGCGCGCTTCTTCTCCACGATGACGCCCGGAATCCTCACGAGGCCGTCCCAGACGGCGAAGTCACCGACCGCGCCGGACGGCGAGAGGCGGAAGCGCCACGTTCCCTCCTGGATCTCCCCCGTGTGGTTCTCGAAGACCTGCCGCACGTTCACGCGGGCGACGCCTCGCGCCACGCCGACGTCGACCGTCATCTCGCGGAGCGAGAGGACGCGCGGGTCGGGCCGTCCCGTCGAGGTCGGGACGAGGAGGCCGGTCTGCGCGGACGCCGGGAACGTGGCGAGGAGGACGAGGAGCGGGACGGCTCGTTTCATCGTGTCTCCGGAAGGGCGTCGGCCGGAAGGCGAAGAAGCCCTTCCGAGGTGCCGACGAAGAGGAGGTCGGGAGATTCCCTCGGGAAGGCCGCGAGGGCGAAGACGTCGGGCGACGGCAGGGGGAGATCGACGCGCGAGAAGCGCGAGCGGAGGCGGTCGGAGCACCAGACGCCGGCGCCCTGCGTCCCGGCGCAGAGGCGGCCGTCGGGAAGACCGAGGAGCGCGCCGGCGTTCACCTTCAGCCCGCGCGTCTCCGGAAAGCTCTCCCACGCCGGGCCCGCGTCCCCCGCGCGGCGGACCGCGAGGCCGCCGCCGTAGGTCGCCACCCAGAGCCCGTCCTCGCGTGGCAGCAGCGCCGTGACCCACGGGTGGGGGAGCTTTCCCTCGCCGGGCAGGACGCGCTCCGTCACGCGGCGCCGTTCGACGCGCCCGAGGCCGGTGGGCGTGCCGACCCAGAGCGCTTCGC
>Ga0209573_1001795_pt1 | contig 30562 bp, 25 predicted proteins | sample TNRBio252014_DNA_FD_185870 | JGI IMG/M metagenome (GOLD analysis project Ga0209573, IMG submission 185870) | Wastewater treatment Type I Accumulibacter community from EBPR Bioreactor in Madison, WI, USA - TNR Reactor_6/25/2014_ DNA (SPAdes)... | ecosystem: Engineered > Bioreactor > EBPR >...
CGCCCGCTGGCCTGAATGGTCTCGGCGTCGGCCTTGACCCCGAAGCGCGCCAGCAGAATCGCCAGTTGCGTGTTGAGGGTTTCTTCCCGGTGGCGGTAGGTGGTCATGTTCTGATCTCAGTCCGTTGGTTTGCTCATTTGATCTGAATTGTATCAAGCGTCCACATGGGAGCGGCGGGAAGATGGGAACTGACCGACCTGGCGGGCCTTGATGAGCGCCAGTGGGTTCGATACTGTACGCATGATCTGTACATTAAAGGTGTGCTATGGAAACTGTGAACACCACTGAATTTCGCCAGCACCTGCCCCGCTATCTCCGGCGGGCCGCGGCGGGCGAGGAAATCCGCATCACTTCACGGGGGCGGATCATCGCCCGGTTATTGCCGGAAGAGGATCGTATCGCGGCGGCCCGGCGGCGGCTCGACGCCTTGCAGGGTCAAGTCAAGCTGGGCGATGTCGAAAGCCCGTCGGGAGAAGAATGGAATGCGGAACAGGGTCTTTTGTGATACCCAGGCGCTGGTGTTCTGGGCGCTCGACCGTTCCCGGTTATCGCCCGCCGCGCGCCGAGCGATTGAGGCGGCGGCGGAGCAGGGGACGCTGGCCTGCGCCGATATTTCCCTGTGGGAAATCGCCATGTTGTGCGCCAAGGGACGGATTGCAGCCCCGCTCGGTCAAGGCGAATTGCTTCAAGACCTGGTGACCGCCTTACGATTGGAGGTGGTGACGATCAACCCGGAAATCGCCGTCCTCGCGCAAGCATCTTGCTTTCAGCACGGCGATCCCGCTGACCGGTTGATCGGTGCGACCGCTTGGCATCACCACGCCCCCCTTATCACCAGCGACGCCAAGCTGCGCGCGGTTTCTGAATTGGAAACTATTTGGTAATCAAAAACTTATGTCCAAGAAGCGGACGGACTTGCCCGCAATGGGCTGTTGAGCGATTCATCGAATAAATCAAATGGTAATTCAATATTATTCGGATTGTTGGATGTTTTCCCACGCTTTAGACTACCAGATGAGTTTAATCCCGGCGCCGCCGCCGGCTGATCCGGTCACCCTGTCCCTGCGCTGAACCGATTGGAGGAATCTGATGAAATACCTGCCGGAACTGTTCGCTGCCAACGCCCGCTGGGCCGAGGCGATGAAGGCTGCCGATCCCCAGTTTTTCGCCGGGCTGGCGGCGATACAAACCCCCGCGTATCTATGGATCGGCTGCTCCGACAGCCGCGTGCCCGCTAACCAGATCACCGGTCTGAAGCCGGGAGAAGTGTTTGTCCATCGCAACGTAGCCAACGTGGTGGTGCATACCGATCTCAACTGTCTTTCGGTGATGCAATACGCCATCGAGGTGCTCAAGGTCCAGCACATTATCGTCTGCGGCCATTACGGCTGCGGCGGCGTCAAGGCGGCTTTGGAAGGAGCCTCTTTCGGGCTGATTGATAACTGGTTGCGCCATATTCAGGACGTGCGCGACCGGCACGCGCCGCTGCTCGCCGGTCTGCCGGACGCTGAGACGCGCTGGCGCGCTCTATGCGAACTGAACGTCATCGAACAGGCGCGCAACGTGGCCCGCACGACCCTGGTGGGCGACGCCTGGAAGCGGGGACAACCCCTGATGTTGCACGGCTGGATTTACGGGCTGGCGGATGGACACCTGCAAGACCTTCAGACCTCCATCAAGGACAGCGCGGAACTGGATGACGCCATCGCCCTGGCAATCGCCAGCGTGCGGTCGCGCTACGCGCCGTGCTGAGAAGCTTGCCAATCGCCTTTTAGATCCGGACGCCATCCACGCTCAGAACTTCATCAGTGATGAGCGAGGCTTCCTCCGAAGCCAGGAACAGATAGTCCTCACTCCCACTCAATAGTGGCCGGCGGTTTGCCAGACACGTCGTAGACCACCCGGGAAATGCCGCGCACCTCGTTGATGATCCGCCGCGATACCCGGTCCAGAAAGTCGTAAGGCAGATGCGCCCAGCGGGCGGTCATGAAATCCACCGTCTCGACCGCGCGCAGGGCGATCACGTAATCATAGCGGCGGCCATCGCCCATCACCCCCACCGACTTGACCGGCAGGAACACCGCGAAGGCTTGGCTGGTCTGGTCGTACAGATCGGCTCGCCGCAGTTCCTCGATGAAGATGTGATCCGCCCGGCGCAGCAGATCGGCATAGTCCTTTTTCACCTCGCCGAGAATCCGCACTCCCAGCCCCGGACCGGGGAATGGGTGGCGATAGACCATCTCGAACGGCAGACCCAGTTCCATCCCCAGTCGCCGCACCTCGTCCTTGAACAGTTCCCGCAGCGGCTCGACCAGCTTCAGCCGCATCGCCGCCGGCAAGCCGCCAACATTGTGATGGGACTTGATCACATGGGCCTTGCCGGTTTTCGCCCCGGCCGATTCGATCACGTCGGGATAGATGGTGCCCTGCGCCAGCCATTGCCCATCGCGCTGCTGAGCGGCTTCTTCCTCGAAGATCTCGATGAACAGCCCGCCGATGATCTTGCGCTTCCGTTCGGGGTCGGTCACGCCGGCCAGCGCGCGCAAAAAGCGGTCTTCGGCATCGACCCGGATCACTCGCACCCCGAGATGCTGACCGAAGGTGGTCATCACCTGGTCGCCCTCGTGCAGGCGCAGCAGGCCAGTGTCGACAAATACGCAGGTCAGTTGTGCGCCGATGGCCCGGTGCAACAGCGCCGCCACTACCGAAGAATCCACCCCACCGGACAGGCCGAGCAGTACTTCGCCATCGCCGACCTGGGAACGGATGGCGGCAATGCTGTCCTCGATGATGTTGCCGGTGGTCCACAGCGGTTCGCAGCCGCAGATGTCGAGCACGAAGCGGCGCAAAATCCGCCCGCCCTGACGGGTGTGAGTCACTTCGGGATGGAATTGCAGCCCGTACCAGCGCTTTTCCTCATCCGCCATGCCGGCGATGGGGCAGGTCGCGGTGCTGGCGATGCGGACAAAGCCGGGCGGCAGCTCCACCACCCGGTCGCCGTGGCTCATCCACACATCCAGCAGGCCGTAGCCGTCCGGGCTGGCGTGATCCTCAATGGCGCGCAGCAGCTCGGAATGGGCGTGGGCGCGCACCTGGGCGTAGCCAAATTCCTGATGGTCGGACGGCTCGACCCGGCCACCGAGCTGCATGGCCAGGGTCTGCATACCGTAGCAGATGCCGAGGAGCGGAACCTTCAGCTCAAACACAGCCTGCGGGGCGTGTGGCCCATGGGCGACGGTGGTCGATTCCGGGCTGCCGGACAGGATGATCCCACGGGGCTGGAAAGCGCGCAGCGCCGCCGGATCAGCGTCCCAGGGCTGAATTTCGCAGTAGACGCCAATTTCCCGGATTCGGCGGGCGATCAACTGGGTGTACTGCGAGCCGAAATCGAGGATAAGAATACGGTCGTGATGAATGTCACGGGCGGTCATGGCTGCACTCCCCTCCCCCTTGACGGGGGCAGGCCAGGGTGGGATGAAGGGCGGGCGATCAATCCACCCGGTAGTTGGGCGCTTCCTTGGTGATGGTCACATCGTGAACGTGGCTTTCGCGCATCCCGGCGCTGGTCACCCGGGTAAACGCCGGCTTGACCCGCATCTCGGCGATGTCCTGACAGCCGACATAACCCATGCTGGAGCGCAATCCGCCCATCAACTGATTGATGATCGCCAGTACGCTGCCCTTGTACGGCACCCGGCCTTCGATGCCTTCCGGCACCAGCTTTTCCACGGCGCTGCCTTCCTGGAAATAGCGGTCGCTGGAGCCGTGCTGCTGGGTCATCGCGCCGAGGGAACCCATGCCGCGATAGGACTTGTAGGAGCGGCCCTGGTACAACTCCACCTCGCCGGGCGCTTCCTCGGTGCCGGCGAACAGGCTGCCAATCATCACCGTATGCGCGCCGGCGGCAATCGCCTTGGCCAGATCCCCGGAATAGCGCACGCCGCCATCGGCAATCACCGGCACATCGCTGTCGCGCAACGCCTCGGCCACGTTGGACACCGCGCTGATCTGCGGGACGCCCACACCGGCAATGATGCGGGTGGTGCAGATGGAATTGTGAACAATGGCGTTGTCGGCAATAAAGCTATGCGTCGGGCAGTCCACTTCGATGTCGTAGACCGGCAGCGCAATCCCCAGACTTTGCCGATCCAGCAACTTGATCGCCTGATAGTGTTCGGTCAGCCGTTTTTCGTGCGAAACATTCAGCCGCGCCCGATAGGATTCCCGACAATTCGCATCGCTAGTGCCCTTCAAGCCGCCGGCGGAAGGTTCTTCAACAGTGCAGTTTGGAATGCTGCCTTTCAGCAACAGGCACAGCAGGTTGAAGAGTTCCACCAGGGACTGTGAAGTATTGTGGAAACACAGCCGGCCTACAGTGTCGGTATAGCCGTCGCTATCCAACAAACCATCGAACAGCCCTTGTAGATACAGCGGGTTAGCGCATAGCAGATCAGGCGGCAGGTGTTTTTCATGGCGCTTGCCCAACCGGGCCAGCAATCGCGCCCATTGCAGCGAATAGAGATAGATGTTGATGAGGCTGCCGCTGGGTGATTGGGTCGGTTCCACCCCCGTGACTTCCTGAACGCAACGGGCCAGCTTGGCGGCGATCTCCTGCTCATGGCGGGCGAAGTACCAGGAAACCCGCCCTTGCTCCGAGTTTCGGGACGGCGCAATGAAGGCGTGGCCGTCGCCGAGAAAGGTTCCCAGCATATATCCCAACGCATAGGAATCGCGGATCGTGGTCTGATAACGCGCCAACTGCCGATCCTGGCGGATGGCGAAATCGCGTAAGTTGATTTCGATGCTTTCCGGCAGTTCAAAGGCAATCCGCCGGGGTAACAGACAGGTTCCGCGTTCAAGTTCGCCTATCGGTTTCCAGCCGATTTTAGAGATGCCCTGCCGAGTGGGCCGCTCCAGCAGCGCGACGTAGCCACGCGAGGCGACGGTGGCAGCGCTGACTTCGGTTAAATCTCCTGCCCAATAGCGATGATCGGGAGTAACGAGCGTACCCGGGAATGAGGCGGTATGGCGCACCAGCATCACTTCACGCATCCCGGTACACCAAGCTTTAACCACCGTGACCGGTTGACCCTCCTTGTTGATGACCCGATCCCCCGGCTGCACCGCTTCGATATTTTTATAGCTGGCGTCCGCCATCAGAATCCGGGTACCTGCCGCAAAACACCCCGGTCCAATCCCGACCTTCACCGCATCCGCTCCGGCTTCGACCAGATCGCGGGCGGCGGCGGCGGTGGCGATGTTGCCGCCAATCACCTGCACCTGCGGGAAGTGTTCCTTGACCCAGCGCACCCGGTTCAGCACATTTTGAGAATGGCCGTGGGCGGTGTCCACCACGACCACGTCCACTCCCGCGCCGACCAGCGCGACAACCCGGTCGTCGGTGTCGCCACCGGTGCCCACCGCCGCGCCGACCCGTAACCGGCCCCATTCGTCCTTGCAGGCAATGGGAAAGTCGCTGGATTTCTGAATATCCTTGACCGTGATCATGCCACGCAACTGAAAGCGGTCATTGATCACCAGCAACTTCTCGATGCGGTGCTTGTGCAGCAGGGTGACGATTTCCTCCCGGCTGGCCCCTTCGCGCACCGTGACCAGCCGTTCCTGGGGGGTCATGATGGCGCTGACCGGGGCATCCATATTGTGCTCAAAGCGCAGATCGCGACTGGTCACGATCCCGACCAGATCTTCGCCGTCCACCACCGGTACGCCGGAGATATGGTGGGCGCGGGTCAGCGCCAGGACTTCGCGAATGGTGGTCGACGGCGCGGTGACGATGGGGTCGTTAATGACGCCGCTTTCGTACTTTTTGACTCGCCGCACTTCCTGCGCCTGTTTTTCAACGGGCATGTTCTTGTGGATAATGCCGATGCCGCCTTCCTGCGCCAGGGCAATCGCCAGCCGTGATTCCGTGACCGTATCCATCGCCGCCGCCAGCAGCGGGATATTGAGGGTGATGGTGCGGGTCAGGTGGGTCTTGAGGCTCACGTCCTTGGGCAACACCGCGGAGTAGGCGGGCAGGAGCAGGACATCGTCGAAGGTCAGGGCTTCTTGAACGATACGCATGGCGACGGGGCCTCGGGATTTGGCGAAAAATAAACGAGCAAGTGTATGCCACAGCGCGCGCCCGGTAAACGGTCACAGCCAGACCGAATTCATGACGCATCATTGAGTTTTTCCAAAACAGATCAGGCTTCTCGTGACAATGACAGACCCAGGGCAAATCTCTGCTACGTCCAGCGACGAACCGGCGCACCGGTTCAGCGATACCGAAATCAGCGCCGTGTACAAGGCCATCGCCTTGCGCCGCGACATGCGCCATTTCCGAACCGGCCACGTCCCGGAGGACCAACTCGCGCGCCTGCTGGCGGCGGCTCATCACGCGCCGAGCGTCGGCTTCATGCAGCCGTGGCGTTTTATCCGCATCACCGATGTCGCCTTGCGCCGCGCTATTCATGCCCTGATCGAGGAAGAACGCATTCAGACCGCCCGCGCCCTGGGCGAACGCGAGGACGAGTTCATGCGCCTCAAGGTCGAGGGGGTGCTGGGCTGCGCGGAAGTGCTGGTGGCGGCGCTGATGGATGGGCGCGAGCGCCATGTGTTCGGGCGGCGCACCCTGCCGGAAATGGATCTGGCCTCGGTAGCCTGCGCGATTCAGAACCTGTGGCTGGCGGCGCGGGCCGAAGGTCTGGGTTTGGGCTGGGTATCGCTGTTCGATCCCGATGCGCTGGCCGGCCTGTTGGGGATGCCGCCGGGCGCGCGGCCGGTGGCGGTGCTGTGTCTGGGACCGGTCGAGCGGTTTTACGACAAGCCCATGCTGGAGCAGACCGGTTGGGCGCCACGCCAGCCATTGGCCCAACTGGTGGGGGAAAATGGTTGGCCGGCATGAAGGCTTCCATGCCATCCCGCGTCATCTACACCGTTTCCCGCCTGAACCAGGACGTGCGCGTTCTATTGGAGGGCGAATTCCCGGCGCTGTGGGTAGAAGGCGAGGTTTCCAACCTGTCGCGCCCTTCTTCCGGCCATCTCTACTTCTCGCTCAAGGATGCCAGGGCGCAAATCCGTTGTGCGCTGTTTCAGAACCGCGCCCTGCTGTTTCGCGACAGCCCGCGCAACGGTCAGCAGATTCTGGTGCGCGGCCGGCTCAGCCTGTATGAATCGCGCGGCGAGTTCCAGATCATCGTTGACGATCTGGAAGAAGCGGGCGCTGGGGCGCTGCGCCGCGCCTACGACGCACTGCGGTTCAAGCTGGAGCAGGAAGGGCTGTTTGCGGCCGAGCGCAAGCGGCCGTTGCCCCGGGTTCCTCAGCGGATCGGAGTCATCACCTCGCCCACCGGCGCTGCCCTCCGGGATGTGCTGACCACCCTGCGCCGCCGTTTTCCCAGTCTGCCAGTGCGGGTCTATCCCGTTCCGGTACAGGGCGACGGCGCGGCGGAACGCATCGCTGACGCCATCCGGCTGGCGTCCAAACGCCGGGACTGCGATGTGTTGTTGCTGGTGCGCGGCGGCGGCTCGCTGGAAGATTTGTGGGCCTTCAACGAGGAATCCGTGGCGCGGGCCATCGTGGCCTGCGCGATCCCGCTGGTGACCGGCATCGGTCATGAAACCGATGTGACTCTGGCCGATTTCGCCGCTGACCTGCGCGCCGCTACCCCCACGGCAGCGGCGGAACTGGCCAGTCCCGACCGGCTGGAAAGCGTGCGCAAGGTGCGCCTGCTGGCCGAGCAGCTCGATAGCGCCATGCAACGGCAATTGACCCAGGCGCGGCGCCGGCTGGCGGAACTCGCCGGTCGGCTCGACCGCGTCCAGCCGCGTCACCGGCTGCGGGAGCGCGCCCAGCGCCTGGATGAACTCGATCAGCGCCTGCGGGCAATTCTGCGCTTGCGCCTGCGGGCGGCAGCGCAACGGCTGCACAGTCTGAGCGCCCATTTGCACGCGCTCAGTCCATTAGCCACTCTGGAGCGCGGCTATGCCATCGTGCGCCGGGCGACGGACGGCGCAGTGCTGCGACGAGCCGATACCGTTCGCGTTGGCGATCCGGTGGACGTGCTGTTAAGTCAGGGCGGCCTGCGCTGTGAAGTCAAGGCGATGGATGCCGCCGGCTGGAATGCCGCAGCGCCTTCTGATCCGACCGAATGAATCGCCATGCGCCGCGTCAGCCTGCTCCTGTTGTTCATTTGCGCGATCGGCGCCGGGTTCGCCTGGCGTGATCGATCCATCGACCGACCGCCGGGCATTCTGGCGCCTGACGAACCGCGCCAGCAGGCGCTGGACGCTGCCGCGCCGACCTTCCGCAAGGACCGTTACGAAATCAAAGCCCTGGCGGAATTTACCCTTGAAGCCCGGGTCCTGGGACGGGAAAATTACCGTTTCGACGCCGGCGCGGATTTGGCCCCGGTGGACCTCGCGCTCGGCTGGGGACCGATGTCGGATAGCGCGGTACTGGCGGAAATCGCTATTCACCAGCGTCACCGGTTCTATTACTGGCTCACCGTCACCTTTCCTATTCCGCGCCGGGACATCGAAACCCACAGCGCCAACATGCATCTGATTCCCGCTTCCCGCGCCGTTGCTGATCGTCTGAAGTCGGCGCGCCCCGGTCACATCATCCATTTGAGCGGCTATCTGGTCGAGGCTCGCCATGACGACGGCCGGCACTGGCGCAGTTCGCTGACCCGCGAGGATACCGGGGACGGAGCCTGCGAACTGATCTGGGTGGAAACCGTGACGTTGCGTTGACCCACACCAAGCCATCCCCTGCGGTTAACCACTCGCTGCAAGCGCCGCGCCCTCCGGGCCGAGTACTGTATCCTTATTGCTTTTATTTCACTGACAGGATTTCCCGCATGAAACTGGACATGATCAGCCGTTATCCCGACGCCACGCCCAAACCCACGCCGTTGCTGTTCGTGCATGGCTCGTTTGCGGATGCCCGCTGCTGGGAGGAAAACTTCCTGCCCTATTGCGCGCGCCAGGGCTACGAAGCGCACGCCTTCAGCCTGCGCGGCCACGGCCTGAGCGAAGGTCACGAGCATTTGCACATCTGGCGGCTGGCCGACTACGTCGCCGACCTGGAAAAAGCCGTTGGAACCCTGCCCGCGCCGCCGGTGCTGATCGGTCATTCCATGGGCGGCATGGTGGTTCAGAAATATTTGGAGAATCACGCCGGGGTCGCCGGCGTGGTGTTAATGGCCTCAGTGCCGCCGCAGGGTCTGCTGCCGACCAACCTGCACATGGCGATGCGGCACCCGTTCCTGTTCCAGCAGATGGCGCTGTTCTCGATGCTTGGCCCCGATTACGGTACGCCGGAGATGATGCGGCGGCTGTTGTTTTCACAGGACATGCCGCTAGCGAAGTTGCGGGAGTATTTTGATTACGTTCAGGCGGAATCGCAGGTGGTCGCGCTGGACATGATGGGTCTGAATCCGCTGCGGCTGGATCCGCGCCAGTTGCGGATGCCGATCCTGGCGCTCGGCGCGCGGAACGATGTGTTTGTCTCGCCGGCGATGGTCGAGGAAACCGCCCGTTTTTACAGCGCCGAGGTTCGCATCTTCCCGAATATGGCGCACGCCATGATGCTGGAGCTGAACTGGCGCGAGCCGGCAGATTACCTGCTGGGCTGGCTGGAGCGCGCGGTCGTTGCCCAACCCACGGCAGCAGCAGCCTGAGCGGTTGCCCTCAACCCAACCCCTCTTCCAGCAGGAGAGGGCGTTGTTCCTACCCCTCCCGCAACGCCCGCCGCAGAATCTTGCCGACATTGGTCTTGGGCAGTTCCGTGCGGAACTCGACCAGACGCGGGATTTTGTAACCGGCTAACTGCTGACGGCAGTGTTCAATCAACGCCTCGGCGGTCAGCGCCGGATCCTTCTTGACCACCACCAGCTTGACTGCTTCGCCGGATTTCTCGTCGGGCACGCCCACGGCGGCGACTTCCAGAACCCCCGGATGCAGCGCCGCCACGTCCTCGATCTCGTTGGGATAGACGTTGAAGCCGGACACCAGGATCATGTCCTTCTTGCGATCCACGATCCGCACATAGCCCCGCTCATCGACATAACCGATGTCACCGGTGCGCAGGTAGCCGTCACTGGTCATGACCTGGGCGGTTTCCTCGGGCCGGTTCCAATAGCCGCGCATCACCTGCGGGCCACGCACGCAAATCTCACCCGCCTCGCCCAAACCCAGTTCCTGGCCCTCGTCATTGCGGATCGACAGTTCGGTCGAGGGCATCGGCAGACCGATGCTGCCGTTGTACTCAGGTAAGGTCAGCGGATTAAACGTCACCGCCGGCGACGTTTCGGTCAGGCCATAGCCTTCAATCAGCGACACCCCGGTCACTTGCTTCCAGCGCTCCGCTACCGCTCGCTGCAAGGCCATGCCGCCGGACAGGCACAGCTTGAGCGCGCTGAAATTCAGCCGTTCAAAACCGGGGGTGTGCAGCAGACCGTTGAACAGGGTGTTCACGCCGGAAATGCTGGTGAAGCGGACCTTGCTCAACTCCTTGACAAAGCCGGGCATGTCGCGCGGATTGGTGATCAGGATATTGTGGCCGCCCACTTTCATGAAGGTCAGGCAGTTGGCGGTCAGCGAAAAGATGTGATACAGCGGCAGGGCGGTGATGATGGTCTCTTCCGCCGGATTGGAAACCGGGCTTAGCCAGGCCGAGGCCTGTTGCAGGTTCGCCACCAGATTGCCGTGGGTCAGCATCGCGCCCTTGGACACGCCGGTCGTGCCGCCGGTGTATTGCAGAAAGGCCAGATCGTCGTGGGTGAGCTTCACGTCAGTCAGCGTTTGGTTCGCGCCTTCATCCAGCGTCTGGCGAAAGGGCGTAGCGCCGGCGATAGTCCAGGCCGGGACCATTTTCTTGACCCGCTTGACCACGAAATTGACCAGCGTCCGCTTGGGAAACGGAAACAGATCGCCCAACTGGGTGGTCATCACCGTCTTGATCGGGGTGTTCTCCAGCACCTCCTGCAAGGTGTGGGCAAAGTTTTCCAGAATGACAATGGCGGTCGCGCCAGAATCCTTGAGCTGATGCTCCAGTTCGCGCGGCGTGTACAGGGGATTGACGTTGACCACGACCAAGCCGGCGCGCAGGATGCCAAACAGCGCCACCGGGTATTGCAGGACATTGGGCATCATCAGGGCCACCCGCTCGCCCTGGCCTAAACCCAGCGTCTGTTGCAGATACGCGCCGAACGCGCGGCTGAGCCGGTCGATATCCCGATAGCGCAGGGTCACGCCCATATTGGAATAAGCCGGCAAATCGGCGAACCGCTGAACGCTTTTTTCCAGAATGTCCTTGAGCGAGGCAAATTCGTTTAGGTTAATTTCGGCCGGCACCCCCGGCGAATATTCGCGCAACCAGATTTTTTCCATGCTGCCCTCCTTCATTTTTCGTTATCCCGGCCAAACCGGATCACTGGAAAATAGCCCGAAACCGCCCACACTTAAACTGCGACTTTCCTTCAGCCCCGCCCATCCGCCGCTCCCCTCGCGTCAAATATTATGAAAACCCGTGACCGCATCCTGCACGCCAGCCTGCAACTGTTCAATCAATGCGGCGAACCCCGCGTCACCACCAATCATATCGCCGACGAACTGGATATCAGCCCCGGCAATCTCTATTACCACTTTCGCAGCAAGGACGACATCATCTCGCTGCTGTTTCAGCAATTTGAACAGCGGATGGACGCCGCGTTGCAAACGCCCGAGCGTCGCGTGCCGGACATGGAAGATATGTGGCTGTATCTGCACTTGGTGTTTGAGAGCATCTGGGAATACCGCTTTCTCTATCGCGATCTCGACAACATCCTGAGCCGTAATAAAAAACTGCGGACCCACTTCCGCCGCATTCTGGAGCGCAAGGTCAGCGCGGCCGCAACCATTTGCAAGGGGCTGGTGGAAGCCGGCGTCATGACCGCTACCCCGGAAGAGATCGAAGCGCTGGCCCGCAACATCGCGGTGGTCGCCACCTACTGGCTGAATTTCCAGAGCGTCCGCGCCAGCGCCAGCACTGCGCCGCCCGACGACAGCCGAAATCTCGGTTTGGGCGTCTATCAGGTGCTCTCACTGGTCGCGCCGTTTCTGAATGGCGAAGGGCGGCGGCTGTTCCAGCAGATCAGCCACGAGTACCTGACCTGAACGGCGGGACAGAATGGCGGATTACGCGGCGCTCATCCCAAGGCTAGCGGCGGGGTTCGGTGGGCGCTGAAACGATCTCCTGCAACTGATCCAGCGCCGTGTGCAGGTCGCGCGCCAGTTGACCGCGATATTTGGCCGGCCCCGCCAGACCCTGCGGGGTGCGCAGACCGGTGTAATAGCGCCGGTCAGGGTCTTCCAGCACGTCCAGCCGCATCCGGATCCCGTGGCGGGCCAGAATCGGTTCCAGTTCCGCGCGCCGGGCCAATAAATCCTGACGGGTGGTCTGATAGGCGTGTTCGCATACCCAATCCCGGCCGGAAAAGCTGAAGACATTGGTAAAGAACATCTTGGCGTCATCACGATCCGGCTCGAACAGCACCACGTCCGAGTGTTCAAATTCGCTGTCGTATTTCTGCATGCCGACTTGCAGACGGGAATGAATCAGCGCCCGAAACATTTGTGACAACACGACCGGCAACCCACCTTCCTGCAAGCGGCCCATCTGAGCCGGCTGGCCCGCCCGCGCCGCCAGCCGGGCATCGAACGGCACCAGCGGATTGATGCACAGCAGCAGATCCAGGCCCTCCCGCAAAGCTACAGACGCATGCATGGTTTTCTGCAAGGCTCCATCCACGAAGTAGCGCCCGCCGATCTCCACCGGCGGATACAATCCCGGCAGCGCGGTACTGGCCTGCACCGCCCGCGAGATCGGCACCTCATCGTGGCCCGGCGCACCGAACTCCACGGATTCGCCGGTATCCAGATCCACCGCCACCACATACAGTTTGTTGGGCAGTTGACGAAAATCATCGGTACGGCCCGGCGCACTCCACATCCGCGCCAGATAATCATGGATGGGCGCATTGTCGAAGAAGCCCGCCGGCAGGGCCTGCCCCAGCCGGGTCAGCGATTGCAACAGGCTCAGATCGAACGGATTCTGGACATAGCGCCAGAAGGATTGCCACAGCAGGCCCGGCACCGAGGACAGCCGCCGCCAGTATTCGCTGAACGCCGGCATCAGAAACATCTGCGGATCGATCGGGTGCTCTTCAGACTCGTTACTGATGAAGATATGGCAGATCTGGCTGGTTTTAAACCGGTTGGCCAGCAGCGCCGCCATGACCGCGCCCGCGCTGACCCCGACGTACACGTCCAGATGGTTGAAATCGATGCCCTCAAGCGCCTCGTCGAGCGCGCGCAGGGCGCCGATTTCATAAACCAGCCCAACCGGCCCGCCGCCGGCGATGGCTAAACCGATGCGGGGACCACGGGCCTGGCGCTCAATGCTTTCGGGCTGGGTAACCAGCATGTCGCCTCCACAGGATGCTTTGGACAGTTGGGTTGAATTAGACGCTGGCCGAGGCGGCGCGCGTCGCCAATTCGACGATTTCCGCCTCCAGGCCGGCCACCAGTTCCCACGGATCGGCGACCACGCCGCTGTCGGTGGTCACCCCCACCGTGACCGCGCCGGCGTAGCTGAGCACGCAAATACCAATGCCAATGCTGGTGATCTGCGGCACCCAGGCCAAGACCCGGGTGAGCGGCGCGCCGGCCAGATACAACGGTTCCTCGGGTCCGGGCACGTTGGTCATCGCCGCCGTCGCCTTGGTCCCGAACAGCCCCAGAATCCCCCGTTCCAGCCAGTGCGGCAGCCTGCCGACCAGCCGGATCAGCAGCAGATTGGCCACGGCTTCCGGCGACGCCTTGACCTGTTCCATTCGCGCCCGGATCGCCGCCAGTCGCGCCACCGGATCGGCGATGTCCAGCGGCAGACGCAAAAAAATCACCGCGAATTCATTGCCCAAGCGGATTTCTTCCTGATACGGCCGCAGATTGATGGGCACCGCCAGCCGCGCCGTCAGGCCGGGCCGTGTTTCTCCGCGCGCGCGCAAATAACGGCCCAGCGCGCCCGCCGCTACGGTCAGCATCACGTCGTTCACCCGTCCCCCCCAGTGCTGGCGAATGCGGGTGATGGTGTCCAGCGGGATCGGCGCGGACCAGGCCATGCGTTTTTGCCCGTTCAGTTCGCCGCGCAGGGCGGTGCGCGTGTCCGGCGGAATCAGCGATTGCCGCAGCAGCGCCATCACCAGCGCTCCGCCCCAGCGCCAGCGCTCCCGCCATCCGGGGGATGGTCGTAGCGATTTACTGGTCTTCGCCGCCAGCCGCGCCTGCGCCCGCCGCTGCTCGACCGTCGCCACGCCAGCGGCGTCCGGCGTCAGGTCGGTGAGGGTCATAAATACCCGCAGTAAAGCGATGCCATCGGCAATGCAGTGATGCACCCGGAAGATGATGGCGCAGCCGCCGGCGTAGGCGTCCACCACCACGCAGCGCCACAGCGGTCGCCCGTCATCCAGCGGCTGGCTGGCCAGTTCGCCGACCAGATCTTCCAGCGCCCGCTGATCGGCGGGTTCCGGCAACTGCCGCCATTCCAGATGATGGTCGAGAGCAAATTCGGCATCCTCAACCCAGGCGTGGCGGCCATTTTGATGCACCAGCCGCTGGCGGAACCGGGCAAACGCCGACAATCGCTGATCCAGTACCGCGCACAACCGCGCCTCGGCCAGCGGCTCGGCCAGTAACAGGAGGATAGTGACCACCATCGGCTGTTGCGGGGTATCCATCCGCGCCCAAGTCACATCGCCGTGGGTCGCCCACTCCCGCGCACCGTCCATGTCCCGCCTCAAGTACGCGGGGTTTCGCAGTCGCGACGCACTGCTTCAAGCTGCGCCTGCACTTTATCCAGCCGTTGCGTCAGCTCTCGCACGTCGTCGTGGTTGGGTACGCCCAGCCGCCCCAGCACTCGCGCCAGCCGGTCTTCAAAAATCTGCTCGACCTGCTCCCAGGTTTCGGCGGCCCGGTCGCGCGACTCCCCGGTTTGTTCCTTGACTACCTCCAGCGCATTGGCTGCGGCCTTCTGGGTGCGCTCCTCGATTTTCTCGCCTTCCTGAACCAGGGTTTCGAACAGCTTGCCTCCCTCTGAACTGACTTTGGCAAACGCGCCCAACCCGGCCAGCCAGATCAGGTGCGCAGATTCCCCTACGGATCGGGACCATTGACTGTCAGCGTTGCCCTTGACTTTCTTGACCATGCGATGCTCCTCCTCGGGACTACGGGTGTTCGGAAGTCCGATCACGGCTTCCGACCGGTTTTGCGCTTATAGGGTGACGGCCCATTAGGCTCAACATGCTAAAGACCAACGGCTCTCACTCTTTGGGTCCAGCCAGCGCTTTGAATGATTGCTCAATCTGCCGTATATCGATTTCTTCGCTCCAGGGACCCATCAGCGTCATGAACAGCAGTTTTTCAAACTCGCCGGCGAAACGGCTGATCACCGCCTCGGGATCGTCCACCAGCTTACGGTCCGCCACCAGACCGAAGTGAACCCGGTTGTTGTAGCTGAGAATGCTGACGCCCAAACCGATCTGGCCGGATTGCGGCACCCAGAACATCATTTCGGCCACGCGCGCGCCGCCCAGATAGATCGGCTCGCGCGGGCCAGGCACATTGGTCATCACCGCCGACGCCTTGCTGCTCAGGATGTCCAGCAAGGGTTGTTGCAGCATGTTGGGTCCCATGCCGACCGTACCCAGCAGGCCCAGCGCCAGGATGGGCTGGTAGGACTCCTTCAACTCGTTCATCCGCCGCCGCACTTCGTACACGCGCTCCAGCGGATTGGCAATGCCCACCGGCAGTGACAGGAACACCAGGCCGAAGAAGTTGCCCAGCCGGGCGGCTTTTTCCAGCGACCGCAGATTGACCGGGATCAGCGCGCGCACCTGCAAATCTTCGGGCACGGCATCGCCCTGTTCGACCAGATAATCGCGCAGTGCGCCCGCCACCGCCGCCAGCAATACATCGTTGACGGAACCGCCGAGCGCCTTACTGATGGTCTTGACCTCGTGCAAATTGAGCGGCTCGGCCCAGGCAACCCGCTTGGAGACCCCCAGGTCCCCCTTGAAGCGGGTTTTTGAATCATCGCTCATCAGGGCCAGTCGGGCGATTTCCGTGGCCAGCCGGGCGCCATTGCGCGCGTAGTCGAGTGCGTGGGTCGGATGCCGGACGATATCCGCGCCTTCGTCCACCAGCCCCCGGCCCAGCTTGAGGGTGGTGTTAACCACTTTGTCCGCGGGATCAAAAAAGCGCCGGAAAATGCCGGCGTCCTCGGTGCGCTCGGTTTCCGTATCAGCAGTTGGCTCGGCGTCGGCCGCCGGATCGGTCAGCGACAACAGGACATGAATCAGGGCAATGCCATCCGCATAAGAGTGATGGATGCGCAGGATCACCGCGCTGCCGCCCTGATAGTCCTCGACCAGATGGAACTGCCACATCGGTTTCGAGAAATCCAGCGGAGTGCTCATCAGATCGCTGGCCAGGTGCTGCAATTCCGCCTTGTCGGCCTGACCGGGCAACGCGGTGCGCAACACATGCCGGCCTATGTCAAAGTGGGGATCGACCTCCCAGAACGCGCCGCCCGCTTTCTGGACCGCCCGCTGGCCGAACCGCCGGTACTTCAGAAACCGGGACTCGATGACTTCGCGCAACCGTTCATAGTTCAGTCGCTCGGCGAAGATCATGACCCCGGTAATCATCATCAGGTTGGTAGGACGCTCCATACGCAACCACGCGGTATCAATCCCCGAGATCCGCTCGCTGTCTTTTTTCTTAGGCATAAGGAAATCCAGAATCATTATGTTATGAATTCTAAGCTGGTGGATTAAAAGGAACTTTGCCGAATTGGCCGCACCCGCGCCCGGTCGTTTCCTGCCGCTGTCGCCTGATGACCGGGGCATAGCCATTCCATGCAATGAACTCTTGCCAAGGTTCGGCTACACTCACTTTCACTTCACGCACCCCTAATCACTTGGAGCATAATGCCATGTCCGATCTTGCCAGCCGTTTCCAAACCGCCGTCGAGGATAGCAAGAAACTCAGCAAACGCCCCGACAATGACAGCTTGCTGAGTCTGTACGCGCATTTCAAGCAGGGATCGAGCGGTGATGTCGAAGGTAAGCGCCCCGGTTTCACCGATCTGGTGGGTCGCGCCAAGTATGATGCCTGGGCCAAGCTGAAAGGCATCACTCAGGAAGAGGCCATGCAGAAATATATTGATCTGGTCGAGTCGCTCAAGAACGCCTGACTACAGCACAGTCCGACGGGCCAGTGGCGCCCCGTTCCCCGCGCCCGTCGGCCGGCAGACGCGCTGAAACGCTTTAGCCCCCCGGCGCTATCCCCGCTCCCAGGCGAACCCGACCAGATTGCGTTGCTCACGGCTGAAATTCATGCCGATCAGGGTCACCGGTCGCCCGGCGTAGCGATGTTGATAGCCCCGCGCCTTGATTTGATCCAGCGCCCGCTGTCCACCGTCGTCCTCGGCCAGCTTGAACTCCAGCAACCAGATGCGCCCTTGGTATTCAATCACTAAATCCACCTGGCCCAGATTCGTTGGTTCCTCGGCGCGGGTTTCGACTCCCAGCGCCGCAAACAGGCAGTACACCAGCGACGCCCAGTAGCCTTCGTAGCTGGCCAGGTCGTTGCGCCGATACCAGTCATGGGGAATCGAGGCGAAGAAGGCGTGCAAGGCCGGCTGGAGCGCGGCGGGATCGTCCCGCTCCATCGCGGCAAACACCCGATCCTCGGCCCGTTGCTGTTCGCGGCGGTTGGGCGCATAGCGGCGCAAAATCGCCTGCGGCAGGCTGACCCGGACTTCGTGATTAGGAAAGCCCAGCCGATAGCGAAAGCCATTGGGCCGCACCTGCCGCTCGCGCAAGGTAGCGTAGCCGGTCTGGAATAACAGGGCTTCCGGTTCAATGGCCCCCACCTCAAACGCGCCGAGCAGGTCTTCACTGGCCCAGTAATCGTCGGCTTCCGGGATCACAAAGTGTCGCTGGCGCAATAATTCGATCAAAAAGGTCGGCGTGCCGGTCTCAAACCAATAGGGCTTGAATTCCCGATGACGCAGGTAGAGCAGGATGTCGAACGGGTTGTAGACCGGCTCGCCCAGGAAGTTATAGCCGTTGTACCAGCGCCGCATTTCTTCCAGATCCACCCCGTCCAGAGAGTCGGCAAAGCCGCTGAGCAACTCGGCATGGGTATAGCCGCACAGCGTGGCGGCGCGGGGATCGAGGGTGAGGTCTTCCAGATTGTTCAGCCCGGAAAACAGCGAGACCTTGGAGAACTTGCTTACCCCCGTCAGCAGCACGAATTTCAGATGCGGGTCAAGGCCCTTGATCACCGAATAGAAATTGCGCAGCCCCTCGCGCATCGTGCGCGCCCGCTCCGGGGTTTCCAAGTTGTCCAGAATCGGCTTGTCGTATTCGTCAATCAGGATCACTACGGGGGCGCCAGCCGTTTCGGTCAGTCGCAGCGCCAGTTCCTCAAAACGGCTGGCGATGCCATCCCGCTCCAGCGTCACCCCGGTCCGTCGGGCCTGCTCATCAAGCTGCGCGGTGATTCGCTCATCCAGTTCCTCCCGAAACCGCAACACCCCGGAGCCAAACTCAAACCGCAGCACCGGGTATTTCCGGCTCCAGTCCCAGTGCTGTTCCAGATACAGCCCCTCGAACAGTTCCCGGCTGCCGGCGAACGCCTCAGCCAGGGTGTCGACCAGCAGGCTCTTGCCAAACCGCCGGGGTCGGGCCAGAAAGTAATACTTGCCTTCCTCGGCCAGCCGGGCGACGTGGGCGGTCTTGTCAATGTAGACGTAGCCTTGGGTGCGCATCTCGCGCAGATTTTGCAAGCCGATGGGCAGTTTCTTTTTCATGGCGACAAGCTCCGACCAGGCAGGGGCGATGGCCGGAGACTATAGCGCAACGGTAAAACGCCCGCCGGTGCGTGACCGACGGGCGTTTTCAGGACTGCCGGAGCATTGCGCCCCGGCGAACCGCGCTCAAGGACTGAATTTAGCAGTGACGGTCTTGGACACGGTCATGGTGGTGGTGCAGAGTTGGGGGAAATTGGCATTGGCCACGCAGTTATTCCAACCTACAAAGGTGGAACCGGGGCGGGGAAGGGCGACCAGATAGACGACGGCGCCCAGGTTATAGGCTTCGGTGCAATCGGTTCCGCAGAAGATGCCAGAAGAGAGGCCGAAGGTGCCGACCAGGTGAGCGCCCGTCCCCGTCTTGCTGACCGTGAGAAGAGGCCGGTTGAAAGTCGCATTGACGGTGCGGGCGTTGGCCATCGTCACCGTGCATTGCCGCAGAGCCACATTGACCGTGTCGCAGTTGCTCCAGCCGCCGAAGGTCGATCCGGTAGTCGCCGTCGCGGTGAGGGTGACCTTGGTGCCGACCGGGTAGGGCTGGGTGCAGTCGGCCCCACAATTGATGCCGGGACCGGTGACCGTGCCCAGACCATAGCCGGCTTTGGTCACGGTCAGCAAATGGGTGGTGGCGTTGCTGAACAGGGCGGTGACGTTCTTGGCAGCGTTCATCGCAATGGAGCAAGTGGCTTTGATGCTATTGCAATCCCCACTCCAGCCGTTGAACTGATAACCCGCGTCGGCTGTGGCGGTCAGAGTGATGATGGCCCCACTGCTGAAGTTGTCGGCGCAAATCAGGCCACAATTGATGTCTCCCGACAGGCTGGCGACCCGGCCGTTGCCACCCTTTTTGTCCACGGTCAGACGGTAAGTGACGAATGGGCTGCCCGCTTCGACGGAGCCGATGTCCACCAGACTATTCACGATGCGCGGGAAACCCGTACCGCGCTGGTCGGTGGTGAAACCGGCAGGAATCAGGGCATTGCTGCCCCGGTTGATCGCCAGGCTGCCGTTCACAGGTAACAGGGTTTTGGTCGGGCCACCGTTGTAGGCCAACGGGCCAAGCGCAGTGCCAATGACACCGGGTAGCACCCGATCACTGGCCACCCGCGTGACGTTCACCAGCCCGTCCGCCCCGTTCTCGCCAAACAGGTTGTGGCCGAGAGAGGTGAGCAACCCACTACCATTGGGAAATGCTTGCCGGTAGATTTCTTTGCCATTATTAGCGAAGTTACCGGCCACAATGCTGTTGGCGATGGCACCGGTGTTATTCGAATTATTGCCTTGGAAATAAATCCCCCCGCCGGTGGCTGCTGAGTTACCGGATATCGTGCTGTTATTCACGCTCAGCTTATAGCCGCCGGTCATGACGTAGATGCGGATGCCGCCACCGCTGGTCCCTGAATTGCCGAAAATCGTGCTGTTATTCACCACCAGAGGGCCGGTCTGGGCAAAAATGCCGCCGCCACCGAGTGCAGGCGAGATATTGTAGGCCAATGTACTGTTATTGACCGTCACGGCAGCATCACCGGCGGCTCGAATACCGCCACCAGCATTTCTCCCTTGGTTAGCGATCAAGGCACTGTTATTGACCGTCAGGGCGCCGCCAGACATATAAATCGCGCCGCCTTCGTTTGCGTTATTGTCGTTCAACGTACAGTTGTTGATCGTCAGCAGGCTTCCGGCTCCATAGATAGCGCCGCCGCTGTTGCCGCCGCTAGCACAGCAGTAAGCGTTTTTCAGGGTCAACTGGTTGATCGTCAATACCTTCCCATTCATCGTATTGGTGAGAAAGAAAATCCGTGACTTGTTATTGCCGCTAATCGCCAGCACACCCGCGCCGGGGCCGTTGATGGTCAGGGCGTCGGTGATCTCGATTTGCCCGGAAGTCAGGGTAATAATGCCCGTCAAGCCACTCCGGAAGACAATCGTATCCGCACCGAGAAGCGCATTGGCGTTAAGCACCGCCTGCCGCAGCGAACCTGCGCCGCTGTCGTTGAGACTGGTGACGGTGAAGGTGGCCGCCTGCGCGGTCGAATGGCTAAAAATAGCCAACAATATCAATAGTATAAATGAAATGGGGGGGGGGTAATGACCGACAGAACATGGGGATTCCTCCTTTCCTAATCGTGTGGGTTGAAGTGACATGTCGAACATGCACCCTCACAACTGTAGGAAACGAAGGGCAACTTTTCGAGGGAGTGTTACAAAAAATTCGCGAGACTGGCGTTTACCTCTGCACCCGCCTGTGAAACGTCTACCTGATTAACGCGACTCGTCGTCGCGCTCGCTGGGGCGCGTCGGACGTAACAGATTCAGCCCGCTTTCCACCAGCGACGAACCGGTTCGAACCACCGTCCGGGCAGTACGGTCCAGCAGTTGGCCGGCGTTCAGCGCCTCGGTAAAGCCCTTGCGGACTTCCTCCCGGAACGCTGGCAGACTCTCCGCCGCCGCGTCGCGAAATCCCGCCGTCAGTTCCGCCCGAATTTTCGGCAACACATCCGTTGCTGCATCCTCCACACCGCCGCGCACCTGCGCCCGCAGCGGCTCCAGCAGATCCTGACCCGCCGCACCCGCGCCAGCCTTCACCCGCGCTTCGAGTTGCTCGGCCAGCGCGGTCAGCCGGGCCTCCAGCCGGGGGCGAATCCCGTGCTGAAAGGCCAGCCAGCCCAGCGCCAGCGTCACTACACTGGATATCAGCGCCGTGGCGACGATCAACAGCATCACTTGCACACCGCTCATCTCTTTCCTCCCCTTGTTGCCGCAATTCTGATGGTCATCCACACCTCCGCCCTTTTTAGGAAACAAGGATTTTCAGGGCTACAAACCCTATAATTCAACCTCGTTACCCCGAAGTCAGGAGCTAGAACAACATGAATTATTTTGTGACCGGCGCTACCGGTTTTATCGGTCGCCGCCTTGTCGAAAAATTGCTACAACGTCCCGACGCCACGATTTACTACCTGATTCTGGAACGCGAACTGCCGCTGGTGGAGCAACTTCACCAGCGCTGGGGCGCCGCCGCCGCCCGCACCGTACCGATCATCGGCGACCTGACCCAGCCGCGCCTCGGCGTGTCGGACACCGACCTCGCCCGACTCAAGGGCCAGATCGACCACTTGTTCCATCTGGCGGCGATTTATGACCTGAAAGCCAGCGCCGAAATTCAGGAAAAGGTCAACATCCAGGGCACCCGCAATGTCGTCGCTTTCGCCGAGGCAGTCGAAGTGGGTTGCTTCCACCTGACCAGCTCCATCGCCGCAGCCGGTCTCTATGAAGGCGTGTTCCGCGAGGACATGTTCGACGAAGCCGAAGAACTCGACAATCCCTACTACCGCACCAAGCACGAATCGGAAGGCATCGTCCGCCGCGAATTCTCAAGGCCCTGGCGAGTTTACCGGCCCGGCATCGTGGTCGGCGATTCGCGCACCGGCGAGATGGACAAGATTGACGGCCCCTACTACTTCTTCAAACTGATCCAGAAGGTGCGCAAACTGTTGCCGCCGTGGATGCCGATGATCGGTCTGGAAGGCGGGCGGCTGAACCTGGTGCCCGTCAATTTCATCGTCGACGCCATGGACCACATCGCCCATCTGGACGGGCTGAACGGCCAGTGCTTCCATCTGGTGGACCCGCACCCGCACCGGGTTGGCGATATTCTCAACCTGTTTGCCCATGCCGCTCACGCCCCGGAAATGACTCTGCGGGTCAATGCGCTCATGTTCGCCTTCATCCCGCAGGTCATCAAGACCGGACTGGCGCATTTCAAGCCAGTGCGGCGGATCAAGGATCAAGTCCTCAAGGATCTCGGCATTCCACCGGACGTGATGGGTCTGATCAACTATCCGACCCGCTTCGACTGCCGCGAGACCCTCAAGGCGCTCAAGGGCGCCAACATCGCCGTACCGCCGCTGGAAACCTATGCCGCGAAGCTGTGGGACTACTGGGAGCGCAATCTCGATCCCGACCTGTTCATCGACCGCAGTTTGAGCGGCGCGCTCAAGGGCAAGGTCGTGCTGATTACCGGCGCCTCCGCGGGCATTGGCAAGGCCGCCGCGATCAAGATCGCCGAGGCCGGAGCCAAGACGATCATCGTCGCCCGCACCGAAGAGAAATTGCTGGAAACCCAGAAGGAAATCGAAGCGCGCGGCGGCCAGGCCTTCATCTACACGGCGGATATCGCTGACATCGCCTCCTGCGATGCGCTGGTGCAGAGAGTGCTGGATGAGCACGGCGGGGCGGACATTCTGATCAATAATGCCGGACGCTCGATCCGCCGGGCCATTGAAAACTCACTGGATCGGTTCCATGACTACGAACGCACCATGCAGCTCAACTACTTTGGCGCGCTGCGGCTGATCATGGGCTTCATCCCCAGCATGTTGCAGAAGAAACGCGGCCACGTCATCAACATCTCCTCGATTGGCGTACTGAGCAACGCCCCCCGCTTCTCGGCCTACGTCTCCTCCAAGGCGGCGCTGGACGCCTTCTCGCGCTGCGCAGTCGCCGAGTTCTCCGATAGCGGCATCGAATTCACCACCATCAACATGCCGCTGGTCCGCACCGAGATGATCGCGCCGACCAAGATTTATCAGCATGTACCAACCCTCAGCCCGGAAGAAGCCGCCGACCTGATTGTGCAGGCGATTATCTACAAACCCGAGCGCATCGCCACCCGGATGGGTATCTTCGCCCAGGTGCTGCACGCGGTGGCCCCCAAGGTCTACGCTGTGATCATGAACACCGCGTTCCGGCTCTTCCCGGAATCGTCGGCCGCCAGGAAAGAGCTACAGGCCGATGCGCAGGAACCGTCGCTGGAGCAGATTTCCTTTGCCCAGTTCACCCGTGGCATCTACTGGTGACCCGCATAAACTCTCCGTCTTCCTGACGGGTGGTGGGGAGCTTTTTACCACTGGCGAGTCAAAGACCGGGGAGGCGTTTTACAGCGCCTCTCCAGCATCACCCCGGCTCCGGCCTCTCCGCGCACCGCCGCCGGGGAACCTGGCAATTCCTTGCCAACCACCGTGAGAATAAAATGATGAAACTGAAAATCGGCGACCCCGCCCCGATGTTCACGGCTCCCGCTACCGATGGCAGCTCCATTAAGCTGTCTGATTTCCTGGGCGCCAAGCTGGTGTTGTACTTCTATCCGATGGACGATACGCCCGGCTGCACCAAGCAGGCCTGCTCGCTGCGCGACCATAACCAGGAAATTCGCGACAAGGGTGCGGCCATTTTGGGCGTATCGACCCAGGATGCCGAATCCCACCAGCGTTTTACCGAAAAACATCATCTCAATTTCCCCCTGCTGGCCGACACCGACGGCGCGGTCGCCCGGGCTTATGGAGCCATCGGCGGCGGCGGACTGCTGGGCACCGCGATGAGCCTGTTCGGCGTCGCCAACCGCATCACCTTCATCATTGATGAAAGCGGGCACATCGCGCACATCATTGATCAACCCGACTGCCCGAATCATGCCGAGGAAGTGCTGAAGCTGCTGTAAGTTTGCCTCCGGTTCGCGCTGGGGCGAATTGCACATTGTCTGTCCCTCGTTATTGGTCACATAATCGCTCTGCCACAGCGCAGCCCCATTTCACTGTGGCCTCGTGCAACCGGTTGCCTGGGTAAGCCGTAACCTTCCCCGCCGATCCACTGTACTGCAAGGAAAACCACATGCCCGGACCCCCTACCCGCACTGTTCGCCGTTCTGCTGGCCGGGTTCGCTTTGGCGCAATCGGCGGGTTTCCGCCCGGCGCGGCGTCCAGTCCCGTACTGGCCGCTACCGGTGGCTTCTCCCTCTACCCGCTGGAGACTCCAGCATGACGCTGCACGCATCGCGCTTTCACCACTGGGATCGGGGAGTGGCCACTGAACTGGGCGCTCGCCACGAACAGCAGGATCGCTGGGGCCTGTTCCCGTCGCCCGACCAGCAGGGACTGCTGGCCATCCTCGCCGATGGCATGGGTGGGCATCTCGACGGCGCGCTGGGTGCGCAGATCGTGATCGACGAAGCGCGCAAATTCGTGCAAAGCGCCACCACGGCGTTGCGCGCTGATCCTCTGGGGGCGCTCGACGACCTGTGCCGGCGAACGCATGAGGCCATTAACCGCCAGTCGGAAACCGCCCGCAGCACGGTCGTTATGGCCTGGCTCGCCGGCGACCGGGTGTCTTGGCTGAATATTGGCGACAGCCGGCTTTATCACTTCCGCGCCGGACAGCGCCTGATGCGCACCCGCGATCATTCGGCCGTGCAACTGCTGATGGACCTGGGCGAAATCGACGAATCCGAGATGGCGACCCATCCGGCGCAGAACCGCCTCTATCGCTGTCTGGGCGGCGATACTTCACCCAAGGCCGATCTGGGTCAGTTGGCGATTCAAACCGGTGACCTGCTGGTGTTGTGCTCGGACGGTGTTTGGGAGCATGTGCCTGAGGAGGAGTTGTGGGATGCCGTCCGCGCCAGCGGCATCGTCACCGCCGCCCGCCACCTGACCGCGCAGGCGGTGCAGCGGGGCGGAGCGGTGGCCGATAACGCCACGCTGATCCTGTTGCGCGCCGAGGCGGCTGAAGCGCCGCCGCCGTCCTCCTGGCTGCGTCGTATGTCGGAGAGTTTGGCGACCTGGTGGCAGCGTGACTCCCGCTAGCGCTGCTGTCCGCCTGCCGCCCTGCCCGGTTCGCGCCTGCCCCTTGCAAAAGATCCCCGATGACCGAAGAAACCAACGCGCTGCCCACCGGCTATAACCTGCATCGCTACCAGATCGAAGGCGTGCTGGGCGCTGGTGGCTTTGGCATCACCTATAAAGCCATTCACGAGGCGCTGGAAAACGAGGTCGCAGTCAAGGAGTATTTCCCCGCCGAGTGGGCCTACCGCGATCATAACGGCACCACGGTGCGCGCCAACGCCCAGGGCCAGATTCCCGCCCGCAATGGCGAACCGCCCTGCTATGAATGGGGCCTGCAACGGTTTCTGGACGAAGCCAAAATCCTGGTGCAGGTGAATCACCCCGGCGTGGTGCGCGTCCGGGACTATTTCACCGCCAATGGCACCGCCTACATCGTGATGGAATACGAGGAAGGCGAATCGCTCAGCGGCACGTTGCAGCGCGGCGGCATCCTGCCGGAACAGGAACTGCGCCGGATCCTGAACGACGTCATGCCGGCGCTGGAAGCCGTTCACGCCCAAGGGTATCTGCACCGGGACATCAAACCCAGCAACCTCTACATTCGCGGCAGCAGCGGCCGGGTGATCCTGATCGACTTCGGCGCGGCCCGCCAGGCCCTCGGGCGACGGACCCGCAGCGTCACCAGCGTGGTCACCCCCGGCTATTCGCCCATCGAACAGTACGTCACGGTCGGTGAAGATTACGGCCCCTGGACGGATATTTACGCGCTGGGCGCCGTGCTGTATCGATGCATTACCGGTACTCCGCCCATCGAAGCGCCCGGACGGGTGCTCAAGGATCCGGTGCAGCCCGCTATTGAAGTCGGGGCAGGCTTGTATTCGCTGGGATTATTGCGCGTGGTCGATCAAGCCATCGCCGTCCGCCCCGAAGAACGCTTTCAGACCATAGCGGCGATGCGGGAAGCGTTGCAAGCCGCCGACCAGGCCGACAACCGCGCCGATTTTTCTAAGGTGCCGCCGCTTGACACTGCGCTCCTGGATCATCAGGGGTCGATCCCATCATTCCGGGCCGCCTGGCCGGAGGACAGCGAGTCGCATCCGCGTTCCCCCTCCATGGAACGGCCCAAAATCTCTTCCCCTTCCCGGCGGGCCGTTCCCGGAGCGAGCCTGCCCAGACCGGTATCCGGCGCCAGTGATCCCCAGGAATTGTTCCCACCGCTGCACAGCGAAACCTCCGCGTCCTCGCCCCGGTTCGAGGATGTCGATGGTTCCCTGCCGCTGCTGGAAAACATCTGGGAACATCTGGATGAATTGGCGGCGTCCGCCAATTTCGCTCAGGAAGACGCCGCCCCCACCGCTCCAGACGCCGCCCCCGCGACGCCAGCGCTCCAGGAACCGGCGAACGAACCTCTGCTCAAGCGCTCGCCGCAGTCAGCGCTGGAACACCTTAAAAAGGTCTCTACGGTTCGGCGCGTCGGGTCGCTCAGCGGCCGCCCGTTGCCATCTGAGGCCCGGTCTTCGCCAACCAGGGTCACTGCCGGGGGCGAACTGGCAGCGACGCCCGGCGACCGGGTTCCGTCGCCGCCAACCCAATGGCTGCGCATCCTGATGACGACCTTCGCCATCGCCGGTCTGGCGGGCGGCGGTCTGTTAGCCTATCAGTACTACACCGCTGTGCAGGCGCAGCGCCAACAGGAAGCAGCGGCGTTGCAACAACGGGAACAGGAAGAAGCGATGCGCCTGGTTCAGGAAGCGGCCCAAAAGCGCACCGGTGAAGCGGCAGGCTATATCGACCAGGCTCGCAAGGCTATCGCGGCTAAAAACTGGAATCTGGCGACGCTCTACCTGGACCGGGCCACGGCTCTGGCCGCCGATGACCCAGCGCTGGCCGCGGCCCGCGCCGAACTGGCGGCGGCCACCCAGCCGGCCGCCGCGCTCAAAACCTGGACCGAGAACCGCACCGGACTGGTATTACACGGAGTGAAGGGGGGGTGTTTCACCATGGGCAGCCCGGCCACCGAGCGCGACCGTGGCCGCGACGAAGCGGCGCACCCGGTCTGTGTCAAGGACTTCTGGATGAGCGCGACCGAGATCACCAATGGGCAATTCCGCCGGTTCAAACCCGCCCATGACAGTGGTTCCTTCCAGGGGCGCTCCCTCAACGACGATGCCCAGCCCGTGGTCAATCTGAACTGGGATGAGGCCAGGGCCTTTGCCGAATGGCTGTCCTGGGAAGCCGATTCCGGTCAGCGTTTCCGCCTGCCGACCGAGGCCGAATGGGAGTACGCCGCGCGGGCCGGGGCAACGACCCGCTATTTCTGGGGCAACGACATCGACCCCCGCTACGCCAACTTCTCCGACCGCAACGACCCGACGGGCGCATCCATTGGCAATCTGGACGACGGCTACGCAGTCACCGCACCGGTCGGCAGCTATCAGCCGAACAGGCTGGGCTTGCGCGACATGGCCGGCAATGTCTGGGAATGGACCTGTTCGGACTACAACCCCAACTATGGGGGCGATGAACAGCGATGTTCAATCCTGCGGTCCAGCGAAGGGCAACGGGTGGTCCGGGGTGGTTCCTGGAATAATGGCGCTGGCGAACTGCGCCTGGCGGAGCGTTTGGCCCGCAAGCCCGATCACCGCGATGCCATGACCGGATTTCGGGTGCTCATGGAGGAAGCGGGCGCTACGCCCTGACGCCGGGGTCTGAAACCGGGGGCCGGGCCGGTCAAGCGCCCAGATAGGCTTCCTTGATACGGGGATCGCCCAGCAACTCCCGCCCCGCGCCAGACAGGATGATGCCGCCGGTTTCCAGGACATAGGCGCGCGAAGCAATCCGCAAGGCCATGTTGGCATTCTGTTCCACCAGCAGAACGGTCGTTCCCGAGCGGTTGATGTCCTCGATGATGCGGAAAATCTCCTGGACCAGGCGCGGCGACAAGCCCATCGACGGTTCGTCCAGCAACAGCAACCGCCCCCGGCTCATCAGCGCCCGACCCACCGCCAGCATTTGCTGCTCGCCGCCGGACAGGGTGCCGCCCGGCTGGCGCTGACGCTCCCGGAGGCGCGGGAAGGTCGCGAATACCCGGTCATAATCGGCTTCGATTTCGCCCTTGTCGGTGCGCTGCCAAGTCGCCAGCCGCAGATTTTCCAGCACGGTCAGATTGCCGAAGATGCCCCGGCCCTCGGGCACGTGGGCAATGCCCAGCCCGACAATGCGGTGCGCCGGGATGCGCCTGAGCTCCTGGCCTTCGAACACGATGGCGCCGCTGTACGGGGTCAGGCCGGAAATCGCCCGCAGAATCGAGGTCTTGCCCGCGCCATTCGCGCCGATCAGGGTTACAATTTCACCCTTGAGCACGGTGAAGGACACGCCGTGCAGCGCCCGGATACCGTCGTAATGCACTTCGAGATCGCGCACTTCCAGTTGCAGGTCTTCAAATCCCCCCGTTCCGTCGCTCATCCGACTGGCCCCTCGCCCAGGTAAGCCTCCAACACCTTGGGATCGTTCTGGATCGCCTCGGGCGGCCCCTCGGCCAGGGTTTCGCCAAAATCCAGCACCTTGATCCGCTCGCAGATGCCCATCACCAGCTTCATCTGGTGTTCGATCAGCAGGATGGTGAGCTTGAATTCCCGGCGAATCCATTGAATGAATTCCATCAACTGATCGATCTCGTTCGGGTTCATTCCCGCCGCCGGTTCATCCAGCAGCAACAGTTCCGGGTCGATGGCCAGCGCCCGGGCGATTTCCAGCCGCCGTTGCGAACCGTAGGGCAGATTCTTGGCGGTCTCGCCGGCCAGATGCTCCAGCTTGAAAATCGCCAGCAGCCGCTGGGAATTGTCGATGATGCGCTGTTCTTCCCGATGGTAGCGGCCCAGGTGCAGCAAGGCTTCCAGCGGGCTGTAGCGGGACTGGGCGTAGTGGGCGATGCGCACGTTGTCCAGCACCGACAAATCGCGGAACAGCCGGATGTTCTGAAAGGTGCGGCCGATCCGCAGGGCGGTGATCTGGTGCGGCGTCTTGCCGACCAGTTCGATCTCCCGCAGGCGGATACTGCCCTCGCTGGCCTGGTAGACCCCGGTAATCAGGTTAAAGATGGTGGTCTTGCCCGCGCCGTTGGGACCGATGATCCCCATCAGATCGCCGGGCTGGAGATCCAGATTGAAATCGGCGACCGCGCACAGACCGCCAAAATAATGCTTCACCTTAGTGGCTGTCAGCAGCGCCATGGCTTCCTCCGTGGGCTTTGAGGCGATGGTGGGCTTCCCGGTCGCGCCGGGGTACGAATCCACGGAACTCCCGCAGGCCCATGATCCCGCGCGGCCAGTACAGCATCACCAGCACCAGCAGCAACGGCATAATCACCATCCGCCACACGCCCAGATGCTGGATGACGTACTGATTCAACGGATCAAAGACCAGGGTTGGCAACCATGACAGCAATGCCGCTACGGTCGATGGGCGCAGCAATTCCAGCAGCACCGTGTAAGCCGTTGCGCCGAGGATCGAACCGCTGATGGAGGCGATGCCGCCCAGATAAACCATGATCAGCACGTCGGTGGTTTTAATGATGTCGAACACCCGGGGGCTGATGAATTGCAGCAGGTGCGCGAACAGCGCCCCGGCAATGCCGGCGCAGAAGGACGACAGCATGAACGCCAGAAATTTCACCCGGCGGGTGTTCACGCTCATCAGTTCGCTGGCGATCTCGTCCTCGCGAATCGACAGGACGCCCCGCCCGTATTTGGAATAGACGAAGTTGCGGATCATCCAGATCGAAGCCACCGTCCAGAAAAACACCCACGGCAGCGTCGTCAGTCGCTTGATGCCCGGAATGCCGCGCGGGCCGCCAATGTAATCAATATTCTCGATCACCGACTTGACGATCATCAGGAACGCCAGAGTAATGATCGCCAGATAATCGCCGCGCACCTTGAACGAGGGCACCGCCACCACCAGTCCCAGCAGCGCCGCCGCCAGTCCGCCGGCCAGCACCGCCAGCGGGAACAGGCCCGGA
>Ga0209573_1001796_pt1 | contig 30532 bp, 27 predicted proteins | sample TNRBio252014_DNA_FD_185870 | JGI IMG/M metagenome (GOLD analysis project Ga0209573, IMG submission 185870) | Wastewater treatment Type I Accumulibacter community from EBPR Bioreactor in Madison, WI, USA - TNR Reactor_6/25/2014_ DNA (SPAdes)... | ecosystem: Engineered > Bioreactor > EBPR >...
CGTCTGGCCAGGGAATGCCACACGGTCTTCGGCCGTTATTTTTCGCGTTGGCCGGCAGCCTGCGACGCCGCGTTCGAACACGCGTTGATCCACGAGAACAAGCCTTTTCATAAATTCCGTAAAATATTCGGTGTCATGCTCACGCTGAACGTGCCTCTATATCTACGCCTGTTCCTTTACCTTCTGCTGGTGCCCCTGCCGATCCGGTCCCGGAAGCGAATGGTCGAAGCGTTCCGCCGTTACCGCCAGCGGCGGATCCGGGAATATGTGGAGCGTTACGGACTGGGAGTTTAGAGCGGATCAGCCCCCGGACATAGTTCTTGCCTTCCCCGCCCAATAAGAACAGATACGACAGAAGATAAAAGCCGGCGGCCGCGCCGGCCGTCGTCAGGACCGATGCGGCATCGATCTTCAGCTCCCCGGTCATTTCCTTTAAGAGCCCTATGGCCGCGCCGACCGTGAGGCAGCACAGCAGGAACGGCTTCACGAAACATCCCGTCCAGTACCGCTTGAGCGAGAATCCGGTCAACCGGCACGCGTAAACGGGGAAGACCAGGACCCCGCAGACCGTTCCGGTGACCACAAAAGCGGTGATGATGCCGCGCAGCTGCAGGTCCATCACGACCCCCAGCGCCAGACACAAGAGAACGTTTATGACGCCCATCCCGAGACTCACCAGACTTGGGATCCTGACCTTGCCGTAAGCGAGGAAAACGGCCCAGGTCATCGAAAAGGGGATGCTGAGGATGACCTGGATCATTGAGATCGACATGATCCCGGAAGCCGCCGAAAAATCCGGTCCGACCCATAGGACGATGATCGGCCTGGAGAAGAACAGCAGTGTGAAGCACATCGGCAGCGTCACGATGGCGAGGACCTTCGAATACATGAAGAACAGCGATTCGAAGCGTTCGCGCTCGCCTCGTGCGGCCAGATCGGTGAAGGTCGGTCCCAGTGCCCAGCTGGGTTCCACGAAGATCCGCATGAAGGTGATCGGCAGCTTGGTGCCGATGCTGAAAACGGCGTTCATCGCCGGCCCCCAAAAAATATTGATCAGGATCATGGCGGCGTCCTGGTAAAGAGCCAGGCTCGCCCGGAAGATCGCCGTGTGTCCGCTGAACGAGAGGATCTGGCGGATCTTGTTCCATTGGAAGAACCGCAGGTGGAAGTGCACCCCCGGCATCAGCCGCCGGTGGAAGTAATAGATCATGCCGTTCTGGGCCAGTGTCATGACGAGATAAATGACCCCGTAGGCAGCGAGCGAAGCCTGTTCACGCGGCATGATCGAGTAGTATCCAAAAAGGCACACCGCGCGGATCATGAGGCCGACGGAAGAGGACGCGTTGATGAGGTCGAAGCGCTGTTTGGCGTACAGCGCCGACCAAAAAACGATGTTCGGGATCGAGATCGTCGCCGCGATCGTGATAAAGAAGAAGAGGATGCGGCTGCTGTCGTGGAAGACCGCCGGCACGTTGAAGAGATGTGTGAAGTGCCAGCTGATCAGCGACCCGGCCGTGAAGACGGCCGCCGCCGAAACGAACAGGATCGTCCGGCCCGTGGAGAGGTAGGCGACGAAGTCGTCCGCCTTGTTCTGGGACAGCGACACGGTGCCGTAGCGTGAGAGGGATATGCGGACGCTCGCGGTCATGATCTCGAAGAAAACAAGAGCGGCTTCCGCCAGGACGATCAGACCGAACGCGTCTCTGCCGAGCCTGCCGATCAGGAACGGCACGATGAGGAACCCCAGCAGCATGCTGAAAAGGTTCAGCAGGTAATTGCTGGAGACGTTCTTGATGATGAGGTGTTTCACACGTCCGATGGCCGGAGTACTTTGACCTCCGGGATGGCGACGACGAACTTCCCGCCCCAGTCGTCGATGTAGGACATCTGACCCATGATCTCATCGCGGATGTTCCAGGGGAGGATGAGCACGAAGTCGGGCTTGGTTTCGCGGATGCGCCCGGGCGCGTGGATCGGCAGATGGCTGCCTGGCAGATGAAGGCCCTGTTTGTGGGGGCTGGCGTCCACCGTGTATTCGAGGAGGTCCGTGCCGACGCCGCAATAATTGAGCAGGGTGTTGCCCTTGGCGGGAGCGCCGTAACCGACCACGCGCTTTTTCTGGGACCGGGCCTTTTCCAGGAATTTAACGAGACCCTTCTTGACCCGGTCGACCTTGCCGGCGAAGCGGACATAGGTCTCCCGGCGGTCCAATCCTGCCTTCTCCTCCTGGAGTTTGATCGTGAGCACGTTCTTCGTGATGGTCAGGTCCGGATGGCTCGCGAGACGTCCGTAGATCCTGAGAGAGCCGCCGTGCGTCGGGATCTCCTCGACATCGAACAGGACCAGTCCGTGCCGGGCGAACAGCCTTTCGACGGCCGTTAAACTGAAATAGGAAAAGTGTTCATGGTAGATCGTGTCGAACTGGGCCTGCTCCAGGAGCCTCAACAAATGGGGGAATTCCATCGTGACGACGCCTCCGGGCTTGAGCGCGAGGCTCAGTCCTTCGACGAAGTCGTGCAGGTTCGGCACATGCGCGAGCACGTTGTTGCCGAGGATCAGGTCGGCCGTGTGTCCGCGGCCGGCCAATTCACGCGCCAGTTCGGAAGTGAAGAACTTGACGAGCGTTGGGAGGCCTTTGGCGACCGCGGCTTCAGCGACCGTCTTGGAGGGCTCGATCCCGAGCGCCGGGATCCCTTTTTGTTTGAAGAACTGCAGGAGGTAGCCGTCGTTGCTCGCGATCTCGATGACGCTGCTTCTTTCGTCCAGGCCCAGACGGTCCGTGATCATGTCCACGTAAAGCCGGGCGTGTTCGACCCAGCTCTTGGAATAAGACGAGAAATACTGATACTCGTCAAAGATCTCCTCGGCTTTCGTGAAGTCCAGCTGCTGCACCAGACCGCACGATCCGCAAAAAAATATCCTTAAAGGGTATGCGGGTTCGCTGGCGGACAGGCGGTCGGCCTTGAGGTTGGAGTTGGCGAGGGGCATCGCTCCGAGGTCCAGAACAGGTTCGCCGAGAATGGCCTGGCAGCTGCGGCATGTTTTCATACGATGATCTCCTCTAACAGGGCGGGTGTCTTGGAAAAGTACAGGTCCTGCTCTTCGCGCAGGCGGTCACAGAGGCGGCCCTTCGGCAGGAGAACGTCGGCGTAGGTCAGAACGGCATCTTTGGGCACATCGCGCCGCAGGGTGCATCCGGCCGCCAGACCCATCGGCAGCAGCCGGTCCCTGGACACCACGTCCGAATTCTCGCATTGGCCGAAGGTCATGTAATAGCCGATGTCGTCGATCGTTTCGCCGGCGGTCAGGTCCCTTTTGGCGGTCGCGACGACGTCCACGATCGGAGCGCCGGCCGGGGCGATCGTCGCGTCGCCGAAGATCGCCGCGCGCGCGATCGTGTTCGGCACTTCAAAGTGGCACAGGTGGTACGGCGTGTAGAACAGGTACAGCGGTCCGGGGCCCAGTTTGTAGAGATTCAGATAATGCTGTTGGACCGGGTCGTCATGGGTCCCCAGCACAAAGACCCCGGGACCTGGCTCGGCTCCCACGATGTAATCGACGATGCCGGGTCCATGGAGGATCTCATCCAGGGGGAGAAGCTTGACCGCTTCGCTCAGCGGCATGCCCTGGACCGGCACGGTGGGACCGATCATGCCGCGGCGGTGCACCCGCATGCCGGTCGCGTTGGCGACGATCGCCTGTTCGAAAGAGATCTTGGTCCCGTCCGCGAAGGACGCGACCATATGGGGCTTTTGCTTCCACTTTTCGGCGAAGCTGCGCTGGGTCGTCGGGTTCCGGTAAGGGTCATGGAGCCCTTTGAGGTTGCCGCACAGGACGGGCTTCACGCCGATGCCGCGCACGAAGCGGTACAGGTTGAGTTCGACGCCGGGCTGGTCCCCGTCGACGTTGGTGTAGACCACGCTCGCCTTGTCCGCGTGGACCTTGAGGATCGGACCCACGGTGCCGTCGAGCTCGGCGTTCATGAGCAGGATGTGCTTGCGGTGGCGGATGGCTTCCAGGGCGACCTGCGCGCCGAATTCCACCGCGCCGGTGGCTTCCAGGACCACATCGACGCCCTCCGCCCGGCAAAGCAGCATGGCGGAATCGGTGACGCTGAAGAGGCCTTTGCGGATATTGTCCTCGAGCTGGCCCTGGGTCTGCACGGTGCGCGCGTCCTGGACGCCTGCCTGTTCGTAGGCCTTGCACGCGGCGTCGAGGTTGCGGTTCGAAATGGCGACGAGCCGGATCCCGCGCGAGTACTTCAGGATCTGCAGCGCGATGCCGCGCGCCATGAACCCGGCGCCGATCATCGCGACGCGGACCGGCCTGCCTTCCGACTCTCTTTTTGCGAGCGCGGTGTCGATGAGGATCATGAGCGGAAAGCCTCCTTGTTGAGATCCGGCCAGTTCAAGTCCTTGTCCGAGACCAGGATCGGGGGGATCGGCCATTTCAGTCCCAGCGCGGGGTCATCATGGCGCAGTCCCGTTTCGGACCCGGGTGTGTAGAACTCGGAGACCAGGTAGGACACGGAAGTCCGGTCCTCGAGTGTGAGATAACCGTGCGCGAATCCGCCGGGCACATACAGGGACCTGAGGTTATCCTCGGTGAGGTCGATGCCGAACCAATCCTTATAGGTGGGGGACCCCTCTCTCAGGTCTACGATGATGTCGTGGACCGCCCCGCGCACGCACGAAACGAGCTTGGCTTCGCTGTGGGGCGCTTTTTGTATGTGCATCCCGCGCAGCGTGCCTTTTTTGAAATTGAAGCTGAGGTTGGCTTGCGCGGTCCGGGATCCCAGGCCGCGCGCTTCGAATTCGCGGCCGCAGAAGGTCCTGATGAAATGGCCGCGTTCGTCGGCGTTCACAACGGGCTCGATCACAAAGGCGTCCTTGAGCCTGGTCTGGGTGAATGTCAGCTTGTTCATGAAACTTTCGCCAGCTCCAATTTTGGCAGGACCTTTTCGGTCCGGGCCCACCTCAGGTCGGGTCCGATCCGGCCTTTGTCCTTGAGGCCCGTCAGCACCTTGATACGCATGAAATCGGAATCGCGAAAGCCTGCGTCATCGAAACGCATCTTTTCGAGTCCCGACTTGAGTTCCAGCACCGTTTGTTTCAGGTTCATCCGGGGCTGGTGGAACGGAGCCAGTTTTTGAAAAAGGGCGAAGCTCACGCGGTAGGACCGCTTGTCCGCCGGGGCGTCCTTGTTGATGGATATCTTGGCGCCCGGGACCTGGTCCGCGACAGCCTGCGCCAGTTCATGGACCTGGTAGTTCCAGTGGTCCGCTCCCGCGTTCACGACCAGGTAATTTCCGCCGGCCAAGGCGCTTCGTCCGACCGCCCATTCCATCGCCAGCGCCATGTCGCGGACGTGGATCAGGGGCCGCCAGGGTGAACCGTCGCTCAGGATCGTGATCTTTTTCGCGGCCAGCGAGCAGGCCGCGAAGTCGTTCAGCACCAGGTCCAGCCGGAGCCGGTCGCTCATGCCGCAGGCGGTCGCGAACCTCAGACAAGTCACCTTGAAGTGACCATCCGCCAAGGTCCGCAGGCCCGTTTCGGTCTGGATCTTGGACTCGGCGTAAGCGGTCAGCGGATCCACCTTTGAATCCTCGGTCTTTGCGGCGTCCTGGGCGAAGCCGTACACGCTGCAGCTGGAAGCGAAGACGAAGCTTTTCACCCCGCTCGCCTTGGCCAGCGCCGCCAGGCGCAGGCCGGCGTGGTGGTTGATGTCGAGCGTCAATTTTTCATCGATCTTGCCCATGATGTCGTTCGAGATCGCCGCCAAATGGATGATGGTGTCGATGCCGCGCAAATGCTCTTCCGTGACGTCGCGCACATCCATGAAGATCTGACGGTCCAGCAGGGTTTCGGGGAGGGTGTCGGCGGCCGTGAGGCAGTGGGCGAAGAACCCGGTGTCCAGGCCCGTGATCTCCGCTTGAGGGAACCTCATCCGCAGTTGGCGTACGACGCCCGGTCCGACATAGCCCATGTTCCCGGTGATCAGGATCTTCATTGCGAGGTCACTTTCTCTTTGAGGATGCGTGCCGATGGACCCGGTCCGGACCGGTCTTGAAGCGCGTCGATCCGATCGCACACATGGGACGCGAACGGCAGGGAACAGGTGAAGCCGGGGGATACGGCGTTCAGGACATGGAACGACCGGGCGTCCCCTTGGACCACGAAGTCCATTTCGAGGGTTCTTTTTTTAAGGTTCATGAGCTGGGCCCGGATGCCGGGCCGTCCCCAGCGGATGTAGTGCTCCGGCCGGACGCCGGTGACCAGTTCGCCCGCGAGAGCGGCCATTCTGCGGCGCGAAAACTTCCTGATCTCTTCCAACGCCAGGCGCCGGAAGTCAAAGCCCGCCGACAGGAACAACCCCGCCTCGCGCAGCAGCACATCGGCCAGTTCGCCGGCCTTGAACCGGCCCCAGCCTTCATACTGTTCCCTCCAGAACGCCGGGATCGCGGTCGGGCCGATCTTGACGTGCCCGTTCACCGGGACCGTGAAATGCACTCCCAGAAAAGGGTTCCTCAGGTCCGGCACGGGGTAAACATTGGTCTTGAGCGACCCTGCCGGTTCCTCGGAATAAAGGTACAGGCCTTTGAAAGGCAGGATCCGGTACTCTTCGGAGAACCCGAAGTCCATCGCGATCTTGTCCGCGTACAATCCGGCACAATTGACCACATACCCGCAGTTCAAGATGCCCGCGGAAGTGCGGATGTCGAGATCGGCGGATCCCGACCGCCCAGCGTGTCCCAGATAAGCGGTGTCGTTCAGGATGCTGATGCCCTCGGCCTCGGCGTCCGATCTCATCGCGAGGGTCACTTCGACCGGATCGACGGAGGAGGTGGTCGGAGAAAAGATCGCCCGCTCGTAGGTCTTGACCCGGGGTTCGATCCTGCGCGCGGCCGCTTCGTCGATCGATTCCAGTTGGACGCCATTGGCCCGTCCCCGCCGCAAGAGTTCGTCCAGCTGGGGGAGATCGGCCGCGTTCCTGGCCACGACGAGCTTGCCGCATTTGTTGATCTTGAGCTTTTTGAAATCGCAGTAATCCGTCAGCAGGGCGTTGCCGACGCGCGTGAACCTGGCTTTGAGACTGTCCGCGGTGTAATAAAAGCCCGCATGGAGCACCCCGCTGTTCCGGCCGCTGGCATGCTCGGCGCAGGCGCGTTCCTTCTCGATCAGGACGACGCGGCTCCGGGGCCGGCGCCGCTTAAGCTCCCTGGCGACGCTGATCCCGATGATGCCGCCCCCGATGACCAGGTGGTCCGCGTGTTCCAAAGCCCTACCACACCTTCCACGGGGCTTTGCCGGAGGTCCAGAGGTCTTCGAGGACATTTTTCTCGCGCAGGGAGTCCATCCCCATGAAGAACCCTTCGTGGCGGTAGGCCGTGAGCTGATGGTCTTTCACGAGCATTTGCAGGGGTTTTTGCTCAAAAACGGTCGAATCGTCCTCGATCCGGTCGAAGATGTCCGGTTCGAGCACGAAGAATCCGGAGTTCATCCAGTCGGATTCGACCAGGGGCTTTTCGCTGAATTTACTGATCGAATCACCCTGGACCTCCAGGATCCCGAAGCGGTTGGGGTGGCGCATGGCGGTGACCGTCGCGATCGTCTTGCGCTGCCGGTGCAGATCGATGACGTTCTGAACGTTGACGTCGCTCAGGCCGTCCCCGTAGGTGAAGCAGAACGTTTCACCGTTTACCAGGTCTTTGACGCGCTTCAACCGTCCACCGGTCATCGTTTCGACCCCCGTGTCGATCATCGATATCTTCCACGGCTCGACGCCGTTCTTCAGGACCTCGATCCGGTTGTTCTTGAGGTCGAGTTGAACGTCGCACTTGTGGAGGAAGTAGTTGGAAAAGTATTCCTTGATCATGTGGCCCTTGTAGCCGCAAAGGATCACAAAATCGTGGATGCCGTAGTGGCTGTAGATCTTCATGATGTGCCACAGGACGGGCATGCCGCCCACCTCCACCAGCGGCTTGGGCTTCAAGGCGGTCTCTTCCGCAAGGCGCGTGCCCTGACCACCCGCCAGGATGACCGCCTTCATCGTGCGCATCTTCCGGAATGGCCGTACTGGATGGAAAAAAGACACTTTTTCATAGGACAGCGTAGCCTGTCCCGGCTCGCCGCACCATCAGGCCGACCACCCGGTTTGCTATCAGGGAGATGCTGACCGACCGGTCGCCGAGGGGGTCCTTGGACCGGATCTGAAAAAATACTTCAAAGCTTTGGATGCGGCCGACCGGTCACAGGAATCAGCCCGTGATCAGGTTTGAATAAATAAATATAGAAGCCTTGAATTCTTCATTACTGTCATGTACCATTCAAATTGTAGGGGAAAACCCTATATGTGAAGTTGGTCCGTCAGGGGTCATTCCGTTCATCCTTTGAGATGCGGCGCCTCTTGGAAGTGAATGTTCATTGATCCGTGAAATGCCCGCTCAAAGGAGAACCAGTCATGCAAAACTTCAGATTTCTATTCAAAAAAGTGATGGCGATCGTTTCGGTGCTATCGTTGATCTCGATCCAGGTGCCGTCCGACGCTCTCGCAAGTCTGCTGGCCACTGAACCATCGACCTCCCAGATCCCGGTCACGAATTCCATCTCCAGCGATCCTTCCTATACTGAGGCCAAGAACTCATTGATGGACATCATTGTGACCCAGAATGTGACGGCCACAACGACCGGAACGGCGACCCCTTCCACGGCATCAAGCCTGATAGGGTATCTGCAGACCAACTCGGCCCAATCCCAGAATCTCAACCTCTTATACGGAACCTCGTTCACCTCCGCCGGCCCAAAGACCACTTGGGACAATACGGTCATCAACAGCATCACCTCGGCCAGCGGTTACAACCAAACGGCTTATCTGAGCTCCTTGCAGATGACGAGCGACCTGTACCGGGCCCTGCAGACCAACTTGACCTACCTGCAGAAGTTCAACTCGGTCTACAAGAGCTACCTGCAGCCGCAAGGGTCCCCGATCGATAATGATCGGAACAAGCTTTTTGGTGTGACTGCCCAGGCAGGATATGTCCAATCGTCGTTCCTGACGGTCCTCATGGGAGGCACCGTGACCCCTACGCCGATCCCGACGCCCACTCCGACCCCTACGCCCACTCCGACCCCGACGGGCACCGTGTCAGGCCTCATCGATGCTCTTAAGGCCAGCAGTGTCCAGATGCAGAACCTGAACCTGCTTTACGGCACTTCGTTCAAGTCCACGGGTCCTTCGACCTCCTGGGACAACACGGTCCTGAACAGCATCGTGAACACGTCCGGCTACAACCAGACGTCTTACCTCACTTCGCTCCAGACCACCGTCAACCTTTACCGCGCTCTTCAGGCCAGCTCGACCTACCTGCAGAAGTTCAACTCGGTCTACAAGAGCTACCTGCCGGCGACCGGAACCCCCACCGAAAGTGACCGCATCAAACTCTTCGGCGTGACCGCGGTGACGGGATATGTCCAATCGTCGTTCCTGACGGTCCTCATGGGAGGCACCGTGACCCCTACGCCGATCCCGACGCCCACTCCGACCCCTACGCCCACTCCGACCCCGACGGGCACTTTGTTCGGAGCTTCATCGTTCTGGAACACGCCGTTGTCGCCCAGCGAACCGTTGAACCCCAACTCGGCGAATCTCGTCAATCAACTGATCTTTGAGACGCAGATCTCTCAGCCCTGGATGAACACGGCGAGCTACAGCACCGGCATCTATAAGGTCAGTTCCGTCAGCACCCCCAAGGTGCCGGTTTCCATCGTTCAGAACGGCCAGCACATGACGTCCACGAAGCTTTACGGCGTCGTCAAAGCGGGCGTGCCGATCCCTGAGGGCGCCGTGGTCGCCGCGGGAACGGACGGGCATATCACGATCCTGGACACCGCCACCGACACGCTGTATGAATTCTGGCAGCTTGAAAAAGTGAACGGCCAATGGCAGGCGAGCTGGGGCGGCGTGCTGGTGAACTACAGCACCTCGAATGGAAAGATGCCGATCGTGAAGAACCAGTGGGGAGGGGATGAATACTGGGGCGCCACAGCGACAGGTCTTCCGGTCGCGGGCGGCACGATCACGCTCAGCGAGCTCGCCTCAGGAGTAATTCCGCACGTCCTGGCGATGGCGATCCCGATGCCGAAGAACACCTTCGTGGAACCGGCGACACGGACGGACGGCTTCACCACCGGAGCCAACAACATCCCCGAGGGGACGATCTTCAGGTTCCCGGCGAACATCTACATCGACCCTTCATGGTCGCCTCTGATGAAGATGATGGTCGTGGCGATCCGGGACTACGGCGCCGTCGTTCGGGACCTGGCGGGTTGCGTCACCTTTTATGGTGAAGACCCCTCGCAGTACGGGTCCGGAGACCCTTACGCGGCGTATTACGGCGGCTTGCCGCTGTGGGACGTCATCGACCAGATGCCCTGGAGCAAGTTGCAAGTCGTGAGCTGATACGGCCCGGCTTTTTTCGATCCGGCGGCTTGGCGTTCGTTCCGTTCGACGGACAGCGCCAAGCCGCTTTTTTCCTGATAACGGAATGAGCTTTTGCCCCGATTCACGGTCCCTGTCCCCGGGTTTAGAGTGGGCCCATGGGAAAAACAGGGAGCATGAAGCATTTTATCCGGCTCGATGAATTGAAGTGCGAGCACCACCGGCTGTCCTATCGCTTCAGCTCCTCGCTCAAGCTTTTTAACAAGACCACCTGCTTCGTTGACTATGACCAGGCACTTCATCCTTCGCAGTCCAGCATCCACACGGTCCCGTTCGCGGCGCTCATGGCGCCGGTGGCATGGGCCTCGGGAGCGGACCTGATCCTTCCGGAACTCGACGCGGAATTCGCCGGATCCCTCGGCCGTTGCAAGGAGCATTACAAAAAATGGTTCGCCGGCAAGTGGTCCTTTTCCTCGGAGCTCCGGGCGAACCTCGTACGGAACGCGTCCATGCCGGTCCGGAACGCGCTCCTGTTCAACGGGAGCATCGATTCCCTGACGGCCTACATCCGTCACAAGTCCGAAAGGCCCCTGCTTTTTACCGTGCTGGGGGACGGCATCCCGTTGACGCACACCTCCTTCGTCGCGCTCTGCAAAACGATGTACGACGGGTTCGCCCGAGGGGAAGGACTGTCGATCTCCTACATCCGCACCGATCTGTTCTCGGTCTTGAACCAGAGCCGGTTGGGTCCCTATTCCAAGGATTGGCACGGAGAGGTCTCGAGCGGTCTGATGCTTGCGTCGCTCACGGCGCCTGTCGCGCATGATTCGGTCAAGACGCTGCTCTTGGCGGGCGGATCGAACCGGAGCGGCCACGCTTGCGGCGATGACAGGACCCTTGCGGGAGAGATCCGCTGGTCGGGCACCGGAGTGCGGAGCGACAACCCCGAGATCACCCGTTCCGAAAAGGTCCGCCTTTATCTGAAGAAAAACCCGCGCTACCTCTCCCGGCTGCGGGTCTGCCGGTCTCAATCCTGTTCGATCAACTGCGGGGAATGCGAAAAGTGTCTCCGGACGATCTGCGAGCTATTGGTGAACGGCATCGATCCGGCGCTTTGCAACTTCAAGATCGACGCTTCCACCCTGCCGGATCTCAAAGCCCGGTTCCTGGACCGGTTCAGCGATCTCATCCAAGACGAGAACGTCCTGGACCATTGGCGGGCGCTGCAGGAAGAGAGCGGGTCCAAGCGGATCGAGGGCCGGTACGGCGCTCGGGAATTCTTCGGCTGGCTGTCCGATTTTGAAAAGATCAAAAAAACCCGTCTCAAGCCGTTTTCGGCGGGATATCCGGCCGGACAGATACGGCTGGAAGTCCTGGCGTCCAGGTGCCTGAAGTCCATCGGAGCGTTCATGGCGCCTCAAAAATTAACGGAGGCCTCATGAGCACCGTATCGGTCATCGTCCCTTCATACAACTCGTCCGCCACGATCGCGCGCACTCTGAACGCGCTGCTCCGTCAGACGCCCGAACTGCTCGAGGAGATCATCGTCGTTGATTCGTCGGACGATGTGAAGACGAAGGACCTTTTGAAGAAGTACGCCGGCATGATCCGTGTCATCCATTGCGGAACGAAGGTGATGCCCGCCATCGCGCGCAACCGGGGCGCCGAACAGGCGCGGGCCGAAATGCTCGCATTCATCGATTCGGACGCTTATCCGGCGCACGACTGGCTGGTCCGGATCTCAACCGCCGGCCGCCGCGTCGGCCGCGTGGGCGGAGGGTCGGTCCTGCTGCCTGAATTCCAGAAAAACGACCCGCTCGCGCTCGCCCAGTACTACCTGCAGTTCAACGAATACCTGCCCGTCGACCGCGTCCGGCGTAAAAAATTCGTGCCGTCCTGCAACCTCTATTGCGAGAAGGCCCTTTTTGTCCGCGCGGGAGGCTTCCCCCGGATCCGGGCGTCGGAGGACGTGCTCTTCGGGGCGGCCGTATCCGCTTTTGCCCCGGTCATGTTCGATCCGGAGATCCGTGTCCATCATATCTTCCGGTCCCATGTGCCCGATTTTTGGTCCAACCAGCGGCTGCTCGGCAGGTATATATGGACGTACCGGAGGGACGCGGCCGGCGGTTGGATCTACTCGCCCTGGGCGGTGATCCCGCTTTTGCCTGTCCTGCTCACGGCCAAGGCCCTTCGGATCGCCGCGCGTATTCTCCGCCATCCGGAGCACCGCCGCCCGTTCCTCAAGGCACTGTTTTTGTGGACCGCGGGATTGATCCAATGGGGGATCGGCTTCGCGCAAGCCAGTTTGGAGCCCAGGACCCCGGCGCGTCCCGCGGCGGCCGGGACCGGCGAACGTCCGGACCGGAAGTGCGTCCGGCCATGGGGGAATTACGAGGTCCTGCACACCGAGACAGGCGCGCTGACCAAGCGGATCGAGGTCCTTCCGGGGATGCGGCTGAGCCTCCAGAAACACGCGATGCGCGACGAGAAATGGGTGATCGTTTCCGGGCGCGGGACCGTGACGTTGGGAAGCCGGCAATGGGAAGTGGAACCGGGGGCTTTGATCGAGGTCCCCGCGGGGGTCCTCCACCGCATCCACAACACCGCCGGCGGTCCGCTTATTTTTATCGAGGTCCAATTGGGCGCCCATCTGACGGAAGAGGACATTGTCCGGGTCGAGGACGACTTCGGCCGTGTCCCGGCCCCCGCGGCACGTGAATATTCCCCGATGATGCGATGAGGGTTCCCCCCGATTGGTGGGGGATGCCGCGGTTCCTATAATGAACGGACCATGATCGACCGCTCAACCGGGCTCCGTCGGGCCCCCACACAGAGGTTCTATGAACGTTCCATTTATCGCCTTGCGTCCGCTCTCGCTGGTCGCGTTGATCGCGGCCGTGCTTTTTGGCGCTCCCTCCACGGGCCATTCGGCGGAGTGGAACGGCATCCGACTTTCGCCCCAGGCGGGCGTTTCGGAGACCTACGATGACAACATCACGTTCTCATCCGACAACGAGGAGGAGGACTTCATCACCTCGATCGAGGCCGGTCTCAAGGCGGTGTACGAGACACAGCTCACGAGCGCCACCATGCTCGGAATGCTTCGCTACGACATCTTCGCCTCCAACGGACAGTACGACAACCTGTCGGGCAGCGTGGACCTGGATTGGAAACAGGAGCTCACGCAGTACGACCGGATCCGCGTGAGGGACCATTACCTGCACGCGGAGGAGCCGACCACCTACGCCGAAGCGTTCAACCGCAGCACAGGGCGCCTCTCCTTCCAGCGCAACCAGGTGTGGCTGGACTATGAGCACGACTTTACCCCCCAATGGGCGGGCACCGCGCGCTACTCGAACGAGATGACGGTATTCTCGGAGGACATCCTGGCCGACTCTTCGATGAACTCCGTCGGCGCCGGGCTCATTTATCACCTGACGTCGCGCACGGACCTGCTGGCCGACTATGACTATGTGACGAGGGATTACGACGGCGCGAGCGACGCGTTCGCGCACCGTGTGTCGGGAGGGGTCAAGCATCACTTCACCGAATGGATGTACTTCGAGGGAAGGGCGGGCGCCGACTTCATCGAGTCGTACAACGGCGAGGAAATGACCGAGCCGCGCGTGAGCGGCAAGCTGACGGTCGAGGTCGACCCGACGATGCGGATCGAGGCGATGGCCGAGCAGGAACACGCGCTCAACTCCTACACGCAGGACGTCTTCGATCATTGGCAGGCGACCGCAACGCTGCTCAAGGAATGGAACGAGCGGATGCGCACCGGGATCTCCGGGTTCTACGGTGAAGGGGAGTACGTCACGCTCCGCACGGAAGACACGTTCGTCGGCGCCGGCGTCTGGCTGGGATATGACCTCACGCCGAACCTTGAAGCGAAGGCCAAGTATGAATTCACGGACGTGGATTCGACCGACCGGGACCAGCAGTACACCAAGAACGTCTTTCTGATCGCATTGACGCTGAGATTCTAGGTCGGGCCCGGCACCGCCGCGGCAAAACGGAGGAAGGTCATGAAGCATTCAATTCCAAAACGGACGGTCGGGAGATGGGGCGCGTTGACCTTGGCCGCTTCCATGCTTCTTCCGGCGGGTCCCGCGCACGCCGATTACGCGGTCGGAGTGGGGGACGTTCTCGAGATCAACGTGCTGAGGCCGGAGCCGATGATCGTGAACGTGACCGTTGCCCCTGACGGCAACATCACTTTTCCCTACATCGGCAACGTGAGCGTGCGGGGGATGGGGCTGGGCGCGATGCAGGAAGAGATCCAGAGCCGTCTCGCCGACGGCTATCTCAAATACCCCGTGCTGACGGTCTATCTCAAAGAGGTAAAAAGTCAGAAGTACACGGTCGCCGGGCAGGTCAACAAACCCGGGTCCTATGCGCTGGAGGACGGAATGACGGTGATGACCGCCATTTCCGTGGCCGAAGGGTTCGCCAAATACGGCAATTCCAGCCGCGTCAAATTGTTGAGAAAAAAAGAGAACAGCAACGGATACGACACGATCCACGTGAACGTGAAGAACGCCCAGAACGGCGGCGGGGCGGACGATCCGGAGCTCAAGTCGGGCGACATGATCGTGGTTTCTGAAGGTTTGTTCTAACGCAGGCGGAGGCGGATATGGATGATGTGAAGCTCGACGGGGTCAAATTGAACGGCAGCGACAACCGGAGTCTCGTGACCAGACGCGACACGGCCCTCATGGAATACTACACCCGTGAATCGCCGTCCGGACCTTACCCGTCGTATCAGCAGGAAGCGCCGACCTTCCGGGACAGCATCATGGTCCTTTTTCGTCAGAAAAAAGTGATCCTCGCGGTGCTCGTTGCGACACTCGCGGTGACCTACCTGGGGCTCGAGCTCCACACGCCCCGATACGAAGCGCAGGCCAAGCTGCTCATTCGCGCCGAAAAGCTCATCGAGTCGTCCTACTACAAGAGCACCGACAACGCCTTCAAGACCGAGATCGTTCTGACGCAGTCCGAGGTCGTCAAGTCCCGGCCCGTGCTCGAGCGCACGGTGAAGGCGCTCCAGCTGGATGAACGTCCGCTGGACCTGGAGAGACGGTTCGCGACGCCGGTCCGGCGGTATTGGATGGACCTCACCGGCCGCATGGGGTCCACGGCCGTCACCGCGCCCCCGCCCGGCAGTCCGGCCCGGGCCAACATCGCGCTCGACGACTTGAGGCTGAACATCAAGGTCAAGCCGGTCCCGAACACGAACCTCTTCACCGTTTCCGTCAAGGACTTCGATCCCGAGATGGCCGCCAGGATCGCCAACACGGTGGCGCACTACTACATCATCTTCGATCTGGAGCAGATCCTCGCTGATATCGCGTCGAAATACGGAGAAAAGCACCTGATCATCAAGCAGCTCCGCGACGATATCGTGAAGTATGAGGGTCAGCTCAATGATCCGCAGGTGTCCTACGCCGAAACGCTCGGACCCGCGAGCGCCAAGATCCTGGAAAAAGCGTCGCCCCCGCTGCACCCGAACGGGTACCCGTCCTCCCTCCTGATGCTGATCGCGGCCGTGTGCGGGCTCCTCCTGGGCCTGGCGCTGGCGTTCATGTTCGAGCGCATGGATCCCACGTTCCGGTCCGCCGAGGACGTGCGCCGGGTCATGAACCTGCCGGTGCTGGGATCGATCCCCGTCAAAAAGTTCGGGTTCAAGTACTTCCGTTCCAAGCCCATGATCTCGACGCGTTACAGCCGGTCGTTCAAGGACCTCGCCGACCGCATGTTCGTCCTGATGAACCAGGAATCCGTGCGATCGGTGCTGGTCACCTCCTGTTCGCCCCGCGAAGGCGCAAGCCTCGTCGCGGCGAACCTCGGGCTGTACCTGTCCCGCACCAGCGGGCGCAAGGTCCTTTTGATCGACGCGAATTTTGACCGACCTTCGCTGAACGGGATCTTCCATCTGCCCAAGAACGACGGTCTGTCGGACGTGCTCTCCGGCAGTGCCCACCTGGCCGACGCGGTCCGCCGCGTGAACGACAACCTGGACGTCCTGACGACCCGGCCCCATGAGCACAGCCTGCTCACGAACTACAGCATCGCCCATCTGAAAGGCTTCATCCAGCGGATGAACATCTCGTACGGCATGGTCCTGATCGACGCCTCGAACCTGAAGAATTCAAAGGATCCGGAGATCCTGTCCGCGGCGTTCGACGGGACCGTTCTTGTCATGGACCCTGGCCGCGCCCGGCGCCAGGCGGTGCGGGCGACGCTGGAAGGGCTTGAGCGGAAAAGAACGAACATCCTGGGCGTGGTCCTGAACCGCCGCGTCTATCACATGCCTCAAATGTTCTACGGACAGGTTTGACATGTCCGGCACGGACGCGGGCAAACTGCCGGTCCTGGCAAGTCTCGTTCTCGGAGCCGTCCTCGCCTTAGTCCTGATCTCCTCGTCGCCGCTCACGGAACTCCATCCGATCTTCCTGCTCGCGCTTCCTCTTATGTGCCTGGCGGTCCTGGGGATGGTGGTCAGTCCCCGGACGGTGGTGCTGGGGCTCATTTTTTCACGTGTTCTCCTGGACCCCCTTCTCAACACCACCAAGTCCGAAGGCGGCTTCGGGTTCGGCGCCGTCTTCAACCTCGCCATCGTCGTTCTCACCGCGTACCTGATGCTCAGTCAGCCGCGTCCGGCGTGGACCCGGGGCGCGTTCTTCAAAAGCTGGGTGGTCTTCATCGCGGTCTGCGTGGCCGCCGCCGCTTTTTCTCCGTTCCCGGCCGGCGGCATGAGGGGCATCTTCAACCTGTTGAGCTACCTGTGTATGGCGATGATCCCGAGTTACCTGGGGCCTGAGAAGAACGATAAGAAGTTCTGGATCGGAGCCCTGTTCCTTTCGACGCTCCTGCCGGTGATGATCGCGAATCTCGACATGGCGCGCGGCGGAACGCCGTCCGTCGACGCGGGGAACCGGATCCTCGGCACGTTCACGCATCCCAACATCCTGGGGTTCTACCTGGTCTGGGTCATGATGCTGGCCCTTTTCGTCATCAAGTCGGGGCTCTTCCGGCTGAACGGTCTCCAGCGGATATTGATGACCGGATATTTTTTGAACCTGATCGTCCTGTTGGCCGCGACCCGGACCCGGAACGCGTGGATCTGCGCGTGGCTGTTCTTTTTCGCCTACGGTGTGATCAAGGAGCGCCGGTACCTCATTTATTGCGGGGCGCTTCTGGCGGCGGGTCTGTCGGTCTCGACCGTTGCGACCCGCATGACGGATATTTTTTCCCAGAATTCCGTCGAAGTGAACTCTCTGGCGTGGAGGTTCCAGGTGTGGGGGGACAGCCTGCCGGCGATCCTCGAGAAGCCTTTCCTGGGACACGGGGTCGGGTCGTTCCGCGAGCTGTCCTCGAGCTTCCTGGTCGCCAATAAAGAGGGCGCGGAAGCGCACAGCGTCTACATCCAGCTCCTGTTCGAGGCCGGGGCGGCGGGATTGATCGCGTACGCGGCGATCTTCTGGAACCTGATCCGGGATTTTTTCCGCCGGTTCAGGCGGTCGTTCGGGGGCCTGTCGGCGGAGTACGCGCTGGCACTTTCCTATCTTTTCATTTATTTATTGATCGGGGTCGCGGACAATCTGCTCGGGTATCTGACCCTCAACTGGTACGTCTGGTTCTTCATCGGCGTTCTCCTCAAGGCGACGCGGTTCCAGCGGACGTCCGGACCGGCCGGGGCGGAGGGAACTTGAGAAGGATCCGCGTGCTTCACGTGATCAAGACGCTCTCGCTCGGCGGGGCGGAGACCAATCTGCTCAACCTGGTCCGGGCGCTGGACCCAGAACGCGTGGAGCCCCACGTCGCGTACTCCTGGGGAGGCGAGATCGAGCCCCGGTTCAAGGAATCGGGCGTGCGCCTTTTCAAGTACGCCGACGCTTCGCACAAGATAAAAAGCATCGCGACACTGGGCATCGTCCTGCGGCTCGCCGCGTACATCGTGCGCCACCGGATCGACGTCGTGCACACCCATGTCTTCAACGCCCATGTGTGGGGCGGGATGGCCGCCCGGCTCACGGGATGTTCCGTGGTGGAGCATGTGCATGACATGCGCTACGTCAGCCGCGAGGAACGTGACGCCAATAATTGCCATGTCGATCAGTTCAAGCACGCGCGTCTGGTGAGGAACCTGTCCGACGGCGTCATCGTGCTGACCGGCCAGAACAAGCGGTACGTCGTCGACGAAGGTCTGCATCCTGAGGAAAAAGTGTGGCTCATCCGGAACGGGATCCGGATCACGGAAGGCCGGAAGAAAAAGAACGCCGTTCATGAAGCCGGCCGGTCCCCGCTGATCTATTCGGGCCGGACCGTGTTCCTCACGCCCGCACGCATGTCCGGGGAGAAGAACATCGATCTCATTTTCAGGATGATCCCTTTGATCGTCAAGGAATGCCCGTCGGCGCTCTTTCTGATCGCCGGCGACGGACCGATGCTGGAAGCGTATAAGAAGCGCGCCGCGGAGGAGGGGCTCTGGAGGCATCTCCAGTTCCTGGGGTTCCAAAAGGACATCAAGGACCTCCTTTCCATCACCTACGCCATGCTGCTCCCTTCGTTCATCGAGCTCCATCCGATCGCGATCCTCGAGGCGCTGAGCATGAGGGTGCCGGTCGTCGTTTCCGCGGGCGTCGGATGCAACAGCGAGATATTCACCGACGGGGAGAACGCCCTGCTGCTCGATCCGCGTTCACCCGCCGCGTGGGCCGACGCCCTGATCCGTCTGATGCGGGACCCGGCCCGCCGGAACTCGATCGGGAGCGCGGGGTTCGAACTGTGCCGGAACGAGTTCGACATCCATCACGTGGCCGAAAAAATAGAGAGCGTCTATGAACATCTTATACGGTGAGGAGAGAAGGAAGACCCCGAGGGCCGAAAAGATCGACATCTGCGGGGTCCGGGTCGACAACGCCACGATGTCCGAATCCGTGGAGACCATCGGCCGTCTGGTCACCAAGGGCGCGTCCGATTATGTGGTGACGCCGAACGTGGACCATGTCGTGCGGTTCCAGGACGATGACGCGTTCCGGCGCGTGTACGCGAAAGCCGCGCTGGTGCTGGCGGACGGCATGCCGCTCCTGTGGGCCGGAAAATATCTGGGAAAGCCGTTCAAGGAAAAAGTCTCCGGCTCCGACCTCGTCCCGGCGCTGTGCGCCGCGGCGGTCAAGAAGAACCACCGGCTTTTCTTCCTCGGCGGACGTCCCGGCGCCGCCGCGCTTGCCAAAACGAAGCTGGAGGCTCGGTATCCGGGCATCCGCATCGTGGGGCACTATGCCCCGGCGTTCGGCTTCGAGTACGATGCGGCGGAGAACACGCGGATCATCGGCATGATCCGCGAGACAGCGCCCGACATCCTGCTGATCGGTCTGGGTAGTCCCAAGCAGGAAAAATGGGCGCACCAGCACGGCTCCAAGACCGGCGTTCCGGTCATGGTGGGCGTCGGTGTGACCTTTGAATTCATCGCGGGGATGGTCTCGCGCGCGCCCAAGTTCATGCAGCGCTCAGGCCTCGAATGGCTGTGGCGGCTTTTGAGCGAGCCCACCAGGCTCTGGAGACGCTACCTGCTGGACGACCCCCGTTTCTTCTGGCTGCTTTTCAAACAAAAGACCGCTCCCGCCGTCCCGATCCCCTGATAGGGATCTCCCACCGTTCCACGATAGCGCAACGGGGCCTTGGCCCGATTGTTGACGATCTCCACCGCGCCTATACTGACGGCACAGAATTCATCAAGGAGATATCAAACGTGGAAATCATCTTATTCGTCACCGTCGGCGCGTCGCTCATCATGAAGCAGTATCACGAGAGGGTCCAAAAGATCTGATCCGGGGTTTGGAACATGCTCAAAGAACATATTTTTCTGTACCGTCAGGCGTTGATCTTTTTGGACGGATGCATCATCGCGTCGATGTGCTCCGTCGCCTACCTTTTCATACGGTCGGTCAACCAGATCAATGTCGGGCTGGCCCGGCTCCTGATCATTCCCGTCGCCATGCTCCTCGTCTGGCACCTGTTCAAATTCTTCAAGCTGTACGACGCCTTCAGGCTCAAAAAAGTATCGACGGTCGTCTCGATCATCCTGAACACCTTCCTGTTCGAAACGGTGCTGATCAGCGCGATCGTGTACATCTCCGCCAAATACTCGATCAGCCGGTACTTCTACGTGTTCGTCGCGCTCCTCATCGTGTCGCTGGTGCTGGAGTTCCTGGTGCTGTCGCGGTTCTTCAGCCGGATGCGCATGAAGGTCAACCATCAGAACATCCTCATCGTCGGGTCCGGCCCCCGCGCCCAGAAGTTCATCGCCTCGATCAACGAACATGACGAGTGGGGGCTCAATATCGTCGGCATCATCGACGGGGACCCCAAGAAGGTCGGCGAAACGGTCAAAGGACATCCGGTCCTGGGGACCTTCGAGGACGCGCCTTCGATCATCCACGCGCATGTCGTGGACGAGATCGTGTTCCTCGTGCCGAGGACCTGGCTTTCCAGGATCGAAAAACTCATCAGCTTCTGCGAAACGGAAGGTCTGCGGATCAACCTGGCCGTCGATCACTATGACTTCAAGATCGCGCACTCCAGGACGGTCGTCTTCAACGGACTTCCGCTCGTCAACTGTTCGAGCGACCCGGACCTGTCGTTCAGCCTGCTCTTCAAGCGTCTGATCGACATCTGCGTGTCGGCCGTCAGCCTGATCGTCCTGGCCCCGCTGTTCCTGGCCGTCACGCTGGCCATCAAGGCCACTTCCAAGGGCCCCGTGCTGTTCCAGCAGAAGCGCTGCAGCCGGAACCGTCGGGTGTTCAACTTCTACAAGTTCAGGACGATGGTGCCGGACGCCGAGTCCAGGCTAGAACAGCTCCAAAAAAGCAACGAGCTCAAAGGTCCGGCGTTCAAGATGACCAACGACCCGCGCGTGACGCCGCTGGGCCGGTTCCTGCGCCAGACCAGCCTCGACGAGCTTCCGCAGCTGTGGAACGTGCTCAAAGGCGACATGAGCATCGTGGGCCCGCGGCCTCCCATCCCGAGTGAGGTCGACAAGTACAACAACTGGCATCGCCGCCGTCTCAGCATGAGACCGGGCCTGACCTGTCTCTGGCAGGTCGGAGGGCGCAACAACATCACCGACTTTGACGAATGGATGAAGCTCGATCTGGAGTACATCGACCGCTGGTCGATGTGGCTGGACCTCACCATCATGTGCAAGACCGTGCCGGCGGTCCTGTTCCGCACGGGGGCCAAGTGACCACGCCCCAGACCTGCCATGTGCTCGTCGTGGGAGGGGCCGGTTACATCGGGTCGCACATGGTGCGGCTGCTGGAGGCTTCGGGTTATCAGCCCGTCGTGTTCGATGACCTGAGCACCGGCCACCGGGACCTCGTCCCGCAAGGGACGCCGTTCATCGAAGGGGACCTGAAGCGCGAGAGCGACATCGCCGCGGCGTTCGAGGCCTATCCGATCCGCGCGGTCATGCACTTTTCGGCGTCGAGCATCGTGGGGGAATCCGTCAAGGACCCGCTCAAATACTACGAGAACAACGTGACCGCGGCGGTCCAGCTTCTCAAGGCCATGCAGAAGCACCGCGTGCGCCGGCTGATCTTCTCGTCCACGGCGGCGGTCTACGGCGAGCCGGGCTGGGTCCCCATTTCCGAGGACGACCCGACCGTTCCGCTCAACCCGTACGGCCGCAGCAAGCTCATGATCGAGCACATGATCGAGGACCAGGCTCGCGCGGGCCACCTGGAATACATCACGCTGAGGTACTTCAACGCCTGCGGCGCCGATGAGTCGCTGCGCACCGGCGAACGCCACTGTCCCGAGACGCACCTGATCCCCAACATCCTCAAAGCGGCCTTCGGGCTCGCCAAGGAGATCGTCATCTTCGGCGACGATTACGCCACGCTGGACGGCACCTGCGTGCGCGATTACGTCCATGTCGAGGACATCGCCCACGCGCACCTGTCGGCCCTGCGCGCGTTCGACCACAACGTTCAGAACCAGGTCTTCAATCTCGGCAACGGCAGCGGCTACTCCGTCCTGGAGATCATCCGCGAGGCCGAGCGGGTGACCGGCCGCCCGATCCAAGTGCGGACCGGCGCGCGCCGGCCGGGGGATCCCGCCACGCTGGTCGCGTCCGCCGAAAAAGCGCGCACCGTCCTCAAGTGGATACCCCTGCGCGATCTGACCGGGATCCTGCGGTCCGCCTGGAACTGGGAAATGCTGGAAGCGCAGAAAAAGATCGTTCCCGCCCTCAACTGACGCGGCGGGTTTTTTAAGCTATGCTATGCGCATGGCCACCCTACGCCCCCATCCCTCCCGCAAGCATAAAAAAGCCTCCGTTTTCATCCTCGATAACTACCCGATCGTTTGCCGCGGATTGAGGCAGCTCATCGAAGCCGAACCGGGCCTGACCGTTTGCGGAGAGGCGCTCGACGGCCGCGCGGCCCTCAAGGCGCTCAAAGCGCTGTCGGCCAAGGGGCAGGCTCCCGGCCTCGTCCTCATGGACATCGCGCTCAAGAACGAGGTCGGCCTGGACGTGGTCCGGGAGATCAAGGCCAAATACCCCGGGACGCTGGTCCTGGTGATCTCGATCTATCATGAGAACTTCTACGCGGAGCGTGCGCTCAACGCCGGGGCGAAGGGATATGTGATGAAGTCGCAGGCCGCCGGCACGATCCTCGCCGCGGTGCGGCGGGTCCTGAGCGGCGGGGTCCATCTGAGCGAGGCGGTCTCGCTGAAGGTCCTGCACCGGATCTCGACCCCCGGCGGGGCCGGCGAGCGCTCTCCGATCGACCGGCTCAGCGACCGGGAGCTCGAGGTTTTCCGCCTCATCGGTACAGGGCTTGGAACGCGCCAGATCGCCGCGAGCGTCTCCCGCAGCATCAAGACGATCGAAGTCTACCGCGAACGGATCAAAAAGAAATTGAGCCTGAAGAACGCCTCGGAGCTGAGCCAGGCCGCCATCCAGTGGTCATGATCTCCCGCTGTTAGGATTTTCCCCGATACGACATCGTCCGTCCCCCCTGATTTTTAAATCCCTCCCTTTGTAGGAACATACATAGGCGGCAGAGGATAGTCAAAGGAGACGGACCATGATCAAAGCTTTTCAAAAATGCAGGATCTGCGGCGTTCAGATCCCGTCGGGTTTCACCAACTGTGATGACTGCTACGAAAAATCCGCTCCGCCCGCGGACAGGCGCCGCCACGGTCCGTCCGGGACGCTCCGGCTGGTCCAGCACACCGATTGGGGTCCGTACAGTGATCCGGTGACGGTCCGTCCGGTCCACCGATAGGTCCCATGCTGCATTACGGTCTTTCGGAACTGGATTATCTCGATCTGAACAAAGGGTCCAGGTCGCTCGACCTTTCCGGCTGCCGGAAAACACTGAAGCTGGCGCTCCTATCGGATTCGGCCCCCCAGTACCTCACGCCGCTTTTCAAGACGCTGCTCGCCAAGAACGGCGTCCGCGCCGAAATATACGAAGCAAGTTATGACACGATGGAGCTGGAGATCCTCGATCCCGGGTCCGGGCTCCACGCGTTCCGGCCGGACACGGTGGTGATCCTGCCCTCCGTTCAGGCCCTGAGGGACCGGTACAACCATTTTTCGGGCGACAAGACCCTTTTTGCCGAAGAACAGGCGGAGCGTTTCACCTCCCTTTGGAAAAAATTGCGCGCGTTCTCGGGCGCGTCCGTGATCCAGGGCGATTACGTGCTTCCGAACGAAAAGCTCTTCGGCAATTACGAGGACAAGGCGGCGAATTCCTTTTATCACACGGTCGTTTCGCTGAACCGGGCGCTCCGGCAGGCCGCGCGGCCGCTGAACCATGTCTTCATCAGCGACATCGACCATGTCGCCGCGTACCACGGACGCAGGCACTGGCTGGACGAGAAGATGTGGATCCTGTGCAAGGCCTTTTGCGCGTTCGAGTTCCTGCCTCACGCGGTCCAGAACATCGTCGACACGCTCCTTTCGCTCGCCGGCGAAGGCGTCAAATGCATCGTGCTGGACCTGGACAACACCCTTTGGGGCGGCATCATCGGCGATGACGGGCTCGAGGGCATCCGGATCGGCCACTTCGAGGACGGGGAGGCCTTCCAGAATTTTCAATATCATTTGCTGGCGCTGAAGGACCGGGGCATCCTGCTCGCCGTCTGCAGCAAGAACGACCTCGAAACGGCGCTCCGGCCCTTCCGGGAGCATCCGGAAATGGTCCTCAGGGAAAAGGATATCGCCGTTTTTGTCGCCAACTGGTCCAGTAAGGCCGAGAACATCCGGACGATCAGCCGGATGCTCAACATCGGGTGCGGGTCCATGGCTTTCATAGATGACAACCTTTTTGAGCGCGGCGTCGTGCGCGACGCGATCCCCGAGATGATCGTGCCCGAACTGCCGGACGACCCGGCCGATTACGTGCGCTGTCTCACGGAGCTCAACCTGTTCGAGACCACCGCCATTTCCGCTCTGGACACCGACCGAGCCGAACTTTACCGGATCGAATCCCGCCGGAAGCTCGGCCAGGTCCAATTTGAGGACCCGAAGGCTTATCTGGAATCGCTCGAGATGACGATGACCTGCGGGCGTTTCGATCCGTTCCACCTGCCCCGGATCGCGCAGCTGCTCCAGCGCTCGAACCAGTTCAACCTGCTGACGCGGCGCTACGCCGAATCCCAGTGCGAGGCCTTCATGAAGGACGAGCAGAACTGGTTCCCCATGTACCTGAGCCTCAAGGACAAGTACGGCGACAACGGCCTGATCTCGGCCGTGATCGCGCGCTTTGACTCCGAAGCGATGAACATCGAGGAATGGGTGATGAGCTGCCGCGTGCTCGCGCGCGGGGTCGAGCAGTACGCGATGAACACGCTCTTCGAAGAAGCCGCCAAGCGCGGCGTCCGTAAGATCCGGGCCCGTTACGAGCCGACCGAAAAGAACGGGATGGTCCGGGACCTTTATGAACGGCTCGGCTTCCGCAGAACGGGCGGGTCGGGGGACGGTCCGGTCGATTGGGAGATCGATGCGGCCGATTACCGGCCCCAGAGCCACTTCATACGCACCGCGCACACGCTTCCCGGGGAGTCCGTCTGATGAACCGGGACGAGCTGCACGAAAAGCTCACCCGGGTGTTCCGGGAGGTCTTCGGTCAGCCGATGCTGGTCATCCATGACGATATGAGCGCGGCGGACGTCAGGAACTGGGATTCCCTGAACCACGTGACGATGATCTACGCCGCCGAGAAAAAGTTCGGCATCAAGTTCTCGACCCGCGAAGTCCAAAACCTCAAAAATGTCGGGGAGCTCGTCTCGCTGATCGATCAAAAAATCCCGTAAGATGCTCTTTAATTCGTCCGCGTTCCTGATGTTCCTGCTCGTTTCCGTCCCGCTTTACTGCCTGCTGCCGCTCTCCCGGCGCAAGCTCGCGCTCCTCGCCCTAAGTTATATCTTCTACGGCATCTGGAGCGTTCCGTACCTGCTGCTCCTGGCCGCCGTGACGGGGGTCGCGTATGTTTCGGGTCTTTGGATCGGTTCGGCGAGGACGGAAGGGCACAGGAAACGCGCGCTCGGAACGTCCCTCGCGCTCCTCTTGAGCGTGCTTATCCTTTTTAAATATGCGGGCGTTCTCGGCGCGTTGGCCCAGCTGGCCGGCGTGGAAGCGGACGCCTTCACGCGTTTGTTGGTCCCGCTCGGCATCTCCTATTACACCTTCAAGCTGATCAGCTATGTGATGGACGTCTACTGGGACAAGATCCCCTGCGAAAGGGACCCGGCCGCCTTCGCCCTTTATCCCGCGTTCTTTCCCCAGATCCTGAGCGGTCCGATCCAGCGGCCCGCAGATTTTTTACCGCAGATCCATCAGCCCGCTCCGAACGACCCCGGCCTCATCACCAGCGGCCTGCGTCTCATGCTCTTCGGCTACTTCAAGAAGGTCGTCGTGGCCGACTCGCTGGGGCCCTTCGTCGATCAGGTCTACGCGGACCCGTCGGGAACTAATTCGCTGTGCGTGCTTCTGGCCTGTTATGCCTACGTGTTCCAGCTGTACGCCGACTTTTCCGGCTTCACGGACATCGCCATCGGCACCGGCCGGTTGTTCGGCATCCGCTCACCAAAGAACTTCAGCATGCCGTTCTACGCGCCCAACCTGCAGGAGTTCTGGCGCCGCTGGCATATGACGCTGACACGGTGGCTGGCCGATTATGTGTTCACGCCGCTGCGCATGACCTTCCGGTCCTGGGGGTCTTTGGGCATCGTTCTTGCCATCACGGTCAATTTTGCCGCTATCGGCCTCTGGCACGGCGCGACGCTGCCTTTTTTGGCCTTCGGCTTGCTGCACGCGGTCTACATGTGCGTTTCGGTGTTCACACTGCCGGCGCGGAACGCTTTTTTTGACCGCCGGCCCGGGTGGGCCCGGGCGAGGATTGTGTGGGCGCCGCTCATCACGTTCCAGCTCTGGACCCTTTCCGAGATCTTTTTTCGTGCGGACTCTCTGGACCAAGCGGGCCGCGTTCTAGGCGCCCTCCTGGACCTTGATGCCGCCAAGCCGTGGGTCTTCGGCTATGGCAAAGAAGCGTTCCTGTGGAGCGTGTTCCTGATCCTGGTGATGGAAGCGGTGCACTGGGTCCAGTCGAAGGGCCGATGGGAATTCATTTGGAGCCGCAAGTGGGCCGCGCCGCGCTGGGCGGTCTATTACGCGATGACCTTCGCGGTCCTGCACCAGTGCGCGGGCGCGGCGCGGCAGTTCATCTATTTCAAATTTTAAAAAATATGCGCAAACTTATTTTTAAGCTGGTCGTTTTCCTCCTGCCGTTGGCGGGTCTTTTGGCGTTCCCGGTCTGGGTCTTCGGGGTTTCGGGTGAATGGAGGCCGGTGGAGGACCTGGTGCGGACCGCCCGGGGCTCCCGACCCGTGCTCATCGAACCGGCACACACGGACCTGTTCGGGTATTTCAAGCTCAGGTCCGTGCAGGAGCGGAAGCCTGAGGTCGTTTCGCTCGGAAGTTCCCGCGTGATGCAGTTCCGTGCCGACTTTTTTGACACCAGCTTTTTCAACGCGGGGTTCGGCGGGATCCGGCTGGAAGGGTACCGTCAGTTCATCGAGCGGCTGGCTCCCGGAGACGAGCCCGGACTTCTCATCCTGGGTCTGGACCAGCGGTTTTTCAACCCCCGGTTCACGCTCCCGCCAAGGGAATTCTTCGAGGACCGGTACCCGGGCTCCAATTGGATCGTGTTGACGGGGGTCTGGCATCGGATCTACCGGGACTGGTGGTCGGGGAAGTTCAGGATCGCGGACCTGACCGGGCCGCAAGCCTGGAACGACGGCACGACGCGGATCGGCCTCGGCGCTTTGAGCCATGATGCGGGTTTCCGCAACGACGGCAGCCATCATTGGTACTGGTGGGAATCCCATGACAAGGACCTGAAGGACATCGCCGGGGACCGGGGAAGTTATATCCGTTCGAAGTCGATCTCGGAAAAAAGTCTCGCGGAGATCGAAGCGCTGCTGCTGCTCTGCCGCGCGCGCGGGATCCAGGTCGCGGGCTTCCTGCCCCCGTTCTCGCCGCAGGTCCATGATGCCCTCAAGCGGGAAGCGCCGGAATACGCCTACATTTTTGAGCTGGCGGACCGGTTGAGGCCTCTTTTTGACCGCCAGGGGTTCGTCTTCGAGGACTTCACCGATCCGTACGCGTCCGGGATCGACCGGGACGGCTTCTTCGACGGTGAACACGCTTCGGAAAAAGCTTACCGCCGTCTCTGGGAACGGTGGAGCCGGAAGGAGCCGTTCCTCGGTCCCTACCGCCGCGGACCCGATAGGAGATCTTATGTTCCGGCCGGACAGGAAGTGTTAAAATGACGGCCAGTTTGAACCCGCATCTTTAATGGAGAATCAACTCACATGAACCGACCGTTCCGCTCCCTGTCCATGACCGTCCTCGTCACCGCCGTCGCCCTGTCCGCTTCCGGCTGCGCCGGAGCCCGCCTGAACAAAGGCGCCGAGTCCAAGCCCCTCAAGCCCGCCGAGCGGATCGCTCAGCTCGAGAGCGAAGTGAAGGCCAAGGACCAGGAGATCGTGCGTCTCCAGACCGAAATGTCGTCCATGCGCGACCGTTCGACCGTCATCGAGGATGCCTATGCCTATGAGCCCGCCACCAACGTCAAAACGGCCTCTTCCACGGCCGCCCTGCGCGTGCCGGGCGTGACCGTTCAGCAGCTGCAGCGCGCGCTCCAGTCGGCCGGGTATGAACCGGGTCCCATCGACGGCCGTCTCGGCCGCCGGACCAAGGAAGCGGTCCGCAGCTTTCAGCGCGCGGAAGGCCTCAAGGTCGACGGGGTCGTCGGTCAGAAGACCTGGACCGCTCTCAAAGCCGCCGGCGAATAACTTCGATGAGCCCGACCGCGCTCCAGCCTCAAGCCCTCCTGGCCGCCCTCAACTGGCGCTACGCCGTGAAGGCTTTTGATCCGTCCGCCAGGATCCCGGAGGACATCTGGAGCGTGCTCGAGCAGTCCCTGGTCCTCACGCCGTCGTCGTACGGCTTGCAGCCCTGGAAGTTCCTCGTGGTGACCGACCCCGCGCTCAAGGCCAAGCTCGAACCGCACGCGTGGAACCAGAAACAGGTGACGCAGTGTTCGCACTTCGTCGTGTTCCTGGTGAAGCGCGGCGTGAACGAGGCTGACGTGGACCGCTGGATCGCCCGGATGTCCGAGGTCCAGAGCGTCCCCGTCGAGAAGCTCAAGGGTTACAAGGACTTCATGATGGGTGACTTCGTGAACGGTCCGCGCAAGACGGTCGTGGACGAATGGGCCACCCGCCAAGTTTACATCGCGCTCGGTAACTTCATGACGTCCGCGGCCGTGCTCGGCGTCGACACCTGCCCGATGGAAGGCATCGTCCCGCCCAAGTTCGACGAAGTCCTCGGCCTGGAGGGTTCCGGTTACGCGACCGTCGTCGCCTGCGCCGCGGGCCACCGTTCGGCCCAGGACAAGTACGCGTCCTCACCGAAGGTCCGTTACCCGTCGAACACCGTCATCGAGCGCCGCTAGGGCGCTCGAACAACTGCCGCCGCATCCATGAAAAAACTCCCGCGCTTCTTCAAGATCCTCCTCGGCATCCTGGTGACCGGTCTCGGGATCATCCTGATGCCGGTCCCCGGTCCGGGCGGCACCCCGGTCACGCTCGCCGGCCTGGCGATCCTGGCGTCCGAGCTTCCCTGGGCGCGCCGTCTGCTGGAGTTCTTCAAGTCCAAGCTCGCTGTTATCAAAACACATCCCCAAAAGCGCTGGATCCAGGCCGGCGTCGCCGTCGCGGCGGTCGGCTTCTACGTCGGCACGGGCCTTCTCACGACCCACCTGTTCCGGGAGAATTTTTTTGTGGCCAAGGTCAACGCGGATGAGGGAAAAACCATGCGGATATTCAACGCTGTGACGGGAAAGATCGAAGAGGTCGCGCCGGTGGTCCGGTCCGACAAGGAATGGCGAGAGCTTCTGACGCCGGAACAGCACGAAGTCGCGCGCGGCAAGGGGACCGAGCGGCCGTTCAGCAAGGTCTGCGCGATCCCGCCCTCGGGAGAAGGCTTCTATCAGTGTGTCGGTTGCGGCACCGACCTTTTCGCCTACGGCAAAAAATTCGAGTCCGGCACCGGCTGGCCGTCCTTCTGGGACCCGGTCTCGCCGCTCAACGTCAAGACCGTGCGGGACTCAAGTCACGGCATGGTCCGTGACGAGGTCGTCTGCGCCCGCTGCGATTCCCACCTGGGCCACGTCTTCGACGACGGCCCGCCCCCGAGCGGCAAACGGTACTGCATCAACACCGTCGCTCTCAAACTCCACGCCAAGCCCAGCGCGGAATAAAAACTTAGAATTGACCGGTTTTTAAGAGGACGAGCGTGCAGGCTTCTTCGACTTGCCGGCCTTTTTGGCGGAGTTTGGCGGCGAGGGCGGGGTTTTCGGTCCCTGGGTTAAAGATCACCCGTGAGACGGGGAAGTTCAGGATCTGCGCTTCGGACGCGGCCGATATTTCCGGCGACACGTAGACCGTGAGCGTGTCCACGGGGCCGGGCACTTTTTCGAGGGAGGGGGAGACGGCCACGCCTTCGACCGCC
>Ga0209573_1001797_pt1 | contig 30527 bp, 28 predicted proteins | sample TNRBio252014_DNA_FD_185870 | JGI IMG/M metagenome (GOLD analysis project Ga0209573, IMG submission 185870) | Wastewater treatment Type I Accumulibacter community from EBPR Bioreactor in Madison, WI, USA - TNR Reactor_6/25/2014_ DNA (SPAdes)... | ecosystem: Engineered > Bioreactor > EBPR >...
TGGGGTACAGGGAATGCTTGGCGCCCAATAAAGTTACAAAGGCTGCATCTTCAGGTTTTGGAAATGCAGTAATGATAAGTTTATTTGAAACAAGCCCGTCTATCATATCCTGGAAATGAGCAGAGATGTTCATTCTGTAAACAGCCGGACGGCCCAATGTACCTTTTTCAAAAACCCCGCCGAAAACGTTAAATCTATCGTTACCAGACAGGGCAATATCGCTCACAACCTGAAGGGTATCCCCACTTCTGGGGTAAAGCAGCGAAAGGTACTCTAACGAAGGGTAATTAACGTTATTGCCTGACCCATCTACAAATAGTTCTAATTCCGCTTTGTTGACAATCAATTCTTTAAGTGATTGCACGTTCGGGATTTCGATTACGGTATTCAAACCTTTCATCCCCTGGACAAAAACAAGGCTATCGCCTAACTGCCGGTTACTGATAAAAGAAGCAACGGGAGTGCCGCTGTGGTCGTTTACATAATTGGCAACCCGCGCTGCCAGCGCATTGAATGGCAATTGATATTCACGCCCTTTCCCGTCGCGGGTATAGTAAATATAAACGCCTGCCGCGGACGATTTCAGGTTAAAGCTGATGATTCCGCCATTTTGCGAACTCGGCTTAAGCTGCATACCCTTGAAAAAATTGAGAAACGCTTCGTCGCTTTTGTAGGTTGACGTATCCCTGAATAAAAACGCGCTACCCCACATCTGGTTGAGCGGAATGCGCAATTGCATGGGAACTTTCACGGTATCCGGGTTCGTACCGGTATAGGTGATGATTTCCACGCTGTCCTTTTTAGGAATAAAAAATTTGCTGCCAATTGAAACCGGTAGGGTTTGAAACGTTTGGTTGGAGTAATAATCAATCGTATCCACCATAGATTCAGCCAGTTCAAGCACCTCTATGCCAAAAACCTCGTTGGTTAATCCATAATAAGCTATGGTGTCATAAGGCAATACCAGCACGATAGAGTCCAGCAGGTCTGAATCTTTAAATTCAGGTTCAATGACCCCCAGAGAGGCATCGCGCGGCAAACGCGCCTGTACATAAAGCGTGGAAACAGAGCGGCCAAAAACAGGGCTCGTGAAATCGCCAAACAGGTAACTGTTCAATTGTCCGGAAAAAAGCTCCGTATAGGTTCTGACCGAATCCCCTTCAACCGTATATGAAATCAGGTTGAGCGTATCGGTAAATCCGGCGCTGATCTGGTCTTCTTCCAGCAAATCCGCACCCAGTTTGGTTGGGTCGGTACAGGAAAAAAGAGTCGCCATCAGCAGCAGAAAAACTGTGATTGATTTATTCATGCTATCGTTAAGGTTGAAAATTAGTAAATAGGTTTGCCTTTTGACACCAGGGATGTCAAAAGGCATAAAACCCCTCAAGGGTAAATGGTTGAGCCGATTACGCAACACTTACGTGGACTCATCTTCGGCTAAAAGCGTGTTGTAAAACGCAAGGTAGGCGCTTAAGTAGTCCTCTTCCTGAAAAGCCAACACCGGCTTTTCTGTTGCAGGTACGTTGTCGCCAACAGAAGCACTGCCTACAATTACTCCGTCTGAATAGGCAACCGCTCCTTTGTGGAGCGTTACGCCTGATCCGTCCTGGTAACTGGCCAAATCGCTGGGAGTGAGGTTGTTAATAGAGGCTTTGGCCAAAAATTTATCCGAATACATTTGATCGAACGGACTGTCATAGACCGAATAAACGACCTTTGAATTTTGGAACAGAGGCTCCGTTTTGTAGGCCGTTTTGAGGTACAACGGAATAAGGCTGGTCATCCAGCCATGGCAATGTATGATATCCGGCGCCCACCCAAATTTTTTAACGGTTTCGATCACGCCTTTGCAAAAGAAAACCATCCGGTCAGGATTGTCTTCATAGGGCGTTCCTTCTTCGCTTTCAAAAGTGGATTTGCGACGAAAAAAGTCATCATTGTCTAAGAAATAAACCTGCATTCGCGCTTCCTGAAGGGAAGCAACTTTAATAATAAGCGGAAAATCATCGTCATCCACGATGATATTCATACCCGACAGCCTAACAACTTCATGGAGCCGGTGGCGACGTTCGTTGATGACGCCAAAACGAGGCATCAGCACGCGAATTTCCATACCTTTCTCCTGAATATACTGCGGCAATTTGCGGGAAATTTCTGCGATTGCGGAAGGATCGGTGTAAGGTTCCATTTCCTGGGTCACGATCAGCACTCTCTTTTTGCTCATACAGCGCAGTGGTTTTTACAGTTGATCCACATAGCAGCTCCGGGTGATTCTGAAAAGCCTGGAAAACCGGGCCCTTTACCAATACACGCCAAAAGGCTGAACATGTAACTACTATGGTCAATGAACGGGACGCAAAATTAACAAAAAAAGATGCACACTCCGGTATTTTTCAAAGACTTTCAATCAAAAAGGATTTCAATGAACTTGTTGGCTCCCCATTTCCCATTTCCTGAACGCATTTATTAAGGAAACGGCTATATTTGAGCCGCTATCAAAGCAAAGGAAAAACCATGTATATTTTTTACAAAGCTGCTGATCTCCGCAGCCATTTAGAAATGCGGGCAAGCAGCAGTGCAATTGGGTTCATCCCTACGATGGGCGCTTTGCATGAAGGCCATCTGGCACTCATTCGCACCGCCCAGGCTGATGATTGCTACACCGTATGCAGCATCTTTGTCAACCCAACCCAGTTCAACGATCCTTCAGATTTGGAAAAGTACCCCCGAACGCCAGGAAAAGACGCAGAACTCTTGGCGAAGGTTGGATGTGATGTGATTTTCATGCCGGAAGTTGAAGAAATTTACCCGCCAGGCTCCGATCAGGATTTTGAAATGGACTTTAACGGCCTTGATCAGGTCATGGAAGGGGTTTTTCGTCCGGGGCACTTCAAAGGCGTAGCGCAGGTCGTGAAACGCTTGCTCGACCTTGTTGATCCCGATAAGCTTTATATGGGTCAAAAAGACTTTCAACAGGTGGCCATCGTGCGACATCTTATCCGCGTCACCGGGTTGCCCGTGCAGTTGATTGTGGTGCCTACGGTACGTGAAGCAGACGGATTAGCCATGAGTTCGCGCAATGTGCGCCTGTCGCCAGAGGGACGCCGACGAGGCCCGGCCATTTATCAAATCCTGCTGGCAGCCAAAAGCAAGGCGACAAACGGAATACCGTCGGCTGAAATCAGCCGGGAAGCCATGACCGCCCTTTCAGATGCCGGATTCGAACCCGAATATTTTGAAATTGTAGACGCCGAAACATTGCAGCCAGTTCAAACCATGCAGGAAGCGCGGAAAGTAGTGGCCTGTGTGGCTGCGTGGTTAGAAGGCGTCCGGCTAATTGACAACATGGCACTAATCAGCTAATTCCAAAAATACCGCGCAGTGGTCAGAATGCACCACACTCATTTTATGATCGGAAATGCGGAGTCGGTCGCGAAGGTTGTCGCTTACCGACAAATAATCAATGCGCCAGCCTTTGTTATTCGCGCGGGCATTAAAGCGAAAACTCCACCAACTGTACTCAATTTTGTCCGGGTTAAGGTAGCGATAAGCGTCTGTGAAGCCGTTACTGAACCATTTAGTCATCCAGGCGCGCTCTTCGGGCAGGAAGCCGGAGGATTTTTTATTGCCCACGGGGTCGTGAATGTCTTTTTCAGTATGCGCAATGTTGTAGTCGCCCACAATGATGAGTTTGGGGCGTTCTTTTTTCAATGCCTCAACCCAATTGTAAAAATCATCTAAAAAAACCATCTTAAAAGCCTGGCGATCTTCCCCGCTGGAACCAGAGGGAAAATAACAGTTGAGCAGCGTCCAGTCGCCAAAATCCAATCGAATAATGCGGCCTTCGCGATCATACGATTCAATCCCACAGCCTTTAATGACCTGATCAGGTTTGATTCGGGTTAGCACGGCAACGCCGCTGTATCCTTTTTTTTCTGCATCGAACCAGTAATGGTGGTAGCCCAGTTCCTCAAATTCAGTCGGATCAAATTGCCCTGCCTGGGCTTTGGTTTCCTGCAGGCAGATGATGTCAAAATCATTGGCGCGTACCCAATCTGTGAAACCTTTAGAAAGGGCCGAACGGATGCCGTTGAGATTATAAGTGATGATTTTCATACCGGGTGCGGACGTTTTTAGATGATTAGAATTTGAATGCAATTATCGTTTTTTTTGCGGGAAGCATCCGTTTATCTGATGGCTTTATTGCGACCTAAAACACAACCTGTCCAAGCAGCCAAAGTCCAAAGCCCAATAAAACTAAGCCGGAAATGCGGCGAAGCCAGAGGATGTGGTTTGGGTTTAAAAAATGCCGGATCGCTTTTGCAAATAAGACTTTAGCAGTGTCGGCCAGCATAATTGTCAGCATGATGCCTAAGCAAAGTATCCATAAATCGCCGGGAGAAAACGCCTGTTGAACGGCCATTGCGCCAATAGCGCCCATCCAGAAAAAAACGGTGAACGGATTGATCGTATTGATCAAAAAACCTTTGATGAATAATTGGAAGTCTGTTTTTCGGGAAGGCGAAAAATTGTTGGGCTCGGGCGCTTTTTTAGAAAGCAACATACTTATGCCACCGCCGCCAAGGGTGAAAGCGCCCAGTAAAGTTATCCAAAAACGGAAATCGGGTTGCGCACTCAGCTCGTTAAAAAAGGAGAAACCCCAGAGCAGGGCTGCGATAAACAGCCAGTCGCTGATCCAGATGCCGAACGCTACACTGAATCCTCCACGCGCGCCCTGCTCAATTCCTGCCTGCAACAATGCAAAGAGCAGCGGACCGGCCAGGATGCTGAGCATCAAGCCGATTTTGAACCCTTCTAGGAGCGTAGTCATGGAGTTGTATGGCCAAGCCGCACCTCCACCGCCCGGCTATGCCCCACCAAATCTTCCGCTGTTGCCATACACATCACCGCAGGGCCGAGCAATTCCAAACCTTCGCGGGTAATTTCCTGAAAGGTGATCTTTTTTACAAAAGAATCGAGCGAAACGCCACTGTACGTGCGTGCAAACCCGTTGGTTGGCAGGGTATGATTGGTGCCGGAAGCGTAGTCGCCTGCAGATTCCGGCGTGTAGTGGCCGAGGAAAACCGAACCGGCATTGATGATGCCCGCTGAAAAAGCCGCTGCGTCTTCCACCGACAGGATTAAGTGTTCCGGTGCGTAGGCATTGATAAAATCCGTGGCATCCGAACGGGTTTTTAAAACAGCGGCTACACTGTTGGCCATGGCCGCTCGTGCGATGTCGCGGCGCGGCAGGACTTCCAATTGTCGTTCGATGGTAGCCAGCACTTGTTGCACGAATGTTTCCTCAAAAGCAAGGAATACCACCTGGCTGTCGGCGCCGTGTTCGGCTTGCGAGAGCAAATCCGCTGCTACAAATTCAGGATTTGCCGTGTGATCGGCACAAACCAAAACCTCTGAGGGGCCAGCCGGCATGTCAATGCTGACGCCCCTGCGCTGCACCAATTGTTTGGCGCAAGTGACGTACTGATTGCCTGGCCCGAATATTTTATAAACCGCCGGAATACTCTCCGTGCCGTAAGCCATTGCGCCGATGGCCTGTACACCGCCGACCTTAAAAACGCTTCGGATACCAGCCAATCGGGCAGCGAATAAAATCGCCGGATGGATGGAGCCGTCAGCCCGCGGCGGAGAACATAAAACGACCTCGTTGCACCCGGCTAATGCTGCGGGAATACCCAACATTAAAACGGTAGAAAACAGCGGCGCTGTGCCACCCGGAATGTACAGACCTACTTTTTCTATGGGGACGCTTTTTCGCCAGCAACGCACGCCGGGCATCGTCTCTATGACTTCTACCACGTCGTGTTGCCTGCTGTGGAAGCGCTCGATATTGTCTTTGGCAAGGCGGATGGCCGCTTTCAGGTTTTCTTCCAGCGCCTGTTCCGCAGCAAAAAATTCGGGTTCACTCACGGCAAGCACTTCAATTTCGGCCTGGTCGAATTGTTGGGTATAGCGTTTTACCGCTGCATCGCCCTCGTCTTTTACGGCCTGTAAAATGCTGCCAACCACCGTTTCTAAGGAGGTTGTGTCCATTGCAGGCCGGCGCATGAGCGCAATCCAGTCGCTCTTTTCAGGCAAAACATACAGGTTCATAGGATCATTTTTTCAATCGGCGTAATCAAAATGCCTTGTGCCCCACTTGCCTTGAGTTCATCAATGATGTCCCAAAAACGCGCTTCGGGAATGACCGTGTGAATGGAGCACCAGCCCTCTACTGCTAATGGCATAACCGTCGGGCTTTTCATGCCCGGCAAAATCTGCGTGATGCGCTCCACCGAACTGACCGGGGCGTTCATCAGCAGGTAGCGGTGTTGACGCGCTTCCAGCACCGATTGTATCCGAAAGATTAATTTGTCGAGAATGCCATTGAGTGTCGGATCCAATTGTTTATTCGCGTAAAGATTTGCTTCCGAATGTAATACGATTTCTTTTTCTTCCAATCCATTTTGGAAAAGGGTACTGCCGGAGCTGACCAAATCGCAGATGGCGTCGGCAAGGCCGATATTGGGGGCAATTTCTACCGACCCGGAAATCTCATGGATTTCAGCTTCAATGCGGTTTTCAGTTAAAAAAGCTTGCAGGGAATTGGGGTAAGAAGTGGCAATGCGTTTGCCTTGCAACCATTGTAAGTCGGTATACTCCACACTTTTAGAAACGGCTACCGAAAGGCGGCATTTTGCAAAGCCTAAAGAAAGTACCGAATGGATGTCTTTTTGTTTTTCGAGGTGCGTGTTTTCGCCCAAAATTCCGGCATGTGCCACCCCGTCTTCGATGTATTGCGGAATATCAGAATTGCGTAAATAGAGCAAATCTAAGGGAAAATTGCGCGCCTGCGCCCGCAACTGGTCTTTGCCGTCGTCCACCCGGATGCCGCATTCGCGCAGCAAACGCAGGGAATCTTCCTGCAAACGACCTGATTTTTGAATGGCAATCTTAAGCCTCGGTTCCATCTTGATTGGTATTTGAACAGCAAAGATACCGACCTCAGCCGATCAATTGCGAGAAATAGGCATTCATAAAAATGCGATTAGGGTCCATCTTTTCGCGAATAGCCAGAAATTGATGCCAATCCGGGTACATCTGCTCAAAGTCGGTAGCAGAGCAGGTATTCATTTTTCCCCAATGGGGCCTGCCGCCGTGCGCTTTGAAAATGGCCTCCAGGGTTTCAAAATAAGCTTTGTGGGGCATACCTTTATATGTATGTACTGCAATGTAGGCACTGTTGCGCCCAGTGGCCGGACTGAGCAGGAGGTCGTCCGCTTTCGCCCAGCGGCATTCTACGGGGAAATGGACGGCAAACCGGTGCTTATTGATGGCAGTTTCCATATCGCGCAAAGCGCCAACAAAGTTTTCTGCCGGAATGTTGTACTCCATTTCTAGAAAAGGCACGAGGCGTGCAGTGGCAAAAACGCGGTGGCTCCAGTCTACCCGTTCTCCGTCGGAAATGAGTTTTCCACAAAGCCGGCTTACATTCATAGCCTGGCTTGGGAACTGGCGGGCATATCGGCTCAGTAGCCCAAAAGCGGCATTTTCGATGAGCACGTCGTTCACCCAGCGCAACGCGCCATTGTTGCGGGGTGAATCATCTGTGCGATTGACCAACTTTAGCTGAACGGATTTGGTGTAAGGGAACCAGTAGAATTCAAAGTTTCGGTTGTTGCGTTTGTAGTCCTCCAGGTTTTCCAAAGTTTCGTCCAAATGGCCTTTTCGGTGTACATAATGCAGGCGATAGGCCGGCTCCAGGCGCAATTTGAGTTCGGTAATGACGCCCAGCAGACCCATTGACACCAACGCTGCCCGAAACAACTCCGGCGCCTGTGTTCGCGAACAAAGATGGGGCTCTCCCTGCCCGTCCAGCAGACTTAGTTCTTCTACCTGGGTGGCTAAAATGCCAAAACCCGTTCCTGATCCATGCGTGCCCGTCGTCAGCGCCCCGGCAAGCGACTGGCGGTCAATGTCGCCGAGGTTTTCCATAGCCAAACCTTCCTGAAATAAGCATTCTCCCAAGGTGTAAAGCTTGGTACCGGCTTTTACAGTAGCCGCGCCGGATGTTTTTGAATGGTCGGTCAATCCCTGATAGCGATCTAATGACAGGAGCCAGTCCTGCGTTTCGATCAGGGGTGAAAAACTGTGTGCGCTACCCACGGTCCGGATTTTTTTGCCTTGTTGTGTGGCCTGCCGGATATATGTTGCGATTTCGTCCGCATGCTCCGGGAGTAGGTAGTTTTTCGGTTTGAATTGGACGTTGCCAGCCCAGTTTTGGATGGTTTTGGTCATGAATTGTATTTTCACTTTTCTCAAGAAGGACTTCGAGCTATCTGACTCTAACAAGCACTGTTGTAATCATACGATAGAGGTAACTTGAAATATTCGGATCAAATGTTTGATAACGCCTGCCAACTGTGGTTTACACCAGGAGGCACAAAGTGACCGGGTGACTCCAAGTCACCCGGTCACTGCCGCTGACCCGATCACCTTTTCATACACCTCATCCAGCGGTTTGTCCCGCATCTCCAAAACAAGAGCAGATTGCCTCGCTTCAGCGCCCCGCAGCAGTTGAATGCAGAGTTTGGCATCGTCGTCGGTCATATCGTGTAGCAGAATTTCATTGACCTTTTTAGCCACCGCATAGCAGCGTTGCAGTACTTCCTGTCCTTTATCCGTAATGGTCAGCAATTTGGCTCTTTTGTCATTAGGATTGGCACGTTCTGTGATCAATTCATGCGCAAGCAGCCGGTTCAGGGTGTCAATTCCGGTAGAAAGACCCAATAGCTGTTCGTTAATGACGTCCGTTTTACGACACGCTTCCTTGTGTCCAATGATGTTCAGAAAGAAAAAATCTTCCTTCTGCCGGATTTCCGGGATTTCCTCGAATGCTTTTTCAAAATAAGTATGTGCAGCGCGGCTGAGGAACCCCATCAGTTTCATCAGATGCGATTTCGGATTGGGTGGCACCCCGCCGCCGGCAAAATTCGGCCCTACTTCCCGTTTGGATCGTTGTGTCGTCAGATAATAGCGACAAAATTCCTCAAGATTTGCTTGCGGATGGGTTTCTTCAAAAGAAGCCCACTCGTTGACCAATTGGACTGTTTTATTCATGACGCAAATATATCGAAATTGATGTAAAATAATAAAAAATACATCAGATTCAATTGCTTTGAACCGAATTTAGAATATCTTTGTATGGAATATTTTTACCACATAGAACATCTCCATCGAAGAACTCAACTAAGTTAAGTCTCATGGCTAAAGAAAAGCTTTTTACCCCATACCAAATCTTCCTCATTGCCACACTGGCCTTCCTGCAGTTTGCAATCATCCTGGATTTCATGGTGCTATCGCCGCTTGGTGCTCAAATGATGCCGCTGTTAGACATCACGCCGTCGCAGTTTGGACTTGTGGTGTCTGCTTATGCATTAAGTGCAGGCGCTTCGGGCTTGCTGGCAGCGGGTTTTGCCGACCGGTTTGACCGAAAAAAATTGTTGCTGTTCTTTTTCGCCGGATTTATTGCCGGCACTTTTTTGTGCGGATTTGCCCCCACCTACCCCTTACTGCTGGCAGCCCGCATTATTACCGGAATATTTGGCGGGGTGATTGGCTCGATCTCTTTTGCCATCATCACCGATCTTTTTCCTTTGCAAACCCGTGGGCGGGTGATGGGATTCGTGCAAATGGCTTTTGCCGTGAGCCAGGTATTGGGTTTGCCCGCCGGACTATACTTATCCAACTTATGGGACTGGCACGCCCCGTTTTTGATGATTGCCGGCCTGTGCATCCCGCTTTTGGGATTGATTATGTGGAAAATGGAACCGGTGGATGCGCATTTGGCCATCCAGAAAGACCATTCTGCTTTTCAGCACCTTATGGGAACGGTGTCTAAACAGCGCCACCTGCGGGCCTTTGCGGCAACAACCCTGCTGGCTACAGGCGGGTTTATGCTCATGCCGTTTGGAAGCGCTTTTGCCGTCAACAACCTCGGCATTCGCCTGGAAGATTTACCGCTGATTTATTTAGTCACGGGCATTTGCTCCATGATTGCCGGCCCTTTGATTGGTAAATTGACCGATCGCGTCGGCCCGATGCGCGTTTTTGCAGGCGGTTCAGCCTTATCCATTCTTTTGGTTTTGATCTATACCAACCTCGGCGTCACGCCTTTGTGGCTGTTGATTGCCTTTAATGCCATCCTTTTCGCAGGCATCACGGCACGCATGATTTCCTCATCGGCGCTGTTAACCGCCGTGCCTGCCCAGGTGGATCGGGGCGCCTTTATGGGCGTAAATGCGTCGGTTTCGCAAATCTCCGGAGGAATTTCATCCGCGATTGCGGGCTTGATCGTCCACCAAACAGCCAGCGGGCGGTTGGAGCATTATCCGGCATTGGGATGGGTGGTCGCGTCTACGATGTTGATTTGTGTGTGGCTGATGTATAATATTAACCGGGAAGTACGCGGTGCGGTGAAGCCGGTGCTCACGGCTCCAATCCCTCCAGCAACGCATCCGGCCCAAAATGCTGAAACTTGATCTGAAAACTAATCCGCGTCCAGTAGTTGCCGCGTTCTGCGAAGCGGTCGCTGATGTTTTTGGAATTAACGACCGGGAAATAAATACCCAGCGTATTGTTGAAAAACTCCAGTGCAAAACCGCCGCTCCAGAGCAACTGATCTTTCAGCGTGGCATCATTGCCGGTAGGCATAGCGTTGTCGAAGTAGCCGATGTCAAAATACGGCTTCAGGGGCAGCTTGAGCGGTAGTTTCAGCGGCAGGTCGGCTTTCAGGTTCAGAGCCAGGATGAAATTATTGCTGCGCCCAAGGTTGAAACTGTTTTCAATCACCGTTTTGAAGCCGCCATCACGAATGTTGATCTGTTGCGAAAAAAAGCCCCGGTCTTCGCTGCGGGCGAAGTAGAGGTCATCAAAGCGGTAATCGTTCGGGCCACGGGAAACGAGGTTCAATGCACCCGGAAAAATAGCGCCTCCGTTCCGGCGGGTATTGTCTAAAAATCCGCCTGCAAAAACCCGCACTGCCAAGCGTTTGCCGGGTGCGTAGGCATAAGCGCCCTGCCAGCTTGCCGAAGCTTTCAGGTAGCGCTGCGATGTGCCAAAAAAGTCTTTGTACGACTGGTACTCCAAAGCTATCCGGCTTGCAGTGGGTACAATCGGGTGCCGGCGTTCCGTCGAAAAACTGAGTTCGTGTATCCAGTTGCGGTTATTCTGTTTGCCCAAAAAATCCCCCGATTCAAAAATAGGCGCTTCTGTATCTAAAAAAATGCTGCGCCATTGCAGGATCCGGCGACGGTCTTCGGCGTGGCTTTTCCGCCAGGAATATCGGACGTAAGGCATGACCCGCGTGTAGGCGAGTCGGTAATCGTTGCGGGCGTTGTCGTCGAAATGAAAGCGCCGGGCGTCCGCCCCTATGAACAATTGTTGCGGTTTATGGCCTTTCGGCAATAAACGCAATCTGAAATTAACAAAGCCCGCCAAGGATTGACTTCCGGTGGCGTACATCGGTGCAACGGCAAACTCGAATGGCTTTTCAGGAATGCCATAATTGTGCAGGATTAAACCCGCCATCCATTTATCATAATGGTTCCAACCGATGGCGGGCAGCCAGTTGAGGTCGGTATGCCGGTCGCGGAAGGCATTTGGCCAGAGGTGAAACCAAAGCTCACGGAGGGTATCCGGGCTGTTATTGATGTATGCCAAATCCAGCGTAGCCCGAAGCAGATGCGCCGTATCGTCGAGCGTAGCCGCAATGCGATAATGTACTTCTTGTTGAAAATAGGGCTGCTGAGACCGGCAGTTCAGCATAAAAGACAAGAGCAGGGCAGCAAACAGAAACCGGAGCATAGGCGTGACGGTTATTTTGAAACGAAGATAGGACAATACAAGGTGCGTTCAAAGGAGTAATCCACGGGCGTCCGATAAACCCGGATTTACCAATCAACTGTACCGCGAAAGCAATGGCCAATTTATTTACCTTTCCTGGATGTAAAAACCCATTGCTTACATCCAAAACAAGCCATCATGTTCCTTAAAAATCTATTTTTTTGTTCGCTCTTGTGTACCACTGCCTATTGCCACGCCCAGGAAGCCAGAACTTTCCCCGCCTCCTGGACGGGTGTCTGGGCCGGCGACCTGCTCATCCACAATGCCAAAGGCATTGCACAATCTGTACCGATGGAAGTCACTATCCGACCTGTGTCCGGCAGTGCCAGTTACGATTGGATCACCGTGTACAACAAGGATACCCTTGCCGGAAAACGCCCGTATACCCTGCTGGTGAAAGACGCCGAAGCTGGCCACTATGCCATTGACGAAAACAACAACATCATATTGGATGCTTACCTCCTGGGCGGAAAACTGTTCAACAGCTTTGAGGTACAGGGACAGTTATTGGTCTGTACCTATGAAATACAGGGAGAAAACCTTGTTTTTGAAGTCATTGCAGGGCCATCAGCACCCATTTCGACAACAGGAGGCGGCGAGGCCGGGGAAGAAAAAATTCCGGAAGTGAAGTCGTTTAAAGTGACTGTTATGCAACGTGCTGTCTTAAAAAAAGGGTAGTTCTTTTACCTAAAAATAAGTGTGTAAAAGACACTACAAAAAATCACCCGATTTGCCTATTCTCTAAAAAAATGAAGGATTAATAGAAACCCCAAAAGAAAAAAAGAAAAATTTTAACAATTTTGTAATTGTATTTTTTACAATAAGCCTTATATTTGCATTATCATTTGATGCAAACACACGGGCAAGACCCGGTTAAAGACATAATTTGGTTTTATTTGGTTAGGGCTGAGGTAGTGCTACATAGCGCTGCCTCTTTTTTATTTTGCAAAAAAATGATTTAATTACAAATTTAAAAGTAAACGTAAATTATTGATAATCAGATTAAATTAAATTTAATTAACCCTGTGCAATCCCCTGCCGCAGGGGAGCGGGCATTCCGCTCGCCAACATCAGGCCTGCTCACAACTCGCATCACCCGCTTCAACCGTCCGCTGCCCGGGGCGCACCTGCGGCAATGCCGGAATCGCCCAAAAAGTAGGAGGAAGTAAGGGAAATTCCCGTTCTTTCCTGGGCTTAATGACGAGCGGCGGCATTTTTTTGAAAAAATTTGCCGGAAAATTTGAAAAAAATTCCGGCTTCGGCAGAGATGCCACCTGTGGTTTTTCGTTCTTACCCTGAAGCTTGTTTTTTCCGTAATACGAATCGAGGTAGGCGGCCGCAATCAAGGACGGTAAATAGTGGCGGGTTTGTTTCGGCAACAGCAGTTTAATGTCCCGATAGTCGCGACAATTCATTCTTTGGATGGCCTTATTAACTCTTCCTGCGCCACAGTTGTAAGCAGCCAGCGCTAATGCCCAATCGCCGAATTCGTAATACAAGTCCTGCAAAAAGTTGAGGGCTGCTTCCGTAGCGCGTTTGGGATCAAGGCGTTCATCTTTGTCGGCTGAGACTTCGAGGCCATAACTTCGGGCAGTATTAGGCATAAGTTGCCAAAGTCCGGCTGCCCCCTGCAGAGAAATGACCCGTGTAGAAAGCCGCGATTCGGCTACCGGAATATATTTTAAGAAATCAGGCAACCGTTTTTCTGCCAGCAGTTGTTCTATAACAGGGAAGTAGTGATTCATCCGCCGCAATAAGCGCCGGGCGCCGGGTTTCATCGGGCGGATATAGTCATTGATCTTGTGGATGGCAATGGGTTCATACCGCGCGACCTTAAAAGGCATCTCCAACTTGGTGATGCGGGTCATGGTCGCCGAATCAGCAATAGACGAAAAAGGGCATAGCACAGCCCAAACACTCAGGATTAAGCAGCCCGGGGCACGCAAAACATTCATGGGAATTCAGTTTTGTATTGAGGAATAGACGCCCCTTGCAGGAAACTAAAAATCAGTAAATGTTTAAAATGGAAATGATGACACTGTACAAACAGTGCGTTAGGAAAGTAACCGGCAAAAAAGCGGATGAAATTTTGGCAGGTAGTGTAGCGTTCTCTAAGAAGCTGTAAATATACTAAAAAATTGAGGATTGTCAAAATAATTATCAAGTAAACCCGCTTTCCATAAATAAAAAATTATGAAAAATATTAGAAATACACATACGACAACGGTTTGCGTATCTTTGAGCAGTCTGTCAGGAGCTACGATTCGGCAGCACTATTGAACAAACGCGCGTTTTACCCTGAACAAAGGGCGACGCATTTTCTAACAGCTTTGCTTTAAAAGTCATTTTCGTCGTGCGATACCATCCGGCACTTTTATTGTTTCTCGCAGCACTGTGCTGTGCTCCTGTTGCCACAAGAGCGCAGGCGCCCCGGTGGGAAAGTGGCGTACTGTTGGGCGGGGCATTCTACTCCGGCGATATTTCGGCGGCCTCTTTGCCCTACCTGCCGGAGACCCATTTTGCCGGAGGGCTGTTTTTTCGCCGGTATTTTACCTCCCGTTGGTCGGTTCGCGTCTCTGCGATGTTTGGGAAATTTTCCAATAGCGATCTGAATTACACCACGCCCTCCTGGCGTAGCGTGCGCGCATTCAGCTTCAGCACTGAATTTGTGGAAGGTGCATTGCTCGCAGAATGGTCGCCCTGGTCAATAGAGGGCAATACAAGCCGCATTCGACCTTATCTATTTGCCGGCGGTGGTATTTTATACTACGACCCGCGCCCCTTTTTTGAGCGCTGTAAGTTAGAAGACCTGGCCGCAGGTATCGCTGCCGATAAATCAGCCTTGCGATCCGAAACGCATTTCGTATTGCCGTTTGGCGGCGGCATCCGCTGGCAGGCGGGTAAAAAGTGGTACCTCGGCATCGAAGGCGGCATCCGACTGGCTTTCACAGACCGGCTTGATGGCATTCAATACTCGGCCAATTCTTCCAGCAATGACGGTTACGCTTTTGGAAGTCTCCTTATCGGGGTGCAGGTGGGTCGGGAAAAAGTGAAGGCTGCCATAGCGGGAAAAGGCCGCTTAAAGCGCAAAATACCCGATAACGACGGCGATGGCGTTGCGGACGAAGACGACGATTGCCCTGATCTGGTTGGATTGTCAAAATTCGGTGGCTGCCCCGACCGTGATAGCGACGGCATTCCCGATGCTTACGACCAGTGTCCTGACGAACCCGGTTTAGCTTCCCGCAAAGGATGCCCATTTGCCGATAGCGATCAGGATGGCGTGGAAGATGCCTTAGACCTTTGCCCCGATTTTCCCGGTTTGCCGGAATTCAAAGGCTGTTCCAGCGATATGGATCGGGATGGCGACGGTGTGCCGGATTATCAGGATCGCTGTTTGAACGAATTTGGCGTCGTTATCCTCAAAGGTTGCCCCGATGCGGATAATGACGGCATTGCCGATCTCGACGACGCCTGTCCCTTGATTTTTGGTGCTTACGCAAACAAAGGCTGCCCTTTAGCCTTAAGTACCGAACAGGAAGTTGCCTGGATAACCGACCGGGCTGTCTTTTTTGAAGAAGGGAGTGCTACCCTTGCTGATCCTTCTATTCTGGATCAAATCGCGCTGTTCCTCATCAAAAATCCGGATTATCGCTTATTGATAGAAGGCCATGCCGACCCTGGAGAGTCTGCCCCGGCCCGCATTTCACAAAGCCGGGCGGAGGCTTGCCTGCGCTATTTGGAGGAACAGGGCGTTACGGCTACCCGGCTTCGCGCCAAAGGCATTGGGGCAACCCTCCTTCCCCCGGTAGACGCCTCTGGTACGCTTCCAAGCAATCGGAAGGTGAAGTTCGTATTACACAACCGGGGTTGAGGCTCATGCCCCCAGCCAATGTCCCAGCTTTCGCAAACTTTCCGCATTGTGCCCGGGCAGGAAAACATCTAAATGGGGCCAAGCCGCTTGCATCCCGGCTGTTTCGGGCCGGTATTCCGCATAGCCTGCCAGTGGGTTCAGCCAAATGATCCTGCGGCTCCGTGCGCGGATTTTAGCTAATGCATTGGTCAATAATTCCGTTTCCCCCAGGTCTAAGCCGTCGCTAAGGATGATCACGCTGGTGCGGAAATCCAACATGCGGGTAGCGTGGTCGCGGACGAAGGTATCGAGCGCGTGGCCAATTTTAGTGCCGCCGCTCCAGCCTAATGGGTGGGAGGAAAGCAGTTGAAGGACTTCGTCGTAGTTCCGTTCGCGCAACAACGGCGTTATTCTTTGTAAGTCGGTGCTGAAAGTAAAGGTCTCTACCCGACTAAAAACTTGCTGGAAGGCATACAAAAACTGGAGCAAAAAAGCCGTGTAGAGTTCCATGCTCTGGCTCACATCGCACAGCACTACTAATTTGGCCCGGTTGCGTTTGGGTTTGTTCCAGGCTAAGTCAAGCAATTCGCCACCCCGCCTGAGGTTCGCGCGCAGGGTGCGGCGCAGATCGAGCCGGCTATGCTGACGGGCTGCCTGCCGGCGGCGGTTGAGATGGGCGGCTAAGCGGCGGGAAAGGGCGCGAATGATGCGCATCAGCTCGTCTACTTCATCCGTGGGCACTGCGGCGAAATCCCGGAGGCTGAGGCTTTCGGCAAGTCCGTAGTAGGCCGTGTGTTCTTCCTCTTTTTCCTGATTGCCATTGAGCCAGGTTTTCAAGGATTTAAAAGCTTCCTGTTGCCGGCCAGGCCGGGGTTTTGGGTGCTCCTGATGTGCGGGTTTACTGTCTACAGCCTTTTCCAATTCGCTCCAATAGTGTTGAAAAAGAGCATCAAACGCGGCTAAGTTGCGGCGACTTCGGCACAATACAGCCCGAAGCGCATCGCGTAGCTCTTCAGGGTGCGTATAGTCAATCCACTCCAGCGATTGCAAGGCATCGGCTTCCTCCTCTGCGCTTAGGTTAAATCCCTTTTTGCGCAAAAAGCGGCAAAATGCTACAATATTTGCCGAAAGGGAAGTGTGACGGTTAATCACAGGTCGTCAAGTTTGGATTGGATTCCGGTACGTTCCAGGAGTTCAGATAAAGATAGTTGCACCCGACGGGTATCTTTCCAGTCTTTGAGAATGACCCCAAACGTCTGTTCAATGATCGAATGGTCAAGATAGTCAATGTGCATTCCGGAAAGGGCAAACGCCCAATCGAGCGTTTCTGCAATACCCGGCGTTTTTTCCAATTGCAGAGTGCGGAGGACTTCCATAAAGCGGCAGATTTGTTCCGCAAGGCGATCGTCAATGCCCGGCACTTTGTTTTTGACAATCAGCCATTCTTTCTCAAAATCAGGATAGTCAATATAAAGGTACAGGCAACGGCGGCGCAGCGCTTCCGATAGTTCACGAGTTCGGTTGCCGGTCAAAATCACTTGCGGGATATGCGTGGCTTTGATGGTACCAATTTCAGGAATGGTGATTTGCCAATCGCTCAGTAATTCGAGCAGAAAACTCTCGAATTCTTCATCTGAACGATCAATTTCATCAATCAGCAATACCGGTTTTTTGTGATGCGTGATGGCTTGCAGCAACGGGCGCTTCAGGAGAAAGTTTTGCCCAAAAATGGTCGCTTCTTTTTCTTCCACGCTTTGTGCGCTTTGCTCCGTAGCCTTGAGGTGGAGCAACTGGCGCTGGTAATTCCATTCGTACAGCGCATGAGTGGCATCCAACCCTTCATAGCATTGCAGGCGGATGAGGTCGGTTTGCAAGGCGCTGGCCATCACCTTTGCAATTTCCGTTTTCCCAACGCCGGCAGGCCCTTCCACGAGGAGGGGTTTTTGCAATTGCATAGACAAAAATACGGCCATGCTCACCGCATCATCGGTAATGTACCCCTGCTCGGAGAGCATGACCCGTATTTGAGCCAAAGTCGTTGTATCTTCTGTCATGAATGCTTCTTAAACAATCGCCTCCAACGCTCGTTTAACGTACACCTTTGCTAAGTGTTTACGGTATTTCTCCGAAGCGTAATGGTCTACGTTGATGGAAACACCTTCGCCGGCAGCAGCAGCGGCAGCGGCAATGGCCGCCGCATCGAGCGGTTTACCGGAAACTGCCGCTTCAGCAGCATGGTCGCGGTGGGGCGTATCGCTGAGGCCCGTGAAGGCAATATGTACCTGTCCGTCGGGGGTGCGTTGAGCCGCGCAACCTACAATGGCAAAGCGGGAAGCAGGCTGAGGAAATTTTTGATAGGTGGCTTTGGCGCCCGCTACAACCGGCACGTGGACGGCGGTAATGATTTCATCTTCAGCAAGCGCCGTCATAAAAATGCCAGTGAAAAAATCAGAGGCGGCAATTTTCCGCGCGCCTTTATTCCCCTGCACGGCAATTGTAGCGCCTGCTGCGAGCACCATGGCACTCCAGTCGGCAGCCGGGTCGGCGTGTGCTAAACTGCCACCGATGGTACCCCGGTTGCGCACCTGCACATCGCCGATTAGGCCTGCACCTTCGGCAAACATGGGCAATTGGGAACGCACCAGCGGGTTCGTGGCAATATCGTTGTGGGTGGCTGCGGCGCCAATGACCAGGCCCCCGTTTTCTTCCCGGATGGCGCGAAGCTCAGCAATCTGACTGATGTCAACCAAACGTTCGGGTTGATTCAGGCGCAACTTCAGCGCAGGCACCAGACTATGGCCGCCGGCGAGGAGCTTCCCATCGCCATTGCCGAGGGCGGCGAGGGCGTCTGCCACAGTCGTGGCTCTTGTATATTCAAATGCGGTTGGTATCATCTTTTTTAGTTGTTCGACAGTTATTTTAAAACCTGCCTGAGTTTAAGAATCGGACGCCATGAATTACTGCATCGCAGTCCAGACGCGCTCTGGGGTCAGCGGCATCAGAATGTCCCGTACCCGGTGGCCGCCACTCCACAATGCGTCAATTACGGCGTTGACTACCGCCGGCGTAGAACCGATACAGCCTGCTTCACCTGCGCCTTTAACGCCAAGCGGATTGTGTGGACAGGGCGTCACCTGGCTCCCCGTTTCAAACATGGGCAAATCGTCAGCGCGCGGCATACAATAATCCATATAAGACGCATTGGTCATCTGTCCGTTTTCGTCGTATTCAACCCCTTCAAACAAAGCCTGGCCGATACCCTGCGCAACGCCGCCGTGAATCTGGCCATCCACAATCATTGGGTTAATGACATTGCCGACGTCATCTACCGCGATGAACCGTTTGAGCGCTACTTTACCCGTCTCCTCTTCCACTTCAACCACAGCGATATGGCACCCAAAGGGGTAGGTGAAATTGGTTGGATCGTAGAAGCTACTGAAATCAAGCCCGGGTTCCAAATCTGCGGGATAAACGTGCGGGACGTAGGCAGTCAGTGCAATATCCCCAAAGCTCAGCGATTTGTCGGTGCCTTTGACGGTGAACTTGCCGTTGGCAAAATCAACGTCACCCGGCGCTGCTTCGAGCTTGTGTGCTGCTATTTTTTTGCCTTTTTCAACAATCTTATCAATGCTTTTGATGATCGCGGAGCCACCTACTGCAAGGCTTCTGGAACCGTAAGTCCCCATCCCGAACGCGACCGTATCGCTGTCGCCATGAACGATGTCCACGTCTTCCATCGGAATGCCGAGTTTGTCCGCCACAACCTGTGCAAAGGTCGTTTCGTGGCCCTGACCGTGCGAATGTGCACCGGTGAAAACGCTCACTTTGCCCGTTGGCTGCACGCGAACCTGGCCAACTTCATAAAGACCAGCGCGGGCGCCAAGCGAACCCACCACCGCCGACGGCGCAATGCCGCAAGCTTCGATATAGGTTGAAAAGCCAACGCCGAGCAATTTCCCGCTCTCAGCCGCTTCTTTTTGGGCCTTGCGGAAATCTGCATACCCAAGCATTGCCAATCCTTTTTCTATGACGCCCTGATAATTGCCGCTGTCGTATTGCAGGGCAACCTGGGTTTGATAACCTGGTTGTGCAACGCCGTCAAAAGGAGGAATCAGGTTTTTGAGGCGCAATTCAACCGGATCAACGCCCATTTCCAAAGCGGAAAGGTCAATTAAACGCTCCAACAGGTAAGTCGCTTCCGGGCGACCAGCCCCACGGTAAGCATCCACGGCATTGGTATGCGTGAAAACAGCCGTCACATCCACATTAATTTTGGGCGTGGTATACAGCCCCTGGAGCAGGGTGCCGTGCAGGTAGGTTGGAACAGCTGGTGCAAATGTGGACAGAAAAGCGCCCATATTGGCATAGGTATGAACTTTCAGGGCCGTAATTTTGCCGTTCGCGTCGAAACCCATCTGTGCTTTCGTCACGTGATCCCGGCCATGCGCGTCAAGCATAAACGCTTCGCTGCGTGTGGACGTCCATTTAACCGGGCGGCTTATTTTATGCGCGCACCAGGTGATGAGGGCTTCTTCTGTATAATGAAAAATTTTGGATCCAAATCCACCGCCGACATCCGGGCCGACTACGCGAACTTTGTGCTCAGGGATGCCGAGTACAAAAGCGCACATGAGCAGTCGGATCAGGTGCGGGTTCTGGGTGCTTGTATAAAGCGTGTATTTGTCGCTGGTGGTGTCGTAAGCGCCAATGTAACTGCGCGGTTCAATGGCGTTGGGCGCCATGCGCTGATTCACAAATTCAAGGGTGGTGACATGCGCAGCCGCAGCAAGCGCAGCGTCTACTTCTGCTTTTGGATTGCCCAGTTCCCAGTCGAAAGCAATATTGCCAGGCGCCTCGTCGTGTACCAGCGGAGCGCCGGCCCGAACGCCGGCTGCGGGATTGGTCACGGCAGGCAATTCTTCGTAATCCACCTCCACGGCGTCGGCAGCGTCTTTCGCCTGTTCACGCGTTTCAGCAATCACAAAAGCGACCGGATCGCCAACGTGGAGGACTTTACCATGCGCCAGGAGCGGGTGTTTAGGCTCCTTCATGGTGTCCCCGTTTTTGAAATTGACCTGCCATCCGCAAGGCACGCCATTCACCTCCGCAAGGTCGGCGCCCGTAAAAATGGCTACAACGCCCGGCATTTGTTGCGCAGCAGCGGTATCAATGCCCTTGATTTTGGCATGCGCGTAAGGGCTGCGAACAAACATCCCATGCGTCATGCCGGGGAGGACGATGTCGTCCGTGTAGTTCCCCTTGCCGGTGACGAAACGTTTGTCTTCAACCCGTTTGACAGATTTCCCGATGTAATTCGTACTCATGGCGCGACCTCCTTATTTATTTTTTCGGCAGCGTACTGCACGGATTTTACAATATTGTGATAGCCGGTACACCGGCAGATATTGCCTTCTAATGCGTGGCGGATTTCAGCTTCACTGGGGTCGGGATTCCGCGCCAGCAGGTCGGCAGCAGTCATGATCATACCCGGAGTGCAATACCCGCACTGCAGACCATGCATCTGGTGGAATCCTTCCTGAAGGGGGTGAAGCTGGCCATTAGCCATGCCTTCGATCGTTGTGATGTTGGCGCCGTCGGCCTGAACAGCGAGTACCGTACACGACTTTACCGCCTGGCCGTCTATATGAACGGTGCAGGTGCCGCAGCCACTGGTATCGCAACCAACATGGGTGCCTGTAAGCCGGAGGGTGTCGCGCAGGTAATGAACCAACAACAAGCGCGGTTCTACCTCGTGTTGATGGTCTTTCCCATTGACTTTAACATGGATTTTGTTGCCCATATTTATTGAGTTTGGATTTGATCCCAAGATAGTCAGGAATTCATTACATTCCAAGCGCACGATTGTATCATAGATCACTTCTATTCTATCAAAAGCGGAAATTTCAGAATTTTTATTGAATGTTTTTCCCTATTTTTGAAATATTAATTGCTTTTGGAAATAGCTTTGTCGCTAAGCTACCTGGTTTGTGTTTGATTTTTCATTGAAAAATTCTGGTATGAGGATCCGATTAAACCTGTTGATACATGCTGTCTAATTCTGACCTTTCTGCCCATTTGCAAACCCGCCGGCTGGAGCAGGTGGTGGAAAACCGAACTGCCTATACACTGGAGCAGTCGGAGTTGTGCATTTATGAAACCCTAAACCCGGCATTCGAGGTAGGGCTTCGCTTTCAGATACCGGTTTTAGCCAGTATGATTACGGGTAAAAAGCTGATGCATGTAGACGAACGCCCGGCATTTGAATTTTTGCCGGGACAAAGCCTGATCCTCTCTCCCGGTAAAACCTGCTACATTGACTTTCCGGAAGCGTCTTTCCAAACACCAACCCAATGCCTTACCCTTGGCATTGAACCGGAAAGCGTCGCGGAGTTGTGTGAGCAACTCAACCGTAAAATCCCGATGGTAGATGTGGACGGAGGCGGATGGGAATACGATGGCGAAGGATTTCACTTCACCAACGATCAGATGATCAATCACCTGTTGAAGCGGTTGATCGCTATTTTTACAGAAAACAATGAGGCCAAGGATTTTTTTGCGCACCTTGTTTTGCAAGAGCTCTTGGTGCGCCTGATGCAATCCAAAGCCCGTCATATTCTGCTCGAAGACCCCCGCCAACAAGCACAGTCCAATCGAATGGCACACGTCGCAGAGTTTATCCGCAAAAACCTCCAGAATCCGCTCACTGTTCAGGATCTCAGTCGCCAGGCTTTTATGAGTGAGCCGCATTTTTTCCGGTGCTTCAAGCAGCAGTTTGGCATTTCGCCACTCGAATATGTGCTGGAGCAACGCATCAAATCTGCCCGGATCATGTTGCGGGCAAGCGATGTATCGGTTACAGAAATCAGTTTAGCCTGCGGGTTTAACAACCTCAATTATTTTCTGAAAACGTTCAAGCGAATGACCGGGCTAACGCCAGGAGAGTTTCGCAAATCCCTACTTTTATGAAAACAGGTGCGGCATGGCCTGATCCATGTCTATTATTCATTACAGTTATAAATGACAAGACGATATGACGCTCGAAGGCAATTATACCCTCAATGCGCCCCGGGAAACGGTTTGGAACTTATTGATGGATCCGGAAGTCCTGGCGAGGGTTACGCCCGGGATTACAAGTTTGGAAAAGATAGACGAAGATAATTACAAGGCTGTGGCTCAAATCAAGGTTGGCCCGGTTGGTGGCGCTTTTTCTGGTAATCTAAGTCTGGCTGATCGGAAAAAACCCGAGAGTTTTTCCCTCACCATCCAGCAAAACAGCAAAATCGGCAATGCGAATGCGGTCGTACACATGACTTTGACGGCCATTGCCGAAGGGGAAACAGCCGTGCATTATACCGGCGAAGTGAAGTTGTCGGGGATGCTGTCTACGATGGGTGGCCGGGTGATTACTCCGGTGACCAAAATGTTGTCGGAGCAATTCTTTGAAGCGCTGGAAAAAGAAGCGGTTGGGTAATTTTACCTGCTTTCATTGAGCAACGCCTGATAAGCGGCTTCCGTATCCGCATCCATGAGGATAGATTTGTCCGGAATGGCTACGCGGTGGACGTGTTCGAGGTTGTTCTGCAAAACGGGTTTACAGCCTTCTTTGAATGTTAGCGTAAGGATTTCGTTTTTATAACATGCAGAAAAGATGACGGGATTACCCGGGGTGTTTTCAAAAGCAGGTTGTATAATGACCCGGTCATTCGTTTTCTTTTTTTCAAAAAAAGCGCCGATTAAGCTGCTATACGTTGCCGGCTCAATCAGGGGCATGTCGGACAGACAAATCATAAATCCTTCGGTAGTGGCGGGGGCAGCTTTAACTCCGGCCTGAATGGAAGTGGTCATTCCGAGGGCAAAATCCGGGTTCAAAACGAGGCCGACCGGATATTGCTTCAACAAAGGTTGAATCCGTTCCGCTTCGTGCCCCAAAACAACGATAATTGCTTCCGCTCCGGACGCCACTATCTGGTCCAAAGTCGTTTCCAGAATCGTGCGCCCCCGGAAGGGCAACAAGAGCTTATTGGCAGGGCCCATCCGGCGCGACATCCCGGCGGCCAATACAATTACTGTAAGCATCTGATCATGAATATTGAACTGATTTTCGTATTTTTTATCATTGCCGCCATTTATGCTTCGGCCGGGTTTGGCGGCGGCTCCAGCTATCTGGCAGCCATGGCCGTATTTGGTTTGGCGATGGAAACCCTGCGCCCTACTGCTTTGCTGTGCAACATCGTGGTGGTTGCAGGCGGCAGTTGGATTTTTTGGCAAAAAGGCTTCCTCAACCTGCGCAAAATCAGTTACATCTGCCTCGCTTCCGTCCCTTTAGCCTTTTTGGGAGGGCTAACCCCGCTAAAAGAAAAGACGTTTTTCCTGCTGCTGGGCGCCAGTTTAGTCGTTTCGGCGATCCTGATGGTTTTTCAAAAAAGCGCTACTTCAGAAACCACACAACCTGCCCCCGAACGCCCCTCCTGGTTGCCGCCCGCTTTGGGGGGGAGCATTGGCTACCTCTCCGGGGTTGTAGGCATTGGCGGCGGTATTTTTTTATCGCCCCTGCTGCATTTGCTTCGCTGGGACACGCCCAAAAGCATTGCGGCAACGGCCAGTTTTTTCATTTTGGTCAATTCGGTTTTTGGGCTTGCAGGGCAGTTTTGGAGCGGACGTTTCCAACTTGACCCGGCTTTGGTTTTTCCACTTTTGATTGCCGTGTTTCTGGGGGGGCAGCTCGGCAGCCGGCTTAACGTTATGGTATTTATGCAAACACAGGTGCGCTGGGTCACTGCAATCTTAGTGCTGTATGCCGGAGCGAATATACTTTGGAAAAACCTGGGGTGATTTTTTGTTTTTACCACGATTTTTATTTTTACCACATAGGGCACAATAGAAGCTTTCACATAGTTCACATAGGCGGCTTCCCTGTGCTATGTGGCCTATGTGAAAACCCCTATGTGGACTATGTGGTAAAAAACCAGATAAAACCTATTTTGTAAAAACGTTTATAAAGCCCCGAAAAAGTGCTGCGCATCGCTCAACGCTTCCACAAGCTGATTAACTTCGCCTTTGGTGTTGTAGCAGGTAAAAGAAGCGCGAACCGTGCCGGGGATTTCTAAAAAATCCATCAGCGGCTGGGTACAATGGTGTCCGGCGCGCACGCAAATTTGTCGTTGGTCTAAGTAAGTAGCCAGGTCGTGGGGATGAATCCCATCTATCAAAAAGGAGATGATCCCGGATTTTTGAGGCGCCTGTCCAATGATTTGAAGCCCCGGAATACGTTGGAGCCGTGGTGTAGCGTATTCGAGCAATTGTTGTACATGCTCGTTAATGGTTGCACTGCCGGTTTTTTGCAGCCAGTCTATGGCCGCGCCTAAGCCGGTAATTCCGGCTAAGTTGGGCGTACCGGACTCGAATTTCGAGGGCAGGGGCGCAAAAGTAGTTTGCTCAAAAGTAACCTCCCGGATCATTCCCCCGCCAAAACACCAGGGAGGCATTGCTTCCAAGAGTTTTTCTTTGCCGTACAAAATCCCCGTTCCGGTTGGGGCGAACATTTTATGGCCGGAAAAAACCAAAAAATCTGCATCGAACGCCTGTACATCCGGCGGGTGCGTAACGATGCTTTGCGCAGCATCCACTAAAACAACAGCCCCGTAGCGATGGGCCAGTGCAATGATTTCCGGGATCGGGTTCAAGGTGCCCAGTGTATTGGAAACATGGGTGATGGCGACTAATTTAATGCGTCCGTTTTCGGCAATCAATTGTTTTTCAAAAGTAGCCATGTCCAGTACCCCTTCGCGGGTCACGGGCGTCACCAGCAGCCGCCCCTTGTTGCGTAAACAAACCTGCTGCCAGGGAATCAGGTTGGCGTGGTGTTCCATCGCACTGATGAGGATGGCATCGCCCGCCGAAAGTTGGTGGGCGGCATAACTTTGGGCGACGAGGTTGATCCCGGCGGTTGCCCCGCTGGTATAGATGATTTCCCGGACGTTGCGGGCATTGAGGAACCTGCGGACTTTTTCCCGAACGCCTTCGTAGAGGTCGGTTGCTTCAGCAGCTAAGCGGTAGGCGCCGCGGTGGGCATTGGCGTTGTGATGTTCGTAGAATAAACGTTCGGCTTCCAATACTGCGTCGGGTTTGTGGGTTGTTGCAGCGTTGTCCAAATAAATCAATTCCGGGTGATGCCGGAATATTGGAAAGTCTTGCCTCATCGTAACCGGATTCATCGCAGCGGGTATTTTTTAATGAGTTGAAAACAAAAGTCAGGAAAAACCGGCGCATGGAGCCATCTTTGCAACAGGAAAAAAACAAAAGGGTTATTTTTGTTAACTGCCAATTAACGCATTTCCAAAATCAAGATGCACACAGTTTCCGAAGCAGCAAAAATTATTTTGAACCATGCCCTTGCTTTAGGCCGGGAAAAAATTCCGCTTAACGAGGCACTGGGGCGAATTCTGGGGGAAGACTTGGTTGCCGACCGCGATTTTCCGCCTTTTGACCGGGTAACGATGGATGGCATCGCCATCCGTCACGAGCAATTTGCACAAGGCCGTCGAAATTTCGCCATAAAAAGCATCCAGGCCGCAGGAGCGCCGCAACAGCAACTTTCCGACCCGGCTGGGTGTATCGAGGTAATGACCGGGGCGATGTTGCCGGATGGGACGGATACCGTGATCCAGTATGAGCAGTTGAAAATTGAAAACAGTGAAGCTACCATTCTGGCGGAATCGGTCAATTTTCGTCAAAATATCCACTTCAAAGGGATTGACCGGAAAGCAAAAGACTGCATTGTTTCCAAAGGCAAAAAAATGGGGCCGGCGGAAATCGCCACAGCCGCAACCGTTGGAAAATCTGTCTTGCAAGTTTCCCGGCTGCCCCGAACGGCCATTGTTTCCACCGGCGATGAATTGATCGGTGTTGACCAAACGCCCCTGCCGCACCAGATTAGGAGTTCAAACGCTTTTGCCATTCAGGCGTTGTTGCAGGAGCAGTATGGGATGAAAAGCAAGCTGTTCCATTATCCCGACACCCGGGAAGCCATTCAGGCCGGCTTGTCAGAAATTTTTGATTCGTTTGACCTGGTGGTGCTGAGCGGCGCCGTTTCGGAAGGAAAATACGATTTTGTGCCTCAGATTTTGCAGGCGTTGGGCGTAGAAAAATGCTTTCACAAGGTATTGCAGCGCCCTGGAAAACCTTTTTGGTTTGGCGCATTGGCCGACAAGGCCGTTATTTTTGCTTTGCCCGGCAACCCGGTTTCCGCGTTCATGTGCGCCTGCCGCTACCTGCTACCTTTTTTGAGCCATAGCTTGTCTGAAAGCGGGCGTGGCCCGGAAACGGCCGTGCTGATGGAGAAAGTAACGTTCAATCCGGCGTTGACTTATTTTTTACCGGTTCGACTTGAATTCGGGGCAGAAGGAGTCTTGCAGGCATATCCACTACCCGGACACGGCTCCGGTGACTTGGCTAATCTCAACGATGCCGATGGATTTTTAGAACTTCCTTTGGATTCCGACGTTTTTTTATCGGGAACTGCATTTCCTTTACATCGGTATCGCAACTAAAATACGCACAAATGCTGTACGACAACCACGGTCGCCTGATCAATTACGTTCGCCTTGCTGTCACCGACCGGTGCAACCTCCGCTGTTTTTATTGTATGCCGGAAGAAGGGATCAAATTTTCGCCCCGGATGGAATTGCTGAGTTACGAAGAGATGGAACGCATCATCCGGGTTTTGGCCGATCTTGGGGTGGAGAAAGTCCGCATCACAGGCGGGGAGCCATTTGTGCGCCGCGACCTGATGAAATTTATTGCCAATATTGCCGCATTGGATGGGATCAAAAAAATAGCCCTCACCACCAATGGCGTACTGACAGCGCCGCATGTTAAGCATTTCAAAAGTTTGAAGATCAATTCTGTAAACCTGAGTTTGGATAGCCTCGACCCCAAGCGTTTTTTTGAAGTCACCCGCCGGGATGAATTTCCTGCCGTGATGAAAACCTTAGACGAATTGCTCCTGCACGGCATTGATGTGAAAATCAACAGCGTGGTGATGCAGGGCCAGAATGAACAGGATATTTGGTCTTTGGTGGAAATGACCCGCCAGCTTCCGGTCAGCGTCCGGTTCATCGAAGAAATGCCTTTTAATGGGGCTGGGCAACACTACAAAGCATGGGTTTGGGATTACCGGCGCATCATCGCGCACATTCGGGAACAATACCCCACCCTGCACAAAATTCCCGATCCGCCCCACTCCACTTCCAGCAATTATGCGATCGAGGGGCATCTGGGTACCGTAGGCATCATTGCAGCCTACAGTCGCACTTTTTGCGGTACCTGCAACCGCATCCGGCTTACTCCGCAGGGTCTGCTCAAAACCTGCCTTTACGATTCCGGCATCTTTAATGTGCGCGACATCCTTCGAGCCGGCGCCACCGACGCTGAACTCGCGGCTCTTTTTCAGGACGCCATCGGCCACCGGTTTAAAGATGGACACGAGGCAGAAGCCAACCGGTTTATGAATGGGCCGGTGACGGAGAGCATGGCGACGATAGGGGGGTGAGGTGGTGGGTAGTGACCGGGTGACTTTGGAGTCACCCGGTCACTCAATACAGCAGTGGATAGTGACCGGGTGACTTCGAAGTCACCCGGTCACTCGATCTTCCAAAAAATCAGCCAACGCCTTCCACGATAACGTCGCGCATTTGTCACGCCCCGGAAAATTTTTGGCAACGGTGAATGCAATGGTTTCCGGGTCAGTGGAAGTGAGGACGTCTGCGCCTGCTGAAACGGCCTGTAGGTACCGCGCTATTGTTCCTGCAACCGCCTCTACGGGCTGCCCCTGAATTTTTTTCATCAACACCGATGAAGCGGCTTTTGACACCGCACAACCGTAGCCGGAGAAAGTGGCTTTTGCAACCACGTCGTTTTCAATATCCAAAAAGACTTTGAATTTATCGCCGCAGAGCGGGTTGTAGGCTTCTATGACAAAACCTGCATCCGGACGGCTTTCAAAAAACAGGGGCGCGTTGTTGTGTTCGGCGATGACGCCCTGGTAGAGTTTGGCAAGATTTTCCTCCATGCGCTACAAGTGCTGATTTTTTACCGCAATGATCTGTGCCATAATGCTAAGGGCAATCTCCTGGGCGGTGCGCGACTTGATAGGCAAACCCACCGGCGCATGAATCCGCTTGAAATCTTCTTCAGAAAAACCGGCGCTTAAAATCCGCTCCCGGCGCTTTTCGTTGGACGCTTTGCTCGACAGTGCGCCGATGTAAGCCACGCGGGAGCGCAGCAGCAGGTGCAATGCCTGATCGTCAATTTTGGGATCATGCGCCATGACAACAGCAAATGTATATTCATCGAGCGGAAAATCGGGGAGTACTTCCGCGGGATAATCTTTAAAAATGCGATCCGGAGCCGTCGTGAAATGCGTGTTTTGAGCAAAAACTTCGCGGGGATCTATCACAATCGTTTCAAAACCGAAATAGTGTCCAAGGTGTACCAACTCGGCAGAAGCATGTGCCGCCCCGATGACGAACAACTGAAGTTTGCGCGGGAAAACCCTTAAAAACCAGCTTGCATCGCCAATCGTTACGATCTGGCTTTTGCGTTCACGCCAGGCTCGCAGCGCATGTTCCTTCAATTCAGCGGACATCGTTGACGCTGCACTTTCTTCTTCGGGCTGGAGCAAGGCATAACCGTGCGCGTAGCCGTCTATGCGCGTTGCCCAAATGCAGCTTTTGTTTTCAATGAGGGATTGTTGAAGTGTTTGCCAAAAACCGGCGTCGTTGCAGCCTGGGAATTGCTCCAGAAAAACCTCAATCGTACCCCCGCAAGTGAGGCCCACCGACCAGGCATCGTCATCGCTGACTCCAAATTTGAGTTGCTTGCCGGGGCTGCCAGCCGTTGTTGCCTCCGATTCGCGCAGGAGCGTCCCCTCCACGCAGCCGCCCGAAACCGAGCCGAGCATTTCCATGGCAGGGCCAACGAACATGGTCGTTCCAACCGGGCGGGGCGCGCTGCCCCAGGTATTGATGACGGTCACGGCGCTGAAGGGTTTCCCTGCTTCGAGCCAGCGGTTCATTTCTTGTACGTATTCGCGCATGGTCAATAGATTGGCAAATTGATGAAAATTTGGGTCAGAATCAGGGGTGCGCTGCAACCCAGGTTTCACCGTCCTCAAAAATCTCTTTTTTCCAGATTGGAACGGTTTGTTTCAGGGTATCAATGCAATATTGACAAGCTTCAAAAGCCGGCCCCCGGTGCGCGGCGCTTACCGCAATGACCACCGGAATATCTCCGATGTCCAACACCCCGGTTCGGTGGTGGATGGCTATTTTTAAAACGGGGAATTTGGCTTGTGCTGTTTCAGCGATTTTTTGCATCTCAGCAATTGCCATAGGCGCGTAGGCTTCAAATTCTAAGCGTACAACCGCCTTGGCCTGCGTTTTGTTGCGAACCGTGCCGATGAAAACCACGGTTCCGCCTGCGTCAGGGCTGGTGACGAAGGCTTCGCAGGCCTGGGTGGAAAGGGGTGTTTTCGTCAAAAGGATGCTGATGTTGTCCATGATATACCTTGTTACACAACCCCTGCGATTATCCCCATAACGCCTCGGGGTAGATACCCTCGTCAATAAATTTGCGGAAAGCAGCTTTCACCGGCTCCTTGTCTTCCTGGTAGGTGACGCCGTACCACTGGTCATTGCAGGGAATGACTTTCAGTTTCATTTCGCCCGTTTTGATTTGATGGCTGACGATGAGCGGGATAAAAAACTCCGCT
>Ga0209573_1001798_pt1 | contig 30513 bp, 25 predicted proteins | sample TNRBio252014_DNA_FD_185870 | JGI IMG/M metagenome (GOLD analysis project Ga0209573, IMG submission 185870) | Wastewater treatment Type I Accumulibacter community from EBPR Bioreactor in Madison, WI, USA - TNR Reactor_6/25/2014_ DNA (SPAdes)... | ecosystem: Engineered > Bioreactor > EBPR >...
ATCGCCGAGCGGAACGCCTCGTTCGACATCGCCTGCTGGAACGCGTCGTTGTTCAGCGCCCTCACCATGGCCTCGTTCGACATCGCCGAGCGGAACGCCTCGTTCGACATCGCCCGTACGAACGCCTCGTTCGACATCGCCCGCACGAACGCCTCGTTGGAGAGGGCCGAGCGGAAGGCTTCGTTCGACAGCGCCGAGCGGAAGGCCTCGTTCGACATCGCCCGCACGAACGCTTCGTTGGACAGGGCCGAGCGGAAGGCTTCGTTCGACAGCGCCGAACGGAAGGCCTCGTTCGACAGCGCCGAACGGAAGGCCTCGTTCGACAGGGCCTGCTGGAACGCCTGGTTCGAGAGGACGTTCCGCAGCTGCGGGTCCTTCGTGATCTTGTCGTAGGCGTCGGTCTGCATGAAGGCCTGAAGGTCCGGGTTGTCGAGGGCGACGTCGTTCTTGGTGATCTGCCCGGACTGGTGACGCACTGCGGCGCCGACCGTCCCCTGGGCACCCTCCTCGTTGGGAGGGAAGCCGTTGATCGCGAAGTAGCCGATCGCTCCGACTGCGACGATTGCGATACCCGACAGCACGACGTTCTTCTTCATCGCCTTCCTCTTCCGGAGCTGCCCGTCCGGGCTTCACTCCCTTTTACTGAGACTTCAGTTCAATTACACCAGAGACGGAAGAAAGTTGGTGGCTCGCCCCGGCGCCTCGTCATCGAGGTCTTTCCCGGCCGATGGAGAGGTCCAACGCCTCTCCGACTCCCAGGCGCAACCGAAGGGCGCGCCCCGCCGGATCGCCGAGGCTGAACGAGACGTTGTACCGGCGGCGGCCGGCCAGGTGGGAAAAGCGCACCTGGCCCACCGCCATCACCACGTCTCCGCCCGGAGGGCCATCCTGGGAGAAGGAGCGAGGTGACAGGCCCGTGCCGTCGAGGTCGAGGTTCACGTCGACGCGGCGCGTTGCTTCGAGCTCCAGGTCGAGGACGAGGAGGCCCCCCTCGATTCGCGTAACCGCCTCTCCTGTAATGCCTTCGAGTGCAATCGAACGCCGGTCGAGGGTGCTGGCGGCGTCCAGCCGACCGGGGGAGAGCGCCGTTCCCGAAAGCGCCGCCCGTTCCTTCCGGGAGAAGAGCCCGGTGTCGGAGGGGAGGAGCCCACCCAGGACGACGCCGATCAGAAGCGTGCAGGCGCAAGCGGCGAGGGGTGCGGGGGTGAGCAGGGCCCGGAGGGCCTCCTGCCAGCCCGGGCGAGCCTGAGCCTTCGGCCTGCATCCCCGCACGGCCCACATCACCCCGTCCAGCAGTTCCGGAGGAGGCTCGAGACGCTCCGCCCCTCCGAGCGTCTCCGAGACCCGCGCCAGCGACCGGAACCGGCCGTCGAGGTCGGGACGCGAGGCGAGCAGGACCCGCAGCCGGGCCGAATCGGAGGCGGCGTTGACGCCGTCGATCTCGCCCTGGATCAGCTCGTCGTGCCCTGGACGGCTCATCGGGCACCCCGGGCGTCCAGGATCTCCGCGAGCCTCTGGCGGGCCGTGTAGAGCCTCGATTTCACGGTCTTCTCCGGAATCGCGAGAGCGACGCTCATCTCGCCGTACGAGAGCTCGGCGAAATGCCGAAGGACGACGACCTCGCGGGAATCGACCGGCAGGGCCATGAGGGCGTCCCGGACGGCCCGGTTTCGCTCCCGCGCCTCCAGGTCGTCCCGGGGGCCGCTGGGCGCCGCGACGTCCCAGTTGGGCTCGAGGGACTGGTACGGCCGGTTCCGCTTGAGGAAGTTCAGGGTGTCGTTCACGAGGATGCGGTAGATCCAGCTGAAGAACTGGTAGGCGGGGTCGTACGTCCCGAGCTTCTCGTACGCCTTCACGAAGGCTCCCTGCGCGAGGTCGCGGGCGTCCTCGCGGTCGTGGACCATCCGGTAAGCGACGTTGTAGAGAACCCGCTGGTATCTCGCGACCAGAGGGCGGAACGCTTCCGCGTCGCCCTGCAGGCACCGGCGCACCAGGTCGGCGTCGTTCTCATCCTGGCTCAAGTACAGCAACGCCCCCGAAAAGTTGGTCGGGAAGCTCTCCCGACGTTCAGGCCTGCGACACCGGGCCGGTGCCGGTGGCGCCCTCGGTCTCGAGCATGTAGATCTGCCAGAGGTGCCGGCTCGAGGTCTGGAGCATCGGTTGCAAGGCCAGCCGGCCCGTCGGTCCGATCGTGCGCTCGAGGTAGCGCAGCTCCTGCAGGTTCGCCCTGACGTCCTCGCCGACCTCGATCGGAAGCCCGGCCTCCCGCGCCATCAGGATCCCCTTGGCGCGGATAGAGAGCTCGAGGTGGACGCGCAGCAGGCACATCATGTCGGCCACGACCGGGCCTTCGAAGCGCGACTTCAGCGAGAGAAGGTACCGGCCGACACGCGTCTGGGAGACGTCCTGCCCGAGCGTGGTCTGGAGCAGGTCCACTTCTGAATCGAATCCTGCGGCGAGCCATTCCCTCGTACCCCTCTCGCTTCTCGCGAAGACGGCGACGAGGAGAACCGGCAGCGTCACGAACAGGAGCAGCGTTGCCAGGACGGGGGGCAGAATGAAGTGGTTGTAGAGAGAGTGGATCACGACGGCCGCGGCGAGCCCGGGGAGCACGACGGCGATGCCGGCGCGCGGATGGCGGTCCTCGAGCCCTTTCGCGACGACCGCGAGGATCGACGTCGTCCCGCCGTGCAGCACGGCGGTGCCGAAGCCCCGCACGATCCAGAGGAAGACACTGCCCTGACCCAGGGCACGAAGGTACTCGACGTTCTCGACGAGAGCGAAGCCCGTGCCCACCGCGAAGCCGAGAATGGCCGCGTCGACCAGGAAGCCGACCCTCTTGCGTGCCAGCAGGTAGAGCAGCGGGAGCGCCTTGAGCAGCTCTTCCGTGACGGGCGCCACGTAACGGGAGAGCGCAGCGCCGGAAACGAATTCCCCGTCCAGGAGTCCGCCATGAAGCCGTGCCGCCACGAAGGCCGCGACGGCGCCTGCCAGGATGAGCCGGAGAACCGCCTGGAGGGGAACCAGCTTGAAACTGTCCAGGAGGACGAGTCCGCCCAGAAACACGGAGACCGGCACGAGCGCCAGCGCTGCATTGAGCATTCGTGAACCTATGATACATAGTCTCAGACAGGCACGATGAGGCATCCCGCTCAACACACGGTTTCCGTGGCGGGCTCGCGCGAGGGACTCGGTCGCGTCACCGAGGAATTCGAGCGCTTCTCCTCGACTCACGGGCTCCCGGACCCGGTCAGACGATCGATCCAGGTCGTCCTCGACGAGCTCCTGTCGAACACGGTCCGCTGCGGAGGGGAGGGCGGCCGGCAGGTCAGGATCGATGTCGACTTCCTGCTGGAGCCTCATGCCCTTCGGGTGGAGATCGTCGACGACGGGACGCCTTTCAACCCGCTCGAGAGAGAGAGCCCGGACACGTCGCTCCCCCTCGAGAAACGACCTGTCGGCGGCCTGGGAGTCATGCTCGTGAGGCATCTCGTCGACGAGATCGCCTGGTACGGCGAGGGAGGAGGGAACCGTGTCCGGCTCTGCAAACGCCTGGATGCGTGAGCGTCCTTCTCCTCGGGCCTTGGGAGGACAGCGCGGATGAAGATGAGCGACGACCAGCGGGGGGACGTCCTGATCGTGCGACCGGAGGGCCGCATCGACACGACCACGAGCGAGGAGCTCGAGAGGTGGGTCGCGGCCCGCCTCGACGGCGGGACCCGGAGGCTCGTCGTCGACATGAGCGCCGTCGACTACATCAGCAGCGCAGGGCTTCGCGTGTTCCTCATGACCGTGAAGAAGCTCCGCGGGAGCGGTGGCCAGTTCGTGCTCGGGGGCCTGAACACCAGCGTCCGGCAGATCTTCGAGCTGGCCGGCTTCCTGTCGATCTTCGCCGTCGAGACGGACGTGGATCGCGCCGTCGCGAGAGCGGCGGGTGCGGCCGGAGGAGCCTGATCGGTGAACCCCGCGTCCGAGGGGCGACCAGGCGAGGCGACCCTGGTCCGGAACATGAACTCGCTGCTCGAGGTGTCGAAGGCGCTCGGCGCCGAGGCGCGGCTCGACTCGCTCCTGAGCGTGATCGTGAACAAGGCCACCGAGGTGATGGAGGCCGAGCGCAGCAGCATCTTCATCTACGACGAAGCGACCGAAACGCTCTGCCTCCGGGTGTCGGAGGACCTCGCTCAAGGCCAGATCCGCGTCCCGCTCGGCGTGGGGATCGCAGGCCACGTCGCCCGGACACGGGAACCCCTGAACGTCCCCGACGCGTACGCGGACCCGCGCTTCAGCCCGCAGTTCGACCGCGACACCGGCTTTCAGACGCGCTCGATCCTCTGTGCTCCCGCGCTCACGAACGCGGGCCGCCTCATCGGCGTGATCCAGGTCCTGAACAAGGTCGGCCGCTCCGCCTTCACGGCGGACGACGAGAGCCTGCTCGCGGCCTTTGCTTCGATCGCAGGCATCGCGCTCGACCGGGCCCGGCTCGTCGAGGCGTTCCTGGAGAAGGAGAAGATCGAATCGAGCCTGCGGCTGGCCCACGACATCCAGATGGGGATGCTCCCCAAGCGCTTCCCGCAGCGGCCGGAGATCGATCTCTTCGCCACCCTTCGCCCCGCGAAGTCGGTCGGCGGCGACCTCTACGATTTCCGGCTGGACGGCGACCGCCTCTGGTTCGTGGTGGGAGACGTGTCGGGAAAGGGCGTCCCCGCGGCGCTCTTCATGGCGGTCACGAAGGTGCTCTTCGGCGTGAGCGTCGAGGTCGAGTCGTCACCGGCGGCCGCGATGGGGCGGGTGAATCGGGCCCTCTGCCGGGAGAACGAGCATTTCCTCTTCGTCAGCGCCTTCCTGGGACGGCTGGACGTCGGGACCGGGGAGCTCGAGTACGCCAACGCCGGCCACAACCTTCCCTATCGTCTCGCCAGCGACGGGTCCGTTTCGACTCTCCCCGCATCTCCGGGCCTCGTCATGGGGGTGAACGAGGACTTCGTCTACCGGACCGAGAGCACCCGCCTCGACCCGGGCGACGGCGTCTTCCTCTTCACGGACGGCGTCACGGAAGCGATCGACGGGAAGAACGAGCTCTTCTCGGAGGCCCGGCTGGAGGCCTACCTCGGAGCCACGAAGGGGTGGAGCCCGGTGGAAGTCGTCGCCGGGGCCCTGCGTGCGCTCGACGACTTCGTCGGCGCGGCCGCCCAGTTCGACGACATCACCGCCCTTTCGGTCCGCTACCGGCCCGACTGATCCCTCGCCACGCCGGCCCTTCTCCCGTCGAAGCCCGTCCGGGCTACATGCCCCCCGGTCCCGTAAACTCCGTAGAACATGCGTTCCCTTTTCGGCACCGACGGGATCCGCGGCAGGGCCGGCGAATACCCTCTCGACCCGGCCACCGTCTCGCGGATCGGCGCCGCCCTCGCCGTTTCGCTCCGCGACAGGGGCCGGACGGGGACTCTCACGGTCGTCGTCGGCTGCGACACCCGCGTCTCCTCCCCCGTCATCGTGTCCGCGCTCGCAGGAGGTCTCCTGGCCGCCGGCGCCACCGTCCGCTTCGCCGGCGTCGTCCCGACGCCGGCCGTCGCCCACCTCGTGAAGGCGCTCGGCGCCGACGCGGGAATCTCCGTCTCGGCCTCGCACAACCCCTGGCCCGACAATGGAATCAAGATCTTCTCCTGGGAGGGGAGGAAACTCCCCGACGCCGTGGAAGCCTCCATCGAGAAGCTCATCGGGACGGCCGGGGCCGTCGCTCCGGTCGAGATGCCGGAAGACCCGGTCCTCGCCGACCTCTACGAGACCCACCTCGTCGGGACTCTTCCGGCCCGCCTCGAGGGCCTGAGGGTCGTCGTCGACTGCGCGAACGGCGCCGCGTTTCGCGTGGCTCCGGAAGCGTTCCGGCGCGCCGGGGCCGAGGTGATCCCGCTCGCGATCTCACCCGACGGCCACAACATCAACCGAGGCTGCGGCGCGCTCCACCCGGAAGCGATGGCCGAGGCCGTCGTGAAGGCGGGGGCCGACCTCGGCCTTGCCCTCGACGGCGACGCCGACCGCGCGATGCTCGCCGACGGGGAGGGTCGCGTCCTCGACGGCGACGACGTCCTCCTCCTCTGGGCGCTCGAGCTCGAGCGGGAGGGGAAGAAGCCCGGCAGCGTCGTCGGGACCGTCATGTCGAACTGGGGGCTCGAAGAGGCCCTCACCGCTCGCGGGATCACTCTCGTCCGGGCCGCCGTCGGCGACCGGTACGTCGTCGAGGAGATGGAGCGCTGCGGAGCCCTCCTGGGCGGCGAGCAGTCGGGTCACCTCATCCGTGCCGACCTCACGACGACCGGGGACGGGACCCTTACCGGCCTCCACGTCGCCGCGACCGTCGCGGCCACGCGGGTTCCCCTCGCCGCAGCGCCCCGCCTCGTCCGGGCTCCCCAGGTCCTCCTGAACGTGGAGGTCCGGGAGAGGGTCCCCTTCGAGAGCATCCCGGGCTTCGCTCGCGTCGTGGCGGGCGCCGAGGAGCGGATCGCCGGGAGCGGCCGCATCCTGGTCCGGTATTCGGGGACCGAGCTCCTCGCCCGGGTCATGGTCGAGGGGGTCGACAAGGGGACCGTCGACGCGATCGCCGGCGAGCTGGCAGGCGTCCTGCGCGAGAATCTAGGCGTGCCACACGGAGCGGCGAAGGAGCGACACACGTGATCCGCCACGAGCAGCGCCCGCGCCGCAAGCGAAACGCCGACGTCCTCGTCGAGCCGGACCCGCTCCTCCTCGAGACGTCCTCCCACGTCGACGACTCCCCGGCCCCGCCCGAGGGAGACGACGTTCCGGCGGCCTCGGAGATCGACACCGGGCCTTCCGCCACCCCGCTCACGCCGCTCCTGAACCGCGAGCTCTCCTGGCTCGACTTCAACCAGCGGGTCCTCGAGGAGGCGCGCGACGAGCGGTGGCCTCTCCTGGAACGGCTGAAGTTCCTCTGCATCTCGGAGAGCAACCTCGACGAGTTCTTCATGATCCGCGTCTCGGCCCTCCGCGACCAGCTCTCCGCCGACCTCTCAGAGAAGTCGGACGACGGGCTCACGGCGCGGGAGCAGGTGATGCTCGTGAGGAAAGGGGTCCTGGCGATGGAGGCCGAGCAGACCGCCTGCCTCCACGAGGACCTCCTCCCGCGGCTCGCGGCGGCAGGCATCTCGGTCCTCTCCTGGGACGAGCTCGACGAGGAGCGGAAGGAGGCCGCCCGCGGCTATTTCCGCAGGAACGTCCTCCCCGTCCTCACGCCGCTCGCGGTCGACCCCGGCCACCCGTTCCCGTTCCTCTCGAACCTCTCGCTGAACCTCGCCATCGAGACGAAGAACCCCGAGACCGGCGAGGTCAAGTTCGCCCGCGTGAAGATGCCCCCGGCGATCCCACGGCTCCTCTCGCTCCGCGCGATCGTCGAGGGCAAGAAGAAGGTCAAGGTCGCGCGGGCGGAGTTTCTCTTCCTCGAAGACCTGGTCCAGGCGAACCTCGACGAGCTCTTCCCCGGCCTCGAGATCCTCGCCTCGTACCTCTTCCGGATCACGCGAGACGCCGACATCGAGATCCAGGAGGACGAGGCCTCCGACCTCCTCGCCACGATCGAGCAGGAGGTGAGGAGGCGGCGATTCGGGGCCGTCGTCCGCGTCGAGGTGACCCCGAAGACGCCGAAACGGATGCGCAAGCTCCTGATGCGGCAGCTCGAGGTCTCCGATTTCGACATTTACGAGGTGGCCGGAATGCTCGGCGCGTCCGACCTCATGGCCCTCGTGAAGCTGGACCGGCGCGACCTGAAGGACCCGCCGTTCACACCCGCTCTGCCCGTGCCGCTCGCTGCTCCCGACGGGTCGATCTTCCAGGCGATCCGGATGGGGGACGTCCTCCTCCACCACCCGTACGACTCCTTCGGCCCCGTCGTCGACCTGATCGAGGAGGCCGCCGAGGACCCCAAGACCCTCGCCATCAAGATGACGCTCTACCGGACGAGCTCCGACTCGCCCGTCATCCCCGCCCTCATCCGCGCGGCCGAAAACGGCAAGCAGGTGGCCGTCCTCGTCGAGCTGAAGGCCCGCTTCGACGAGGAGAACAACATCGTCTGGGCCAAGGCGCTCGAGCGCGCCGGCATCCACGTCGTCTACGGCGTCGTCGGCCTGAAGACGCACGCGAAGATCGCGCTCGTCGTGAGGCGCGAGAAGGACGAGATCCGCCGCTACGTCCACCTCGGCACGGGCAACTACAACCCGGCGACGGCGAAGGTCTACACCGACCTCGGCCTCCTCACCTGCCGGCCCGAGTTCGGCGAGGACGCCACGCGGCTCTTCAACACGCTGACGGGCCTGGCGACCCGGACGAGCTACAACCGGCTCGTCACCGCCCCCCGCGACATGCACCGGACCGTGCGGGAGTGGATCGCCCGCGAGACGGAGCACGCCCGCGCGGGGCGGCCCTCGCGGATACGGGCCAAGCTGAACGCCCTCGTCGACCGGGGGACGATCGAGGCCCTCTACGAGGCCTCGCAGGCCGGGGTGCCGATCGACCTGATCGTCCGCGGCGTCTGCTGTCTCGTGCCCGGGCTCCCCGGCGTCTCGGAGACGATCCGGGTACGCTCGATCGTCGGACGGTTCCTCGAGCACAGCCGCTTCTTCCTCCTCGAGAACGGCGGCGAGCCGGAAGTCTGGGCGTCCTCGGCCGACTGGATGCCGCGGAACTTCTTCCGGCGCGTCGAGGCCTCGTTCCCGATCGTCGAGCCCGAGCTGGGGCGGAGCCTCTCCGACGCGTTCGACGTCCTGATGGCCGACAACGTGAGGGCCCGGGCGCTCCGCGCCGACGGGACCTACGAGAGGTGCCATCCGGGGCGCGGCGAGCCCGCGATCGACTCCCAGGCGTACTTCCTGGACCAGGCCCGCCGTCGCGTCCTGAAGGCCGCGGAGCACTTCGTGAAGGGCTCGGCCGCCGAGGAGTTCGACCGCGTCCCCGAGCCGCGCGAACGCGGCCCGGAAGACGAGGAGCGCTGAGGCCTTACCGCTCGAGCTCGAAACCCGGGGGATGCATCAGGACCGGCTCCGCGTAGAGCATCGACGTCTCCGAGACCGGCAGGAGCATCACGTGCGTGTTCGAGCCGTACTGGACGTGGACCTCGTAGAAGCCGTGAGGAGAGACGGCGATCAGCGTCCCGGGCTGCTTCTTCAGCTCCGCGCTCGCGCAGGTGATGTAGATCTTCGCCGGAATGTCCATGCGGCTCCTCCTGAGGCTGTGCTTTCGAGAGGATTCTAGCTGGAGGAGTCCGGCCCTTCGTCGTCGGCCTCGTCCTCGCCCTCGTCCCCGCCGACGCCGCCGCGGTACTCCTTGAGCTTCCTCTGGAGCGTCCTGAGGCCGATGTCGAGGCGCTCGGCCGCTTTCCGGCGGTTCCCTCCCGAGGCCTGGAGAGCCGTGAGGATGGCCTCCTTCTCGATTTCGGCCATCGTCTTGCCGATGAGGATCGCCGAGGGGGGCACGTATCGGGGTCCTTCCGGCCGGACCCCGTCTCCTTCCGCTCCGTCCTCCGCGTCCCCCTTCACGTCGGGCGGCAGGTCGGCCACGTCGATGCGCGGCCCGGCCGCGCTGAAGACCGCCCACTCGATGGCGCTCTTCATCTCCCGGACGTTCCCGGGCCAGGCGTAGGACATGAGGGCCGACAGGGCCGCGGGCGTGAAGCCGGTGACGGGGCGGTCGTGCTCCCTCGCGAAGACCTCCCGGAACCGCTCGGCCAGGAGGGCCAGATCCTCGCGCCGATCCCTCAGGGGGGGCAGGTCGACGACGACCCCCTTCAGCCGGTAGTAGAGGTCCTGGCGGAAGCGCCCGACCTCGATCTCCTTCTTCAGGTCGCGGTTCGTGGCGGAGACGAGGCGGAAGTCGGACTCCTTCGAGTCGTTTCCGCCCACCGGCGTCACGCGCCGCTCCTCGAGGACGCGCAGGAACTTCACCTGCAGGTCGGGCGGCATCTCGGAGACCTCGTCGAGAAAGAGCGTGCCGCCGTGGGCCTGCTCGATCCGCCCCATCCGCTTCACGAGCGCGCCGGTGAAGGCGCCCTTCTCGTGCCCGAAGAGCTCCGACTCGATGATCTCCCTCGGGATCGCGCCGCAGTTGAGCGCGACGAAGGCGCGCGGCCGGCGGGGCGAGTTGTGGTGGAGCGCGTTGGCGACGAGCTCCTTGCCGGTCCCCGACTCGCCGGTGATCAGGACGTTCATCTTCGTCGGCGCCACCTTCCGGAGGACGTCGAAGACCCTCTCCATCGCCGACGAGACGCCGATGATCGCCTCGAAGCCGTAGCGCTTGTCGAGCCGCTCGCGCAGCTGCTTGATCTCCCCGGCCTGCCGCGCCCGGCCGAGCGCGGCCGAGGCCCGCAGGCGCAGGTCGTCGCGGCCCACGGGCTTGGCGACGTAGTCGACCGTGCCGAGGTCTTTCGCCTTCAGGAGCGTCTCGATGTCTCCGAAGGCCGTCACGAGAAGGACCGAGACGTCCGGGCGCGCCGCCGCGAGGTCCGTCGCGAGCTCGATTCCGGTCTTTCCCGGCATCTTCAGGTCGGTCACGACGAGGCCGACGGACGGATCGTCGATCGCCCGGGAGAGGGCCGAGTCGGCGTCGCCGAACTCCTCCACGCGGCGCCCGTCGGTCGCCAGCGTGAGGGCCATCGCCTTGCGGCTTCCCGCGTCGTCGTCGACGACGAGAACGAGCGGCTCCCGAGGGGGCGCCGCGCTCACGCGAGCCCCCCGAGCGCCGCGTCGAGGTCGGCCTCCGACCAGACGGGAACGCCGAGGGCCTCGGCCTTCGCCAGCTTGGAACCCGCGTCTTCACCGGCCACGACCGCGGCCGTCTTCTTCGAAACGCTTCCGCTCACCTTGCCTCCGGCTCTCTCGATCGCCGCCGCCGCTTCTTCTCGCGTCCGCCCCGGGAGCGTCCCCGTCAGGACGAACGTCTTCCCGGCCAGCGGCCCTCCGGGGGCGGGCGCCCCCTCCGGTTCGTTCATACGGACGCCGGCCGCCTCGAGTTTCGACAGGAGAAGAGCGTTCGCGGGCCTGCCGAGCCAGTCGAGAACGGATCTCGCGGTTTCAGGGCCGATCTCGGAGACCCCCGTCAGGTCGTCTTCGGTCGCGGCCCGCAGGGCGCTCATCGTCCCGAAGCGCCGGGCGAGGAGCTTCCCCGTCTTCTCGCCGACGTGCCGGATACCGAGCCCGAACAGGAGGCGCGCCAGGCCCGCGTCCTTCGACTTCTCGATCTCCGCGAGAACGTTCGCGGCCGACTTCTCCCCCCAGCGTTCCAGCGCCGCGAGATCGGCGCGACGGAGCTCGTAGAGACCCGCGACGTCGGAGATGAGCCCCGCGGCGAGGAGCTGGTCGATCCGCTCGTCGCCGAGACCCTCCACGTCCATCGCCCGCCGGGCGACGTAGTGGCCGATCGCCTCCTTCACCTGCGCCGGGCAGGAAGCGCTCACGCAGCGAACGGCGACCTCGCCCTCCTCGCGGACGACCGCCTCGCCGCACTCGGGACAGGTCGCCGGCATCGCGAACGGGAGCGCGCCGGCCGGGCGCGCGTCGAGCAGCACGCGCGTCACCTTCGGGATGACGTCCCCCGCCTTCTCGACGGCGACCGTGTCACCGACGCGGACGTCCTTGCGCGAGAGGTCCTCGTAGTTGTGGAGCGTGGCGCGGCGGACGGTCGTCCCGGCGAGGAGGACCGGCTCGAACTCGGCGACGGGCGTCAGGACTCCCGTGCGCCCGACCTGGACGACGATCGCCGTCACGCGTGTCGTCGCCTCCTCGGCCGGGAACTTGTAGGCGAGGGCCCAGCGCGGAAACTTCGCCGTCGCGCCGAGCCGCTGCTGGTCTTCGACCGGGCTCACCTTGACGACGGCGCCGTCCGTCTCGAGGTCGAGGGTGTGCCGTTTCTCGCGCCACTCGGCGAGGAACGCACGAACCTCCTCCGCGTTCACCGCCACGGCGCGGTGCGGATTCACCGGGAGGCCCAGGCGTACGAGCGCGTCGAGCACCTCGACCTGCGTCGAGGGTGCGCCGTCGCCCTCCCACCGGGCGACGGAGTAGAGGAAGACCGAGAGGCGTCGGCGCGACGTCTCACGCGAGTCGAGGAGGCGCACGAAGCCCGCCGCGGCATTCCTCGGGTTCGCGAAGAGGGGCTCCCCCGCTTCCTCCCGTGCGGCGTTGATCGTCGCGAACACCGACTTCCGGAGGTAGACCTCGCCGCGGACCTCGAGGAGGCGAGGCGCCCCGGCGGGCAATCGTAGAGGGAGCGCGCGGATCGTCCTCACGTTCGGCGTCACGTCCGACCCGGTCGTCCCGTCGCCGCGCGTCGCACCCCTCACGAGGACGCCGTCCTCGTAGACGAGGGAGATCGACACACCGTCGATCTTCAACTCGCAGACGATCTCGGGGAGGCGGCCGTCGAGCCGGTCGGTCACGCGCGTGAGCCAGGCGCCGAGTCCCGCCTCGTCGTAGGCGTTGTCGAGCGAGAGGAGAGGAACCTCGTGCCGGACGTTCGGGAGGTCGTCGACGGGCGCCCCTCCGACGCGGCGGGTGGGCGAGTCCGGCATGACCGTCTCCGGGAACGCCTCCTCGATCGCGAGGAGCTCCCGGGATAGGGCGTCGTACTCGGCGTCGCTGACCTCGGGTCGCGCCAGGGAGTAATACAGGTGCTCGTGCCGGCGGAGTTCGTCGCGCAGCCAACCCGCACGCAGGGCCGCGGCGGCCGCGGTCTCGGGAAGCGTCACGCCCCAATTGTAGGGGCCGCCCGGCGGGACCGCGGGCGATACTCCCGCGTCCGCCGGGCCTCCCCGGCGGCGAGGGGCCGATGAAGCGGAGGCTCTATCTCGCGGGCGGCGTCGTCGCAGTGTGCCTCGGGATCGCGGGGATCGCCCTCCCCCTCCTTCCGACGACCCCGTTTCTCCTCCTCGCCGCCTTCCTCTTCGCCCGCAGCTCACCCGCGCACTACGACCGCCTCCTCGGCCACCGGGTCCTCGGGCCCTACGTCCGCGACTGGGTGGAAAGAAGGGGGCTGACCCGGCGCGCAAAAGCACGCGCCCTCGCCCTCCTTTGGGGCCTCCTCCTCCCCACGACCCTGTGGCTCGGCCACGCCCGGCCCGCGGGCATCCTCCTGCTCCTCGTCGGCTCGGCGGTTTCCGGGTACATCCTGAGCCTCGCGACGCTTTCGGAGCGGCCGTCCGCTTCGCCCGGTCGCTGAAAGGGGAGCCTCGCGAGCCGGCCCTTCCCAACGGGACCCGGCCCGCCTAGCATCGCCGCCGTGCAGCGGAGACAGGCGATCCTCGGCCTCGCGGCCCTTTTCATGGCCGCCCTCCCCGCGCTCGCCGCTTCGAGGGTGCCCCCCGTCGCCTCCTACCGGATCGAGGCGGCCTGGGACGGGGAGCAGAAGACGCTCGTCGGCCGGGAGACGGTCACCTTCGTCAACCGGACGTCCCGTGAGCTTCCCGACGTCGTTCTCCACCTCTATCTGAACGGCTTCCGCAACACGCGGTCCACTCTCTGGCGGGGGCTTCCCCCGCCGTCGGGCTCCGCGGACTTCGGTTTCTGCGAGCTGAAGCGCGTCGCCCTCCCCGACGGGACCGACCTGACGCGCCAGATCTCCTTCGAGACCCCCGCGAACGACAACGCCGAAGACCGAACGCTGGCCCGCGTCCCGCTCCCGCAGCCGGTGAGACCCGGCGAGACGCTCGTCCTCGAGGTCGACTTCGAGTCGCGTCTGCCGCGCGGCGTCCTCAGAACCGGCTGGAAGGACGACTTCGTCTTCGCGGGTCAGTGGTTCCCGAAGCTCGCGAAGGCCACGAACGCCGGCTGGCGCGGGAGGCCGTTCCGTTCCGCGACGGAGTTCTTCGCCGACTTCGGCACCTACGACGTCGCGCTCCTTCTGCCTGCCGAAGTGAAGGGGAAGGTGGCGGTGACCGGACGCGTCGTCGAGGAGACGGAAGAATCCGCGGAGCGCGTCCGCGTCCGCGCCCACGCCGAGGACGTCCACGACTTCGCCTTCGCCTTCTCCCCCCGCTTCGAGGTCAGGAAGGAAACCGTCGCCCCGAAGGGGCTTCCCAAGGTCGACGTCCTCCTCTTCCTCCAGCCAGACCACCGGCGCTCCAGGGAGCGCTACCTTCGCGCCGCCCGCGAGGGCCTCGCCCTCTTCGGAACGTGGCTGACGCCCTACCCGTACCCGGTTCTCACGATCGTCGACCCGCCGGCCGGCTCCGGCGCGGAGGCGATGGAGTACCCGACGCTCTTCACCGGCGGGACGACGTGGCTCTCCCCCGCGTCGGGAGGCGAGCCGGGCGCGGTGACGCTGCACGAGCTCGCGCACCAGTGGTTCCACGGGATGCTCGCGTCCGACGAGACGAGCGAGGCGCACCTGGACGAGGGACTTGCGACCTGGATCTCCGCGAGGGCCGCGACCAGGATCTTCGGGACTCCGAGCCCCGTCGTGGAAGCGTTCGGCATCCCGATACCCCTGCGCTCGCTGGAGCGGCCGCTCCCCGAGGGGGAGTCGCAGGACGCGCTCGACCAGGCCGCGTTCTCGCGCTCCGATCCGACCCTCAGGGAGACGTGGCGCGCTCTCGACGACGCCGCCGTGAGGACGAACGCCTACTCCCGCACGGCGCTCCTCCTCGAGTCGGTGGCGCGAACCTGCGGGGAGCAGCCGCTCCTGGCTGCCGTACGGGAGTACGCGCGCCGCTACGCCTTCCGACACCCGACGACCAGCGATTTTCTCGGCGTTCTCGGCGAGGTTGCGGGTTCCCAGGCGCGCGACCTCGTCGAACGCGGCTGGGCCTCGGCGGGCGCGGTGGACTATGCCGTGACCCGGGCCTCCACCCGGCGCGCCGCGCCGGCGGCCGGGTACATCGGCGAAGGGCCCCGTCGCGCGTACCGCGCCCCGTCGGAGGCGGCCCGGTCCTTCGAGTCGACGGTCGTCGTCCAGCGCCTCGGCGAGATCGCGTGGCCCGTCGAGGTCGAGATGCGATTCGAGGGAGGGCAGAAGGTCACGCGCCGCTGGGACGGCCGCGGCGAGTGGATGCGCTGGCGGATCACCGGCCCGCGGCTCGTCTCGGCGGTCGTCGACCCGCGCCGCACGTGTCTCCTCGACGTGAACCGCCTGAACGACGGTCTGTTGACCGAGCCGGACCCGACGGCAGCCCGGGCCTGGGGGCACCGCCTCCGGTTCCTCGTACAGAACTTTCTCGAGCTCTTCGCGCTCGTGGCGGTCCTGCCGGGGGTTCCCCGGTGAAGGGCAACGCGCTCCCCTTCCTCTGGGTGCGAGGCCTCGTGGCGGCCGCCACGACGTGGAAGGCGCTGCTCCTGGCCCTCGCCCTGAACGCCGCCCTCGCCATGGTCGTCACCGCGCCGCTCGCCTCGCGCCTGCACGACCTGCTCGACAGCCGGCCGGCGGGGCAGGCTCTGGCGAAGGGCTGGGACGTCGTCCTCGGGGCGCATCTCCTGCGCTCCGAGCCCGGCCTCCTCGGCGACCGGGCGCGCCTGGACGCTCTCGAGCAGGGGACGCTTCCCCTGGCCGAGGCCCCCCGCCTCTCCGGCCCGCTCGCCGGGCTCCTCGCGGCCGGTCTCCTCCATGCCGCCCTCTCGGCGCTCCTGGCCGGCGGGTTCGCCGGGCGCTTCGCCGCCGAGCGTGAGCGCGGCAGCCTCGGGGCGTTCCTCTCCGACGTCGTCCGCCTCGGCCTCCCGTCCGTCTTCATCGGCGCCCTCGGCCTCACGGCGATCCTCGGCGCGTTCCTTCTCTTCGTGGAGATCCCGCGCGAGGCGACGCTCTCCACCGACCTGCGGTGGGACTGGGAGCGGACGGGCCTCTCCCTCCTGCGCCTCTCCGCGTTCCTCGTCGCCGCAGGCGCCGTCCGCGCCGTCGTGGCCCAGTCGCGCGCCGCGCTGGGCCTGGCGAAGACCGCGAATCCCTTCCTGGCCCTCGCGTCGGGGCTCGGTTTCGTTCTGGGCCGCCCCGTCAAGGCGCTCCTCCTCGAGGCGTCCTTCGGCGTCACCGCGCTCCTCCCGCTCACCCTCTGGCTCCTGTTCGCCCCGTCGTGGAGCGGCGGCGACGCGCGCCTGCTGGCGCTCCTCGTCACCGGCCAGCAGGCCGTCGTCCTCCTTCGCCTGTTCGCCCGGACGGCACTCCTGGGTGCGGCGATGGCCTGGATGCGAGGGGCCCGCGAGGCCTCGCGCCCCGCACCTGCGAAGATCGAAGCGTGATCCAGCTCCTCACGAGTACTCCCCCGTCCTGGGCCGAGCGCGCCGTCTCGCGCCTTCCCGAGCTCGTCGCCGACCACGCCGTCTGCGAGCTGCAGGCCGCCGTATTCGCCCTCGCCCTCGTCGGCCGCTACCCGGACAATCCGGCTCTGGTCGACCGGCTCTCGGCCCTCGCCGCAGAGGAGCTGCGCCACTTCCGCAAGGCGACGAAGGAGGCGCGGCGACTCGGCGCCCGCACGCACACCCGGCGTTCGAACCCCTATGTTTCGGCCCTGCGTGCGGCGTGCCGCCCGGGCCGCGAGCCGGAACAGGGGCTCGACCTCCTCCTCGCCGGAGCCCTCGTCGAGGCGCGGAGCCACGAGCGCTTTCTCCTCCTCGTGCCGCATCTCTCCGCCGAGCCGCGCCTCGCGAAGCTCTACGCGGAGCTGGCGGTCGCCGAGGAGCGGCACGGCCCGGCCTACCTCGGCCTGGCCGAGCGGCACGCGGGACGGGAAGCGACGGCGGCCCGGCTCGCCGAACTCCTCGTGGTGGAGGCGCGGGCCCTCGAGGGACCGTCCGGTGGTCCCGTCGCCGTCCACTCTCCGCCGTTCTGAGAAGCGCGCGGACCGGGCCCGTCAGGCTTCGTCGTCCGGCAGCCGGCGACGCGCGATGACGAACTCCTCGACGGGCCGACCCCCGAGGAGGTGCTCGTCCATGATCCGGTCGAGGACGGGGGGATCGCAGGCGCGGTACCAGACCCCCTCTGGATAGACGACGGCGATCGGCCCCCCCTCGCAGATCCTCAGGCAGCCGGCCCGGGTCCTGAGAACGCCACCCTCCTCGGAGAGCCCCCGCTTCTTCAGGCCGTCCTTGAGGTGTGTCCAGGCGGCGAGTGCCCTGTCCCCGTCCGCGCACTTCGGGTTCTCCCGGTCGGCGCAGAGGAAGAGGTGCCTGCGGGCGACCGCAACCCCGATCTTCGCGACTTTGCGGGCGATCTTCCCGGCCTCGGCGGCAGGCATCTCTTCCATGGTGCGGTCCTCTCGTCACGAGTGTAGGCGAGGACACCTGTCGTCTCCGCCCGGAAGGGGATCGCGCCGGGCCGGCGGGGCCCCGATCCCGTTATAGACTCGCCCGCGACCCCAGCCCCACAGCGCAGGAGTCGAGGAGCGAGACGATGGGTCTCCTGAAGGATTTCCTCAGGATCGAAGCCGACCGGCGAGGCGCCCTGGCGGTTCTCCGGGTCGAGGCACAGTCGCGCAGGCTCCAGATCGAAGAGATCGGAGCGGAGGCCAAGCGCAAGCGCGACGAGGTGGCGATGATCGAGGAAGGGCTGCGCCGCCTCGCGGAGGACGTCGCACGCACCGAGGAGGAGCTCCTCGACATCGAGTCCCGCAGGGAGGACCACGATCGCGAGTCTCACGAGCGGAAGATCGAGGCCGTGCGGTCGAGCCTCGAATACGACCGCGCCGACGGCCACCGGATCGCCGAGGACTTCCGTAACCTCCGCTCGGCCTTCGAGACCGAGCGGGCGCGGCTCCTCGCCGAGGCCGACACCGGCCGGATGATGGACAACTTCTTCCAGATCGAGGCGTTCCTCAAGGACACCGGCACACCGATCCCCGATGCGGCGCGCAAGGCCCTGATGAAGGAGCGACAGGATCTGATGGGCCGGATCGGCCCTCTCGTCGCGCCGCCTCCGGCGCCCGACGGCGTCTTCAAGGCGACGATCGTCTACTCGGCACTCGAGGAGGGGGAGCCCTCCGCCGTCGTCGCCGTCGGCCTTCCCGACGAGGCCGAGCCGTCCGGCGCGCACGACCTCGCGGCCCTCCTCTTCTATGGCTCGTACGCCGCCGTCGTCGAGAAGATCGGCCCGGGCGTCCCCCGGCCGCGGCGGGAAGAAGGGGTCGTCATCTACGAGCAGGCTGCCGGGTCGCGCGCTCCCGACGAAGCCGCCCTGGGCCTCTTCCTCGCGGTCAAGGCGGGTCTCGAGAAGGCGGCAGCGGCCGCCGGAGTCCCCTGCGAGCTGACCGGCGTCTTCCTCGAGCCCGAGATCGCTTCGGCGGTCTTTTCCCGCGGCGGCCAGGCCCGCCGTTTCTGACCGGAGGCAGCCATGGCCGTGAAGTGGATCGGCGACGCCGCGCAGGAGCTCGGCATCACCCCTCTCGACGCCGTCGAGATCCTGGCTTCGCGCCAGGAGTACCCGATGAACGGCCTCGTCGACGAGGACCGTTTCAAGACCCTGCGCCTGATGCGTACCGGGAAGCGCCTCGAGACGTCCGGATCGCAGCCGATACCGGTCCCCGACCGCCATGCATCGCCGCTGACGGTCCCCGTCACGCCACCCGCCCCGTACGCACCCGTGCCGGCGCACCACGCCGCGGAGATCCATCCGCCTGCCGCGCCCTCCGTTGCACCGCCACCGCCTCCCGTGACCGTCATCCCGGCACCCCCTCCGGTCCGGCCGCCCGTCGGCGAGGCCACCTCCGTGACGGCGCCCCTGCAGACGATTCCGGGACGGGAGGGGGAACGCACCGTCATCCTCCCCCCCGTCGAGCCGAAGCGCTGACATCCGCACCCGGCCAGAGGGCGTACTGATTGGTTGGAGGTCTGTAACGATGAAGCTCTGGCAGAACCTGGCGGTCGCGGCCGTCCTCGGGCTCGCGACGACGGTCTCGGCCGCGGACGCCGGCGTCCACGCCTTCACCCTGAATCTCAACGACGGCTCCCCGAAGAAGCTCGCCGACTACAAGGGAAGGGCCCTCCTCGTCGTCAACACCGCGAGCAAGTGCGGCTACACGAAGCAGTACGCCCCGATGGAGCAGCTCTACCAGAAGTACAAGGACCGCGGCTTCGAGGTCCTCGCCTTCCCCGCCAACGACTTCATGGGTCAGGAGCCGGGGACGAACGAGGAGATCCGGGCCTTCTGCACCGCGAACTACAAGACGACCTTCCCGCTCTTCGCGAAGATCTCGGTGAAGGACGACGGCATGCACCCCCTCTACAAGTACCTCACGGCTCTGCCCGGGTTCTCGGGCGACATCACGTGGAACTTCAACAAGTTCCTCGTCGACCCGTCCGGAAAGGTCGTCGCCCGTTTCGGGACGAGGGTCGACCCGATGTCGGAAGAGGTGACGAAGAAGCTCGAGGAGGTCCTCCCGAAGAAGGGCTGAGCGCGGCACCTGCGCCCTCTTCTCCTCCCGAAGGCCCGGTGCGACCGGGCCTTCGCTATTCCGGCCCCGTCGACAGGAACAGCTCCACGAGGTGCGGCTCGAGGTGGGTCCCCGCGATCCGGCGAAGGTAGTCGCGGACCTCGGGCGCGGCGACCGCCTTGCGGTACGGCCGGTCGGAGATGAGCGCGTCCCAGATGTCGACGACCGCAAAAACCCGTGCCGCCAGCGGAATCTGCTCGCCCCGCAGGCCCAGCGGATAGCCGGTCCCGTCCCACTTCTCGTGGTGGGAGACGGGAATGTCGAGCGCCGGCCGCAGGAAGCCGATCCCGCCCAGCATCTCCTGCGCGTACGTCGGATGGAGCCGCATCACCGTCCGCTCCTCGTCGGTGAGCGGCCCCGGCTTCTGCAGGATCCGGTCCGGAATGCCGACCTTGCCGATGTCGTGGAGGAGCGCGCCCCGGCGGACGTGAACGAGCCCCGCTTCGTCCATCCCGGCCCGGCGGGCCAGGTCCACCGTCCGCTCGACGACGCGCTGCGTGTGCCCCTCCGTCTCGCTGTCGCGCAGGTCGAGCGCGCGGACCCACCCTTCGAGGGTGGCGTCGTAGGCGCTCGCCAGCTCTTCCGCGGCGCTCTTCAGGTCGCCGACGAGGCGGGCATTGGCGATGGCGACCGCAGCCTGCTCGGCGAAGAGGCGGACCGTCTCCACGTCGTCGGCGCCGAAGCGCCCGGGCACCTCGTGGTTGACGAAGAGGCTCCCCAGGACCTCACCCCTCCAGAGAACCGGCACTCCGATCACGGAACCGATGCCGGCGGTCGCGAAGACCGGCGCCCGGTCCGGCCACGCCCTGTAGTCGTCGAGGAGGATCGGCTTCCGCGTGCTTGCGACGGTTCCCGCGACCCCCTCGCCGAGAGCGAGGTTCACGCCGACGTAGCTCGAAAGGACTCCATTCGCCAGGACGAGGCACAGCTTCCCATCCTCCCGCGCCAGGTAGAGGCCAGCCATGGTCCCGCGCACGAGCCCCTGCGCCCGGTCGGTGATCGCGCGAAGGAGCTCGTCCCTTTCGAGGCTCGATCCCAGGTCGACGCCCGTTTCGTGAAGCGCGAGAAGCGTCGCGACGCGCTCCGAGTTCACCTCCAGCAGGCGGGCTTTCGCCAGGGCAAGAGAGAGCTGGTTCGCGGCGTCGGCGCCCGCGTCGAGCGCCATCCCCTCGTGACCTCCGGCAACGGCCAGAATGCCGAGGGGGTGCGCCCCGTCCCGGAGAGGCCAGGCGATGACGGCAGTTCCGGGTACCAGCTTCGACGCGACGGAGCCGTCATCACCCGGCGCCTCCCCGCCGCCGAGCAGGGCCTTCGCCTCCGTCCCCAGCAGCGGGTTCGAGGCGGCTTCGGCGAGAACCCCGCACCCTCGGGCGAGCGACAGGCGCCCGCGGTTCCCGTCCCACTGGGCGACGAGCGCACCCGCCGCTTCGAACCGTTCGCGCACCGCCCGCGCGAGAGCGTCGAGGAGCCCGGGCGTGTTCTCCTCCCGGAACGACGCGGAGGCGACGTCGGCCCGAAACGCCCTCTCCCTGCGGGCCCGCTCGCGCTGCGACTCGGCGTCGATGCCGTCGATGGCGGTCGCGATCCCGTCGGCGAGCTGTTCGATGAGCTTCGACTCCTCGGCGTCGAACACGCCCCGACGGGGAGCGTGGACGACGAGGACGCCGAGTGCGCGCTCGCCCTTCCAGAGCGGCAGGGCCAGCGCCGTCCCCGCCGGATGCTCCGACAGGGTCGGACAGTCCGGGCAGGCCAGCGCGCCCGCGCTCTCGTCGACCAGGACGGCCGCTCCCCTGAGGAAGGCCGCCTTCCCGCACGAGGGGCCTCCGTGCAGCGTCTTCAGGTCGATCCGGAAACGGGCCGGGTCGCAGGGTCCCGAGGCGGCTGCGAGGCGCACCTCGCTCCCGGTCTCGTCGAGGAGGCCGATCCACGCGAAGACGTAGTCGCGGTCCGCGACGAGGGTGGAGCAGACCCGCCCGAGCAGCTCTCCCGTTTCACGCGCCTCCGAGAGGATCTCCTGGACGTGCGTGATCGTCCGCAGTATCCGGTTGAGCCTCTCGAGCCGCCCCTCCCGCTCGCGCAGCGCCTCCTCGACGCGGCGGCGCGCCGTGATGTCGAGAAACGACGCAACGACCTCGCCGGGACCCGTCTGGAAAGCGTGGACGAGGAACGCCCCCGCGACCCGGCCGTCCGAGTAGGTGACGCTCTCGTCTTGCCACGGCAGCCCCTCCGACGCGGTCCGCTTGTAGGCGTTTGGAATCCCGGCCCCGGCGAGACCCGGGAACGCCTCCTCGATCGTCCGGCCGACGAGCGGGCGGTGGTCGACTCCCAGGATCATGTCGGCGGCCGGGTTCGCCCCCGCGAAGATGAGCCGCCCGTCGGCGTGGAGCCGGTAGCGGTGCAGGCCCACGGGAATCGACGCGACGAGCCGACGGCCCTCCTCCTCGAGGTGCCGCTCCTGCTCCCGCGCCTGCCGCCGTTCGATCTCGGCGGCGGCTCGCCCGGCGAAGAGACCGAGAGCCCGGACCGCAGAGTCGCCGTCGTGAAGCGGGCGCCGCGAGAGTGCGGCGAGGAGACCGAGGGGGCTTCCGCCGCCCGACGTCAGCGGGACGCCGACGTAGCTCGACATCCCGCTTCCCGAAAGCAGGAGGTCCTCCGGAAAGAGCTGCGCGACACGGGACAGGAAGACGCACGGAGCCCGTCCGACCACCTGCTCGCAGGGCGCGCCGTGGAGGTCGTAGGTGAACGGTGCAGCCGCGCCCCCGTCCGCGCGGACGGCAAGGGACCTCACGCGCCGGGACTCACCCTCCTCGAGCCGCCCGACGATGGCCATCTCCATCCGAAGGGTCCGGGCGAGCCCCTCGACCAGGCGTTCGAAGAACCCCTCGCCGCCGGGCTGATCGAGGGAGACACCGAGCACGGCCGCTGCCCGCTCGAGGCGCCGGGCCGCCGTGACGTCGGCCGCGAAGACGACCAGCCTCTCCTCCGAAGACTCCGGATCGGCCAGGCGGCGGGCCGAGAGGCGCAGCTCGATCTCGGTTCCGTCCTCGAGGATCGCGCGGCCGTCGCACGAGGAGCTCCCTCCGGCAGCGACGCCTTCGAGCAGCTCGGCGGCGCCGTCCACGAGGAACGTCGAGAGGCTCTCCCCCTGGCTCCCTCCCGCGATCCCCCGACGCCACGTCGCTGAAACGGCCTCGTTGGCCGCAAGCACGGCTCCGTTCGTCGTCGTCAGAAAGGCGGGATCAGGCGAGGCCTCGAGGATCGTCGACAGCGGGCAGGAGCGGCCCTCTCTTCCCCCGGCACGCGTCGCCCCCCGTCCGCTCTCACGCGGAGGGGTTTCGCCGTCCGGGGGGAATCCGGGGACCGAAGTCATCGTCCCTCCACAGCCAGATCCGCTCGCCTGTCACGCCGCCAGGGAGACTCTAGCAGGACGCCCCGAAGGATCAGGCGCCTGCTGCGCCTGGGCCGGGAGGAGAGGCGCTGGCGGGAACGTCGTCAGCGTCGGAGCAGGATGCGGACCTCCCGCGCGATCTCGAGGCAGGAGGTCAGACCCGGAGATTCGATCCCGATGAGGTTCACCCAACCCGGGAGACCCCGCTCCGACTCCTCCGCGATGACGAAGTCGCGGAAGGGGCCCCCCATCGCCTGGAGACGTGCCCGTATCCCTGACTGGTCGGGAGAAATGTCCTCCGGCCCGAGCGAGGGAAGGAAGCGCCGGGCGGCCACGAGGAAGGAGTCCCGGCACCCCTCGTCCACGGCGTAGTCCTGCCGACGGGTCGAGAGAACCTCGACGTCGGGACCGAGCTTCATCCCGCCGTCCAGGTCGACCGTCAGGTGGACTCCGAGGACGCTTCCGAATCCAACGGGCTGGACGGGGTAGAGGAGGCGCCGCGCGAGCGGGCGGCGAGAGGAGCGGATACGGAAATAGCACCCTTTCGTCCAGACCTGACGGTACCCCGCGACCTCCGGGTCGAGCCCGGGGAGACCGGCGACGCGGTCCGCATCGAGGCCGGCCGCGTTCACGACGCTCGCCGCCGTCAGCCGGACCTCCTCGCCCGTGGGATCCGAGAAGACGAGCTCGAAGCCTTCGGCGAGCGGCTCTGCTCTCCTCAGCTCGTGCCGGAACGCGAAGCTCGCGCCGTGCTCTTCGGCCAGGACTCGCAGCACGCGGAAGAGGCCGTGAACGTCCAGGATTCCGGTCGAGGGCGAAAGGACGGCCGCCGCGGCGCGGACGTGCGGCTCCTCGGAGCGAAAGCGGGCGATCGGGGCCTCCACCAGCTCGACGCCGTTCGCGCGCCCACCCGCAGCGACCTCGGCAAGTCGTTCCTCCTCAGCCGGCTCCACCGCGAGGAGCCATTTGCCGATCCGCCGGAACGGGATGCCGTGCGCCTCGCAGAACGCCGAGAGGCTCCGGTTGCCGCGAACGCAGAGCCCGGCCTTGAGGGACCCGGCCGGATAGTAGATCCCCGCGTGAACGACCTGGCTGTTGCGCGAGCTCGTCTCCTGCCCCGGCGAGGAATGCCGCTCGGCGACGACGACCGAGAGCCCCGCCTGCGAAAGCTCGGCCGCGCACGCGAGCCCGACAGCGCCCGCTCCCACGACGACGACGTCGGCGTCCACGGCGCCGATCGTCGCACCGCTGCCTCGAGCCGTCATCCACTTCGTGGCGGCTCCTCCTCGCGGCGTTCCGGCGGCGCAGGCGAACCGATTCCTGCGGCGGGCGGTCGCGGGAACTCTTTTCGTGTAAAACCCCGCGGACACGCATGAGCGAATCCAGGGCGCCCGTCACCGGCTCCGTGCCCGCGCGGCTCGCCGCGCGCGGTCTCGCCGTCCTGACGCTCATCAACCTCTTCAACTACCTCGACCGGTTCGTCGTCGCCTCGCTCGTCGAGAGCCTGCGCGCCTCCGAGCTCCGCCTCACCGACACGCAGGCGGGCGCGCTGATGACCGGATTCATCGTCGTCTACATGGTCGCCTCGCCCTTCTTCGGCGTCCTCGGCGACAGGGGCTCGCGGCCGCGTCTCCTCGCGCTCGGCGTTTTCGTCTGGAGCCTCGCCACGGCCGCCGCGGGTCTCGCGAAGAGCTTCGCGTCCCTCTTCGCCGCGCGGGCGGCGGTCGGCATCGGCGAGGCCGCATACGGGACGATCGCCCCGAGCCTCCTCGCCGACTACTTCCCGAGGGAGAAGCGCGGCAGGGTCTACGCGATCTTCTTCTGCGCGATCCCGATCGGTTCCGCGCTCGGCTACATCGTCGGCGGCTATGCCGACTCGCACCTCGGCTGGCGCGCGGCCTTCTTTGTCGCCGGCCTCCCGGGCCTTCTCCTCGCGCTCCTGGCGCTCACGCTGCCCGACCCCCCTCGGGGCGCGAGCGACGAGGGAGAGCCGACCCCACAGGGCGCCTCGACCGAAACCGGCTGGGGCTCCTACCTCGCCCTCGCGAGGAACCGGCCCTTCCGCATCGCCGTCCTCGGCTACGCGGCCTACACCTTCGGCATCGGCGGCATGGCCTTCTGGATGCCCGCGTTCCTCGAGCGGGTCCGTGGCGTACCGAAGGAGGCGGCTACGGTCCAGTTCGGCCTCGTCGTCGTCGTCACGGGGTTCGTCGGGACCTTCGCGGGAGGCTTCCTGGGCGACGCCCTCCTGAAGCGGACGAAGGAGGCCTACCTCTGGGTTTCCGGCGTCGCGACGCTGATCGCGGTCCCCTTCGCGTTCGTCGCGCTGACCGTCCCGAATCCGCGCGTCTACCTCCCGGCGCTCGTCGTCGCGCAGCTCTTCGTCTTCGCCTCCACCGGCCCGATCAACTCCGCCATCGTGAACGACGTCCTGCCGTGGCAACGGGCGGCGGCCGTCGCGGCGTGCAACTTCACGATCCACGTCCTCGGCGACGTCCCCTCGCCGCCCCTCCTCGGCGCCCTGTCCGACGCGTCGTCCCTCGAGACCGCCGTCCTCCTCGTCCCGATCGCCTTCCTCGTCGGCGGCGCCATCTGGACCTGGGGTGCCCTTTCGGGGCGTCGCGGGTGATCCGGAGCGCGGCCACCTTCGTCTCGCGCCTCGTCCTGCGCGTCTTCTACCGCCGCATCGAGGCGTCGGGCCTCGCGCGCATTCCGGCTTCCGGCCCCACGATCCTCGTCCTCAACCACCCGAACGGCCTGATGGACCCGCTCCTCCTCCTCTGCCTCTCGCCCCGCCCCGTCGCGTTCCTCGCCAAGTCGCCCCTCTTCTCGATGCCGTTCGTCTCCCTCTTCGTAAAGGCGTTCGACTCCATCCCGGTCTATCGGCCGCAAGACCCCGACGCGGACGTGCGGCGCAACCGCGAGACCTTCGCGAAGGCGCGGGACCTCCTCCGGAGAGGCGGCGTCCTCGCGCTCTTTCCCGAGGGGGTCTCTCACGACGAGCCGCGCCTGATGCCCCTGAAGTCGGGCGCGGCGCGAATCGCCCTCGGCGCGGCATCCGAGGGGCCCGTGACGGTCGTTCCCGCGGGCCTGACCTACGAGGCGAGGGACCTCTTCCGGAGCGCCGCGCTCCTCCGCGTCGCCGAGCCGTTCACGGTAGAGCCGATCCCGCTCGACGAGAAGGGCGAGCCGCCGCGGACCGCCGTGAAGGCCCTCACCGGACGGCTGCGCGTCGCCCTGGAGGAGGCCACGCTCCAGGCCGACGACCAGGCGACCCTCGATCTCGCCGCGGCCGCCGAGAGCCTCTTCGCGCCCGGAGGCGAAGCCGAGCTCGACGCCCGCTTCGCCCTCCGGCGCCTCCTCCTCGAGAGAGGGGCGCGCCTGCGCGCGTCGCACCCCGAACGTCACGAGGCGATCTCGGCGCGCATCGAGCGCTTCGCCCGCGTCCTTTCGACCTCCGGGCTCACTCCGGCCGACCTGGACGCCGGAACGGTCCGCGCCGAGCTCGCCGCTTCGGCGCTCGCAGCTCTCCTCGTCGCGTTCTTTCTCGCTCCCCCCGCACTCGTCGGCCTGGCTGCCCACGCCCCCGCCTACAACCTGATCGGCCCGCTCGCCCGGCGCCTCTCGCGTGGCGACACCGACATCGTCGCCACGATCAAGGTCCTCGGCGCCTTCCTCTTCTTCCCGCTCACCTGGCTCGCCCTCGGCACGGCGGCCGGACTCGCCTGGGGCCTTCCGCTCGGCCTTCTCGTTGGCTTCGCGCTCCCCCTCTGCGGCACCCTCGCCCTGCTGCTCCTCGAGCGGTGGGAGAGGACGCTCGCCGCCCTCCGCGTCCTGGGCCTCTCGCTCTTCCGTCGAAGCACCCTCGCCCGCCTCCGCACCGAGCGGGCCGCGATCGTCGCGGAGATGCAGGCCCTCGACACCCTCCTCGAAACCGCAGAATAGAAAATCAAGACCTGACCCCAGGGTTCCCGAACAGAAAATCAAGACCTGACCCCCAAGGTTTCCATGGGGGTCAGGTCTACCTTCTACACTCTGCAGCGGTCAGACGAGGGAGAGGAGCGCCTCCTCGACGGCGCCCTTCACGAGCGGGACTTTGTAGTCGTTTCCCGACATCGGCTCGGCTCCCTTCACCGCGACCTCGGCCGCTTCCGCGGCGTTCTTCGCGTCGAGAGGACGTCCGACGAGGAGCTTCTCGACCTCGGGGACGCGCCAGGGGGTCGGGGCGACGCCGGAGAGGACGACACGCGCAGAGACGACCTTCCCTTCATTCGTCGACAGCGCGAGGGCGACGCCGCCGAGGGCGAAGTCCCAGGCGCCGCGCGCACGGACCTTCTTGTAGAGGCCCTTGCCGCCCGCGAGCGGAGGCGGAAGGAGGATCTCCGTGATCACCTCGCCGGGGGCCAGCACGGTTTCGCGGGTGTGGTCGACGGCGGGAAGGACGAAGAGTTTCTCGACCGGCACGCTCCGCGTTCCCTTCGGCCCGGCTACCCGCACCGTCGCCTGGAGCGCGACGAGGGGCGAGGCCGTGTCGGAGGGGTGGACGATGAAACAGCCCGAGCCGCCGAAGATCGCGTGGTAGGTGTTCTCGCCCTCGACGGCGTAGCAGGTCTCCCCGCCTTTCCTCGCGCAGTCGAAGTCACCGCGGAAGTACCAGCAGCGGGGGCGCTGGCAGAGGTTCCCGCCCAGCGTCCCCTGGTTGCGCAGCTGCGGGCTGGCGGCAGCGGCGGCTCCCTGGGCGAGGGCGGGCCAGCCCTTTCCGATCTCGGCGTGACGGGCGATCTCGGCGAGGGTCGCGAGGGCCCCGATGCGCAGGCCCCCGTCCTTCGTGGCGGTGATTCCCTTCAGCTCGGCGAGACCCGAGAGGCTGACGACGGCCTTCACGTCGAAGACGCCGTCGCGCAGGCACCCCACGAGGTCGGTGCCGCCCGCGTGGGCGCGCGCGCCCGGCTCTGAAAGGGCCTTCACGGCCTCGGCGACGGTGCGGGGACGGACGTAGCGAAAGCTCGGAAGCATCGCGTCACCCCTTCTTCCCGCGCCCGGAGAGGAGCGCGACGAGCCTCGGCGGCGTGATCGGCGAGTCGTGGACCCGGACGCCGACGGCATCGTGGACGGCGTTTGCGATCGCCGCGGCCGTCGGAATGGTCGACGGCTCGCCGACCCCCTTCGCGCCGGCGGTGTTGCACTCGGTGTCGACGAGGTCGACGGAGAGGACCCTCTGTTCCGCCGGCACGTCGAGCGCCGTCGGGATCTTGTAGTCGTGCCAGTTCGCGTTGCACGTCTTCCCGGTCTGGCGGTCGAGGACCCTCTCCTCGGTCCTGCCGAGCCCGAGCCCCATGACGAGGCCGCCCTGGACCTGGCACTCGAACGTGAGCCGGTTCATCACGCGCGCGCTGTCCTGCGCCGCGAGGAGGCGGGTCACCGTCACCTCGCCGGTGCGAGTGTTCACCTCGACTTCGGCAAAGTGCGCCGCGAACATCGAGATGACCTTCCCCTCGACGTTCGGGCCACGCGTCCCGACGCCGACGAGGACCTGGTGCCTCTCGAGCGCCTTTACGGCCGTGACGGCGACCTTCTTCGACGGGTCCTTCGCCGAGACGACGTCGGGACCCTCGAGCCGCAGCTCCTCGAAGGGGAGCTTCAGGTCCTCCGCGGCCCCCGCGAGAAGCTTGTTCCTCACCTCGATCGCCGCGGCGCGCGCCGCCGGCATGTCGGAGGGAACGGTCTTCGATCCGCCGCTCGGCCCGCTGTACTGCGTCGTCCCGGTGTCGGCATGCTCGATCTGGATCCTCTCGACCGGCACGCCGAGCTCCTCGGCGACGACCTGCGCCATCACCGTCTTCGTCCCCGTGCCGATGTCGGCGGCGCCGGTGTTCACGTTGACGCTCCCGTCCGCGTAGAGCTTCACGACGACCGTCGCCGGAGGGCCGCCGCCGTATCCCCAGAGGGCCGATGCGACGCCGATCCCCTTTCGAATCGGTCCGTCCCCCTTCGCGCGCTTCCTCGCCTCGCTCCAGCCGAACGCCTTCGCGCCGTCGCGCAGGCACTCCGCCAGGCCGGTCGACGTGTAGGGCTGGTTCCCGCGCCGCTGGCTCACCTTCGGGACGTTGGCGAGCCGAAGCGCGACGGGGTCCATTCCGAGCTTGATCGCGAGCGCGTCCATCGCCTGCTCGAGCGCCCACGCTCCCTGGGGGAATCCCGGGGCCCGCATCGCGCGGGCCCGGCCCGCGTTGATGGCGACGTTCTCGTCGCGGGCCTTCACGTTCGGGCAGGTGTAGAGATCCGTCGCGAGGAAGGAGGTCGACGCGCCGTTCGGGTAGGCCCCGCCGGAGCCGATCGAGGAGAACTCGATCGCCGTGAGCGTGCCGTCCTTCTTCGCCCCGACCTTCACGGTCATCGTGTTCGCCGGGCGGTTCCCGGAGGCGAGGAACTCCTCCTCGCGGGTCAGGAAGAGCTTGACGGGGCGAGCCGTCGCCTTCGACAGGAGCGCGGCGATGACCGTGTACTTCCCCGCCTCGAGCTTCGACCCGAAACCGCCCCCCATGTAGTGGCCGATGACGCGGACGTTTGCGAGGGGGAGCTTCAGCGACTGCGCCACGGCCGACTGGACCTCGAAGACGCCCTGCGTCGTGTCCCAGACCGTGAGGCGGTTCCCGTCCCACTTCACGACCGACCCGTGCACCTCCATCGGGGAGTGGATCTCGCAGGCGGTCGAGAACGTCCCCTCGACGACGGCGTCCGCCGCGGCGAAGCCGGCCGCGACGTCGCCCCGCGCGTAGTCGGCCGGGTCGCCGTAACGGTTCGTCCCTTCGTGGATCGGCGGCGCGTCGGGCTTGATCGCCTCGAGCGGGTCGAGGACGAAGGCGAGCTCCTCGTACACGACCTTGATCGCCTTCAGCGCGTCGTACGCCTGGGCGCGGGTCTCCGCGGCGACCGCGGCGACCTCGTCCCCCTCGTACCGCGCCCTCTCGTCGAAGAGCATCGAGTACCACTTCCCGCGCCCTCGGAACCACGGTATGTCCGCGCCCGGGGACTTCCCGGTGATCACGGCACGGACGCCCGGCATCCTCTCGGCCGCGCTCGTATCGACCGACTTCACGACGGCGTGGGCGTGCGGGCAGCGCAGGATCGCCGCGTGGAGCATGTCGGGGAGGGCGAAGTCGAGCGGGTAGACGGCCGAGCCGCTAACGCGCTCGTAGGCGTCGACGCGCGGCAGCGGCTTGCCCACCACCTTCGTCTCGCCCCACGGCGGCATCTCCACCTTCGGAGGGGCGGTCTCGGGGACGGGGCCCTGGAGCCAGTAGAGAAGGTCCGTCACGGAATCACCTCCCCTTCCGCAGCGTGGCGGCCTTGCCGACCGCGTTGAAGATGTGGGCGTAGGCGCCGCAGCGGCAGAGGTTGCCGCTCATGCCGAGCCGGATCTCGTCGAGCGTCGGGTCGGGATTCGCACGGAGGAGCCCTTCGGCCGCGATCACCTGTCCGGGCGTGCAGTAGCCGCACTGGAAGGCATCCTCCTCGACGAACGCCTTCTGCACCGGCCCGAGCTCTTCGCCGTTCATGAGCCCCTCGACCGTCGTCACCTCTCGCCCCTCGGCTTCGAGGGCGAGCGTGAAGGCCTCGCGGCCGCCGCTGGCCACCCAGCCCGGCAGGCGCGCGACGCGGTGCAGGTTGACGAATCGATGCAGGCCGACATAGAGCGCCGCGCCGCCCAGCACCG
>Ga0209573_1001800_pt1 | contig 30507 bp, 26 predicted proteins | sample TNRBio252014_DNA_FD_185870 | JGI IMG/M metagenome (GOLD analysis project Ga0209573, IMG submission 185870) | Wastewater treatment Type I Accumulibacter community from EBPR Bioreactor in Madison, WI, USA - TNR Reactor_6/25/2014_ DNA (SPAdes)... | ecosystem: Engineered > Bioreactor > EBPR >...
GGTTTCATTCTGACCCATGCCTTTCTGATCATCTACGGCATCATCGCTCATTCCGAAGGTCTGCCCGCCCTGATTCCAGACACCATCATTGAAACCGAGCAATTGACTAAAGAGATGGGCTGGCTATTCGCCGTTTCGCTCTTCCTGCGCGCTTATTCACTGGGCGGCGGCACTTACACCGGTCTGGAAGCTGTGTCCAACAATGTCAACCTGCTGCGGGAGCCACGGGTCACTACGGGCCGCTACACCATGCTCTACATGGCGGTCGCGCTCAGCTTCACCGCCGGCGGCGTCATCCTGCTCTATCTGCTCTGGGACGCCCAATACGTCCCCCACCAGACCCTGAATGCTGTGACTTTCGGCGCTATCATTGACAGTTGGCGACTCGATCCAGTCGTCAGTTATGGTCTACTAGCTATCGTCCTGATCCTGGAAGCAGGGTTGCTGTTCGTCGCCGCCAACACGGGTTTCCTCGGCGGTCCCCGGGTGCTGGCTTACATGGCGGTCGATTCCTGGGTGCCCCGCCAGTTTCGTAACCTGTCCGGTCGGCTGGTCACCCAGAACGGCATTTACCTGATGGGCGTCGGAGCGTTGTTCATCCTGTTGTGGACCGAAGGCGATGTGTCGGTGCTGGTCGTGCTGTACAGCATCAACGTATTCCTGACCTTCTCGCTGTCGCTGCTCGGTCTGTGCAAGTATTGGTGGACCAACCGTTATGATGAAGATCGCTGGAAGTCACGGTTACCACTGTCGCTGCTCGGTCTGATCGTCGCCGGAGGCATTCTGATCGTCACCGTTGTGGAAAAATTCACTGAGGGCGGCTGGCTGACCATTCTGATCACCGGGCTGACTATCACGTTCTGCGCATTGATCCGTCGTCATTACGACCGGGTCCGCCAGCAACTGCGCACGGTCGATGCGCTCTATGCGCCGCGCCCGGATTGGGAGGAAGATTTGCCGGAACCGCCACTGAACCCGGTGATGCCCACTGCCATTTTCCTGGTCGGTAAAAATCGTGGTTTAGGAATGTACACACTCAAATGGCTCAACGAAGTTTTCACCGGCCATTTCAAGAACTTCATTTTCCTGAGCGTCGGCGAGGTGGATGCAGAAAGCTACGGCGGCAAGGGAGCGCTGCGTTCATTGCAGTATCAAATCGAAAACTCGCTGCGTTATTATGTTCACTATTGTCACAACCAGGGTTGGGCGGCGGCGTCTTACGCCGCCTATGGCGCGGATGTGGAGGCTGAACTGGAAAAACTGGTGCTGCAAGTCAATATCGAATATCCCAATAGTATTTGTCTGGGCAGCAAGTTGATTTTCGACAATGAAAGCTGGTTGATTTCATGGCTACATAATCACACCGCTATCGCCATGCAACGCCGCCTGCATCTGCGGGAAATCCAGATGATTGTGACACCGATCAAGATCTAGGCGACTTCTGAAAATCGCTGATCCTTGATGAAGGAAGCCCGTTGCCATGAGTTTATCACTTGTCATTCTCACTCCCTTCCTCGGCGCGGCGCTGGCCGCCGGAGCGTCCCGTTTAGGCCGACTGCACGCCGCCTGGATGGCTGGCGCCGTCACCCTGACTGCTCTCGCGTGGTTATTACCGCTGGCGTCCGCCCCGTTTGCCGGACAAACCGTTGTCCAGCGCTTCTCCTGGATGCCCGCCGCCGGTCTTGATCTCGCCTTCCGCCTGGACGGTCTCAGCCTCCTGTTCGTCCTGTTGATCCTGCTCATCGGCCTGCTAATCATTCTTTACGCCCGCTACTATCTCTCCCTCAATGACAGTATGGGCCGTTTCTACGCCAGCCTGCTGCTGTTCATCGGCTCCATGCTCGGCGTGGCGCTGTCTGAAAATATCATTCAGCTCCTCATCTTCTGGGAGTTGACCAGCCTGTCGTCCTTCCTGCTGATCAGTTACTGGCAACAGCGCACTGAAGCGCGCAACGGCGCACGCATGGCGCTGACGGTAACGGGGGCCGGCGGCCTGGCTCTGCTGGGCGGATTTCTGTTGCTCGGTGAGATGGCCGGCAGTTATGACCTGTCTGTAATCCTGGTCTCCGGCGATGCAATCCGCCCCCATCCGCTCTATCTGCCGATGCTAATCTTGGTGCTGCTCGGCGCGTTCACCAAATCCGCCCAATTTCCTTTCCATTTCTGGCTACCCAGCGCCATGGCCGCGCCGACGCCGGTGTCTGCCTATCTGCATTCAGCGACCATGGTGAAAGCGGGGGTCTTTCTGTTGGCGCGGCTGTTTCCCGCCCTGTCCGGCACCCCGGAATGGGCGATGCTAGTCGGCGGCGTTGGCCTGATTACCCTGTTGGCCGGGGCGTTCATCGCCCTGTTCCAGCACGATCTCAAGGGCCTGCTCGCCTATTCCACGATCAGTCACCTGGGACTGATCACCCTGTTATTCGGCATTGGCACTCCACTCGCCGCCGTCGCTGGGGTGTTCCATATTATCAACCACGCTACGTTCAAAGCCTCGCTGTTCATGGCGGCGGGCATTATCGATCATGAAACGGGCAGCCGCGATATGCGCCGCCTCAACGGCCTGTGGAAATTCATGCCATACACTGGCGTGCTGGCCATGGTGGCGTCGGCGGCTATGGCCGGCGTTCCCTTGCTCAACGGATTTCTCTCCAAGGAAATGTTCTTTGCCGAAGCGATCAGCGCCAGAACCCAATTGCATTTCGGCTGGTTTTTACCGGCGGCGGTAACGGTCGCTGGCGTCTTCGCCGTGGCCTATTCGCTGCGCTTCATCCACGATGTGTTCTTTAACGGCGAGCCGATCAACCTGACCAAGACCCCGCATGAGCCGCCGCGCTGGATGAAGGTTCCCGTGGAAATACTGGTCGCTCTTTGTCTGTTGGTGGGCGTCTTCCCGGCGATCAGCGTAGAGCCAATACTAGCGGTCGCCTCGATAGGCGTTTTACAGGGGCCGCTGCCGGAACATGATTTGGCGATCTGGCATGGCTTCAGCCCGGCGCTGGGCATGAGCGTCATCGCGCTGATTGGCGGCGGTCTAACCTACCTGGGACGCCAGCCGCTGTTCGCTCTTTACGAACGCCACGAACACCGTCTGGAAGCGAAAGCGCTGTATCAACGGCTGCTGAACGGACTGTTCGCCCTGGCCGGAGCCATCACGCGACGGTTGGATACCGGTTCGCTGCAGCGCATCCTGTTCGTGTTCATCCTCTCTGCCCTGACGCTGGGACTGGCGGGGTTTCTTAGCGCTTCCGCACCCTTGACCGGGACCCGTCCCCAGATGCCGATGGATGGCGTCAGCCTGTTGGTGACGCTGGGCCTGATCGCCGCGGCTATCAGTGCGGTCCTGCAGCACCGGCAACGCCTGATTGCGCTCATTTTCATGGGCGCAGTGGGACTGGTCGTGGTCTTGATTTTCATCAAGTTCTCTGCACCGGATCTGGCGCTGACCCAACTCTCGGTCGAGGTGGTCACTATCGTGCTGTTGTTGTTGGCCCTGTATTTTCTGCCGCAGCAGAGTCCCGTTGAAACCGACCCGGCGCAGCGAAGCTGGCAGATGTTGTTAGCGATCGCAGCGGGCGGCGGCGCAGCGGCGCTGACCTGGGCGGTGGTCACCCGGCCCTATGAGACGATCGCTGGCTATTTCCTGGCTAACAGCGTTCCGGGGGGCGGCGGCAGTAACGTGGTGAATGTCATCCTGGTCGATTTTCGAGGCTACGATACGCTGGGCGAGATTAGTGTGCTGGCGCTGGCCGGCATCGGCATTTACGCCATGCTGGAGCGGTTGACGCTCGATGGCCCGGAGCGGGATGCCGGGGGGCGTGCCTGGGACCCGGATCGGCATCCGATGATCCTGTCCTCGCTAACAGGTCTGTTGCTGCCATTGGCGCTGCTGGCCTCGATCTTCATTTTCCTGCGCGGCCATAACCTGCCGGGTGGCGGCTTCATCGCCGGCCTGATCACGGCCGTCGCGCTGGTCATGCAATATGTGGCGAACGGCGTCTCGTGGACGCAGGCACGGATGCCCTGGAACATGCAACTCCTCATCGGCCTGGGCCTGCTCATCGCGACGCTCACGGGCCTGGGCAGTTTAGCGTTCGGCTACCCGTTCCTGACCTCTACCTTTGGCCATCTCGAATGGCCAGTGGTGGGCGAATTCGAACTCGCCTCGGCCATAGCCTTTGATCTGGGCGTCTATCTGGTGGTCGTGGGCGCGACACTGCTGATCCTGATTCACCTCGGACGGATGCATCGGACCCATCGTTCCGCACTTCCCCAAAAACCGCACCAGGAGAACGGCTGATGGAGGCGCTGATCGCCCTGATTGTCGGTGTACTCACGGCCTGCGGGGTCTATCTCGCCCTGCGCGCCCGGACCTTCCCGGTGGTGATGGGACTCACTTTCCTGTCCTACGCCGTCAATGTGTTCCTGTTCGCCATGAGTCATCTCACCATTGGCCAGCCGCCGGTGATCACTGCCGATGCGGCGGGTTACGCCGATCCCCTCCCCCAGGCTCTGGTGCTGACCGCCATCGTCATCAGCTTCGGCATGACCGCCTTCGTCATCGTGCTAGCGCTCAAGGCCTATGCGGAACTGGGTAATGATCATGTTGATGGGAAGGAAGAAACCGGCGTCAGGCGTCAAGCCTCCGGCCATCGGGGGCCACTATGAACCTGCTGGTGATCGCCCCAGTGCTACTACCGTTGCTGGCGGGCATCCTGCTGTTACTGCTGCCTCAATCGCGCCTGAGCCTGCATCGCACCCTGAGCGTCGTGGCCGTAGCCGCCCAGATCGGGCTGACGCTAGCGCTCATGGCGACGGTCAGCGATGGCCGCATCCTGATTTACGCGCTGGGCAATTGGCCTGCGCCCTTCGGCATCGTCCTGGTCGCCGACCGGCTGGCCGCCTGGATGCTGGTCATCACCGCTCTGCTCGCCCTGTTCGCGCTGCTCTACGCGCTGCGCGGCGATGATCGAACCGGGCGCTACTTTCACGTTCTGTTTCAGCTCCAACTGTTGGGTCTAAATGGCGCCTTTCTCACCGGCGACCTGTTCAACCTGTTTGTGTTCTTCGAAATTCTGTTGCTGGCGTCCTACGGACTGCTACTGCACGGCGGCGGACGGCGGCGCACCCGGGCGGGACTGCATTTCGTCGTCGTAAACCTGGCTGGCTCCACGCTGTTTCTGTTCGCAGTCGGTACGTTGTACGGAGTGCTCGGTACCCTGAACATGGCGGATCTGGCGATCAAGGTTGCGGCGGCGCCGCCGGAGAATGTTCCCCTGGTGCGAGCTGCGGGGTTGCTGCTGTTCGGGGTATTCGCGCTGAAAGCGGCCTTGCTGCCGTTCTACCTGTGGCTGCCTGCCGCCTATGCCTATACCAGCGCCTCGGTCGCCGCGCTGTTCGCCATTATGACCAAGGTCGGGGCCTACAGCATCCTGCGCGTTTATACCTTGATCTTCGGCCCTGAAGCCGGCCCGGCGACGAATTTGATTGAGCTCTGGCTGTTGCCGCTGGCTCTCGCCACCTTAATGGTCGGCATGATTGGAGCGGTGGCCAGCACTCACTTACGCCAGCAGGCGGCTTACCTGGTCGTGGCGTCGGTTGGCTCGCTGCTGACCGCGTTTGGCCTCAATAGCTCCGCAGGCGTCGCTGCGGGCCTGTATTACCTGCCCCATACCACCTTTGCCGCCGCCGCCCTGTTCCTATTGGCGGATTTGATCAGCCGTCAGCGCGGCGTTATGAGTGATCGTCTCGACCCCGGGCCGGACCTGCCCGACTCGCGCCTGCTCGGCGCGCTATTTTTCATCACCGCTATCGCTGTAGCCGGCCTGCCGCCACTGGCCGGTTTTCTCGGCAAGTTCCTGATGCTGCGCGCCGCTCTGGATCACGCCCTCCTCCCCTGGGTGATGGGAACTGTCCTGATCGCTGCTTTGCTCGGCCTTATCGCCTTGGCGCGCACCGGCAGTCTGCTGTTCTATCGAGTCAATCCGGAGGCGGAAACCGAAGCGCCATGGCCCACGATCTGGGCGGAAACGACTCCGATCATAGGCTTACTGTTGCTATTGCTGGGGTTGACGGTCGGGGCCGGACCGGTGTTTGATCAATCCCGCATGATCGCCGACCAAGTATTGCAACCCCAACTCTATATTCAGGCCGTCATGAACCCGGGAGGAACGCCCTGATGCGCCGACTGCTGCCGCATCCATTGATTACCCTGGCCCTGACGGTGGTTTGGCTCCTGCTGGTCAACAGCGCCGCCATCGGCCAAATTGTACTAGGCTTAACCTTGGGCTGGGCGATTCCTCTGTTCACGCTACGCTTTTGGCCAGAAACGCCGCGTATCTATCGACCCCTCAGCCTGTTGCGCTTCATCGTCCGGGTGTTGGGCGATATTGTCGTAGCGAATCTGACTGTGGCGCGGCTGATCGTTGGCCGCCCTGAGCGGTTGCGCCCAGCGTTCGTCCTGATGCCGTTAGTGCTGAAATCGGATTTGGCGATCAGTCTGCTGGCTAACACCATCTGCCTGACGCCTGGCACGGTGTCAGCCCGCCTGACGCTGGATCGCCAGCATCTATTGGTGCATACGCTGGATACGGCTGATGCCGAGCGGCTGGTCGCTACGATCAAGTCCCGTTACGAGACCCCGTTACAGGAGATCTTTGAGAAATGCTGAACATCTCCGTGCCTATCGCGTTCATCCTGGTCGCCGCCGCTTTCGCTCTGAGTTTCTGGCGGTTGCTCATCGGCCCGAGCGCCCCGGATCGCATCCTGGCGCTGGATACCTTGTACATTAACGCCATCGCCCTGCTGGTGCTGTTGGGTATCCATCTCTCCAGCGCCTTATATTTCGAGGCGGCGCTGTTGATCGCCCTGATGGGATTCATCAGCACCGTCGCGCTCTGCAAATATTTGTTGCGCGGCGACATCATCGAGTAGCCGATATGCTGGATTTCTTCCTTTCTCTACTCATTTTGGCGGGTGCGGCGTTTACCTTGATCGGTTCTCTGGGCCTGGCCCGGTTGCCGGATTTCTACACCCGGTTGCACGGTCCAACCAAGGCCACCACTCTGGGCGTCGGCAGCCTGCTCATCGCCTCATCGGTCTACTTCAGCACCCGTGGCGAGGGCATGAGCCTGCATGAGGCGCTGGTCACGCTCTTTTTGTTCATCACCGCGCCGGCCAGTGCGCATTTACTGTCCAAGGCGGCGTTGCACCTCAAACTGCGCTCGCTGGCGCCGTTGCCTGAGGCGCTGGAAGCGGAACACAAAACCGGTCAGCCTGATCCCTGCACAAATAATTCGCCGACGACTGTTTGATGAACACGATTAGGAGCGGCCATCGCGTAAGCCTCGCCGTCGATCAACTCCCAACGCTCATCATCCGGCCAAGCGTAATAATCGGCGTAGGTAAAAACCGGCTTGGGTTTCATAAGGGGGTGTCCATGATCAAACCTCCAAAGATCGCTACTCAAACGGCGCTCGCAGGACATTCAACCAAATGTGCCGCTATTCCAGCCCCAGTTCTCGGCGCTGACGCTGGTGAAGCCGAGATAGACCCGGTCGGGCGCAATGCCCAGCCGTTCATTGAGCAGGGCGCAAATTCGTTCAGACAACCGCCGGTTCACGGCAACGCTCAAACCGCCAATGCTGCGAATATCCGCGTAGGCTGCCGGACCTTCACTGCCATCCATCAACATAGCGACACTGGCGACCGTGACCATCACATAGCGCTCTGGCTTACCGATGCATTCCGCGACGATTTGCGAAAGCGGCGCAAGTAGGTCATAACGCTGCTGATTCGAGAGGGAAACCGAAGTTTGCAAAGCAAGCAAGGGCATTGAATGGATCTCCAGAGTGGGAAACCGGCCCCCCTCTCCTCTTGCCGGGGAGAGAGGAAGCTGGCCTGTCAGACTATACCGGCTTTTCTACCACACCGGACTCTTCACCAGACTGATGTTCCACCGGCACGGTGGGGTCGTTAGCCGGCTCGGTAGTTTTAGCAAGTTCAGCAAGCTCAACCGGTTCGGCAATTTTGACCGGTTCGGCAGTTTCAGCCGCAGGTGATTCTTCCGGCGCCAGCAACGCGGTCAGCCCGTCGCCCAGAATAGATTTGGCTTCGCCCAAGTGCCAGGCCACGCTATCCAGATCGGCATGGGATTTATGAACCCAGGCCTCGCCCCAGTAGAAATTGCAACTGGTCTCGGCCCGTAGCAAATGCCAGTGCGCCTCGCTCATCACCCGCGCCAGTTCCGAATTAGGATTCCCAGCCCGCGCCACAGCATCCGCCATCTTGTGAAACTCCTGGCTGAGATCATTCACTCGGACCATCGTGTCGCGCTGCACCCAGGAACCTTGCCACTGATGGAAATCCCAGCCATGGTGCTCATCCGTATTCCAGGCTCCGCGCCGCACCGTGACTTGCCCATGGGCGCCGAAGCGATCCAGATAATCGGTAATGAACGTCGGGCGCATGCTGGAATGGCCAGCGCGAATTTCCTCCATCGCCTCATGGTAGAAATAATTCCAGAAATTGGCCTTCTCGGAGACATTGCGGAACCAGCCGCCGTTGTCGCCGTCAGTGGCGGTAGTCACCAAGGGTGGGAAGTCGCACCATTTCGTGCGCTCGTGCAGTTCGTGGTGGAACCACCCATAGTCCATGCCCGCCAACTGGGCGTCGGACAACTCACGGTCGCGGACGATGATCACGATCTGCTCACCGCCATATTCAGCGATATGCGGCCGGTAGCGGATTTCCTGCCAACTCATCGTATCAATCGGATCCACATATTCACAGTCCACCATGACATAGCGATAACCAGCCCGTTTCAGATGTGGAATCATCCGCATGTCGAACCCCATTTCTGGCGGCCAGAAACCGTTGAACTGTGGTCTCCAAAGCAAGTGATGGGCGATAGACTGCCAGCGGGAGATGTGTTCATCCCAGTCAGCCTCGGGAATCAGCGCCAGCACGGGATGGTAGTAACCGGTGCCAAGAATCTCAAACAGATTCTGGTTTTGCAGGTGCCAGAGCAGTTTGCCGCAATCTACCGTGCCGTAGACCCGACTCTGGAAGCCAGGATTGGATAAGGTTTCCAGCAGCGTCCCTGAAAGTGATAAATGAACGCGGGCGATGTCCTGATAGTCCCACAGCGCCCGGGGCATTCGGTCGTAAGCGAATAGAATTTCCTTGGCTTCCCAATCGTTGTTATCCAGCAATGAATCGAGATTACCTGGGGGCTGGTGCATATTGAGCACCAGGGCATGGTAAATATCTCGCATCGCGCTTCTCCTTAATTGTGGTTTGTGGAGCGATGAAAATGAAACCCCTCATGAGGAAGGGTGCTTGCATTATGACTTTATTGATTTGAACGTGCGCATTAGTTCAGCATAACAGCGCAGATCACTATCGAACAATTTTCCACCGAGTCGCTGATTCAAACGGCCTATATCGTCTTCCAGATGCTTTTCCTCGACCAACACATGCAATTCACTGATACGATTCGCCCTATAAAGAACGCCACTTAACGCAGATAAGTCGGATTGATCATTCATACTAGCTTGTTCTTCTAAGGCATCGAGCACCGTGATAGGAAATTTCCAGTTTTCAGCAATATGATGCGATAGTCGCTTAGTTTTTAACAATAATGTTTGATAAAAATGGATTGACTTTGGTAATTCCCGCTTTCTGTAAAGTTGATCAAGAATCCGTATGGCGACAATCATACCGATTTTACAAACCATGCCGGCCAAGTAAGCATCGAAGGGATCATAACGACCTCTCACTAGATAGGCACAGGCAAATGCACAACGTTCCGACTGCAACCACAGGCGATTTCCACCCTGCTGGCTGAAATATCCCTGGTGAATATTGAAGATAGGCTTCATCACCATGTTAGCAATCAACCGTTGCAATCCAGTCCGGCCCAAGAGTACCACAGCTCGCTCTAGGCTATTGATTTTTGATGAAGATTGATAAAAAGCGCTGTTAGCGATGCGAATTACTTCGCCGACCAATACTGGGTCGTGGCTAATTTGCTCAGCCAGATGTTTGCCTGATGCATTATCGCTTCTTAATGAGCTTAACAACTGAGGAATCACCGCAGGCAATCGAGGCACCATTTTTTCATCAAAAACCTCGGCGGACAGTAAGCTTTCGATTTGTTGCAAAGTAGATTTTTCGATCTGATTAATTTGAATATCCAGGAACGGATGGCAACCCAAAATCAGCCCGACAAAAGCCTCACTAACATCCAGATTGACCGACGATTCCTGCGATTCGACCAGACGCAGAGTCTCCCTTTTAACTTCGGAGCACTGGGGGGTAGGAACAAACGACCGTTTCGCAAAGAGAAAACGGATTAGTGCTTCCCACATGGGGTTTCCACTCTATAAGCCATTTTGGACCCAGCCTTCCAAACAATACCGGTCAAAGAGATTGCTGCTATGCAACAAGATGGTAAACTGACAGCAGACCAGTGAGCCGTTCGCTCCAAAGGGTAAGGCCGACGGCGGCACATGGAACCTGCCCTAACCGAAAAACTCAATTTACCCAAGAGGTTATCATGCGTATCGCCATGTTGTCAGCGGAGTCTTTACACTCCATCTCCTCTGGAGGACTCGGGGTCCATGTTACCGAACTCGCCGCCGGCTTGCACCGTAGGGGCCACGAATTGCATGTTATTACCCGGCGTAAGGACGATCAGAATTATTATGATGGCATTGATGGAGTCCATTATCATCGAATCGATCATGGCCTGAGCGAAAATTTCGTCGAGTGCATGGACAATATGTGCAAGGCTATGGCTCATCGCTTCCATGAAGTGACGTCCATGATCGGCAAATTCGAGATCATCCATGCCCACGACTGGCTGGCGGCCAACGCCATGAAATACGTCATGGACGGGTTTAACACGCCTGGAGTCATCACTATGCACTCGACCGAGTATGGACGCGACGGCAATGTGTTTTTTGATGGTTTCGCCCGTTGGGTGCGCGACGCCGAGGCGGCAGGCTGCCACAACGCTTCCATCGTGATCGCCGTCAGCCACTTCCTCGCCGACGAATTGCGCAACATTTATCAGGTTCCCCAGGACAAGCTTCACGTCGTACCCAATGGGGTCAATTATCAGGCTTTCGACGGTTTCATCAATCCCGCCGAAGTGAAGGGCCGCTATGGCATCGCGCCGATGGCCCCCACCATTTTCGCGCCGGGCCGGATGACGGTGCAAAAGGGGATGGATTTGCTGGTCGAGGCGGTGCCGATGGTGCTGGCGTCCTACCCGGAAGCCCGGTTCATCATTTCCGGCGAGGGACCGGATAAGGACGCCGTGGTGCGCCGCGCCTACGAGGTCGGAGCGGCTGACGCCATTGTCTTCCTCGACCATATACCCCGCTGGCAATACATTGATATGATGCGCGCCTGCGATATTCTGGCAGCGCCCAGCCGTAACGAACCGTTCGGCATTGTCATACTGGAAGGTTGGGCAGCCGGCAAGCCGGTAATGGCGACCACGTCTGGCGGTCCTCGGGAATTTGTCTGGCACAACGTCAACGGCTTCCTGGTCGACGCCACTCCGGGCGGCATTGCACACGGCATTGGCTCGCTGCTGGCGGATCACGAACACTGCCGCATGTTGGGAGCTAACGGCCGCCGGGCGGTAGAAGAGAAATTCAACTGGGACACGGTAGCCGCCTATACGGAAGGAGTCTATCAGGTGGTGGCGCGCTGATCCGAAACCCACTATCCTCACGCCCTCTCCCGTGATGGGAGAGGGCGTTCATCGCGACGGACGCGGCGGCGGAGCAACAAACTGGCCAGAGACCGATTTTACACCGGCTATCAAGACTCCGGCGCAACAAGCGCCTGGTTATGATCGCTGAGCACCCCCAGTCGGCGATCCGCCGGTGAGTAGATCAACCAGCCGGGTTGCTGGATCGTGCAGGGGATGCCGTAACGCTCGCCGCGTTGCCGGATTTCCTCGACAATCGCTTCCAACCCTGCGGCGCGCAACGGATAGAAATGCTCCAGGCTGAGCAATTGACCATCGCTTGCCAAACTTGCCAAGCTGTAGGCGATGACGTTCAAATCGCCGCCGCCCTGCTGAGTCGCCAGCAACTGTGCGGGTTGCCCCTCGCCCGGTTGTGAATAAGCGGTCTCCACCAGATAGTCGTCATTCAACATTGGCGCTACCCGAACCGCCACCATGGCCGCCGAAACCTCGTCGCACTCAACCGCTGGACTGCCTAACACGATGCGCAGCGGCAAGCCGTAACCGGGCAACGCCATGGCATAGAGGCGGAACTGTCGCAGCCAGTTTTGATAAGCGTTCTCCAACTGGTCAGCCGCTACGGTCCGGCCGGGGCCGAAACGCGCCCAGTCGTCGAAGGTATAAAACGGCGCCCACGCCTCATCATCCACCAACAGGTAGCGGTTGCCGCTGTCCGCCAAAATAACCTGGTGTGGCCCGGGCCGCTCAAACAGGGCGGGTTCCAACAATTCCCACAGCCCTTGCAGATCATTGTTTTCTAACTGAGTCCGCAGCCATGCGCACAAGTCGCTCAAGGTAGCGTAAAATAGGTTCAACACCGGAACATTGAACAGAGTTTCCACCGCCGCACGGGTCACTGGAAAAGATTCGCCAATCCGCGCCAGATTGTTTTCCATGTCGATGTACAGACGGTCCATGACTGGTCCGGGACCTACCAGACAGAACGGCAGCAAGGCTAGCGGGCCAAAAGTCGGTTGTGGGTGGGGATTGAGTGCGGCAATGGGAAAGCGGTCCGCGCTGGCGCCGAGCGCTAATCGAGGCGGCGGCAACCCATCATTGCGTGGAGCGCGCCGCATCAGGTCGGCTAAAGCGGTTAAGAGCGGGAAACCGGGTCGGAATATGTCGATCTGATCATACAATGCGCCGGTCATCGCCAATCCGGCCGGAGCAATACCCTCGTCGAGCAGGCGATTTAAATCATCGGTGATGTGACCGGCCAGCACGTTAGTCGCCTCGCGGGTCAGGAGCGCGGGCGCTTTGTCAGCGAAGTGAGGCGACTGACTATCGAGTTCGATACAGAGTAAGCCGGAGCAGAAATCCAGGTCTTGTGCGTTGAGCTGAGTATTCAAGGAAAAAGACCTCATTAGTGGGCGATGAAATGGGAGATTATCGTCTCGAATCTTGATTAAAAGATACAGACATAATCTTTTACCTTCTCCAAACTTCTTTGTGATCCAAATCATGCCGGATGATCTAAATAGCAATGGTTCTTCGAGGGTTCTTGTGGAATTCGCCGATCTGGATGGGATTCAGCCCGCCAAGCTGGCTGGATATCAGTCCCGTTGCTTTTTAGATCAATGAGTTGGAGTGATGGCCCCTACCCGGTCCGGCAGGCTCCACAGAAGTCCTCGAAGAACCATAGTAATCAACAATTAAAAATAAAATATATGAATAAAATAAACAATTTAACTCCACGCCGCCAGTCCTTGTCGCCATCAGAAGATTTACAGGAGGAAATTTGCGAACGAGAGGAAATCTACTTAATATTATAGTTGTCTCTTATTTGAATTTAATCCAACATAAAACCTACTGCACTCTTCATCAACCTGCCTGACAACGAGGAGAGAAATCATGATCCCGTCCTTTGGCGAAAACTATCGTTTCCAGTGGGAGGATTTAGGCGACATTGAACTGGGCCGCCCCAATCTCGGCCTGCAACTCCCGGTCGTGGTGTATCGGCTGGCCCAATACACCTTGCGGGAAGCCATTGCGCAGCGCTATGGCGACGACGTGGCGGCGGATATCCTGCGCGAAGCCGGTTGGATCGCGGGCCGCGAGTTCTGTCTGAACATACTCGACCGCGACCAGCCGCTGACTGCCTTCATCGCTCAATTGCAAACACAATTCAGGGATCTGGGCATCGGGGTGCTGCGGGTGGAGCGCGCAGATCCAGAGCGACTGAACTTCCTACTGACCGTTTCCGAAGACCTGGACTGCTCTGGGTTGCCCATCGCCGGCACGACCGTCTGCGACTACGACGAGGGGTTCATCGCTGGCCTGCTATACGCCTACACCGGCGGCCAGTCGTTTTCCGCCAAGGAAATCGATTGTTGGGCGACGGGCGACCGCACCTGCCGTTTTGACGTGAAACTCGAGCAACCCGTGGCGGCATGAACGAGGCCGATCTTCGCTATCTAAAGGCGGCGGCGGAACGGATCGATAAACTGTTGGTCGCCCGCGCCGCCGCACCCTTGCCGCCCAATGAAGGGTTATCCCCAGAACTACGCCCGTTTAGCGAACGATTCGCTCGCCTGCTGGAAGCAATGGACGCCTTGCGCCAGTTCTCCATCGCCCTGGCCAACGGCAATCTGACCCAAGACCCACCGTCGGGCGTTCACCTGATTGGCCCGCTCAAACACCTGCAATCGAGTCTACGCCATCTCACTTGGCAAACCCAGCAGGTTGCCGCAGGCAATCTCGATCAGCAGGTCGATTTTCTTGGCGAGTTCTCCGTCGCATTTAACCAGATGATCGCGGCGCTGCGGGAAAAAAACGCCGCCGAGGAGAAAGCGCGTTACCTGAGCATCCATGATTCGCTGACCGGGTTATATAACCGCACCTATTTTAATGAGCAGATCGATCAGTTGTGTGAGGCGCACCATTATCCGATCAGCCTGATGATTGCCGATCTCGATGGACTCAAGACCATCAACGACACGAAGGGCCATCTGGTCGGCGATCTGCTGATTAAGAAAGCAGCGCAAATTTTGCAGTACGGGGTGCGCCCTGCAGACATCGTGGCACGAATCGGTGGCGATGAATTCGTCATCATCCTGTATGGCGCCGATCAGGACGCCGCCAAGGTCGCGATGACCCAAATCCGCACTATGATGGAAGCTCATAATCAGCGGGATCGGGATTTTCCAATTTCCTTGTCTCTGGGAACCAGCACTGCTTTTAGCCAAGATGCGCTGGAAAAAACGCTACGCCAGGCGGATGAGGCCATGTACCAGGATAAAATACAGCGCAAGGGCCAAGCCCGCCATACCGGTTCGAGGCTTCGGTAGTGCTGTTTGAAGAGGCGTTGGCTTCACAACATCTTACGCATATACCGCTGCAAGGCAGTGGATAAAGCTCATAGCTCAACCCGGCCAGCCATTTTCCGCAACCAGGGTATGTAATGGCTGGCGTTCCGCCCAACCTTCCAATTCCAGCATGGGTTTCTCATAAAAGCGTTCGGCCGGCCCCAGGCACAGCACCGCCACCGGCCGGGCGCCCGGCGGCATCCCCAATAACTCCGCCAAAGCTTCGGGATCGAACAGCGATACCCAACCCAAGCCCATTCCTTCAGCACGGGTGGCCAGCCACAGGTTCTGAATAGCGCAGGCCACCGACGCCAAATCCATTTCCGGCAGGGTGCGCCGCCCGAACACATGCCGCTCGCGGCCATCCATCAGCGCCGCCACCAACAGCTCGGCGCATTCCAACACCCCTTCTACCTTCAACCGCATGAACTCATCATCCCGCTGGCCCAAGGCTTTGGCGGTTTGGCGACGCTCCGCCTCGACCAATGCATGAATCGCGCTCCGCAAGGCCGGATCGGTGATGCGGATAAAGCGCCAGGGTTGCATGAAGCCCACACTCGGCGCTTGATGGGCCGCCGCCAGGAACCGGGCGAGCTGGGCTTCCGGCACATTGCCAGGACGGAAGTGGCGAATATCACGGCGCAGAGCAATCGCTTTATAGACGGCGGCGATTTCGGCGTCATCAAACTGATGAGGGTTTGCCGGCGACCCAGCAGGCGGACAAAGATTGGGGTTCATGAGGGAATATCGGCTGGATGGGAACTGAGCGCATTGTAGCGCAGGACAGCAGGCGACTCCGGCAAAATTCAGGAGGGCGCTTCTTCAACCCTTTTACTCTTGTAGCCCAGCCGTCGAGAGCGGTCAGGCCGCCACTTGCAAAAACGGCTCAGCCTGAGGGGTGATCGCGGAGAAAAATCGCCGGGCCGGCCAGCCAGCCGGTGAGTCATCGTCATCGTGGGATGGCCGGTTGCGTTCCGCCGCCGCCTGCTCGATTGTGAGCGCCGCCGATTCGGGAAAGGTCCGCTGTCTTGCGCTGACCGGCGGATGCAGCGCAATGACAATCCGGCTGACCACAGCCGCAAGTGGATTGTGCGCCGTGCGCCGTGCGCCAGTGATGCATAAGCGGGGGAACTACCGGGCTGCCGATCATCGCTACCACACCCTAAAAAAGATTGACATGATTAAAAATTTCAGATTTACCTGAAGTTATTTCACCAATTTGTACAAATGCCCCTCCAAGGAGAATCCCGGCATGTGCAACAGCGCCCTCCCCTCCCGACTTCGGCTATTTTTCCTGCTCCTGGCGCTGTTGCTGGTGGGATTTCACGTTCCCATGCAGGCTGCCACCCTGCCGCACGGTTTGTTGGCGCAAATTCCGGCGCCTTTGTATCCCTGGCTGGACTGGGCGGTGCGCGATCTGCCTCATTTGCACTGCCCGGCCTATTACGACCAGACAGCCAGGCGTCAGTGTGTTTGGCCATCGATGCTGGAACTGCGACTGGATCCCCAGGGCGGCGTATTTACCCAACGGGCGCGCCACGATGCTGAATATTGGCTGACCCTGCCCGGCGACCGGCACCATTGGCCGCAAGAGGTGCGCCTCAATGACCAGCCGGCGCCGGTTCTGGAGCAGGATGGGCGACCGGCGCTCAAGGCCGCAGCGGGCGACCACGTTATCACCGGTCGTTTTTTCTGGAGCGCGCTACCCGAATCCATCCGCATTCCGCCGCACAACGCGCTGCTTGATCTCACTATCGACAACAGTCCCCAGTCAGCCTATCGGCTGGAAAAGAATGGCGTATTGTGGCTGCGCCAGCGGTCTGCCGCGCCCGCCCAGCAAGACGCGCTCGATGTGCAAGTCTTCCGGCTGTTGAATGACGGCGTTCCCTTCACCGTCACTACCCGGCTGGAACTGCGCGTATCCGGGCAGGCGCGTGAGGAATTGCTGGGGCCGGTACTGTTGCCGGAATTCCTGCCGCTGGCGCTGGACAGCCCCCTACCAGCCCGACTGGAAGCGGACGGGCGCTTGCGGGCGCAACTGCGTCCGGGAACCTGGACCATCAGCCTGACCGCCCGTCATCGCGGGCCGCTGGACGCGCTGAGTCCGCCCACCGCCGAAACACCCTGGCCTGCCCAGGAAATCTGGAGTTTTCAGGCGCAAAACACCCTGCGCGTTGTCCAGGTTGAAGGCGCGCCAGCCCTCGATCCGGCCCAGACGAATCTGCCCGAAGCCTGGCGCGCCTGGCCAGCCTATCTGTTGCAGCCCGGCGCAACGCTGCGTTTCATCACCCGCACACGGGGCGTCGCCGAACCCACCCCGGAGCGTTTGACCCTGAACCGCATCCTGTGGCTGGATTTCGCCGGCGGCGGCTACACCGTCCAGGATCGGTTGAGTGGATCGCTCGACGCCACACGCCTGAACGCCGCCCCGGCTCTGCGGCTGGGCCGGGTGGCGATCAACGGCGAAGACCAGTTCATCACCCAGCAACCGGGCGTCGAAGGCAGCGGGGTCGAAGTGCGGCTATTGAATAATCTGCAACTCACCGCCGACAGTCGGCTCGAACCGGCAGCGATTGATGATCTGCCTGCGGTTGGCTGGCGCATCGCCCCGCAAAATATGAGCGCCACACTGAATTTACCGCCCGGTTGGCGACTGCTAGCCACGCAGGGGCCGGATCACGCCCGTCATGCCTGGCTGTATTCCTGGAATCTGCTGGACCTGTTCATCGTCCTGATCGTCGCCCTGGCCTTCGCTAAACTGTGGAACATCGGCTGGGGCCTGATCGCGCTGGCCGGAATGATCCTGATCTATCACGAAGCCAACGCGCCGCTATATATCTGGCTCAACGTGCTGGCGGCCATTGCCCTGCTGCGCGTACTGCCGTCGGGCTGGTTCCGCACATTAATCGCATTCTATCGCCGCTTGGCGTTGCTGGCGCTCCTGGTCATTGGCGGTCTGTTCGCCGTGCAACAGGTGCGTAGTGCGCTGTATCTGCAACTGGAGCCTTTCGCTACCAGTTCTACTGTGTTCGAGGTCGTGCCGCCCACCGCCGCGCCGATAGCTCCGGCTGCGGATGAACAGCAAAATGCCTATAACGACAGCCGTTCACAACGGGCCGGGTTGGACCCATTGACCAAAGGCAAGCTGTCGCAGCAACTCCAGCAAAAATATGTGGCGAATATCAAAGTACAAACCGGGCCAGGCGTGCCGGTCTGGAACTGGCGGCAAGCCACTCTGCGCTGGAGCGGGCCGGTGGCGATGGATGAGCGCCTGCGTCTGTGGCTGTTGCCGCCCTGGGGAACCCGTTTGCTGATGCTGGCCGGTCTGGCGTTGATGCTGGCGATGGGCGCACGGCTGTTTATATCGCCCCGCAACCGTCCGCACGAGTCGGCTGAACCTCCTTCCCCGAACTTTCTGCATGAGCCGGCGACTTTGGTCATGCTGGCCCTGTTATCGGGCGTACTCCTGCTGGGAACGACATCACCCGCTCAGGCGCAGCTTCCATCGCCGGAACTGCTCAACGATCTGCGCAACCATCTGGCCAAACCGCCGGATTGCGTGCGCTGCGCCGATCTGGCGGCGCTAACGCTGGATATCAACCACGATGAGCTGCGCTTGCGGTTGGCGTTGCACGCCCAGATCGACACTGTTGCGCCTTTACCGCTGCCGGATGAGGGATTGGTCTTGCGAGCCATCGCACTGGATGGACAGCCGGCGATTCTGCTACGGGACAATCAGCGGCTCTGGCTGCGGTTGCCGGCGGGTTTGCATGAATTGACCGTCATCGCCGCTGTGCCGGCGGCTGTCGCCACTCTGCAACTGCCGTTGCCGATGCCGCCCGGACGGATGGAACTCAACGCGGAGGGCTGGCAAGTGGAAGGCTATGTCGAGGGTCGCGCCGACCGGCAATTGCAACTCACCCGACAGCGTCCCTCCACTGATTCGCCGACTGCCGAAGGATCGGTATTGCAGGCCGGAGTCATGCCGCCTTTTGTGCAGGTCGAGCGGGACATCGTGCTGGACATAGACTGGTCGGTCGAGACCCGGGTGCGGCGGTTGAGTCAGGCAGATTCAGCGGCAGTGATCGAGATTCCCCTGCTCCCCGGCGAACGGGTGACCACGCCGGATATCCGGGTACGCGACGGGCGGGTGCTGCTTAATCTGCCGCCGGAACGCGCCGAAACCGGTTGGAACGCGACATTAAGCCGCGCTGATGCGTTGAATCTCCAGGCGGCGGATCATGAGAGTCTGGTGGAAATCTGGCGCTTGCGCGCTGGTCCGTTGTGGCATGTGCAAAGCGACGGCGTTCCGCTGGCGCAACGGGTCAATGCGCAAGGCGAGTGGACGCCGGAATGGCAGCCTTGGCTGGGCGAATCGGTGACGTTGAATATCACTCGTCCGGAAGGTGCGCCGGGCGGTACGGTCACTATCGACCGCAGTCGTTTACAGGTCAGTCCGGGACAACGATTAAGCGAGGCGGCGCTGGAAATGAGCATTCGCGCCAGTCGCGGCGCGGATCATCCCATCACGCTGTCGCCCGGCGCCGTGCTGACTGGGGTGCGCATCAACGACATCGCGCAACCGCTCCAGCAACAAGGCCAGCAGGTGGTATTGTCGCTGGTTCCCGGCGTTCAGTCGGTCGCCGTGACCTGGCGCAGTGAGGAGCGTCCTGGTTTGCGGTATGAAACGCCATCAGTGGATTTAGGCGGTTCCAGCGTCAACGCGACAGTGAGCCTGAATCTGCCGCGTAACCGCTGGTTGCTGTGGGCGAATGGCCCGGTGCTGGGGCCAGCAGTGTTGTTCTGGGGAGTGCTAGCGGTGATTCTGGCGGGAGCGATGGGGCTGGCGCGATGGGGCGGGACGCCGCTGAAGACGCCTCAGTGGTTTTTGCTGGGGGTCGGTCTGAGCCAGAGCCATGTTCTGGCGATCCTGCTGGTCGCCGGCTGGCTGTTGCTGCTGGCGCGACGGCGGGCGCTGGCGGAATCGGGAATCAGCGCGTTCAAGTTCGATCTGGCGCAAGCCGCATTGGTAGTATTGACATTGGCGGCGCTGGCGGCGTTGTTTAGCGCCGTTGAACAGGGCTTGTTGGGAACGCCGGATATGCAGGTAGCGGGGAATCACTCCAACGCCTGGCAGTTGCATTGGTATAAGGATCGCCTGTCTGGGCCGCTGCCGACCGCTTGGGTCATTTCCGCGCCGCTGTTGGTCTATCGGGGACTGATGCTCGTCTGGGCGCTGTGGCTGGCGCTGGCGCTGCTCAAATGGTTGAGTTGGGGCTGGAATTGCTTTAGCGCCGGGGGGGTGTGGCGATCCTTGCAGTGGCGGAAGGCCAAAAAAGAGCCAACCGCCTAAGCGGTTGGCCGGTGAGCAAGCAACGCTGACTAGCGCTATCTTGAAGGTGCTGTCGCTGACCGGCGTACTGGCCGCGTTTGCACGCCTCTCCCCCGCAGGAGGTGGAGAGGATGACCTTATTTCCAGAAGATAGCCGTTACGCCAGAATCGCCTCCAGATATTCCCGCTGGTGCAAAGTCAGTTCGAACTCTTCGGCTTCCCGGCCCAACGCATCGCGGGCGGAAACCACGCCTAGCGGCTTACCATTCTCCGCAACCAGCACATGACGAAACCCGTTTTCATGCATGAGGTGCAGGGCGTGTACAAAGGGCTTATCCGGGTGCAAAGTCAGTGGATCGGGAGTCATGACCGCAGACAACCGGGTGGTTTCGGGATCAAGGCGCTCGGCCAGCACCCGAAACAGCGCGTCGCGCTCGGTGAAAATGCCGACGGCTTGTCCTTTCTCCATGACAAGAATGGCTCCCACTTGAGTTTCCCGCATCAGGCGGGCCGCCTCGCTCACGGGGGTCTTCGCGGGAGCAGTGGTCAGCGTTTTCTGCTTTTCAACCAGATGGCGCAGGGTACGATAAGACATGGCGTATTTCCTCTCTGAAAAGTTGAGGCAAGGGGTAATTGCTTCGGCTCGAATTCACCACTTTACCCTCATTGTGTGAAGGGGTTTATGGCGCTTATCCCTCCCCGGTGATCGGGTTATTCAAAGGGGTCTTGTTGACCCTTTCATCTGCCTTATACAGACTTATTAAGTGTTAGGCTATCCGATTTTTGTGATCGTTCGATTACGGTTTTCTTAACTACCTTGATCTGATCCTCTGAACGGCTTTTTTTGTTGCGATGGCTAAAGATCCTGCTGTGTTCGCTGTGGTTTGTCAATATCGAGCATGGCGTTCTTTAGCTGAATGTCCGATGAACGAGACTAAGCTGGAAACTTTTTGCCGAGTAGCTATCCATCCGACCCAGCATTAAATTCCCTATTAATCATGTGGTGCATTTACCGGATTTTTGAAGCCATGATGGTGTTTCTTTGCCGCTAACAGTCTAAATTTATTGAGATTAGAAAACACGTGAGAGATAATCTATTGTCCTATTAAACTTGAAAAAGCCCATTATTATTGTGTAATCAAAAGATCATTTAAGATTAAAGAATAGTCGCAAGAAGGTAGTGGTTCAGAGACAGGGTCGATTGATTTAATCGCCTGGTTACCGCGATGTTGGCTTGCAAGAGATGGTTTTGCTAACGTGGGCGTCCGGTATAAGCTGTATGCAATCATGAAAACTGGAGGCGATGATGGAAACTGCAGCGTGGTGGGAAATTCTGCTGGGGGGTGTAGCCGCGTTATTGCTGATTCTGTGGTTTCGGCCCGGCATCAAGGCGGCAATGGAACGCGGCAAGACGGTGAAAAAAGACTGGCCAGCCGTGCTGATTCCGATCGGTCTGGTCGTGCTGTTCGTGATCCTGTTGATTCAGGTCGTGCGTTCATGATGGCTTAACGGGCATGGCGCTAGCGGGCCGCCACGACTATTGCGAGTTTGGATTTTTTGTAGCCTCTGGCTCCAAGTGAGTCTTCTATTGATAGTGCTGCCAGGCTGCAAGGCCGCCGCCGATGACCAACGCCGCCAACAGAATAGCGAAGGCAATTTTCCACGGACTGTAGGGCCGCTCGCCCTGCACCTCGCCGGTGCGGCCATTAACCACGAATCGGTAAATCTTATCCCGGAAGCGGAATACGGACATCCAAACCGGCAGCAGAATGTGCTTGAAGCTGATTTCGCCATAGCGGGTATCCATAGCGTGAATACGCTGATGGTCGCCGCCGATGTCGCGGGCAATGTCGCGGCGAATTGTGACCGCCATAATCTCCTGTGCGCGTTCAAAACCCTGTTCCAACTCGACCTGATACATCTCGCTGCGGAAACCGCTGAGATACGCTTCCTGGTAGGGCGTCAGACTCGCCAAATCCCAAGGCTCCAGACGTTCGGTAATCTCTCGGGGCAATGAACGACTGGCCAGCACCAGCACATCATCAAAAAACCGGGAGACCTGCCCGGACACCGGCCGCCAGCGGATCTTGGTCACGATGCGGGTGCGCATGACGGCCTGGCCATTTTCCATCGCCTGATAGGTTTCCTGTACCTGATAGTTATCGCCCCGTTCGCCCTGGTAATTCGTGCCGGTGGCGGCGTCATAGGTCCAATAGGGAACATACAGGCCGGCTAGGCGGGCGTCATTGCGGGCATAGTCTTTGAGCTTGCCGGGGGCGAACCAGAGACTGCCGAGCCATTGACGGAAGGTTGATCGGGCCTGATCGCGGTTGATTTTGAACGGGAGGAGGGCCTGGGGCGGTAACTCACGGTGCTGTTCAGTTTTCGCCACGACCGGCGAGCCGCAAAACGGACATTCCCCGGCGTGAGTCGCAGCGGCGAAACTGTAGGATGCGCCGCAGGAATCGCAACGAATAGCAATGCTCTCATGAGCAGCGACGGAGTTTTTCAGTTCACGCAGCGTCTGCCGAAAATCCTGTTCCACAATCGGCGCGCCAGCGGCGGCGATGGGGTTTTCGTGACTGCAGTGACCGCAGCGCAGAACCTCAACGCCGGGCGCGTATTCGAGCGAAGCGCCGCATTGCGCACAGGGAAAATGGTGGGGTTCATGAGCCGGGGCGAGATCAAATTCCGGGTTCATGCAGTGAGCATCTCCAGGAAGAAAGGTGAGGGCGAATCCGGGGGATAAATATGCCACGTGGCATAAGCCGGATGCTCACGTGGAAAATATGCCATGTGGCATAACGCCAGCCCATCATCCGGTCAGTGGTGCGGCATCCTCATTAAAGCGTCCGGCGAGGGGTCAGTTAGGCGTCCGCCGCAAGCGATTTCAACCCGGTCTTCATGGTCGAAAAACCCGCTTCCCTTTGGCCCGGCTCTCCCATTCCAGGTCATCGGCTTGGCTCATGCACAATTCTTTTCGGCGGCGGCGCCCACAGACAGTTTCCGTCAGAAATTTAACTAAACAACGGCCTTAAACCCAATTGCGCATGGATGCTATTGACGGTCTGGGCGTCTAACCCCAAGCCTTTCGCGAGATGTTGCAGGTACTGGACCTCGGCGGCCGTATCGACGTTGATAGCCATCAGTGATACTGCATAGACCTGCGGCGTCATATCCTGGGTAATATCGGCGAAGAAATCGAAATTCAACGGCTTTGCCATCTCCTCACGGATAAACGCCGATTCCTGGGGACCGATATCGGTCAGTTTCGAGACGATCTTTTGCTGTTCCTCAGTATCGATTTGACCATCAGCCTTGGCGGCATTGATCATGGCGCGCACGAGGGCCAACGCTTGTTGTCCAGCCTGTTGCGGGGCTTGCACAGCACCCCCGGCCGACTGCTGACCGAAGCCCAACCCGCTCACCAACGCCCCCAGGGGCGATTGCCCGGATGCAGATGCTCCGCTGCGCTGACCAAACATTTGCAGCGCCGTCATCACCAGCGTACCGAGCAGGCCCGTGATATCAACACCGCCGCTGCTGTTAGCCGTCCCGCCCAAATTGGCGTTAACCGCGCCACCCATTCCACCACCGGCCGGTCGGCCCGCGCCGCCCAGGCTATTGATCAATTGACCGAGAATCTGGCCGCCCATGCTGGAAGACGTGGCGTTATTGCCCAAAAGACTCCCCAGCAATTTTAATGCATCCATTATCGTACCTCCGGTTTGTATGCCTTGATGCGCACCGCCAAGACGCGGCGCGCAGTTTGCGACGGTGTTATCCTGAATTTCAAACTAGCGGAATACGGATTTTCTGACCGACATAAATCTTGTCAGGGTCTTTGATAACCTCGCGGTTAGCTTCAAAAATCCGGGTGTACGCCGACGCAGAACCCAGGAATTTTTTGGCGATGGACGACAGGTTATCGCCGGACTGGATGGTGTAATACTCCACATTGCCCGTTTGCGGAGGGGCTTGCACCTGATCGGCGGAAACCTTCTCGACCCCCTGGACATTGCCTGCCATCAGCACGGCTTTTTCCATAGCCTCAGGGGTGATGGCTTCTCCCGACAGCTTGACCTGACCATCCTTGAATTCGACGCCCAAATTTTTGATGCCAGGGTTGGTGGCCTCGATCTCCTGTTTGATCTTATCGGCGGGATCATCGCCGGCGCCGAACAGTTTCTTACCTTGGTTGACAACAAAATCGAAAAGTCCCATGGCGACCTCCTTCGGTCGTAACGTTGCGTGAAAAGTCGAGTTGTAAAACGCCAATGTCTGCTTGACCGCGCATTCAGACATTGGGCAAAGGCGGTGCTTGATGAGCAAACAGTGTATTGAGTTCCGCCACTTCTCCAGCCGGCGTCCATTTCGCCATACCCTGCATCCAGACCAGGGTCGAGCGCGTCAGTTGACCCGCCTGCGCCTGCCGCTGCAACTCATCCATCGAGAACGGCCCGGCCTGCTGGTTATTTACCGCGATAAAATAGGAATGACTCCCCGGCAACGGGGGTGGAGCGATGGGGGCGGATTGCAAAGCCGGCGGAGCCGGACGCGCCAGCGTCTCGTTCAGCCGTTGGGCCATCGCCAGCCCCAGCCCCATGTTCATCGCCTCGGAACCGCCACCCGGATTAGCCGCCGCATCGCGCAAAGCTTCCGCTGCCTGAAATTGGGTGTACTGGTCCAGATTGCCCACGATGCCCATACTGGTGCGCTTATCCAGCGCCGCCTCAACCTCTTTCGGCAGTGAAATATTCTCGACCAGCAGGTTGGTCAGTTCCAGCCCGACCGTTGCAAATTCCGGGGCAATGCGTTGCAACAGAAATTGGCCGAGTTGATCGTAGTTGCCGGCCAAATCCAAGGCCGGAATTTTCGCTTGGCCAAGGATGTTGGTGAAGCGCGACACCACCATGTTCCGCAATTGGCCGGTAATTTCATCCGTAGTGAAGCGGCCATCCGTGCCGACAATCTCCCGCAGAAAGGTCGGTGCGTCCTTCAGTCGGATGGCGTAACTACCGAAAGCCCGCAACCGAATCGGCCCGAACTCAGCGTCGCGCAGCATCACCGGATTTTGCGTCCCCCATTTCAGATCGGTGAAGCGGCGGGTGCTGAAAAAATACACTTCAGCCTTGAACGGGCTTTGAAAGCCGTGTTGCCACGCCTGCAAGGTTGAGAGCATCGGCAGGTTATTCGTCTTCAGTTCATACATGCCAGGTTCAAACGTATCGGCAAGCTGGCCTTCATTGACGAACACCGCAATCTGGCCCTCGCGCACCGTCAGCTTGGCGCCGAATTTGATTTCATTGCCATGCCGTTCAAAACGGTAGACGAGCGTGTCGTTGGAATCGTCGATCCATTGAATGACATCGACGAATTCCCCCATCAATTTATCCCACAATCCCATGTCAACGGACTCCAGTGGGGTGGCGGACGCGCGCATGGGCGGCGGCCAACGCTTGTCGCAGTTCAGCTTCGCAGGCTTCCAGTTGCGTAGTCGCTTCCTGCCGATGCCGACGGCCTTCGTCGGCAATACGCAGGCTGTCTTCAATGGTGGCGATCAGCGTTTGATTGGCCTTCTTGACCGTTTCGATGTCGAACACGCCGCGCTCGATCTCATTTCGCGCCTGAACATTGGCTTGCCGCAAATTCTCGGCGTTCGCCGTCAGCAGGTCGTTGGCCAGATCGGAAGCCGCCTTGACGGTTTGAGCCGCCTGACCGGAGCGGTAGATGGTGATCGCCTGAGCGAGTTGCTGCCGCCATAACGGCACGGTATTAACCAGCGTCGAATTGATTTTGCCGATCAGGCTCTTGTCGTTCTCCTGCACCAGGCGAATGCTGGGCAGGCTTTGCATGGTGACCTGGCGGGTCAGTTTGAGATCGTAAATTCGTCGCTCCAGATCATCGCGGCTGGCGCGTAGATCACGCAGGCTTTGCGCCTTCACCATGTCCTCACTGGCGGTAACTTCCCGCTCCAGCGCCGGCAGTTCTTCGGCATCCACCTGGCGCAACTTGTCTTCGCCGGCCTGAATGTACAGTTCCAGTGAGTGAAAATAGTCCAGGTTCGCCGTGTACAGCCGGTCCAGCGAAGCGATATCGGTCAACAACTGGGTCTTGTGCCGCTCCAGGGCATTGCTGATGTCGTCGATCTGGTTGCGCACCAGTTCATATTGCTGAACGATTTTGGCCAACGGCTTGGCCTTGCCGAGTAGCCTGGCGAAAAAGCCCGGCTTTTTGTTCGGGTCCAGTTCATCGAGATCGAAGCCGCGCAATACGCTGACCATATCGTTCAACGCCGCTCCGGCCGGACCACTATCCTTGTTGCGCACACCCTCCAGCATACTGTCGGAGACGGTGGTCAACTGCTCCTGAGCCTTGCTGCCAAAAAAGATAATCGAGTTGCTGTCGCGCAAATTGATTTCCGCAACCAGGGCAGCGACCTTTTGCTGATCCTGGGCGGGATCAGGCGCACGCGCCGCCAGGTCTTGCCGAACCTGGGGCAGCGCAGAAGCGAATACCCCGGCCATCGCCGGCAGGGTGGTGATTTCAGTAGGGTTTGTCACGGGGACCGGCGGTGGTGTGGTGGACATATCGTTGAGCTCCTTGGCTTCAAACGGGGTATTCATGAAGTTGACTAAATCAGACCGGATTTAGCAACGTAACGGTTTGGTTTCTTGTGCTGTTCCAGCACGCCTTCACTGACCAGGCGTTGCAACCACTCTTTCGCTTGGGCAGTGGATACCTGAAGCGTAGCGGCAATATCAGCCTCTTTTCCAGGGTTTTAAGAAGCGGCTTGAGCAGGTCGCACACCGTGGCGAACAGAATTTCCGCCGGGATCAATGCTGGCTCCGCGACCCAGTCAATTTGTGGAGTCTCCGATTCCGGCGGGGCTGGATACAACGTTGTTTGCACAAACACGTTGGCGAAAAGGCGACTACGCCCTTCGACGATGTGGCGAACCGCTGCTTCCTGACACTTGCGAAACCCCGTTTGGGGGTTCCCGGAACCGAGGCGCAGCAATTCAAGCGCACGTTGCGGAACGTAGACCATGACTCCTTTCCTTGCTGAATAGCAATGACTGTTAAACAACTCCCTCCCGTTTTAACTGGGTCGTCAACACTTCGATCTGCACATCGAGATCGGTAATATCAGTTTCCAGCAACTTCTGTTGCTGCTCCTGAAACACTTCCTCAATCGTGGCCAGCACCCGGCGGAAATTGTCATCGAGTTCCGGCGCGGCGACCCGGGCATGATTTTTAGCATAACCCTCCGTCACCTTCTGCGCGCCATCCAGATAGACATTCAGGAACTTGCGGGCGCGGCGCAGATCACGCGGGTCTTCTTCTAATAGTTTCAGAATGTCCCGCGCCAATTGAGCGATGCGCCGCAGTCGGGCATTGAGTTCCGCGTTGCGGATATCACGGCTGGCCTGCTCGATAGCGACAATGCTGCGTTCCGCCTGTTCCAGCGCCTGCAAAACTTGTTCAGTGGCGTCGATGCCATCGCGGTCAGTAAAACGCTTGGTCGTGCGCGGATCGAAGCCATAGTACAGATAACAACCCAGCAGGGCCGCCAGCCCGAAAGCGCCGCCGATCACAGGACCTTGGCCAGCGCCCAGCCAGGCGGTGACGCCGGTGGCCAGCGCAATCAGTCCACTGCCCAGTGTTTTGGATGGACGGGGCGCTTTGGCGATGCGGCGGCGATCATATTCACCCTCTGAAAGCAACCCGCGACGCAACAGCAACGCCCCGGCCAGAAACAGGCTATAGCCGATGGCGTCGCCGATCAGCGAGCCCAGTTGCCCCCGCGCCAGCGACATGATGGCGGCGACCAGCACGGGCAGCGGCAGCAGGAACATCAGCAAACCCTTGGTCGAAGGGAACTGGCCAGAAGGAAGACGGTAGCGTTCGGCCATAGTCTGAGTCATCCGTTTGATCAGTAAAATGAGGGCGGCGATAGGAATCAGAATGACGCCGGCCAGCAGCAGCAAGCGACCCATGACCGCGATTCCTGAATCAGCGCGGCGCGTAAATGGGCGGGGCGGCGACCGGTGACGAGCAGGACGTCATCAGCGCCTGGCAGGAGGCAACGCCGACTGCGGCGAAAATCAGCAACAGGCCAATGAATTTACGCAGAAAATCAGGCATGGCGGCAAATACCCGGTTGTAAACAAACGATTGGATTACTATAGCACGTCAGTCCCTTGTGACAAGCGGTGTCAGCTTCTGGTACAATGTGGTTTCCGGGTCAAACAGCGATTCAGCGGAAACGGTAAAGGCGCGATGGCGGAAGTTTCCGGCGCTGTCCGCCTGATATTGAGTGCGGTAATGATCGGGGTTGGCCAACAAATCGCGGATGCCCGTCAACAGCGCTTCAATATCTTCATCCGTGGAATAAAGCCCCAGACTGGCCCGCACCATACCCCGCCACGGTTGAACCAGCGCCTCCGCATCGTCCGCATCGAGATCAATGTCCAGCTCCCACAATTCCGGTTTCAGCAACTCACGAACATAGGGATGGGCGCAAAAGCAACCGTTGCGAACGGCGACATTGTAATAGTCGTTCAGTACGGCGGCGACCAGCCCATGCTCCAGACCGGCTAGATTGAAGGAAACAACGCCCAGGCGCGGAGTGCGATCCGGGTCGGGATCGCCATAGACCTGCACGCCCGGAATGGCGGTCAGTTCCGCCAACAGGCGCCGCAACAATCGTTGCTCGGCGGTGTGAACCTGCGCCATGCCGATCCGTTGCAACACGTTCAACACCGCGCCGAGTTGCACGGCGCCGGGGATGTTAGGCGTACCGGCTTCCTCACGGTCGGGGAAATGCTCGGTGATTTGGTAGCCGCTGACGCTGACATCGTCCACCATGCCGCCGCCCAGTTCATCCGGTTCCTGACCCTCCAGCAACGCCCGCCGCACCACCATCACGCCTGGCGAGCCGGGCGCATACAACTTGTGGCCGGAAAATGCGACGGCATCCAATTCCCGCTCCGCCGCTCCTGTATCGCTGAGGGTCAACGGCGCATGGGCGAGAGATTGCGAGGCGTCCACCACGACCCAAGCGCCGTAGGCATGAGCCCGCTCGGCAATGTCATGCACCGGATTAACGATGCCGGTGACATTGCTGGCCGCCGACACTGCGACGTAGTTGACCCGGCCCTGATGCTGTTCCAGCAACCGCTCAAGCGCGGCAAGATCAACAGCGCCCAGCGCCGGCGCCTCTCCGGTCAACGGAATATGGATGACCTGGCCGGCCTGTTTGCGGTGCGGCAAGTCGTTGGCGTGATGTTCCATGAGTGAAACCAGCACAATGTCCCGTTCGGGACGCCGCGCCGCCAGCGCACGCGCTAATCGGTTTAAACTGGCCGTACTGCCGGTCCCGGCGAAGCATATAACATGACACTCTGGAGTACTTGACCTGACAAAATCCAGTACTTGCCGGTGCGCCCAGTCATAAGCGTGGTTAACGATCCGGGCGGCGAAATGCGCTTGGCTATGGGTGTTGGCGTAGTGGCGCAGTAACTCATCCGCAACCTGCCGGGCGCAATTCATCGACAGCGTCGAGGCAGCGGAGTCGAGATAATAGCGGCGTGTCTCGCCGCCACCAGCCACAGGGTAACGGATAGCGAGTCCTTGGAAATCCTGGCGTAACAAGTCGAGTGCGGGCGAATTTCCCATGATGTTGTTTCCGTGGTTCCTCTCGTTAACCTGATTTAACGTCGCTCTTTCTCAAATTGATTTCTGGCGCGTAATTTGCTAATAAACCTTATAGCAAGTAAGGCAACCTTAGCGAGCGGCTATTGTGCGTATCGTAAAAAATGATAATCTGATCTATGGGGCGGGCTTGATCTTCGCTGCGGGAATTGCGGCGCTGGCCCTGTTGCCGTTGGGTTCGGAAGCGCAAATTCAGTTGGTTATGGGCGCAATCGGCCTGATGTTGCTGCTGCGCAGAGCCGCAAGAAACTGGTCGCCGCTTGGAATCATGGGGCAGACGGCGCGGATACTAATCTGTCTGCTGGCCGTGTTCATCAGCGTTCGCTACCTGGCGTGGCGCACTTTATACACCCTGCCTACCCAGGACCCTCTGAGTTTTGCTGCGGGATTATT
>Ga0209573_1001801_pt1 | contig 30484 bp, 17 predicted proteins | sample TNRBio252014_DNA_FD_185870 | JGI IMG/M metagenome (GOLD analysis project Ga0209573, IMG submission 185870) | Wastewater treatment Type I Accumulibacter community from EBPR Bioreactor in Madison, WI, USA - TNR Reactor_6/25/2014_ DNA (SPAdes)... | ecosystem: Engineered > Bioreactor > EBPR >...
GCGTGAACTGGATCGACATCCAGGTGGCGCGAAACGGGGCGGGAGCGCAGACGTACTATTTTGACAACTTCATCCTGAACGGGACGCTGGGCGGGGGAGGCGGGGGCGAATCCTCGGCCGTACCGGAACCCAACACCCTGCTGCTGCTGAGCCTGGCCGGCGCGGGGCTGGTCAGCGTGCGTCGGCACGTGCTGAAAGCCAGCCGCATGGATTGATGATTACACGGTGCGTTGGGCTCCGAGCATTTGATCCACGGTGATATCGGCCAGACTTTTTGCCTTGAGGGTGGCCTTGGGGTGCGCCGTGGCCGATCCAACGGCCAGCACGGGCATGCCTGCGGCCAGGCCGGCGTCCACGCCGGCATCCGCATCTTCCACCACCAGGCACGCCTGGGGTTGTATCCCCATTTGCTGACCCGCTTTGGTGAAGACCTCGGGGTCCGGCTTGGATTTGCTGATGTGGGTGCCATCCACCACCACATCAAAGGTACTGCCCAGGCCGATGGCCTTCAGAATGGGGCCGGCATTCTTGCTGGAGGAGCCGATGCCGATCTTCACCTGGCGCTGACGCAAACCGGCCAGCACATCCATGACGCCGGGGAGAATATCCTTGGGTGACAACTGACCCAGGGAGACCCGGTAGTAGTCGTTCTTGCGTGTGGCCAGGGCGTGTTTTTCAACCTCGGAATAGGTGCGCTTCGACTTCTCCAGGATGATCTCCAGCGATTCCATGCGGCTGACTCCGCGTAACCGCTCGTTGTCGTGGCGGGTGAAGGGAATGCCCTCTTCGTCGGCCAGTTTCTTCCAGGCCTGGAAGTGAAATTCGTCGGTGGAAACAATGACGCCGTCGAGGTCGAACACAACTGCTTGGATGGGTTTCATTCTACTATCCTTGGGGGTTCAGATTAATACCGGCCGGAAATCACTTTTCGAGCGGCCATGGTGTGCACCGCATCGCCGATCTTCACCACTGCCCCGGCCTGACCGCGGCCGGTGACGTCGATGCGGTAGGTCCCGCCGCCCGCGCTGATCTTCAGCTTCCAGCCGCGGTATTGCAGCGGGAAGCGGATCTGTCTCCACGCCTTGGGCAGCGCGGGCTGGAAGGCCAGGTGATCCTCGCGCACCCGCATGCCCATGAAGCCCGGGATGGCCATCTGCCACACCGCGCCCAGCGCGGCGGCATGCAACCCGTCCTTGGTGGCATTGCGCAGGTTGTCCAGGTCCAGCCCGGCCGCGCGGCGGAAATAGTCGTAGGCCTCGCGCTCGTGGCCGATGATGGCGGCCACGATGGCGTGGGTGTTGAGGCTGAGCGAGGAAACGTGCAGGGTCTTCGGCTCATAGAACTCGTAACCGCGCTTGATTTCTTCGCGGGTGAATTCGTCTTCGCACAGGTACATGGCCAGCACGACATCAGCCTGTTTGATGACCTGCACTTCGTTGCGCTTCTTCCAATACTCGGCCACCGTCATGTTTGAAATGTCCTCCGCGCGGCGCTGGAGGAAGAAGGCATCCTGCAGCGGCACGCCCGGCTGGCCGGGTACCTCGGGAATGCTGATGTTCTCCGCGACCTTGGACCAGGCGGCTATTTCGCTTTCGCTGAGCTTGAGCTGGTGGGCGGTTTTCTGCGCGGCCGCCGCGGCTTTTTCCCGGGCCAGCGCCCACCAGCGGCTGCTGATCTCGAGGCTGCGGCGCGCCATCAGGCTGGTGTAGCCGTTATAGGGGCCATGCTGTTCCGCTTCATCCGGGCCCACGGTGTTTTCCAGGAAGTAGAGGCCCGCCGCGTCGCGCTTGAGTTGCGAGACCCAGAAGCGGGCGGTTTCGGCCAGCACGGCCAGTCCTTCGTGACACATGAAGGCGTCATCGCCGGTGGCCCGTGCGTACTGGTCGAAGGCGTAAATGATGTCCGCGTTTTGGTGCCATAGATATTTGTAGAGTCCCCACGGCGCCTGCTCCTCGCCGAAATCCGCGTCGCCCTGCCACGGGAAGATGGCGCCCTTGCCCTTGACCAAGGCGGCGTTCTTGCGGGCGCCGGGCAGGGTCTTGCAGCGGAAGTTCAGCAGGTTGCGGGCCACCCCGGGGGTGCAGAACTGGTAGAAAGGCAGCAGGAAGATTTCGCCGTCCCAGAAATACAGACCGTTGTAGCGGTTATAGGCGTAGCAGCGGGCTGGGATGCTCAGGTTGTCGGCGTGGAACGGGGCCACCTGAAGCAGGCTGAAAATACCGAAGCGGGTGATGACCTGGTCATGCACCGAGCCCTCGATCTCGATGTCCGCGTCCTTCCAGCGCGCGGCCCACACCGCTTTCTGCTCTGCGACCAGCCGGGCATAGCCGGCCTTCCCCGCGCGATCCAGCACTGCGCGCGCGACCGGCAGGGGACTTTTCACTCCGGCGTCCCGGGTGGTGACGACGGCGGTGGTGCGAATCCAGGTGCTTACCTTGCCTTGCTTCAGCTGGCCTTGACCGCGTTGGGCCAGCAGACCGGCTTTGCTGACGCTGCTCTGCGCGCCCGCCCCGACCAGCCGGCTGGCAAACGCGATGCGGTGCCCGGTGCCGTCGGTTTCCACCACACCGCTGACCGTGTTTTGCTGCGCTTTCGTTTCCAACACGGCAAAATGCGAGCACGGCACGTGATACTTGGCGGGGTCGCCGCAGCGGAAATAGGTCTTCGGGGCCACGTCGTAGTCCCAGAACAATTCTGCCTCGCCGGACCAGTTGACTGGTTCGATTTCAATTTTCTGCACGGCGAGATTGGGCGTCTTCGCGGAGAGGAAGCGGGTGAAGCGGATCTTGGTGATGCGCCCGTCGCTCCACACTACCTCGCGGGTGAGCATGCCGGTGCGCAGGTCGAGCGATTGCCGGTAGGATTTCAGTTCGCCCGCGGTGAGGCAAAAGGCATTGCCGCCCAGCACGATCCAGGTGGAAAACAGTTCGGGCAGGGAAACCATCTGCCGGGAATCCCACTCGAAATCATGGATCACCAGTTCGCGCGCCACCGGCGGCAGCTTCGCGAACACGCCGGCTAGATAGCCTTCGCGCAGGGAGGGGGCTGCGGTATCCACTTCCTCACGATAGCCACGCAAGCCCATGTAGCCGTTGGATTGGGTGAAAATGGTTTCGTAGTACAGGCTCTTTTCGGGGTCCCAGGCCCTCTGGGTCAGCACCCAGGGATCGCCGTCGGCATACCAAGGCTGGTGGCTGGTCTCGCGCTTCATGTTCGCATTCTCCTGCAGGTGCTTGTTCGCGGCGTGGTTCCTGGGCAACGTGGCGATACAAGCACGGCGATCCGACCGGTCCAAACGGGGATAGGATTTACGTAAAGCCCGCAGGATGGACTCGCTATACGTAAAACCAGCAGGCGCATGACGGTGCCTGGTGGGTGGGGCATATTCCCGCCCATCATGTCCATATGCTGTGCCGGTGCCAGATCACGGATCGCCTTGCTGCTGCTGAGCGTCCTGGCGGTACGAACAGACACCTGGGCGGGCGATGGTCTGCCCCGGGGCTGGCACGCCGCGCCCTATCTGCGGTACGAGGCAGAAGCGGGTTCGTGGGGCGGGGGCGCGGTGATGCGTGCCGCGCCCGACTTTGATCCCGCGCTGACCGCGGCCGAGGCCTCCGACCGTCAGTATATCGGGCTTCCCTCCGAAACCGCCTTCGTGGAGTGGACCATGACCCGCGCGGGGGATGGGGTGACGTTGCGTTTCACCCTGCCGGACAGCGCGGGCGGGGCGGGGGTGGCGGGGGCGCTCCAGGTGCTGGTCAACGGCAGCCCCGCGACCACGGTGAACCTCAGCTCGTATTGGGCCTGGACCTACTTCGTATCGTCCAACCCGCAGAATACGCCGGGCGTGCGCCCCCGCATGCGGTTCGATGAAATCCATTTCGGACTGCCCATCCCGGTGCAGTCGGGCGATGTGGTGCGGGTGCAGAAAGCGGTCCCGGACAGCTTCGAGTACGGCGTGGACTTTATCGAGGTGGAGGAGGTTCCCCCGGCCCTGACCCGGCCCGCGGGTTTTGTTTCGGTAGCCGATCACGGGGCCAACGGGAGCGATACCCTTCCCGATTCCACGGCCTTCGATCAAGCCTGGCAGGCGGCCCGGACGGCGCGCACCGGATTGTACATCCCGCCCGGCTTCTATGTGCTGACCAACCAGTGGACCATGGCGAACTCCACCAACCTGGTTGTGCAGGGCGCGGGTATGTGGCACACCGAAGTGCATTTTTCCCGCAAAGCTCCAGGGGCGGGCGGGATTGATGTGGGGGAGGCCACCGAGCGTTTGGAGCTGTCCCATTTCTTCATGAGTTCGGTGCTCAACGAACGGCATATTAGCGGCGCCGCCGTGTCGGATTACAAGGCGCTGGACGGCTGCTTCGGGTCCAGCTCGCGGGTGCACCACGTGTGGATCACCCATTTCGAGGCCGGGGCCTGGCTGGGCGACTATGTGGCCCCGGTGCGGGTCACCACCTATTTCGATTTCGTATCCAACCGGGTGCGCAACACCTACGCGGACGGCCTCAATTTCGCCCAGGGCACCAGCCTGTCCACCGTGCGCCACTGCAGCTTCCGCGACAACGGAGATGATGCCATGGCGGTGTGGCCCTCCAGCACGTCGGGGGCGCCCGAGGGCCATCACGCCACCTTCCACCACAACACGGTGGAGTTCACCTATCGCGCGGGCGGGTTGGGCATCTTCGGGGGCTACGGGCACCGCGTACATCACAACCTGTTTAAGGACGGCACCGATGTTTCAGGCCTTCGCTTCACCGAGGATTTCGGCGGTTACCATTTCGCCAACAATACCGGCATCTACGTGTACGAAAACACCCTGGTGGCCCGCGGCACCAGTCTGGATGTGTGGAACGGGCCGCGCGGGGCCATCGAAGTGGCGGGCGCGGGCGTCCGGAATCTCTTCTTCGAAAACAACGAGATCCTGAACTCGCCGCGGCACGCCATCCAGTTGCAGGGCGGCACCGACCTGTTTTTCACCAACACCCTCATCGCCGTCACCGGCCTGGACCGCTACAGCGGGCCGGGTGGCGCGGCCATTCGCCAATTCGACTTCGGGGGTAGCGCCACCTTCCGGCCTCTGGTCATGACCGATATAGAAAACCAGCCGCCCGTGATCAAGGAGGTGCCCGCCTACACCCTGGTCATTGATAACCAGTTTCCGGTGACCGATCACTCCACCCTAATCGTTCCGGAGGGCGGGACGGCCGGGTTCGGGGTGAGCCTATCCTTCCAGCCCGCCAGCCCCGTGACGGTCAGCGTAGTTCGCACCAGCGGGGACGCCAACATCCAGGTTGTCGGCGGGGCCGGGCTGATCTTCAGCGCGGTGAACTGGTCCAATCTGCAAACCGTGATGCTCGCGGCGGAGGAAGATGCGGACACGAGCGAGGGCAGCGCACAGATTCTGTGCCGCGCCGTGGGGTGGGGCGACACGCTGGTCACGGCGATGGAATTCGAGAACGACCTCAACCATGCACCGGTGGCGGAGGATGATCTGGCCCTGGTGGATGAGGAATCCAGCCTGACCCTGGCGGTGCTGGCCAATGACTACGATGTGGACGGGCAACCGCTGTCCATTTTCACCGTGACCGCGGGCGCCCACGGAGCGGTGACCCACAACGGTACGCAGGCCGGTTACACGCCCAGCCCGGGCTATTTCGGGGCGGATGCTTTTTCCTATGTGGTGACGGACGGCCAGGGCGGGTTCGCCACCGGTCGGGTCAGTGTGACCGTACGCGAAGTGGTGACTCCCAATCCCTATCGCATGGAAATCCGCTTCCCCGGCTATCCAGCCGCCGAACCGCTGAGCAATTTTCCGGTCCTGGTGAAGTTCCATCCCGGTCTCACCAACTTCAGCTACGCGCAATATGTATCCTCCGCCGGTCACGATCTGCGCTTCAGCAACGAGTTCGGAGCGGTGCTCGCCTACGAGGTGGAGAACTGGAACACGGCCGGCGTTTCCCATGTGTGGGTGCAGGTGCCGGTCTTGACCAACCAGACCCGCATCTGGGCCTCCTGGGGTTCGCCGGACAATGCCATGCAACCCGACTATGCCACCAACGGGGCCGCGTGGTCGGCCGGGTACGCGGCGGTGTATCACGCGGGCGAGGGCGGCGGACCGCAGCGTGACAGTTCGCCCGGGGGCCGGCACGGCATCCCCTTTGGTGACGCTTCCGCCGGTCCCGGCCTTCTGGCTCTTGCCCACCAGTTCGACGGCACGGGTGACTATGTGGAACTTCCCTCCACCTTCGTCCTGTTTAACGGCCGGGTGGAGGTGACGGTGGAATTCTGGTTTTTTGCCCGCGCCGTGGCCGCCAGCAGCGACTGGCAGACCAGTCCGGTGATCTTTCAGGGCAACGGGGAGAGTGCGTGGATGGTGACCCTGGGCGACAGCATTCCCGGCAACGCGCTGGGCAATCGGGTGGACCAGGGCGGTTGGACCACCACGGTTTGGCACGCCGGCATTGAAACCGGGCGGTGGTATCACTCCACCACCACCTACCACCCGGCCGGCCCCAACAACTGGAAATTGCATCTGGACGGACGACGCATGGCGGAGCGTACCCGCACCGGTTCGGTGGGTCACCTCACGGAGAAGAATGCGTTCGGCGGCAATACGGTGGGCACCGATCGCTGGTTTGACGGCCTGGTCGACGAGGTGCGGATTTCCGCCGTCGCACGGTCCTCCAACTGGGTTTGGGCGAGCTGGTTCAGCGTGGTGTCCAACGCCGATTTCGTGGCCTATGGCGCGGTGGATGCACCTGCGCCCGTCCCGCCACCCGATCAAATTCTGCTCATCGATTTTGGCTCCGATGCCTCCTATCGCGGAACCACGGTGGCCCATCCCGATGTCAACGGCAGCTATTGGAACAGCGTTTGGTCGGGCGCCTATTATCCGGGGCTGGTAGATGTTTCCAATCAGGTCACCGCGCTTGGTCTGGCCTTTGACCAGGCGGTCGGCACGGACAGTTACAACGGGCCCTCCAACGATGTGGATGCCGCGGCCCTCGGCCTGCTGGGCGGTGCGGCGGAGGCGGTGAACGATTATTATGTGTCGGCCCGATTTCAGTTGCAGGGCCTGGAGACAAATCGCACCTACACCCTGCGCTTTTTTGGTTCGCACAAGTACAGTGACGACGATCGCACGGTGTATGAGGTCTATTCGGACAGCGGCTACACAACCCTGGTGGCTTCGACCAGCCTCCCGGTGCAGACCCCCGGGTCGCCCTGGCTGCACAACCGCAACGCGGTGGCCGTGCTGCCGGGACTGACGCCGCAGGCCGGGCAATCCCTCTACATTTCATTCCAAGGAAATGGGGGCCACGCGGGTTACCTCAACGCGCTGCAACTGGAGCGCCAGGCCAGCCCGTCGGCGTATGCGCAGTGGGCGGAAGGTTTCGGTGGATTGGGCGGACCTTCGGCGGACGATGACGGGGATGGATTGTCCAACCTGGGTGAATTTGCCTGGGGTGGACATCCCACCAACGGGTTGGATGTCGGCTCGTCGCCGCGCCTGATCTGGGGCGAAGGCACCAATGGGTTGGCGCTGGTGTATACACGGGCCGCGGGCGGCGGGCTGTTGTACCAACTGGAAACCACCACCAATGTGCTGGCGGGGCCGTGGCTGACGCCCGATCCACCCCTATCGCCGACGGGCGGGTCCGGCTATGAAACTGTCACCAACCGGGTGCCGGTCTCGACGGACCACCTCTATTTGCGTACCCGCCTGATCGTGCCGTAAGAGGATGTATTTACGTAAAGCCGCATGAAGCCCTGCGGTTGCTGGTTATTTGACGGCCTACCGTGCAGCATGAAGGTGCGAGTCGAACCCAAGGAGTGACCGGGATGACGTTTCTCACGCGATCGGGTATCTTTGTCAGGAAGATGTTGGCTCCCAAAAAGATCACGCAAAGCCGTGGCTTGGGACGGGCGGGCGTGCTGACGGGGCTGCTGGCTTTGTCCGCGGTCCCGTCGTCCCACGCCGCCATTCAGCCCGTGCCGGGCGGATTTTTGTTCACCGGCGCCCAGCATCGCGTGCTGCTCAGTGAGACCAACGGGTCCATTGTATCCATGACCGCGCCCGGGGGTGGGGTGATGGCCACCGGAGGCGAGGCGGGTTTGTGGTCGGTCGCCTTCGTCACCAACAGCGGCAGCAGCAGCCGTACCGGCGACCTGAATGCAGCGGCATTTTCGGCTGCCTCCCTGACCAACACCTTCCAGTGGGCTCTTTCCCCCGCCAGCAACCTGCTCTACCTGACCTACAGCAATGCCGACCTCACCGTGGTGGTGACTGCGTCCAATCGTAATGACGGCATTGAGTTCTCGGCTGCGGTCACACCGCGCGCCACCAATGTGTATGCCCTGACCCTGCCCGCGCCGCTACGCTTTGATCCCGCCGCCCTGGACCGCTTCATCGCGCCCAATCATTCCAGCGACGGTGTGGGCATGGCCTACAACAAAACGTTCTTTCAGGTGCAGGATGAAAACAGTCCGGCCAGTTGGAAGGATCAGATAGTCGGCCCCGCCGCCTACATCAGTCTATATGGCGGAGTCTTGAATTTCGGCGCCAACAACAGCCCGGTGTCCCTCAGCTTCACCACCAACGGCGTGGCCTGGCTCGGGGTGGACCTGTCCAATACGTGGTCCAGCGCCACCGCCGTGGTGAACCGCGCGCCCGCCTCCGGGCAGGCGGACATTGTGCTGATCGACTCTCCCGAGGGTGCCTTTCTTTCCGGCAGCAAGCTGGGCGGCGGGGCGGGGGGCGGCTATCTGATGCGCATCGCCGGCCCCATTGATGCCAGCCGGGTGCCGCTTTCGCTCGATGTGGTGGCGGGCGCGATCGAGCATCTGGCCCAGACTCCGGGCGGCCGCACCAACCTGGCCATGCTCTCCCTGGTCCGCGGCCCGGTGGTGGGCGCCAACTGGCCTTCCGAAGTACGGCTCGACCAGTGGCGGGCCCGCTTTGAAGCCTCCGGCGTACTGGCCAGCAACGGCATCGGGTTGGTGGAATTGACCACCATCCCCGAGATTGTGGCCGCGCTGACCAGCACCAACTACTTTGCCATTCTGAATCCCTACGGGGAACTCATCCCGGCCTCGCTGGCGGGCGGCGCGCTGGGCACGGTCACCAACATCGGGCCCTATGTGCAGGGCGGCGGGCATTGGTTTGAAGTGGCCGGCTATCCCTTCTTCCAGACCCTGCAGCCCGAGCTCTATTACACCAACAACATCTTCTATCCGCCTGTGTTCGCCGATTTCTTCCAACTGGAGACCACCAACGGGCACGCCGCCATCTACGGCGTGCAGCCCCTGTCCGATGACCCGTGGGCGGGCGCCACCAATGCGGCGTCCGTGTTTGTGCCGGGCCGGTTGATCTGGGGCGGCGACGTGCAGGGGGGCTGGTTGCAACGTTCCTTCGCCACCTATGTGCCCACCAATACCACCTGGACCTCGCCCTCCGTCCGCTTCTCGTTCGACAAGTCCGCCGCGGAGGCCCTGCAGGACTACGGGCAGGCCAATCATTTCCATCGCAGCCTCACCAACAAGATGTCGGGCAGCCTGCTGACCAAGTTCCAGCAGTCGGTGATGATCCACTACAAGGGCGGGGCCACCCAGCTCACGGCGCGTCTGCCCGATCTGCCCGCGCCCGCCCTGCTGCACTTTGAAGAATACCTCTATGGCGGTTTCGACAAGCAGTATCCCGACCACCTGCCGCCCAACCCCAGTTTCGGCACGGCGGCCCAGTTCACCAACTTCCTGGCCCAGGCCCGCGCCCGCAACCAGCTCACCATGCCGTACACGAATCCGACCTTCTGGGGCGTCGACCCGAAGGGGCCGACTTTCCTCGCCACCAACGACGCCCCCCTGCTGGTCAACCTGAACGGGTCCTACAACTACGAAGAGTATTTCGGCGAGGGCGGCATGACGGTGACGCCGTGGCACCCGGCGGTGCAGGCGGCGAACCGCAACACCCGCAACCAATTCCTGACCAACTACCCGGTGGACGTTCTGTTCCAGGATCAGGTGGGCGCCCGCACCTGGCAGTACGACATCAATCCCGTCGCGCCCACGCCGTATGCTTACATCGGTGGTGTGGCTGCCATCGCGGCCGAGGACAGCCAGCTGATGCCGGTCTCCACCGAGAACGGCTGGGACCGTCTGATCAACCACGAGGCGCAGTTCTCCGGCCTGGCCTGGGGTCTGGCCCCCACCACCAACGCGCCCTTCTGGCGGCGCTACCTGCGCGAGCGCTACAACCCATCCACGTGGCAGGTGTTCCCGCTGGCCCAGTACCTCTCGCACGACAAGGTGGCCTTCATCTACAACAACCTGAGCGCGGCGGTGCACAACCACGAGGTCATGGCCTGGACCCTGGGCCTGGGCTACAACATGACCTACGTCATCCAGGCCACCGAACTGGACAACGTGTCGAAACGCCAGTGGCTGCTGTGGGTGGACCGCATCCAGAAATCGGTGGCCGCGCGCTACATGGGGCAGGGGGTATCCGCCTTCGATCACCGGTGGGGCACCAACACCGTCAACCCCGACAATGGCGTCATCGCGGCCAGCTACGGCCCGGTCAGCGTGGTGGGCAACCTCTCGCCCGAGACCCTGACCACCAACGGCTGGACGCTGCCCGGTTACGGCTACCTGTCCACCGCCACCGGCTTGGTGGCCGGGCATGTCATCGCGCCGGGCGGGGCCACGGCGGAAGCCTTTGTGGTGGAAAGCAACGGGGCCAGCGCGGTGCGGTTCTGGATCTATTCAACCGGCGGGCGTGACGCACGTATCGTGCTTCCCTCCGGATACAGTGGCACGGCCACTGTGCAGGTGGAGACCAATGCGCCCGGTTCGACGCAAACCACGGGCAGTGTCCTCCTGGTCACCCTGCCCGCATCGACCAACACCATGCTGTGGTCGGGCACGGCAAGCTTCAGCGTGACCAGCACGCAGGCGGTGTACCTGATTGACTTCGGTCGGCACGACAGCGGGACGAACGGTTTGCCCACGACCAGCCCGGACTACAACGGCAACTACTGGAACAACATCGGCTCCCTGGTCCAGGCGGTCAGCAACGGCACGAAAGTCGTGAACTTGGTCAGCGTCACGAACGGAGCTTCCGGCATCGGCGTCGAGACGACCTCCGATTGGGAATGCAACGGCATCCTCAACGGCGGCTTGCTTGCTCCCTCGTCAGCCCTGTTGGGCATGTTGGCCGTCACCAACGCCACCATGGACTATTTCTTCACCACCTCGAGCGACACGTTCAAGGTTACCGGCTTGAACACGGGTTTGACCTATAACCTGACCTTCTTCGGCACGCGGGCGACCAATCAGATACGTATCTCCACCTACTCGGTAGGAACCAATGTCGTCAGCTTGACCACCTCCGGCAGCGGCATCGGAGCGGGCGGCGTGAACTACAACAATAACTCTACCGCAGTATTGCGTGCTCTTTCGCCCAATAGCGCGGGTGAGATTTCGGTGACGGTGGCCACCACTGGTGGAGGTTTCGCCTACGTCGGCATTCTCATGCTGGAAGAGATCGTGCCGGCTACCCCGGCCTCCGGTCCCGGTCTCCTGGCCAGTCCTTCGTCTCTGACCTTTGCCTCCACCAACGGCGGGGCCAATCCTCCGGCGCAGACGTTCGGCCTGACCAATGTCGGCTCCGGCACCTTGAACTACACCCTGTCCACCAACGCGGCCTGGCTCTCCGTTTCGCCGGTGACGGGCGCGTTGGCCGCGGGTGTCGGCCAGCAGGTCACGGTTTCGATCAACAACAGCGGCTTGCAGGCCGGCACCTCCAACGCCGTGATCACCCTCACCGACCCCGCCGCCTCCAACAGCCCCCAGGTGGTGAATGTCAGCCTGGTCATCAGCAGCGCTCCGTCGTCCGGGTCCATCATCACTCAGCAGGTGATCCTGCTGGATTTCGGAAACGACAGTTCGTACCGGGGTACCAACGTCGCCAACCCGGATGTGAACGGGCGGTACTGGAACAGCGTGCATTCGGGGGCTTACTACACCAACCTGGTGGACCACTCGAACACGACCACGACGGTGGACCTCGGCTTCGATGGGGCATACGGCACGGACAGCTTCAACGGACCTGACGGCGTTTTCGACGCAGCCGCCCTCGGGCCGCTGGGTGTGACCAACGCGGTAAACGACTATTACGTCGACGCCCGCTTCCAGATCCAGAGCCTGGACACCGGCCGGACCTACCGGCTCACCTTCTTCGGCTCACACAAGTACAGTCCCGACGATGCTACCGTGTATTCCTTGCACCAGGATGCGAACTACACCCAGGCCGTGCGCTCGATCAGTCTGAATGTGCAGGTGCCGGGATCGCCGTCGCAGCACAACAGCAACACCGTCGCCGTTCTGACCAATGTCACCCCGCAAAGCAATGGCCGGATCTATGTGAAATTCGAGGGTGACAGCGGAAGCAACGGCTACCTCAACGCCATGATGATCGAGGCGTTGACCGTGACCACCAGCGCGCCGCCCCCCGCCACCGCCTCCACCCAGGCCGTGTATTTGGTGGACTTCGGGCGGCACGATGGGTTGCTGAACCCGCCCACCACCAATGGGTACGCCACGGTCAGCCCGGATTACAACGGCAACTACTGGAACAACATCGGATCGGTCACGAACTTCGTCACCAACGGAACGAAGACCGTGAACATGGTCAGCACCACCAACGGCGCGTCGACGCTCGGAATTGAGATTACGTCCGGCAGTTGGGGCGCAAACGGCATCCTCAACGGCGGCCTGCTGAATCCCTCGCCGGCTCTGCTGGGCATGCTGGCCGTAACGAATGCGACCATGGACTACATCTTCACCCAGGGCACGGACACCTTCAAGGTAACCGGGCTTAACACCGCGCGTGTTTACAACCTGGAGTTCTTTGGCACGCGGGATACGACCAATACCCGAGTCTCGGCCTATACCGTCGGGGCACAATCGACGAACCTGACCACGTCTGGAACCGACATCGGGGCCGGGGGCGCAGACCAGAACAACAACACGACGGTGGTGCTGCGCGCGTTGTCGCCCAACGCCTCGGGCGAAATACCAGTCACCGTGACCGCGAACACGGGTGGCTTCGGCTATATGGGCATCCTTAAAATCGAGCAGGTCTATCTTCCGCCCTCCACCACACCGGCGCCTTCCATCGCCGTCAGCCCGGCCAGCTTGAACTTCTCGACCACGGCAGGCGGAGCGAATCCCGCCTCCCAGAGTTTCGGCCTGACCAATGCAGGCACGGCCACGCTGAACTACACGCTGTCCACCAACGCGGCCTGGTTGTCGGTGTCGCCGGTATCGGGCGCGCTGGCCACCAACGCGGGCCAGCAAATCACGATCAGTGTAAACAACGCGGGTCTGCAGCCGGGCACCTCGAACGCCGTGATCACGGTCACTGATCCCGCCGCCGCCAACAGCCCGCGCACCGTGAGCGTGTCCCTCAGCATTCTGTCCACCAATCCGGTCCTGGCCATCTTCGGCTCTTCGGTGGCCAAGGGTTGGGCCAGCAGCGGCATGACCAGCGGTATCACCACCAACGGTTCATGGACGAACAGTTACAGTTATTTCATCACCCGGCACCTCACGGAGAACGGCGGTTATTTCGTGACCAACGTTTCCACCCCCGGTGACAACACGGCCACGGGCATCAGCCGCTTCCCGAGCTATGTGGTGCCCCGTGCGCCCACCTATGTGCTGCTGGGCTATTCGCTGGGCAACGAAGGTCTGGCCGGCACGACGGATCCGACCTCCTCGACCATCACCTCGAATTTCCTGGCCAATCTGCTGAACCTGGTCGGCCTGTGCCGCACCAACGGCTACTACCCGGTGATCAGTTCGGTTTATCCGCGAGGCGATTATACCGCCGACAACTATGCCAAGCTGAAGCAAGCCCACCTGGTCATCAACACCTGGGATGTGCCCAGCCTGAACTTGCTGACCCCGGTGGATGATGGCGCCGGCCGCTGGATCAGCGGGTATTGGGCGGATGGAGCGCATCCCAATGACGCGGGCTACGCGGAATTCTACTATACTTTTGTGCCCAGCCTGTTCGACGCGGTGGCGGCGGGGCGGACGAATCGCCCGGCTTTTGGCTCCGCCACCAACTTTGCGCGGCTGACCTACAACGCCGGGGTGAACGCTCCGCTGACCTTCACACCCTCCAACACCGTGCATTCCTTCACCACGGCGTTCCGTCTGCGCGGCAGTGCCACCGGCACCATCGCGGCGGTCCGTTCAGGGAGTGATTACGCCACGCTGGAAGTCCGCACGGGGCAACTGGTGTATGTCAGCCGATCCGGCGCGGAAACGGTCATGGCCACCAACCTCGCCAACGGGGCCTGGCACGACGTGGCGCTCTCTTCGCGGTATGCGTTGTCGAACACGGCGATCTACGTGAACGGCGTATTGGCCGGCTCCGTTGCCGAACGCTACGTACCCGATCAATTCATCCTGGGCGGACCCGGCACCGCTGGCCGCGCGGCCACCCCGGCCGCGGTTGATTTCGACAACTGGTGCGTCTACCGCGCGGGCTGGACCCCGGACGAGGCGCTGGCCCAGAAGAACGGCGCGCTGCAGCAGTCGAGCCTGGAGATCGGGGCCATGCTGGACGACGCCGCCTTCACCAACGGCGCCCCGGCCGCGAACCGCGCCCAGAGCCTGTCCCAGGCCGTGGTCAACACCCCGAACCTGGCCGCGGAAAGCGACAGCCCACCCGCCGCGCCCAAGCTGCTCATCTTCGGTTCCTCCGTGGCGAAAGGCTTCCATGGTCCGGGTTCACCCGGCTACACGAATGGCTCCTATCTGCTCGGATATGCCGGACTCATGACTCCGGTCGTGGAGGCCGGAGGTTGGGTGGTTACCAATGGCTCGATCGGCGGCAACGACACCGCCGCCCTCCTGGCGCGGTACGACACTGACGCCGTGCCGGTGAACCCCGACGTCATCCTCATCGGACTTTCCATGGGTAATGAAGGACTACTGACAAACAACCCCGACGTCGTCTTTGAATCCTTCCGGTCCGGCATGACCAACCTGATCTACCGGAGCCGAACGAACGGGTTCTACCCCGTGGTCACGCTCAACTACCCGAACCAGTTCTACAGCACGAATCACTATCGTTACATCAAGCAGATGAACCTGCTGCTCAATTCCTGGGACCTGCCCAGCATCAACATCCTCGGCCCGGTCGACGACGGAACCGGGAAATGGGTGGATGGATTCTGGAATGATAATGCTCACCCCAATCCCGCAGGCCACGAGGAGATGTTCTACGCGATCGTGCCTTCGCTCTTCGACGCGATCTTCTCGGGGAGAACGAACACGCCGCAACTCGCCGGCACACACGGCTTTGCCCGCCTTCAGGGAGCAGATGCCCGTCCGTTCTCCTTCACCCCATTGAAGACGATGCACTCCTTCAACTCCGCCTTCCGGGTTCGCGCAGGCTACACGGGTACGGTCGCGGCGGTCATGACGGCCACCAGCGCGCCACCGGTTGCGTCTCCCGCCACCTTCCTGGTCGACTTCGGGCGTCACGATAGTGGCACCAATGGCACGGCCACCGTGAGCCCGGACGTCAACGGCAATTATTGGAACAACCTCTCGCCGCCGGTCCACCCGACCGACAACAATGTGGCCAATGGTACGGCGATAAACAACCTGATCACCGTCAGCAATGAGGCGACTTCGGTTCGCCTCGAGATCACCTCCAGCGGATGGGCCGCCAACGGCCGGTTGCACGGGGGACTGCTGAGCCCATCGAATTCACTGCTCGGCATGTTCGCCGTTGGCACCGCCACGGAGGACTACTTCTTCCATAGCTCCACCGGCACATTTAAGATCGCCAACTTGAATCCATCCAGTTCCTACACCTTGCGCTTTTTCGGGACACGACTGAGCGGGGAAACCCGCATTTCCACCTTTTCCGTCGGGTCGGCCTCGACCAACCTCCAGACCTCGGGCACCAACATCGGAACCTATGTGGCCAATCAGAACGACGACGAGATCGCCGAACTGGCTGGTCTGTCTCCCAACGGCAGTGGTGAAATCTCCGTATCCGTTGCACGCGCCGGTCTTTCCTTCGCCTATCTCGGCATCCTCGAAATCATCGAGACGCCGGGCGTGAGTACGGCCGCTGGTGGTGTGTTGGAGGTGCGCGGCAACTCGCTGGTGTATGTGGCCACGAATGGATCGGAAATCGCCGCCGCCATCGATGCAGATGACGGGAGCTGGATCGACGTCGCCCTCTCGCACAGTTATGCGCGCGGGCTGACCATGCTGTACGTGGATGGCGTTCTGGCGGGCACGATCACGGAGCATCTGGTGCCGCAGCAGTTCGTGCTGGGCGGACCCGGTTCGCTGACCAACCGCCCGTCCGCTCCCGCCGTTTTGGACGTACAGGATTGGTGCCTGTATCGCGCCCCGTGGACCTCCGAAGAAGCCCTGGCGCAACACACGGGTGCTTTGCAGCAGGCCAGTATGGAGTTGTGTGCGCCCTTGGATGACCCGGCCTTTGGCCTGGGCGACACCCCTTCCAACCGGGCCCAGAGTATGAGCCAGGTCTCCGTGACCGGCACCAACGTGACCACCGGATCGTATCTTCTGCCGCCCGGCCAGTTGCAGGCCATTTCGCCCGCCTACCACACAGTAGCTCTTTCCTGGTCTGACCAAAGCGGTTCCGAAACCGGTTTTGTGTTGGAGCGCCGGCCTGCGGGCGGTGGTGCGTTCTGGAGCAACCGGGTGGTGGTGGCGGCGAATACCACAAACTACACCGAGTACGGTGTGGCCGCGGGCAGTTATGAATACCGCGTGTCCGCCCTGGAGGGTGTCTTGCAGAGTGACTATGCGGGGCCGGTGACCGTCACGGTCGGTGATCCGCCTTTTTCCGGCGTGGTGCCGCTGGCCGACTTCCGGCTGACGGCCGGGCTGCCCGGCATTTCCTTTGTCGGTTCCAACGGCGTGCTCTATGTTCTGCAATTCAGCACCAACCTGCTCGACCCGGTGGGCTGGCAAAACGTAACCGGCGGCGGCTCCCCCGTTCTGGTGACCGGGAACGGCATGACCACGAATACGTTGACCGATACCAACCTGGCCGATCGCAGCCGCTCCTATCGTCTGTACTGGGCACCCTAGGGAAGCTGGGACTATACGTAAAGTTCCGCCAGGCTGTCTTCACGGCGGTCATGGCGGAATCCTCTCCTTGGATCACAGAGCATAAACCGGAAGGTGATGTATGAATCGCAGAGGTTTTACGCTGATTGAATTGCTGGTGGTAATTGCCATTATTGCCCTGCTGGCGGGCTTGATGCTGCCCGCCATTGGCCGATCCCGGGATCGGGCCCTGACGGCGGCCTCCATCAATAACCTGAAGCAGATCAACACCCTGTTTATGACCTATGTGTCCGACAACCGGGGTGCTTTTCCCTACAGCACCGCGGGTAACACCACCAACTACTTCTGGCGGCGCATCATCTGGGAGCACAGCATGGGATCCTTTGGCAGCGATGGCCCCCAGACCGAAGCCGCCATGCGCTCCGGGTCCTACGGCAAAACCATGTGGTGTCCGCTCATGTTGAAGCGATACGGTCAGCAGCAAAATCCCCTGGGCCGGGGCAGCTACGCAATGAACAATGCCTTTCACCGCAACCAGGGTGTGCGCTATCTGGATCAAGTCGAGGGGGTAAAGGAGCCGTACGTGATGGCCGGCAATGTTCATTCCCAGAATCCCGAGTGGGGCACCAACGAACAGATCGAATCGGCCAAGGATCCCTACGACACCATCTGGCAGAACTTGAGCTACGAATACGACCGTGGCAACGCGGCGCTTGGGCTCTTTGTGGATGGTCGCGTGCAGCAGATGCCGAAGCAGGATGGCCTGGCCCTGGACGCCGCCTTGCGGGATGCCACCCGACTGGAATAGACCGCCGCGCGTTCCGCTTTACATAAAGAAAACCTTTTGCGGAATGGGCTTAAGTCGGCGGGCGGTCTCCCTTATTCCTGGATGCGACGGGAATTACTTCATCCTCACCACACTAGGAGTACGCCTATGAAGCTGACGCGGTTGGTTAAACAGATGTGCATGGTATCTCTGCTGGTCGTCGTGGGATCGGCCGTGCGAGCTGACTTCATCGCGGTTGATTTCGGCGTCTCCGTGGCCGAAGTAAACAGCGGAAGCTCCAATCCGTTCGGTGGTGGCGGCACCATGCTCAGCGGGGTGGGGAGCACCTGGAATAATTTTACCGTGGCCAATGGCAGCGTGGCCGACTTGCTCTATTACGGCAGCGGTCTGGGTTCCGGTATTGGCCTGACCCTGACCGGCTTCAGCGGTAACCGGGCGTGGAATCAGGGACGTGAACCTGACCCGGCCCTGAACGGCGGTTTGTTTGCGGATCCATTGCTGACCGACGACGGCGTGTTCAGTCCCAACAACGGCACTTCGACCCTGACTCTGAGCGGTCTCAACAATGGTCTGACCTACGATCTCGTGCTCTTCGGTTCGCGGCTGAATACGGCGGACGCCCAACGCTGGACCACCTATACCGTCACCGCAGGCACGCCTTCCGGCGGAACCGTCTATCATCTGCAGACCGGCGGCAGCAGCCTGACCGATGGCTGGAATTCCAACACCGTGGTCAACATCACAGGCATCACCCCGAGCAGCGGCAGTATCACCTTCACGGTGCAGGCGTCCTCGCTGGGTGCCGGCGGCACGGTCAACACCTTCGGCCCGCTCAATGGCATGCAGATTTCCGTGGTTCCCGAGCCGGGTACGGCGGCCTTCGCCCTGGTGGGCGGCCTGATGGTTATGTGGGCCCGCCGCCTGCGCTTCTGAGTTGAGCCGGGGGCTAGGCGGAAGTCGGTCCACGTGGGCGCCGCTGTCGCACCGCTTCGTAAAGCAGGATGGTGGTGGCGCAGGCCACGTTGAGAGAATCAATCTGGCCCAGCATGGGAATGCGCACCTGCAAGTCGGCCTGCGACATCCACGATTCGCTCAATCCCACCTGCTCCGTGCCCACCACCAGAGCCACCCCCTGAGTCAGGTCCACCTCGGTATATTCCTGGGTGGCGTGCGGGGTGGCGGCCAGCACCCGGATGCCGTGGGCCTTCAGCCAGGCCAGGGTTTCCTCCGAGGAGGCCTCCACCACGGGCAGGGAGAACAGGGTGCCGATGCTGGACCGTACCACGTTGGGATTGTTGATGTCGGTGGTGCGATCGCACACGATCACCCCATGCACACCCGCCGCGTCGGCGGAACGCAGCAGGGAGCCGAGGTTGCCCGGCTTTTCGATGGATTCCGCCACGATGAGCAGGGGCTGCTCCGGCAGCTTCAGGTCGGCCAGGGTGCCGCGGACCTGGTCGGTCAGGGCCAGCAACCCCTCCGGGCGGTCCCGGTAGGCAATCTTCTGGAACACCTCGGCTGAACACTCGAACAATTCGGCGCCCGCCTGGCCCGACCGGTCCACCAGGGTCTGCTCGTTGCCGCCCCGGAAAAAGGCGGGGGCATAGAACAGCACCTGGGGCTGGCGCTGGTTGTCCAGCATGCGCTTGACCTCGCGATAGCCTTCCACCAGCAGCACGCCCACCTCGTCGCGATAGGGCCGCTTCTGCAGTTTGACCACTTCCTTGATGCGCGGGTTTTGCAGGCTGGTGATCTGGAGGGCGCTTCGATTCATGGACTGTTTATGCCACGGCCCGGTCCGGTTTTCGATGGAAGATTTTCTCTGTGGGCGGCGGCGACCCTGGTGTATAGTTAAAAACGATGAACCGGAACCTGATCAGTGCGATGGGCTTGCTGCTGGCCGCGAGCGGGGCGCGGGCCAATCTGCCCGCGGAAATTTCCTTCGACCGTTACCAGGTGATTCTGGACCGCAAACCGTTCGGCTCCGCCCCTGTGCAGGAAGTGGCGGTAGCCCCGCTCCCTCAACCCGATTCCTTTGCCAAACGGTTGCGGTTGTCCACCATCATTGAAGTCAACGACGGCTCCATGAAGATCGGCTTTATTGATACCGGCACGGGCAAGAACTACATGCTGCAGCCCGGCGAGTCCTTGGACGGCATCGAGGTCGTATCGGGAAGCTGGGCGGACGAAGAGGCCATTCTCAAACAGGGCGAGGAAATGGCTCTGATCAAGCTGGCCTCCGGTACGGTGGAGGCCATCACCGCGGCTGACCAGCAGCGCCGCCAGGCTGAACAGGGGTCGCGCCCGGACTATCAAACACGCCGCCGCATGCGCGCCCAACCGGAACCCCCGCCCGAGCCGCCGCCCCAGCCGAAATACACCGGCGAGGAATTGCAGAAGCACCTCGAGAATTACCAGCTGGAGGTCATCCGCCAGGGCCTGCCCCCGCTGCCCATTCCGTTAACCCCGGAGATGGACCGTCAACTAATCCAGGAAGGCATCCTGCCTCCGCAGTAGATGCGGTTCGAAGTAAACTTCGCCCGCCAGCTAGTTGCTCTGCGTGATATCCACCGTGCGGGTGTTGCTGCCATCGTTCAGCGTAATGGTTTGGGTGCCTACGGCCGTGGCACTACGCGTGTAGGTCACGGAAGAACCACTCGAAGAGTTGAGGTTGCCCAGGGTCGAGCTGGATCGGCTCCAGGTGTAGGAACCGCTACCGCCGCTGGCCGTAAAGGTAATTTGACCGCTCGCTGCGGTGATGGTTTGTGGTGTGGAAGGTGAAATAGACAGCGATCCGCCTCCACTCCCGCCATCGTCTCCGCCCGAGCTGCCGGGTATCGTTGCCGTGGCGTAAAAGGTCGAAAAGCGATTGGGCTCGATGTAGGTGCCCTGCATGGTGCCGGTGACATTGTTGACCGTGCCGCTGCTGCCGCCGTCGCTGCTGCTGATGTTGCCGGAGAAGGTGGCCTCGGTGCCGGAGGAGGTCTTGCCGTTCAGCTCGAACGAACTGGTGCCATTCTGCACTTCGCCCAGGTTACCCCGCCAGATGTTGCCGTTGTTGTCCACGGCCTCCAGGCTGTCCCCGCTCTGGCGCAGGTCAAGGGAGGTTATGCTGGCCCCGGAATTGTTGGCCACTATCTTGTCGCTCTTGGGGTTGGTATAGAAACCCGAGAAATTCACCGAGACATCGCGATAGAACTCATCCGCGGAATCAATGGTGCAGGCCGAGATCAGGCCCATGGCGAGTAGGGCGGCGGCAGTCAGCAGGCGCGTAATAGGCTTCATTTTAAACTCCATGATGGGGGCAATGTAGAGTTTGCGTGGCTGCGGAACAAGGGCGATGTTACCTTTTCATTGTCTGTTGCAGCGTGCCGTGCACCCATGACTCGCATCGCCCATACCTTTGGCCCTTCCGTTTCCCCGCGCTGCCGGGTGCTGATTCTCGGCACCATGCCGGGGGTGGCCTCCCTGGCGGCGGGTGCTTTCTATGCGCACCCGCGCAATGCCTTCTGGGACATCATGGGTCGGCTGGTGGGGGCGGGGCGCGAACTTCCTTATGCGCGTCGCCTGGCCCGTCTACGGGCACACGGGATGGCCCTGTGGGATGTGGTAGCCGAGTGCGAGCGCGTCGGCAGCCTCGACTCCGCCATTCGCGCGGAACGGGCCAACGATCTGGTCGGTCTGCTGCTGCGCTATCCGCGCCTGCACACCATCGCCTTTAACGGCCAGCCCGCGGCGCGCCTGTTTCAGCGCCACATTCCGGCTTGTCCCCGCACCATCCGGCGCGTGGTTTTCCCCTCGACCAGTCCGGCCCATGCCGCGCTGGATGTGGAGGCCAAGGTAAGGGCTTGGTCCCGGCTATTGAGTTTCCTGTGAGTTTGTCCTACGTTCCGGGCTTACGTGAAAGCGAGAACGACCATGCGAAAAATCCTAGCGGTGGCCATGCTGGCGGGGCTTACGACGGTTTCCGTCCAGGCCCAGTTTACCTCCGAATTAAATCAGATGTTGAGCAAGCTGCAGGCCATGAGCCACGGCACGCTGGATCCCGTGGAGTGGGAAGCCACCATGCAGAAGCTGGACGACCTGGGCGCCCGGGCCCGGCGCGAAGGCGATCTGGACGCGGTGGTTCAGGCGCGCGCCATCAAGGCCATGGTGCTGGCTGACATCCGCAACGATGTGCCCGCCGCCCTGGCCGTGCTGCAGCAGGCCAAGAACGAATACGGCCAGCGCAAGATTCCCTCCGTGAAGCGCCTCTATGTGCAGCAGGCGGAATACTATTCCCGCCAGGGCGATGCCGAATCCGTGCGCAAGGTCATTGAGGAGTTCCGCGCCAACCCGAATTTTGATCCCCACGAGTACGAGGTGCAGGTGGGCGAGGGCCGCCATACGCCCATCACCCTGGTACGCCCGACCTCGCGCGGGGCGGACTCGGTCTCCGTCACCGCCATGGAACTGGCCCGCGAACGGGCCCGTTTTGCTCCCGGCAATCTATTCCCCACCTTCTCCATGACCGACAGCCAGGGTCTGGCGGCGCGCCTGGCCGACTACCAAGGCAAGGTTCTGCTGGTGGACTTCTGGTCGCCCGGCTGGACCCCGTGGCAGCGCGACCTGGAGTACCAGATCAGTTTGTACCGCCGCTATCAGCCCGTGGGGCTGGAGGTGCTGGGCGTGGCTTTGGGGTCGCCGGCCGCGGCCCGGGAAACCGCCGCGCGCGCTCAGTTACCGTGGCGTCTGGTGTATGGCGAACGCACCCTGACCCGTGAGCTGGGGATTTTCGGCGAAGCCACCAATTTCCTGCTCGATCACAACGGGGTCATCATCGGCCGCAACCTGCGCGGTGCCGACCTGGCCGCCGCGGTGCAACGGGCCCTGAACACCAAATGAAGCCGCTGCACGTAGTACTGCTGGGTGGCAAGGGTATGTTGGGCAGCGACCTGGTGGACGCAGCCCGCGCCCGCGACTGGTCGCCCATCCCGCTGGATTTGCCCGAAATCGACATTACCCGCGAGGCCGGTCTGGCGGAGACCATCCCCCCTTGCGATGCTGTCATCAACTGCGCCGCCTTCACGCGGGTGGATGATGCTGAGAAGGAGCGCGAGCTGTGCTGGCGCATCAATGCCGATGGTGCCGGGAATGTGGCCCGGGCCTGCACGGCGCGCGGCCTGCCCCTCATCCACCTCAGCACGGATTATGTTTTCGATGGCCGCAAAGGATCGGACTACGACGAAACCGATCCGGTGGCCCCGCTGAATTATTATGGCGAGAGCAAGCGGGCGGGCGAACAGCAGGTGCTGACGGCGGGCGGAGGGGCGGTGGTGGTGCGGACCCAGTCCCTGTTCGGTCTGCGCGGACGCAGTTTCATACGGGCCATCCTGAATCAGATCCAGCAAGGCAAGACTTCCCTGCGCGTGGTGGCGGACCAGGTGTCTTCGCCCACCTATACCCCGCATCTGGCCGATGCCTTGCTGCGCTTGCTGGCCGTGAAGCCGCCGCCGGGCTTGATCAATGTGGCCGCGCGTGGCCATTGCTCGTGGTGGGAATTTGCAGGTGCCATCGTGGACCGGGTGAAGCCCGGCCTGGAGATTCAGAAGCTCAGCACGGCGGAGTTGAGTTTCCCCGCCCTGCGTCCCGCCTATTCCGTGTTGAATACCGCCCGCTACACCGCACTCACCGGTCATCCCATGCCCCGCTGGGAAGAAGGACTGGACGCCTACCTGGCCGCGGATGCGACGGCGCAGGCCTTGGAGAAGGCGAATAATCAACCTTGAATCACGCGGGGATATTCCCCGCGTCCCGCGCTGCTTACGGCTGCCAAAGATACTGCATTTTGGCGGGCGGGCTGCGGAACCAGGCGGACGGGTGGAGGTTAAGCTTCACGCTGGAGAGCCAGGCGAAAATATCCGGCTCCCATTCATATCGGATCACCCGTACCGATTCTTCCTCCAGCAATTCCGCTATCTTGGCCACGGCATCGTCCCAGTAACCGATCTCGTCAATGAGCTTGTGCTCCAGGGCCCGGTCGGAGGCAAAAATTCGACCGTCCGCCAGTTCCTTTAACTTTTCCTCGTCCAGGTCGCGTGATTCCTGAACCAGGCCGACGAACCGCCGGTAGGAGGCATCGATGACCTCCTGGAGCAGGGCGCGCTGTTCGGGGGAGACATCGTTGAAGGGATTGAGCAGATCCTTGTTGGCGCCCGACTTGATGGTCACGTCGCGCACCCCGATTTTCTCACTCAGGCCCTTCATGTTGAGCGATTGCAGGATGACTCCGATGGAGCCGATGATGGAGGTGGGCTCGGCCATCAGCCAATCGCCGGCCGCCGCCACATAGTAGCCGCCGGAGGCCGCCATATCGCGGATGAAGACCAGGATGCGCCGATCCTCGCGTGAGGCCTTAAAATCCATCAGTGCGGCATAAATCTCATCACTGGCCGTCACGCCGCCGCCCGGGGAGTCCACTTCCACGATCAAGGCCCGCACCTCGTCGTCGTTGCGCGCGGTCCGGATCTGTTGCAGCACGGACTCCACCATGTCCGGGGTATGGCCGAGCAGGGTTTCCTCCCCGCCGCGCATGATGACCCCGGTGACCGGGATGTGGGCGGCCTTTACCTCGCCCTGGCCATAGGACCACACCTCGTTGAGTTCGGGAAATTCATCCACCCCGCGCTCCCCGTGCAGGTGCGGTCGGTGGGCTCCGCCCTTGGTCATCAGGGCCACCACCAGACCGGTGTTCAGGCCAAGACTGATCAACAGGCCGAACGCCAGCAGGGCGATCACGATCCAGAAAGCCACGGTGGAACGAGGGGCAGGGGACGTATTCATGATGACTCCACCATAGCCTGCACGTTTGGAATTGCAAAGCGACAAGCGTGCATCGTTTGATGGGGCATGCACATTCCGGCAGAATACCTGGTGGCGGTGGCGGCTTTTGTCGTGGCCCTGCTGACCTTCTTTACCGGTTTCGGTCTGGGCACCCTGTTGATGCCGGCCTTTGCCTGGTTGCTGCATGACGTGCCCACCGCCGTGGCCGCCACCGCGGTGGTGCATCTGGCCAACAACCTGCTCAAACTCGGTTTGGTGGGTCGCCGGGCCGACCGGGGGGTGGTGCTGAAGTTTGGGATGACCGCGGTGCTGTTCTCCTTCCTCGGCGCCTGGGTGCTGACCAGCGTGGCCCGCGGTCCCGAACTTGCTCGCTATACCCTGGGCGGCCAGACGTATGCCGTGACGGTGGAGAAACTCATCATTGCCTCCCTGATGTTCCTGTTCGCCGCCTTCGAACTGTTGCCGACTTTTAACCGGCTGGCGTTCGCCCCGCGCTGGCTTCCCGTGGGGGGCGCGCTGTCCGGTTTTTTCGGCGGGCTCTCCGGCCATCAAGGTCCGTTGCGCAGCGCTTTTCTCATGCGGTGTGGACTGGAGAAGACCGCTTTCATCGGCACCGGCGCGGTGTGTGCGGTCCTGGTGGATACCGCCCGCCTGGTGGTGTATGGCGCATCCGTCTGGGTCGCCCCGGCCCACGCCTCCGCCGGTTCCGGACGGCTGGTGATGGTGGGCATGGCGGGGGCCTTTGCCGGAACGCTGTTGGGAAATCGTATGCTGCACAAGGTGACGTGGACCGCCGTGCGTGTTACGGTTGGGGTAGTATTGATGCTGATGGCGGTGGCCCTGGGCGCGGGCTGGATTTGAACCGTGATCAGAAAAAACTAACCATGAAATGGGCATCCAGTCTGGCCGTGGGGGCGAGTCTTTCCGACGCGGTGGCACGAGCGGCCGATGAAATCCGCGCCGCCCTGGGCGAGGACCCGGTGGATCTGGTGCTGGTGTTTGTTTCCCACCATCATCGGGAGGCGTATGCGCAGGTACCCGACCTGGTGCAGGAACATCTGCCCGCGCGATTCCTGGCCGGCTGCAGTGGCGGCGCTGTACTGGCGGGCGGGGTGGAGGAGGAGGGTCGGCCGGCGGTGGCGTTGGCGGCGGCCCGTCTGCCCGGGGTGGAACTCGGGTTGCATCACCTCACCAGTCGAGAGCTGCCCGATGAAGATGCACCCCCCGAAGTGTGGCGGGCCTGGGTGGGATCCCCCGCGCCAGCCTCTCATTTCATTGTGCTGGCCGATCCATTCACCACCGTGGTGGAACCTTTGCTGACCGGGTTGGATTATGCCTATCCGTCCTCCACCAAAGTGGGGGGCATGGCCAGCGGCGGCCGAAAATCGGGCGAGAACGCCCTGTTTATCCACGGTCAGGTACGGGACCATGGCATGGTCCTGCTCTCCCTGCGTGGCAACGTGGTGGTGGACGCGGTGGTGGCCCAAGGTTGCCGACCGGTCGGCCAGCCCCTTACCGTAACCCGGCACGAACAGAACGTTCTGGTCGAGGTGAACCATCAGCCGCCCCTTCGCTACCTGGGTGAACTGGTGGAGAGCATGAGTGACTACGATCGCCAGCTCATGCGCACCGCGCTCTTCCTTGGCCTGCAGGTGGATGAGCCGGAGCAGGAATGCACCGGCCACGACTTTTTGATCCGCAACCTGGTTGGCATTGATTACCAGCGTGGAGTTCTGGCCGTGTCGGCTCCGCTTAGCGTGGGCCAGCGGGTGCAGTTCCATCTGCGCGACAAGGTGACTTCCTCGGACGATTTACATCTCCAGCTCAGCGCCCGGCGCGACCAGCCCGCACCGGTGGGCGCCCTGTTGTTTTCCTGTCTGGGCCGCGGGCGCCGGCTCTATGGCGAACCGCATTACGACTCGCGTGTCTTCCATCAGGTGCTGGGCGATCTCCCGCTGGCCGGCTTTTTCGGCAACGGCGAGATCGGGCCGGTTGGCCCGGCCACCCACCTGCACGGCTACACCAGCGCCTTCGCCCTCATCCGGCCCGCCACCCCCGCGCCCGGACCGGTAACCTGACGTGAAGCGCGCGCTGGTTTATTACGTCACCACCCACGGCTACGGCCATGGCGCGCGCAGTTGCGATGTGCTGTCCGCGGTGCTGCGCCGCCGCCCGGAGCTGACCATCCACCTCATTAGCGATCTGCCTGAATCCTTTCTGGCGCCCCGCCTGCCTGCGGGCGATATCCACTATAGAAAAGGTTCGTTTGATGTCGGCATGGTGCAGCTGGATTCCGTGCGGGTGGATGTACCGGCCACCCTGCGGGCGGCGCGCGATCTGCTGGCCGCCTGGCCAGCCGGGGTGATCCAGGAGGTGGAGTATCTGAAGCGTGTGAAGGCCGGACTGGTGGTGGCGGACATTCCCGGCCTGCCCATACAGGCGGCGCACCGGTCGGGCCTGCCCGCCCTGGCCGTGGGCAATTTCGCGTGGGACTGGATCTACGAGCCCTTTGCCGCGGAGCAACCGGGGTGGCAGCCGGTGGTGGATACTTATCGCGCTGCTTATGCCGATTGCGATGTGCTGTTGCGCCTGCCGTTTCACGAACCCATGCGCGCCTTTGCCCGCCAAATGGATATTCCGCTGCTGGCCCGGCCCGGGGTCAATCGACGGGAGGCCCTGGCCGCCCACACCGGAGCCGACCCCGCCACCACCTGGGTGTTGCTCTCCTTCTCCACCTTGGAGTGGAATCGGGAGGCCCTGGACCGGGTGAACCGGGTTTCCGGTTGTACCTTCTTTACGGTCAGACCGCTGGTCTGGGCGGGGCCTCGCATGGTGGCTGTGGATCGGCATCAGTTTCCGTACGCCGATGTCATGGCGTCGTGTGATGTGGTCGTCACCAAGCCGGGTTACGGAGTCATGCAAGAATGTGCGGTCAACGACAAGCCCATGGTCTATGTGGAGCGCGAAGATTTCCGCGAGTACCCCATATTGGCGGCCGCATTGAAGCGCCATTTTCGAAGCGTGCACCTGCCGGCGCACAAGTTGTATCGCGGCGAACTGGGCGAAGCGTTGGCCGCAATCCCGTACGCGTCCGCCCCCAAGGAGCGTCTTGAAGCCGGAGGCGACGATCAGGCCGCCCGGGAAATTATATCCCGCATGTAATGTCAGATCCCCGGCATCAGCGGCCCGCCATCTCGGGGTTGGCCGTGCTCATCCAAGTGCCAGGGTTGACCTTATGGCGTCTGGGGTTCGGCCAGGAGTTCGATACCGCCGCAGGAGGCGTTGTCGCGAACGCGCGTGAAGCTGATGGTGATCTGTCCCGCCGGGTCCGCCTTGACGCGGAACTCACGGACCAGGGCCTTGTGTCGCCCGCCGGCCAGGGTTACCAGGTCCACCTCGGCCATGACCGTGTCCCCGTTGATGGCCACGTTAAACACGCGTCGCCCGGGTTCACGGAAAAAGATTTCCGCGAGATGCAGGCGCACCAGATACGTCGCCCCCGCATTCAACTGATCAAACCGGTAACTGAATTGTCCGTTGCGTTCCGTCTGGTAAACAGACTCCGGAGCCGGCGCATTCACCCCGGTGGTGCTGATGCTATCCGTAGTGGGATTCCCGACTCCGCCATCAATGAAGTGGGCATCGCTGGCGAACTGACCATCGGCTTCGCCGCCGCAGTTTACCGCGGCTACAAACGCGCCCGGCCGCGCTGATACGTCCACGGAAGGCGCACTTTCCCCGAGCTTGTTCAGGGAGCTGATCTGGTAGGTATAGGTCGTGCCGTTCTTCACCTGTTCGTCGGTGAAGCGGGGTTCGTCCGGCCGCGCCACCTCCACGTAGGGTTGGCCGGGGCCAGGCGACCGCTTTACCACATAGCCGGTGGCCGATGGAACCGGCGTCCACGCCAGGCTGACTTTGCCATCCGCGGGGGTCACCTGCACCCGCCCCGGGGCGGAAGGGAAGAACACCCGGTACAGTTCGATGCCCTTTCCGGTGTTCAGGTTCCGGCTGTACTGCTGATCCTGTGCGTTGTTCCAGTGCTCATGTACACCCAGGCTGACCGGACCATAGGGTTTCCCCGAGGGTGGCTGATGGGCCAGGGCAGCTTCGTGCAGGTAGTTGTCGGTGAACGGATCTACTCCCCACTCGGCATTGACGAAGTCGAAGCCCACCGATTCCAGGGCGATGGCATCCTGGGATACGAAGAGGCTGGCCGGCCAACCGGGCGTTTTCTCCGTGCCAAACGGTGCGAGCCGCCACTTGCGCGGCGTGGCGTCCGGCCCATCGGCCCCGTACAGCGCATCAATGAGGGAAAGCATGGTCTTCTCGCCCACCTGCGGGTGGGCCATCAGGTCAACCATGGGATTGGATTCGCCCATGCGTTTGGGGGCGACGGCTCCGTGGTTGAGGCCGTGTACGGTTCCAAAATGATTTTTGGCCAGCAGAGTCGGCCCCACATCCCCGTGATTTTTCATAATGGCCATGTTGATCATATACGCCGCATCGACGATGAAGTGCGGCAGGCTGCGCCCCAGGCCGCGCGCGGGGTCTTTGTAGGTGATGACGTCTCTGACCCATTCCCGTTCCGGCGGTACGGCCTCCCTGCCCTCGCCGCCGCCTTTGTCCACTTCGATGAAGTGTAGGGCGGGAAACTCGCGATGGCAGGGCACAAAGATGTTGTCGGGGAAATAGCGGCTGATGTCGTAGAGATAGATATCACCCGGGTCCACCCCGGCGTGGTGTACCAGTTGACGAAGCAGGGCCAGGATCAGGTGCGGGTTGCCGTTGATGCTGTTTTCGTTGCGGGGATTACCGTTGTTGGCGTGCCCGTCGCGCGCCGTGTTTTGGTTGATCTTGATGACGATTTTTTCGCCCCGTTGGTAGCCGTCTCCAGGTTTTCCCAGCCGGCGGTTGTGGCTGACAAAAAGGGCCTGCCATGCCTTGGCGTCAGATGCTTCGCCGGCCAGGTTCCGGATGGACTGGGCCATCATGGCATCCACGCGGGTTTGGTCAGAGGCTTCCGGGTCCCACCAGTGGCCGTCGTTGCCATTCCATCGGGTGGCCGAGGCATCGCGGACCCAGACTACGCGACCGGGATGAATGCCCCGCGCGACGCCGAGGGGGGCGTTTGGCTGATCCGTGGGGGTCCAGGGTGCGGCCGCTCGGGCTGCCGGTGCAGATCCATCCCACAGGGTCAGCGAAATCATGGCCGCGGCCAGTGCGCAGGCGGCGGCCAAACCATAGCGGGCCTGCCATAGAAAGCCTCTGGCTTTGCGAAACAAAGTGACAGCCAGCGCCCAACCACCCACATAACTGAGAAAGGCGAGGGCAAGGGGAGCCGCTACGCGTTGACACGGATACATCGCCCGGCTGGGTTTGGGCCCTACACGCAGGGTGTACCACACCAAGGCGGAAAACCCGGCCACCAGTAACGGCCAGTGTTCGCGCTGGGGGATGACTCGTCCGGCCTTTGGACATTTCGCGCCATGATCGTGCATCATCGTGTGTACTTCCAAGGTCAGGCGAACCGGCCGGTCTTCAGCACGTGCCGACGCACACTGACCAGCCCCGCGCCGGCCAGGCTCAGCAGCAGCAGGGTGTTGGGTTCCGGTACGGCCGAGGATTCGCCCCCGCCTCCCCCGCCCAGCGTCCCGTTCAGGATGAAGTTGTCAAAATAGTACGTCTGCGCTCCCGCCCCGTTTCGCGCCACCTGGATGTCGATCCAGTTCACGC